>WNFT01007303.1_pt1 | contig 10763 bp, 14 predicted proteins | sample 5400191 | NCBI WGS metagenome assembly WNFT01 (sample SAMN13153359, study PRJNA577476) | soil metagenome | isolation source: 80 cm saprolite under Madrone tree | place: USA:California | collected 2016-06-14
GCACGCTTTGGCAGGTGTTCTTTTCAGCATTTGTTTTGCAGTCGGGACAATTCGCGCGCAGGTGACCGCGTCTGTTTCCGGCAGAGTAGAGGACTCCTCTGGGGCTGCTCTTCCCGGCGCCACCGTAACCGTTACCAGCCTGGAAACGGGAGCGGGGAGCACGGTGAGTACGGGCGAAGCGGTGACGTACCGGGTGTTGTCGCCGCTGGGAAGTGACGAGGAATGAAAATGGATCTAACGCCGTTCGCATCCGTGCAATCCTATAGCGGGAACGAGCAATCAAACCAATAATGTCAATAGGATCGAGTTTTTGAATCAAAACGAGTGCAAGGCCCGAATTGCGCACGGCCCTCAGTTTCTAAAATTCTAGTCGAACTCCATGAAGCCGGTGCGGACGTGGTAGGTTTCATCCAGCGGAAGGACAAAGATTCTTCCATCGCCAATGTTTCCGGTCCTGGCAGTCTGGATGACGAATGTAACGATGTCGTCGACCTTGTTATCGTCGGCGACAATGTCGATCATCACTTTGGCCAAGAGCGGCTGCTCGTATTCCACGCCACGATAGATGATTGGGTGTCCCTTTTGGCGGCCGATTCCTTTAACCTCCGATACCGTCATGCCGGCAACGAGGTCCTGAAGCGCCTGGACCACGTCATGAAGTTTGTGCGGTTGAATAATGCATTTGATCAACTTCATAAAAGACCGAAAAGACCGAAGGCAGAAGTTGAACGGAAACGACATACAGAGCGAAGATGGAGCGGCATTATTTCCTTATGCGGAACCAGGACCAGAAGGTTGAAACTCCCAGGGCCAGAACACAGCCCGCAATTACCGGAATGATGGGCGCATGCCCGACGAAGATGAGAAGGATAGCAGCAATCAAGGCAGCGCCGAACGCGAACCGCTGCTGCTTCGTTATTTCAAACGCAGTTCCAGACATTATCGGACTCCCGTTCAGTACCTGCGTTGTTTCCTGACTCTCATGTTAATGGATGCGGGCAATTACGGCGATGATCAGTGCTGCCAGCGCGCTTCCAAAAAACAAAAGCACCGGCAAGCTAAAGGGTTTGTTGAACGAGGGCCGCGCGATTCCGTTGTGTTCCCGCTTTCGCTCCTCACTGAGAAGATGCGTCAGCATCTTGCGTTGTTCGATTGTCCTCACGCACTGCAAAGCACGTTTGGCGGCCGCGTATCCTCTTTGGGGAGTGCGCAGCTTGAAGCTGAGTTGCGCCATCAGGAAATGAGCCGCGAAACTGTGCTCGTCGAGTCTTGCGGCAGTTTCAAGCTGATCGATCGCGGGATAGATGCTGTACGTCAGCGCATGCGCCATTCCCAGGAACACGTGAGCATCCGTGAAATCAGGCGCGTGCTCAATGCAGCGGGAAAGGGCCGCAACCGCTTGCGCGGCCTCTCCTGACTGAAGATGTGTGATCCCTTCCTGGAAAGATTGCCTGGCCTGCATTGAAATTGCAGGCGGTGGGCTGGATTGCAATGCAACCGGAAGTTCTACCAGTTGCTCTTGTATTGACAGACGAATGTTTGTCATTTCGTCACCTCAATCAAACGACGTCACGTTCCCCACTGCGGATGTGATAGGCCTGATCGACTGGGAAAACAAAAACACGGCCATCGCCGATCTCCCCGGTGCGGCCGGTTTCGACGATCGTCTTGACTGCGTCATCCAACATTTCGTTGGAGACGACAACCTCGATCATGATTTTTGGCAAGAGCGTAACGTTGTATTCAGTCCCGCGGTAAACGGCTTTGTGGCCTTTCTGGCGGCCGTGACCGCGGACTTCGGTCACGGTCATACCAGAGATATTGACCTTGGTCAGGGCGTCCTTCACTTCTTCCAATTTGTTGGGACGAATGATCGCTTTGATGAGCTTCATGGTAGCTCTCACTAGAGTTTTTAGGATGCCCGTGATCGCGGGCTTTACGCTGCATAAAGCCCGCGATCACGAACTCAACATCCATCAATCCGCTGCTACGCCTTCCTCTTCTTTCAGGACAAATTCTGGATAGCAAAGAGCGCCCATTTCGGGAATGTCCAGGCCTTCCAGTTCATCGGCGGCGGCGGTCCGTTGTCCGACAACCGCGTCGATGACCCAGTTGGCAACATATGAGAATGTAAACACGAAACCAATCAGGGTGCCGACGCCGATTAATTGCGCCAGGAGTTGCGAAGCATCTCCGTAGAACAGGCCGGTGACGCTGCCGGTGACGTTGTTCCAACTGCCACCGTAGTTCGAAGTGCCATCCGCAAATAGCCCGACAGAGATAACACCCCACAGCCCATTCGTTCCGTGAACCGAAATTGCGCCGACAGGATCATCCACTTTGAGTTTCCGCTCGACGAATTCCACACTCAAACAAACCAGCACGCCGGCAACAAGACCGATGATGCCGGCCCCGACCGTGTTTACAAATCCGCTGGGTGCCGTGATGGCCACCAGACCTGCTAACAGGCCATTGCCGGCCATCGAAGCATCCGGCTTCCCGTACCGTATCCACATATACAGGATTGCGCCGAAAGAGCCCGTACAACCCGCGAGCATCGTGTTCACGGCGATGGAACTGATTCGCAACGCGCCGTTGCCCGAAGCGGCAAGGGTACTTCCGGGATTGAACCCGAACCAACCGAAGGCAAGAATGAAGCAACCGAGCAGTACGATGACAATATCGTGCCCAGGCATCGCATTCGGTTTACCGTTACGGTTGTATTTGCCAATACGCGGCCCAATGATCATTGAAACCGCCAGTGCCGTCATGCCGCCGACAGCGTGCACCACGCCCGAGCCGGCGAAATCCGCATAGCCGTGACCCAATTTGAAGTTCGCACCCAGTTGCGACAACCAGCCTCCACCCCACGCCCAATTGGCGTAGAGCGGGTAAGTGAACGCGCCCATAAAGACAGACGAGACCGCGAACGCAACATATTTCCAACGCTCGGCAGCAGCCCCCGTCACGATGGTCAAGGCCGTATCCATGAAGACCATCTGGAACAGGAACAGGACCATGGCCCCAACATCATAGGCGCCACCGTTGGTCATAAAGAAGCCGTGCGTGCCCCAGAGGCCCCATGCTTTGCCCAACAGCGTAGGGGCGTACTCAGCATTCAGGCCGTTGATACCGCCCAGAGTGGAATACGGCGCGCCTCCGCCCATTTGAATGGCGAACCCGCACACCCAAAAGGCGAATAACCCGAAGCCGTACACCATGAAGTTCATCATCATCGTGTGATTGGCGTTCTTGGCGCGGCAGAGTCCGGTTTCCACCAAGGCGAAACCCGCCTGCATGAACATGACGAGGAAGCCCGTGATCAGAGTCCAAACGAAATTGATGGCGATACGATTCTGGCCTGCTTGATTGACGAGATCCGCCAAAGTAAGTCCTTTTTTCGTGTCGGCTGCCACAACGTCGCTCACTGTTCCCGTTATTGTGCCTGCGGGATCGCCCTTAGCCAGATCATCCGCCGATGGAGGTTTGGCCGCCTTCACGTCCAAAGGCACATCCATCGCTGGGGATGCCGCCGCGGGAGCCGGGGCCGCCGGGGCGGCTGCGGCTTGCTCAGGTGCAGGTGTAGCTTGAGCCGGTGGAGGTGCAGCCGGAGCGGTTGCGGGCGCGGGATTTTGCGCCCATCCTACCAATGAGCCTAAAAGAAGCCCAGCTGCGATCCACAAATACCGATTTCTTCTCTTCGAGAATGTCATCTCCTGTCTCCTTGCAACCAATGAATACGGTTTAATTTCTTAGACCTTCCAGATTGCTTCCTTCAAATGGGCTCCGTTCAAGACAACCAGTATCCCCACAAGGCTGATAATCAGGCCAACCCCAGACAAGACGAACCTTGCTCCCAATGATTCCGTCATCGCGAGCCCAACGACCGGCAGCAACCAGCCGGCAACCGCTAATAAAATCCCGACAAGTTTCATATGCTTCTCCCGTTGCCTGGTTTCAGGCTATCGTGCCGATTCAGTACTCTTGGCCTTGTAGAAACCGGCGGCCGAAACAATCAGCAAAACCAAACCGACTAACGTGACCAACATACCCAGGCCTGCCAGTCCCGCGAACAAAGCGGTAAAGCCGGCAAGCGTCGTGCCTAAGAAAGTTCCCTGTTGTGGAGTCGCAGCCATCGCAATTTCTCCTTTTTTGTGTCGCCCGTGCTCAAACGCAGAATTTTGCGTATAAAAACAAAAAAGTCCTCAACCCCGCGAAAGGATTGAAGACTTCGTCGTCAGAAGGCGCACATCTTTGTGACGCGTCGTGTTTTTCTAACCCAGACGGTTTCCTTATGTCAATATAATTCTTTCTTTATGCCAATACAGCCTTGTAAAGGATTGAACAACAGAGTCTTCATCCGAATTCAAATGAAGTCGGCAAATTCAACTCCGAAAGAAGACCCAGGTCACGAGGATGAACAATGGAATTAGAACGAGCCCTGAGTACACCATGTAGCCGCCGAACGACGGCATCTTGACGCCCTGCTTTTCTGCGATGCTCTTCACCATGAAGTTCGGTCCATTTCCGATATAAGTATTCGCTCCCATGAAGACCGATCCACAAGAAACCGCGGCGAGCAGCATTTGACCCAGTCCGGACTGCACCATCGAACTCAAATTCTCTACATGGCCGCCGACAAGGCCCGAAGCCATCGCCGTGAATGTCAAATACGTCGGAGCGTTGTCGAGAACACTAGATAGCCCGCCCGACATCCAGAAGAACTGCCACGGTTCTTTCAAATTGAAAGCCATTGCGCGCGCGTTGAGAATCTCCAACGCCGGAACCATCGTGATGAATATTCCGAGGAACAATGCCGCAACTTCAACGATCGGTGAAAAATGGAAATGATTCGCCTGGTGGACGGACCGCGGCGTCGTGTACCAGGAGAGCACAGCCATCGTGATCATGATGCTTTCTTGAATTCCTTTCGGCCAGCCGAAGTAACCGCTCAACATCGCCGCTCCCATGACTCCGAGCAGGTAAAGGAAATTAATGGAGCCCTCAATGTGAACCGGATGGTGCGATTGGACTCGCTCTGCGAGAACGCGATGAGTTTCTACTTCCTCTTTTGTGAAAACGTATTGGTCATAAAAATTGAACACGACCAGCAGAATGCCCACCACAAATCCCCATTGCGGAAGCAAACGCAGCGTCCAATGAAATGGCACCCCGCGCAGGAATCCCAAGAATAGAGGTGGATCACCAAGGGGTGTGAGGAGGCCTGCGGTGTTACTCACCACGAATATAAAAAAGATGATGAGATGCGCGCGATGCCGCCTCAGGTGATTCGCGCGCAGGTACGGGCGGATTAGCAGCATGGAGGCGCCGGTCGTACCCACCAGATTTGCCAGCAGGGCTCCTAACGCAAGGAACATGGCATTCACCAGGGGCGTTCCGGCGAATTCGCCCTTCACGTAAATCCCACCTGATATGACGAATAGCGCTCCCAACAAAGTCAAAAACGAAAGGTAATCCAAGAGAGAATGCACGAGCAGGCGTGCATCACATTGCAAGACCACAGCAAGTACCGGCAATGACATGACGATGCTCAGAACCGTTTTGTTGCGATTGCTGTCCCACCAATCAGGAATGGCCATCGGGAGTATTGCAATGGATAGCAACATGAGAGCGAATGGAACCAGGCTCCAATACGGGAAACACAGTGGTGCGGAATTCATAAGCCGAGGATCATCGCACAAACAAGTTGTTACGCCGGGATACAAATTTGTGCGACCGAGGCATTTTGCATTTCTCTCTTAAGTTCGAGAAAGATCAGGACCGACATTCGTGACGTCAGAATGTTAGATGTGCAAACTCGCAGAATCGCAGAATCGTATTGACATGGAGAACCGGTTGGTCTAAAAGAAGCGAAACGCGTCACAATGATGTGCGCCGCTGACGACGAAGTCTTCGATCCCTCGTGGGGTTGAAGACTTTTTGTTTTTTACCGGCCTGGAGAGTGCGGGTTGATTGAAACGGCGTTCACGGAACGTGCCACGTTCGTTTTATTGAAGCGCCCCGCAAGTGTAACCAGCGTACATCGGCGGCGTAGCCCGCAAACTTCGAATCCGCGCAATGGAGCGGAGCGCAACATCACATGTAGCCATTGCTTGGAAGATCCGTCTGAAGATGGGAAAAAGCTGGAATGATGGAACCAACAACATGACAGCCCATCAGGTCCCACGACCAGAGATCCTGTTTATCGAAGGTGACCCACAGATTCGGCAATCTCTCGGTGCGATTCTCGCGACGGAAGACTATGGAGTCTATGCCGCCACTGGCGATGAGGCTGTACACTTAGCCGCTTCGCGCCGATCGGATTTGATCTTGTTGGACCTCGATACTCCCGGGGTCGGGATCGAACTCATCCAGCGGTTACGCTCACGAAGCCAAGTTCCGATCGTCGCGCTTTCGGCCCGTATGAGCGCGCACGACAGTATTGAGGTTCTCGACATAGGTGCAGACCATTACCTGAGCAAACCCTTCGGATCTGCTGAATTTCTCGCACGCATCCGTGCCGTCCTGCGACGGGCGGCGGTCTTAGATAGGGATGTGGTTGTCGGTAACATCCATGTGAATATCGTGACTAGGCGCGTGACTCTGGAAGGTTCAGTGGTCCACCTGACCCCTACCGAGTTCAAACTCCTCCAAGTTCTTTTGCGCTACACGGATCAAGTCGTCACCCAGCAGCAACTGCTCGGAGAGGTGTGGGGGCCGCTGGGCTTCGGTCCTCAGCGCTTGAGAGTTTACATGCGACAACTCCGGCAGAAATTGGAGATCGATCCGTCGCATCCCAGACACTTCATCACCGCGCAAGGGGTTGGCTATTGCTTGCTCAGCCACACTAGCGATGATGTGATGTTTCTGGAATGACAAGTCTGAGTCCCGCCTTCTACATTCTTCCACTCGTCTAATGGGCGGGGCGAAGAACTGCTCGCAGGGCTTGATAAGCCGGCTTGGCGTGTCTTCCGCAAAATGTTATCCCAGGGCGTTTACGGAAATTCATGAAAGACTTTCGCAGGTTGTGCAATCCTACGTCTATGTTCATTCTCTCTGTTCTTTCTAATCTGATGAGCGGCGTCTCTGGCATCATCATTGATGCTTTGACTTTCCTTCGACTGACCTTCCGGTCTCCAGAAGCACTCGCCGCCGAGAATTTATCTCTGCGCAAACAGCTCTCTCTATACGTCGAACGCAAGAACAAGCCACGGCGGGCGACGGATTCCGTTCGCTTCACGCTGGCCCAACTCTCGAGGAAAGCAGGGACGAAATGACCGCAGAGATCTGTTCTTCCAAATTGCGATTCGAACATTAGAACCTCCTTAAGTAGGAAGCGAACTAAAACCCGAAGAAACGTCACTTACATCATCGCGTACTCGCATCTTCACGAAAATGCTTACCGCACGACTCAGCAATTCTCGCGCGGCAATACGATCGCGCCGCAACTTCTTCCCGACTGTCGAATACCGATCGATGTTCTGCTGCCTTAACGAGGTTTCGAGAGGCGAGTCAAGACCAATGGTCTCGGTTTAAGACCGATCGGTGTCGAACTCGGCGTTGCCAACAGCTTTCAGCAATGCAACTCCTTGAAATCCCTCACAGACCTCCAATTCTGAAAGCTGGAAGCCCGAATGCTTTTATGTGCGCCAGGAAAGGAGGACGACATGGTCCAAAGAACAGAAACGCAATCACGGGAAAGTTCCCGACGGCCTCGTGCGCGAAGAAAACACCCCCGTACAAGAGTCACGGAGTCCCAAAATCATACACACGGCCCAAAAGTCGGATCACACTGTCAGTGTGACTCCCCAGATCATCCAAAAGGAAGAACGGCCGGTCCAGTTAGACGGTTCGGTCACGACAGAGTGCTCTCACGCGACCCCGTAGTAAGGCACGTCAGTCCCGTAGGACGTCACTGTCACCAGAAAGCGGTGCACGTCGACTGCAGAGCGATGCACGATGGCCAGAGAGCGATGCACGATGGCCAGAGAGCGACGCACGATGGCCAGAGAGCGACGCACGATGGCCAGAGAGCAAGGCACGATGGCCAGAGAGCAGCGCTTGGTGGTCAACGAGCAACGCACGATCTTCAAAAAGGTTGTTCCGATGATCATCGAGCATCGAAGGGAGCCGAGAAAGCGATCAAGGACGATCAAAAAGTTAACGAACCATTGAATCGGTTGCTCGAATAGCGTTGGCATACCCGTCGCCGAGGTCGTTTACCGCTTAGTAGCGATTGGCGACGGGCAAGCAACTGGCGCTTCCACGTTCACTTCACGCCAACCAGCGCCTCTTGGCTCAACATGGTCGAGCGTTTCTTTCGTGACCTCTCCGAACGCAAACTTCGCCACGGAGTCTTCCACTCCGTTGTTGAACTCGTTCAGGCTGTGACTGACTATGCTGCCCATCATAATCAGAATCCAAGGCCATTCATCTGGACGGCTACAGCGTCCGACATCCTGGAAAAAGTCAAACGCGGTCGCGAGAAGCTGGTTAAGTTACAGTCTTTATGACGGACTATACTAGTTGCCATAATGTCGTGTTTTGGAGCCGGGCCGCTGCTATCCGCAGATTGCCTTTGCGGCCTCGAATACCGATTGTTCCGTGGGCACGGTCGCATCTTCCAGGGGCGGGGAGAACGGAATTGGAACGTGCATCGCTCCAATCCTCTTAACGGGCGCTTCCAATTGAAGAACGCGCCTTCCGCAATGACCGATGCGATTTCCGCAGTCACTCCGTACCGTCCATAACCTTCGTCGACGACAATGACCCGGGACGTTTTCTTCGCCGAGTCGATGAGCGTCTTCTCATCGAGCGGCCAGACCGCGCGGATCGATGACCTCTGCGCTGATGTCCTGTTCCTCGAGCAGTTGGGCGGCGCCGAGCGCCACCTGGACCATGCTGCTGGTTGCTACGATCGTGATGTCGGTGCCTACGCGCCTCACGTCCGCCACGCCGAACGGAATCGTGTATTTCTCGGCCGGCACCGGAGCCTTGAGCTTGTACATCATATTGTCTTCGAAAAAGACGACAAGGATGGTCGTCCCGGATCGCGGTCTTCATCAGCCCTTTGGCATCGTAGGGCGTCGATGGCATCGCAACCTTCAATCCGGGCATGTGGCAGAACCAGGCGTGCAGCGACTGCGAGTGCTGCCGCAGCCGACCGGCGAGTGGCACCCATGGTCGCGCGCATGACCATCGGAACTTTCCATTTGCCACCCGACATGTAATGAACCTTGGCGGCCTGATTCACCATCTGGTCCATGACCAGCGTGGAGAAATCGCCGAACATGATATCGACCACCGGAAGGATAAGTAGATTAAACGGCATGCAGTGAGTATCGGAAACCGCAGGCGCATGCAGGACGCTGCGTTCCAATATGCGCTGCGCCATCCTGAAACAACGGTGCTGTATCAAGTCGTTTCGAACAACTGGAAACATTCCTGAGCAGGCAACGGGAGCGCGACCATCCGGTGCCAGGTGCCGCCGCATGACCTTGCTTTGTCAGATGCAAAGAACTCACGGAGGAAGAATCTATGCGCAATGCAGCGGGGAGTATAATCCTCCAAAGAATTCCATCCAACGAGAGGGGGGTGCAAAATGTTTTCAAAAAGAAAATTGTCGACGCACGCTTTGGCAGGTGTTCTTTTCAGCATTTGTTTTGCAGTCGGGACAATTCGCGCGCAGGTGACCGCGTCTGTTTCCGGCAGAGTAGAGGACTCCTCTGGGGCTGCTCTTCCCGGCGCCACCGTAACCGTTACCAGCACGGGCGAAGCGGGGACTTACCGGGTGTTGTCGCTGCCGGTGGGAAGATATGAGGTCAAAGCGGAGTTGGCTGGTTTCAAAGCGGCGCTCCAGACCGGGGTCAGCCTGGCGATTGGAGAACAGGGAGTGGTGAACCTGAAGCTCGAAGTCGGAGCAGTTCAGGAACAGGTGACTGTAATCGGAGAAGCGTCGGTGGTCAATACCACTACGGCGTCGGTTTCGGGACTGGTTGGGGAACGAGAAGTCAAAGACCTGCCGCTCAACGGCCGCAGTTTCGACAACTTGATTACTCTCAATCCCGGGGCGGTCAACTATTCGGCGCTCAAGTCCGGGCCGTCGGTGGGCTCCGGCGAAGGAGCCTATTTCACTGTGGCCGGGCGGCGGCCATACGACAACCTTTTCCTGTTGAATGGAATTGAATACACGGGCAGCAGCAACATCGGTATCACGCCGGGAGGCGTCAGCGGGCAACTGCTGGGCATTGACGCCGTCCGTGAATTCAATGTGGTCAGCGATACCTATTCGGCCGAATATGGCAAACGAGCCGGCGGACAAGTCAGCGTGGTCACGCAGTCCGGGTCCAATCAACTGCATGGCGCAGGATTTGAGTTCTTACGGAACAGCGCCCTGGACGCGCGGAACTTCTTTGACCGCAAGGCCCAACCGACAGATCCGCGACTTCCTCCGTTCAGGCGAAATCAATTTGGCGGCTCGCTGGGCGGCCCGATTAAACAAGATAAGATGTTCCTCTTCGGCAACTACGAAGGCTTCCGTCATTCGCTGGGACTCAGCAACATCGCCTTCGTTCCCGACAACGATGCGCGCCAGGGCTTGCTGCCCTGCGGCGTGATCTATACCTCTGCCGCTGACCGAACTGCAAATTGCGCGAACCTCAATGCACCGGTTCGAGTTCCCAATCTGGATTCGCGCATGCTCCGTTTCATGCGGCTATGGCCGGAGTCTAACGGACCCGCAGTGGTCGCGAACGGCCTGGCCA
>WNFT01005901.1_pt1 | contig 10762 bp, 7 predicted proteins | sample 5400191 | NCBI WGS metagenome assembly WNFT01 (sample SAMN13153359, study PRJNA577476) | soil metagenome | isolation source: 80 cm saprolite under Madrone tree | place: USA:California | collected 2016-06-14
GGTCTGCCGGCCGGCGAGCCCGATCGTCCTCCGCAGCGCTGCGTCGTCCACTAGGCGAGTCAAATGCGCCAGCCACTGATCCCCGTTGGTAGCAAGAAAACCGTTCTCGCCGTCCCGGATCACCTCCACGCTGGTCCCCACAGCTGAACACACCGCGGGAACACCTAACGCCATGTATTGCAGTTCCTTCATCGGGCACTTGCCCCTAGCCCAGGGATTGTCCGGCATGGGCTTGATCCCGATGTGGTACCGGCGGATCTCCTGGATCTCCGTCTCTGGCGACCACGGCTGCCACACGACTGGAACACCGGACAGTGCCGGCGGTCGGTTTGACTGCACTCGGATCTCCGCGTCACGGTGCCTGAGTAGCTCTCGGAGGACCGGCGCGAACGTCTCTAGATATGTCAAGGACGTGGCGCTCCCGGTCCAGCCAATCGTCACGCGTCCCGACCAATCCTCGCGCTCCATCGGCGTGTACAGATCGGTGTCAATGCTGGTCGGCACCACGACTACCCGCGGATTGTGCTTCCGCGCATAGGCGGCGAGGTATTCGTTCCCCGCCACCACGAAGGAGCTCAACCGGCACAGCGCCGCCGTCTTGCCAGGGAACTTGAGCCAGTCGAACAGCCGGTTCGCACCCGATGTGTGCCGGAGGTAGATCGCGTCATCGAAATCGAACAGAATCGGTTTACGCCACAGCGTCAAGACGCGTTCGAGCAGCGCTGGCCCGGCAAGGCACGCCGCGCGGTGAATCAGGATGGCGTCGGCCCGCCCCGCCGTAGCCACATTCCTCGCCTGTCGCACGAACCCGGCGATCACTCCGGCGATCTTCTGTGCGGCTCGGCCGGGTTGATAGAGGAGAGACATCAGGCGAAGATCGGCGAAAGGTGCGAGGCGGACGCGGATCCCTAGCTCGTCGAGCACCCCTCGCCACTGCTCGATCCGGAACCGCTGGCTCGGTGTTGTGTCGGGCGGGTACGGCACGAACGCGATCAGCTCGATGGCGCGCCCGCCGTCGTGTGGGCGAGAACCCGCCCCTGCGCCTGAGTGATACTCATCCACGTCGTGATGCCACGGCGGACTTCTCGCTGGCGCCCGCCAGGAGCCGGTTGTAGACCGCTGCGTACCGGGGCCCACCGATCCGGGTGAGGGACAGCTCCCGCTCGGCGAATTCGCGGCACAGCGCCGGCGTCGCCGGATCGTCGAGCAGCCTCAGGAGCGCCCGAGCAGCCCGATGATATTCCGTTTCGTCGAGGGGCTCCACCACGACCCCCAGGTTCGGTCGCGCCAGGATGTCGTCACAGTCCCCGATCCCCTGCGTGCTGACCACTGGAAGGCCGGCGGACAGGTACTCCCCAACCTTTGTCGGGGAGGAAGATCGCTTGGAATAGCAACTGCGGATGAATGAGATCCCGGCATCGGCGGCACAGAGCACGCGCGGCACCGCCTCGGGCTCCACGCGCGCGATATCGAAAGCCACCGATGGCACGCCCGCATCCTCCAAGGCCCGCCGCATGGAGGACGGTTCGCTCTGCGTGAGCACCTGGAAGAAGAACCGGCTATCCTCCTGGCGGGCCACTGCGAAGAACCGGGCCATCTCCTCCACCAGGTACCAGGTCCCCAGCTTGCCTACATACGCCAGAACCCGCCGGCCGTTCCAGCCTCGCCTCTGCTTCTCCACCCGGCGCTCCTCAGCGTTGTGGGCAAACCGCTCGACCGATACACAGCACGGGATCACCTCGATGTCATTCGTCCGCTCCCGCAGGATCGGATCTACCATCACGAGATCCATCTTGATCGCTTCAGTTAGCAGGATCAGGCCGTCCGCCCGTCTGAACAGGAAGCGCTCCATCGCCTTCGTCAGCCGGTACTTGAGACCCGCTCGAGTCCAGTGGCCGACGTCCGCGTACTCGTCGGCGAGCAGGCCCCGGACATCGAACAACATCTTGACCCCCCGCAACTGCTTGACCACCAGGGCGATGGCGGCGCCCACGTGCGATCGACCGTGGACCAGAAGGATTGGGTGTCTCATGCAGAGGCTCACTGCCTTGAGGCTACCGCGAGCAATGTCATACAGAGTGGCCGGCAACGACGGCCAGGCATGATACCGCATCGGATACCATTGAATGCCCTCACGCCCCAGTTTCTCCCGAATCGACAGCCGGTGCGGCCGGGTTAGCCGCTCCTTCTCGAACGTCAGCAGGTGGATCTCGAAGCCGGTGCGGGCCAGTTCGCGCAGGTACGCCACGACCTGCGTCTGTACCAGTGGCTCTGTGATGTTGTAGTAGCAGATGTAGAGCGCGGCCCGTCTCATCCGACTCTGGACCCCGACAGGCATCGGCGCAGCGCCCGTACCGGATACCCGGCGAAGTACCTGACCTGGCCCGGTCGCGCCGCCACGCTGGCCACCGAGTGCCCCGCCAACCGGCGATACTCCCCCGCCCGGACGAACGACGCGGTAAGCATCGCATGCAGGCGCCCGTACGCCCAGCGCCGCAACCGCTGCAGCGCCGGATCCTGCTCCAAGAACACCTTGTCGTACGCTGCGAACATATCCCTCATCACGGTATCCACGTTCCTCCCGTATGGAACCAGCACCTCGGGTTCGAAGCCTACCGGTTAGTGGCCGCGCTTCCTCCGCAACGTCCTGGGCCTGTCTTACAATCCGACCACCGAGGCCCTCTATCCGTCGCTCAAACGCAGAAACCAACTATCTTCTGCACCCTGTAATAGTCCCATATTGACCGACCTCAGCATTTCTCTCAGACCGCTCGTCTCTGGATTGCACCGGAACCGCCGGGCCCACCAGTCGACGTTTGTTCCGCCCCCGGTTTCATGAACACCGGATTGAGGGTAACCAGTTGGTGCGGCGAATGCTGACCGAGAGAGCCGCCCTCCGGCCAGTGCGGCCCGCAGCGCCACGCGCGGTCATCCCGCTCCGTGAACTTGAGGCGGGCCTGGCGCAGAAGAGTGCGGCGTCCAGCCCACAGCCATCCTTTACTCACGCGAGGACCCACGACACTCATCGGTAAGGACTTGCGCGAGCCTTCCGGCGAGCGCCCGCCGGGCGTAGGCCTCCATGCCTTGTCGCTCCACTGACCCCCGCTGAATGAGGGACAGGATGGCCTCCCGCGCCCCCAAAGCGTCTCCCGGCCGAACGCATGCGACGCCTGGAAACCGCCCGACGAGGGTCTCTACGTCACAATCGGCCTCGCCCACATAGAGAATCGGCCGTCCCGAGGCCAGATACTCGAACACTTTCGCCGCAATGTGGCCGCGGACTTTCGATTGCGGGAATGCTCTCGAGACCGGACCCGCGAGAAGCAGGACCGTCGACTCCTGCATATGGGCAAGCGCCTCCCTGTGAGCGACAAAGCCTGTGCACTCGGCCGAATCGGCCAGTCCTGCTGCGACCAGAGATGCCCGCAGGCTGACGGGAAATTCACCCACGAATCGAATGCGTAACCCCGGAAGCGCCCCACAGCGGTTCAGCTCACCCAGGGCGTCTATCGCGGTCCGAAGATCCTGGCGATCCGGGTAGTATGTTCCGACGTAGGTCGCCAGCGGCCGGGAGGAGGCCGGCGCTCCGCAGAAATCGGCCGGATCGAAGCCGTTGGTGATCACCGTTACCCGCCGCTTACCGCGCTTCGACAGGAGCGAGGCCCACGCGTCGGACACGCAGACCACCTCCGTGGCATCCGCAAGCACGCTGCGCTCCATGGCCTCGTCGAGTCGCTGACGTCTCCGACTGTCGTATCGAGCGAGATCTGTCCACAGATCGCGGAACTCCGCCACCCACGGGATTCCGGACTCCTGATGCAAACGCCGGGCGACGAGATGGGCGGTGATGGGAAACGACGACGACAGGATGGCGTCGCACCGCCGCTCGCGCAGGACCCGGCGCGCCGCGCGGAGCGCAAACGGATACCAGCCGATTTGCCCGTCGGGCCGATAGATCCACCTGTGCGCGAAACTCCGCAGCCGCCGCAACACAGGCCCGCCCCCGGCAGCACGGCTGTCATCGCCCCCGCGCCCGAACATCCGCTTCCCCGCCCGGCTCAACTCCAACGACGCGGTCCGTACCACCTTCGTCTCGTCGAACGTCAAGCTCGGGTCGGAATAGTACGCGCCCTTCCGCGGCGTGACGACGACGGGATCCCAGCCGAACTCCGGCAGGTACTGCGCGAACTTCAGCGCCCGCACACTGCCGATGCCACCCAGGGGGGGGAAGTAGTACGAGATCATCAGGAGGCGGCGCATCGGCTCTCGATCGCCTCCCGGTAGATCCGCCCGACCTCGGCCCGGAAGCGCTCCAGCGTGAACCGGACCAGGAATGCCGCCCGAGCGGCCTCTCCCATGCGGTGGGCCAGGGGTCGGTCGGCGATCAGCCGCTCCATCGCCGATGAAAGCGCCGACACGTCGCCGGCGTGCACGAGGACACCCGTGACGCCATCATCAATCACCTCGGGAATGGCGCCGACCCGAGACGAGATCACGGGCAGCCCGAACGACATCGCCTCGATGTTCGTGAATCCGAAGCCTTCCGCGCGGCTGGGCATCACGAACACGTCAGCCATCGGGTAGATCCCTTTGTAGAGCAGATGCCTTTCCTGGAGCAGGTGACGCTCCACCACCCCGCGGCGCTCCAGCACTTCGAGTCGGCTCAACGTCTGCTCGCGTTGAGCGGCGGACACCCACGAATGGATGGCACGGTCGGGATTTCGTTCCCGCGGATCCGGGCTGACCAGCACGAGTCGTGCTTCCGGATACCGAGCCGCCACCGCATCGAAAGCTTCGACAACCTCGAATCCTCCCTTCCGCTCGAAGTCAGTCCCGACGAACAGGAACGTGAATGCTGTCCTGCTATGCCTGTCCACGGGCGCCGGCGTCGTGAATCCCGGGTACACCACGTCGATCTTGGCAGGATCGGCCCCCCAGCGGATGTTGATGTCTCGCGCCCACCGGGAGAACACGTAGGCTCGCGACACACGCCGCAGGTTCAAGAGTCGGTCGTGGATCCTCAAATGCCCGTAGAGCCAGCGTGCCCGGGCGTATCCGCGGCCAAGCGCTCTCTCGTCCCAGTTTAAGTAGTCCTGCAGGTACACGGCCGACGAGGACCCCTCGCTCATGACCAGCGGCGTGTCACCGAGGCCCGTGAGACGGACGGGGTGAGCGTGCACGTGGACCAGGTCGAAGCGGTCCCGGAGCGCCAGGCAGCGAAACCCCATGTCCGGGATAAGCCACGGATGAACGAACCGATTGAGAAGCACTTCCTCTACGACCCGACACGGCGCCCCCGGAGCTCCCTGATGGAACGGGCCTGCGCCGACGTATTCCACTCCCGGTGCGGCATGCTCCAGCAGCGTCCGCACATAGATGTCTTCGCCCCCGTGCCCCTGCGGCCCGACAAGGAGGACTCGAAGCGCTCCTGCGTTGTCATCGTGTGAAGCGGTCGGCCTCATGCTCACCAGCCCGACCGTCTCCGCCAGCGGGGTTCGGCTACGGCGTCACCGCCTTCAGGGGCGCCGGCGGTGCGCCACCGCGACATACTGGAACGCCAGCAAATCCGGAAACAGGAAGGGCGCGATGGTGACCCGGGCTACCCGCGTCGCCAATGCGCCCAGCCGGCCGATGTCCGACTGGTCCTCGACGAGCCGATAGTTGCGCTCCAAACGCTCGACTAGCAGATCACAGGACGCCAGCAGCGCCACGAGGCTTCGGCGCGTGAAGATCCGCAGATGGGTCCGGTCTCGGATCCCATGGTCCGTGTACGACCACCGATCGATGATCAGCCGGAGCAGGACCGAGTAGAACCGCATGTTTGGAACGCTCACGACGACACGACCGGCCGGCCGGAGATACGACAGATACCGGTGAAGCACCGCGGCGGGATCGGGCAGGTGCTCGAGGACGTCGGCGAGGATGACGCAGTCGAACTCGCCCGGCAAGAACGGGAGCGGCGCCGACAGGATATCACCCTCGACGACGACATCGAGCCGGCCCCGGGCCTTGGCGGCAGCCACAGGATGCCCCTCGATCCCCGCGACGTATACGGCTCCGATCTCCTTCAGGGCCGCGCCGAGTGCCCCCGAAGCGCACCCCACGTCCAAGAACCGCCGCCCGGGAGCTTCCACCACGGCTTGAATGTCCGGGCGCGGGTCTTCGTAGTAGCTCCAGCTCACCTGGCGCCCACCGCGAGGGCCACGTAGGCCCGGAGGCAAAGAAGATAGTACCGCCGCATCTGCCGGTAGTAGTCGCGCCGGGCTCCCCCTGCCAGGTCCCGGACCGTGAAGTAGGCGACACGGAACAGGGTGCCGATCATCTTCACGAAGCTGTACAGGGCGCCCCTCAGCGGCCCATGACGGCCCGCGTAGATGTTCACTTGTCGCTCGATGCACGTCGCAATGGGACGCCCGCCCCAGCGAATGTCCGAACTGCTGTGGTCCAAGTGAACAACCGACGCGTCCGGATAGTAACGGATCCGCCAGCCGCGGTCCCGGATCCGGTAGCACCACTCCATGTCTTCCCCGTACATGAAGTACGCCTCCGAGAACCCGCCGGTCTCTTCGAACACGCGCCGCGGACACAGCATGAAAGAGCCCGCCACCCAGTCCACATCCCTCTCCTCGTCCTGCTCCCAGTATCCGCTGGAAAGCACCTTCCCACGGCGCGCACGAGATAGCAACTTGTAGAGACCGAAGTCCTCGAGAACCGCGAGCCTAATGCTGGGAAAGCGATATGTCGAGTACTGGAGCTGGCCATCCGGCATCAGCAACCGGCAATGTGCGATCCCGAGCTCCGGCTCGTTCCGCACGCGCACGAAAAGCCGGCCAACCGAGTCGTCGATGAGCACAGTGTCGCTATTCAACAACAGAAACCACTGCCCTCGCATCACACGCATGGCCTGGTTGTTTGCCCGGGCGAAGCCGACGTTCTCGACGTTGCGGACGAGCCGCACCAACGGAAACTCCTTCGCTACCATTTCAGCGCTGCGATCGGAGGATGCATTGTCCACTACGATGATCTCATGGGAGACGGCGGACAGGTGCGTCTCAACGGAGGTGAGGCAGTTCCGGAGAATGTCCCGCGTGTTCCAATTCACGATGATGACCGAAAGGTCGACCCGTGTGTCTCCTAATTCTGGTGCCTGGGCTTCCGTCGTGACCGCCGGAGCATCCAGAACTCGTCGGGCCCACAACTCGAAGGCAAACAGCATCATCACGGGCTGGATCGAGCGCGTATCCCCATCCAGACACGACTCCACCAATCGCCCGACCGTCCGGGAGTCAAACACTCTACGCCGCTCGATCGCAGGACGACAAAGCGTATCTCGAAGCATCTCCGTGAGCTCACGCCTCAGCCACGTGCCTACCGGCGGCGAGAATCCTCGCTTGGGATAGGTTCCTACACCGGGAGGCCAGATGTCCGTCGCGACACGACGCAGCAGCACTTTCCCTCCGTTCAGCGACATCTTGTGCCGAGCGGGCATCCGCATGGCGTACTCGACGAGACGATGATCGAGAAGAGGCACTCGCGCCTCCAGTGAATGCGCCATGCTCATCGAGTCGAGAGCGCGGAGCAGCTCGTCCGGGAGGTAAGTCTTCAGGTATACGTAGAGGAGCCGATTCAGCGGATGATGGGCCCGCGTACGAGCATAGTGCTCCTCGAGGTGGCGCGCCGGCGCCTCCAGATCCACTGCGCCACGAACATCCGCCGAAATCACAGCCTGGCGGGTCGGAGCGTCGGTCTGGTGCATCAGCCAGCGTGCAACCCGGTCATCTGGTCTCATTTCCGCCAACGCCGCCAGACGCCGACCCCGCCCACCGCCAACCACTCGTCCGAGGTGCACGGCCAGCCCCCGCAGCGCGGGCGGGAGGCGGTCGAGGCGGGCGAGCAAATCCACGGCGCGGTGGGTCGGGTACGATGAGAAGAGCTCGTCACCTCCCAGCCCGCTCAGGGCCACCGTGACATCTCGCTTGGCGAGCCGCGACACGAAGTATCCCTGAATTAGGGACTGGCTCGGCTCGTCATGGGCGGCCAGCAGATCGGGTAGCCGCGCAGCAGCCTCTTGCGCCGTCAGGAGGTCCTCGGTATGACGCGCGCCTAGCGCCATTGCCATGCGCCCCGCCCCAGGTCGCTCATCGGCCGAGGAGCCCTCGAAGCCCAAGGTGAAGGTACGTAGAGGCTCCTTCAACACGCGTGACACGATAGCCGCGACGAGCCCCGAGTCGAGGCCGCTCGACAAAAACACGCCTAGCGGGACGTCGCTGACGAGCTGGCAACGGACAGAATCTTCGAGGAGTTCATGAACCGTCCGCCGGTAATGCTCACTTCCCCGATCGTCCTCTTCTTCGAACCCGCAATCCCAGTAGCGACTCTCACGCACGCCTCCCGCATTTACCTCGACAAAGCACCCCGCGGGGAGCCGCCGCACGCCACGAAAGAACGAATACGGCTCGGGAACGACAAAGCTCGAGAGATAGTGAGGCAGTGCCGTCAGATCAAGATCCCGGCCCACGAGCCCCGAAGCCAGGAGCGCCTTGATCTCCGAGGCGAAGACGAACCCTTGCGGCGTCTCGGCGTACACTAAAGGCTTGATACCCAGGCGGTCCCGTGACAGGAAGAGGCTACGCGAGCGACGGTCCCAGACGGCGAATGCCCACATGCCGTTGAGACGACCGAGAACGTCCGAGCCCCACTGCGCATACCCCCGCAGAACGACCTCGGTATCGCAACGCGAGCGAAACCGATGTCCGTGCGCCTCCAGATCGCGACGAACTTCGGCCGCGTTGTAAATCTCGCCGTTGTAGACGATGGTGAAGACTTCGTCTTCCGTCGACATCGGCTGGACGCCATGCGCTACGTCGATGATCGCGAGACGGCGAGCAATCAGTCCACCAGACGGCGAACCGTTGTCGACGTAGACCCCCTCGCTGTCAGGCCCGCGATGCGCGATGGCTCGCGCCATCCGGAGGATACCATCGCGGTCGACGGGCTGATCGTCCCGATGGAAGATGCCGGCGATCCCGCACATCTCAGGTACGCGCCCTAGTTGCACACACGCCACTAACCCTCGCCCTCAAGCTAGGAGCCAAAAGGGACCCGCTGATCAAATCCCACGACCGGCTCATCCGCAGTCGGCCGAGTCCAGGCATGTCACACCTCCCTCCGCCGCATGTCGTTCCGGAACCCGCTGACCTCAGACGGACCGAGATGGACTCCTAGGATGCTGCCTTTGCTATGGGCGCGCAGAAGCTGCCACACTTCCGACCCTACGTACTCCGAAGTAAACAGCAGTGGGGCCCCGCTCATTCGGGTCGCGGCGTACGGAAAGGCCGACCAGCCTCCACCGACCGAAGATACGACGCCGGACGCGCTCACCATCGCTTCGAAGTCCCCCCACATCAGGTCAGCGAGTCCCGCCGAAGTCGATGCGACGTGGGCCACGTCACATCCGATCTCGCGGAGTGCGTTGGTCATTTTCTCTCGCGTGGCGGGCGTTTCCGAGATGACGACCCACTGCTTGAAGTCTCGCGCTAGGATACCAATCAAATCCTGGGTGAGCGCTTCCGGGCCCTGTCCTCTTTCGCCTCCCCTCACGTGCAAGGTGAGAAATGGAGTGCGCATACCGAAATACCCTGACGGATTCGGGCGCACTAGCGCGCTCGCAATGTACCGATATTGCGAGTAATAGGTGTCTCGGTCAATCTCGTGACGGAGCCAGTGTGGAATCGTGTCGAAGGATGTCTCCATGCACGCGTTCAAGTACCATTGTTGTTCCAGCGTGCAGAACCACGCGCAGTCCTCCGGCGCCGACTCCGCCTGGACAAGCTCGACGTGTTCGGGCAGTGTGAGCTTCGAGCGAAACCACTCCGGCGTCAAGCGTGCGCGTCCCGGACTTTCGCGGGCGCCGCCCGCATCGCGGGGAACGGGGATCCGCAAGTTCCATCCCATCAAGTCTGCGACCGTCATCGGCATCATCCATGCGCAGAGCAGATCGCCCAATCCCGTACGCGTTGGCGCCGCCAACGACCTCGCCGTCTCCCTCGACACTCTTGGCGGCGGGAATACGCGCTGGCCTATCACTCTCCGACGGACTCCGTTCCATCGGTCGATCCAGCGATTCCCGGTGGGAGGCACCATACTTAGACGCGGAAGCACACTCGCGATCCCGGCCCACCAGTAGGTCCGAGGGTTCTCCCCCCAATGTTCATTCACTGAGTTCGTAAGCTTCCCCTTCTGGTAGACACTTAGAACTGGACTTTCGTCGGGTGTGACGTTCGTCCCAACACGAGACAACTCGTAACTAGACCAGCGTCACTTCGGCGATGGTTATGACCCCGCTCCGCGTCAGAGACATGTTGGCCGGGCCTTCAAGCGAAGTTATTGATCGTTCTAAGTTATTGTTCTGAATTGTGCTATGACTTTGGGGCCGCCCATCCCGCAGGGAAGGAGTGACCATGACGCCTGAGCGGTGCGAGCGTGCACTGATCACCGCCTGCCCTCTGTGCCGCTCGGAGGGCGCGACCAAGCTCTATCGCACGGGCGACGCACTCTACGGAGGAGCGGACGTGTTCGACGTCGTGCGCTGCAAGGCGTGCGGTTTGGTCTACGTCGAAGACCCGCCAAGCGACGCCGCGCTCCCCAGTTTCTATCCCCACGACAGTTATTACGCCTACAAACCACCCGTTCCGTACTCGCTTTTTGAAAGCAGGGCGCTCCCGGCGCAGCTCTGGTACCCGATCAAGCGCAGCGTGCTCGC
>WNFT01005902.1_pt1 | contig 10762 bp, 8 predicted proteins | sample 5400191 | NCBI WGS metagenome assembly WNFT01 (sample SAMN13153359, study PRJNA577476) | soil metagenome | isolation source: 80 cm saprolite under Madrone tree | place: USA:California | collected 2016-06-14
GGCCTGGCAGCGTTGCCGAACGCACTTCATCCGCAACCTGCTCACGAAGGTGCCCCAAGGCCGCCCACGGTCTCGTCGCCACCTTCGTGCGGACCATCTTCGCCCAGCCGGACGCAGACTCGGTGCGGGCCCAGCACCGCCCGCACCGTCGAGCAGCTCGCACCGCGCTTCCGCGAAGCGCCGAAGATGCTCGCCGAGGTGGAGGAGATCCTGGCCTTCACCGTCTTCCCGAAGGAACACTGACGGCGGATCTGGAGCAACAACCCGCAGGAGTGGCTCAACCGTGAGATCCGCCGGCGGACCGACGTCGTCGGCATCTTCCCCAACCGCGAGAGCATCGTGCGGCTCGTCGGCGCGGTGCTCTGCGAGCTCAACGACTACTGGACCGTCGTCCGCCGCTACATGACCGTCGAGAATCGGGAGGAGGTGCCTGAGCAGCAGCGCGTGCTCGCGAAGAAGAGCGCAGCATAGTCAGCTAACTCGATCACGCGCTCGTACACCACCTTGACGGACGTGACCGGTTGGTCCGCCGTGCCGAGTGATGGCTGGGATCTCAGAGGCGGCTGGGGCAGTTCCGCGGATGATGTCTGGGCCGTCGGTGGTACCATCTTGCATGGAACGGCAATGCTTGGACGTTCGCCGCAAACGGCGCCCCACCCTGCGTGGCAGCCTGCTCGAACCAGCCCGCGGCGGTCGACGGACCGGCCGCGCATGACCGGTCGTGCCTCCGCGGCGGCTTCCCGTACTTCGAGGACGAGGCAAGAACAGAGGCATCTGCTGGGGCAGGCACGGCTGGAGGCGAGTTGGTGCTCGGGCCGGGAACAGGCTCCGACCGAGCCCATGATCGGGCGGCGGTGCCGCTCCCCGCGCCGATCGCCGGCCCCTTCCGGTTGCCGGCGATCGACGCAAGGCGGCGGGCCTACAGCGGCAGCTTCCCGTCCAGCATGTCCTGCATGATCTTCTTGTACGGCATCGTCTTGCCCGGGACCTTCTCGTTGGCGAGCTTCGGCCAGGGCGCGCTGCCCTTGCTCATCCAGTACTGGGGATCCCTCTCCGGGTTGAGCTTCGGGCCGCACTCGCCCTGCAGGCCCGAGCGCCCGATGCGGTCCATCACGTCGTCCTGTGCCTTCGCCAGGTTGTCGAGCGCCTGCTCGGGCGTGACTTCGCCGGCGACCGCCTCGCCAATGTTCTGCCACCAGAGCTGGGCGAGCTTGGCGTAGTCGGGAACGTTCAGACCGGTCGGGGTCCAGTACTTGATGCCCGGACCGCGGAAGAACTGGATCAGGCCGCCCCACTTGTCGTTTTGAGGGTCGTCGAAGGAGGGATGTCGGACCGTGCTATTGCGAATGAACGTCAGGCCGACGTGCGACTTCTTCAGGTCGACGGTCTTCGACGTCACGAACTGCGCATAGAGCCAGGCGGCCTTGGTGCGCTCCACGGGCACGTTCTTGAGCAGCGTCCAGGAACCCTCATCCCGGTAGCCGGCCTTCATACCCTCCTTCCAATACGGTCCGTGCGGGGTCGGCGCCATCCGCCACAGAGGCTTGTCGTTCGCATCTACCGTGTTGTTGCCCTTGCTCTTCGGCTCGACCATGTTCGCGGTGAAGGCGGAGTACCAGAAGATCTGCTGGGCGACGTTGCCCTTGGCGAGGCTGGGCAGCGATTGGTAGAAGTCCATGCCCAGCGCCCCGGGGGGGGCGTACTTGCGCAGCCACTCCAGGTACTTGCGCAGCGCGTACTGCGCGGCGGGGCCGTTGACGTCGCCGCCGCGGCTCACGCTGGCGCCGACCGGGCGGCAGCCTTCCATGCGGATGCCCCACTCGTCCACCGGGTAGCCGTTGGGCACGCCAACGTCGCCCTCACCGGCCATCCCGAGCCAGTCGTCGGTGAAGCGCCAGCCGAGGTCGGGCGCCTTCTTGCCGTAGTCCATGTGGCCGAAGATCGCCTTGCCGTCGACCTGCTTGACGTCGTTGGTGAAGAAATCGGCGATATCCTCGTAGGCCGACCAGTTCACCGGCACGCCCAGGTCGTAGCCGTACTTGGCCTTGAACTTCGCCTGCAGATCGGGCCGTTCGAACCAGTCGGCGCGGAACCAGTAGACGTTGATGAAGGACTGATCCGGCAGCTGCCACAGGCTGCCGTCGAAGCCCCGCGACTTCAGCCCGGTCGCGTCGGCCAGGCCGAGGAAGTCCTGGAGGTCGAAGTACGGGTCGGTCACGTCCTTTCCTTCCTCCGCCATCCACTTCGTCAGGTTCCGCGTGTACGGGTAGCGCGCGTGGAAGCCGATGAAGTCGTCATCGTTGATGTAGGCGTCGTAGATCGGCCGTCCCGTCTGCACCTGCGTCTGCAGCTTCTCGACGACGTCGCCCTCCTGGATGACGTCGTGAACGACGTGGATGCCCGTGATCTCCTCGAAGGCCTTCGTCAGTACCTTCGATTCGTACGCGTGCGTGGGAATCGTCTCGGACACCACCTTGATGGTCTGGCCCTTGTAGGGAGCCGCCGCCTTGATGAACCATTCCATCTCCTTGAGTTGGTCCTCCTTGTTCAGCACCGATGGCTGGAACTCGTCGTCGATCCATTTCTTGGCTGCCCCCGTATCCGCGCCCGCCGGCGCCGAGAAGGCCACCAGCGAGGATGCGGCGATGCTGCCCAAGACGAAGCACCACGGAATTGTCATCTTCACCGCGCTTTTCATGTTCTCTCCTCGCTATGGCCCTCGCATTTGATCCGGCGTCCCGGCACGCGTCGTCGGTGCGAGGGCCGCACCCCGACGCCGCCAATCCGATCTCTGTCGTGTGTTCGGTCAGCCCCAGCGCATGACGACCCCCATCCAGACCAGTGAAATCGCAAACGGAACCCACAGGCTCGCGTGGGTCAGCCCGAGCCAAGCAAGGTGCAGGTACGCGCTCACCAGCAGACCCACGAACAAGCGGTCGCCGGGCGTGGTCGCGATCGGCAGAAAGCCGCGCCGCTCGGGACTCGGGCTCGCGACCTGCCACGCGGTCATGGCGGCCAGGATGGCCGCGATCGCGCCGAAGAAGATCCCGGTGGGAACGGTCCAGACCATCCAGTCCAGAAGAGACATGGCCTCGTGGTCCCTCACACCCGCCCGAGGGCGAAGCCCTTGGCGATGTAGTTGCGAACGAAATAGATCACGAGCGCTCCGGGCACGATGGTGAGGATGCCGCCCGCCGCCAGCAGCCCCCAGTCGAGCCCGGAGGCGCTGACGGTGCGGGTCATCACCGCTGCAATCGGCTTCGCCTCGGTGATCGTCAGGGTGCGCGCGAACAGCAACTCGACCCAGGAGAACATGAAGCAGAAGAACGCCGTCACGCCGACGCCGGCGCGGATCAGGGGGATGAACACGGTCAGGAAGAAGCGCGGCAGCGAGTAGCCGTCGATGAACGCCGTCTCGTCGATCTCCCTCGGCACGCCGGACATGAATCCCTCGAGGATCCACACGGCGAGCGGCACGTTGAACAGGGTGTGGGCGAGCGCCACCGCGATGTAGTGGTCGATCAGCCCCAAGGTCGAGTAGAGCTGGAACACCGGCAGCAGGAACACCGCCGCGGGAGCCATGCGATTGGTTAGCAGCCAGAAGAACAGGTGCTTGTCGCCCAGAAACCGGTAGCGCGAGAAGGCGTACGCGGCGGGCAGCGCGACCACGAGGGTGATGACCGTGTTCATGCTGACGTAGGCGAAGGAGTTGACGTAGCCGAGATACCAGGACGGATCGGTGAGGATCACCGCGTAGTTGTGCAGCGTGGGGTGAAGCGGCGCGAACGCCAGCTGCGACATGATGTCGTTGTTGTCGCGCAGCGACATGTTGAGCATCCAGTAGATCGGCAGCATCAGGAGCACGAGGTAGGCGACCAGTGCTGCGATGCGCGAGCGGGTCTTCATTTCGCCTCCCCCGTGCCGACCCGCTGCAGCGCCTGGTAGAAGACGTAGCTGAGCGCGAGCACGATCAGGAAGTAGATGATCGAGAACGCTCCCGCGCTCCCGACGTCGAACTCGCCGATCGCGAGCTTGACGAGATAGATCGACAGGAACGTGGTCGAATCGCCTGGACCGCCGCCGGTGAGCACGAACGGTTCGGTATAGATGAGAAAGCTGTCCATGAAGCGCAGAAGGACCGCGATCGTCAGCACGCCGCGCATCTTGGGCAGCTCGATGTAGCGGAACACAGCCCAGCCGGAGGCGCCATCGATGCGCGCGGCCTGGTAGTAGGCGTCGGGAATCGCGCGCAGGCCCGCATAGGCGAGCAGCGCGACGAGCGGCGTCCAGTGCCACGCCTCCATCAGCACCACCGAGATCCAGGCCTGCGACGGCACCGTCGGGTAGTCGAAATGGATGCCGAGGGTGTGGTCGATGAAGTGCCCGAGCAGTCCGATGTCGGGACGCAGGAACACCACCCAGATCGTGCCGATCACGTTCCAGGGGATGAGCAGGGGCAGGGCGACCAGGACCATCGTCAGGGAGGTGGCCCAGCCACCTTTCTTGGGCATGACCAGGGCGATCCCCACGCCGAGCGGCAGCTCGATCAGCAGCACTAGCGCCGAGAACAGGAATTGACGCCCCAGGGCATTCTGCAGGCGCGAGCTGCGGAGCATGGCTCGGTACCAGTCGGCGCCGACGAACGAGCGGTGGGTTGCATCGAACACGTCCTGGACCGAATAGTTCACCACGGTCATGAGCGGGATGATCGCGTTGAAGGCGACCAGCGCGAACACCGGCAGCACAAGGAACCAGGCCCGGTTATCGAGGGTCTTCCGCACGTTCTCTTCCTCTCATTCCAGGACGCTGCCGCCGGCATAGAGCAGCGTCCACTTTGGCGGGAAGACCAGCCAGCCCGGCCCGGGAGCGATGCTCGCGCTCGCTTTGAGCTTGGCCTTGACGAGATGCCGGCCCAGGCGCGCCGTGGCGATCTTGTAGTTCCCCAGGTCCTCGACGGCGGTGACCTCGGCGGCCAGCGAGTCCGCCGAGGCGTGCGCCTGGCAGCGGACGAACTCGGGGCGGATCCCGAGGATCAGCTCGCCGCTGGCGCCGCGCGCCCGCTCGAGCCTGGCGGGCGCGACCGGGATGGAGAACCCATCGATGCGCACGCCGTCTCCATCGAGCTCGCAGGGGAGCAGGTTCATCCCCGGGCTGCCGATAAAATGGCCGACGAAGGTGTGCGCGGGGCGCTCGAACAAATCGGTCGGGCTACCGACCTGGACCGCCCGCCCCTCGGACAGCACCACCACGCGGTCGGCGAAGGTCAGGGCCTCGGCCTGGTCGTGCGTCACGTAGATCAGCGTGAGCTTGAATTCCTGATGGATCTGCTTGAGCTTGAGCCGCAGCAACCATTTCAGGTGGGGGTCGATCACGGTGAGTGGCTCATCGAACAGGATCGCCGCGACGTCGCTTCGAACCAGTCCTCGGCCGAGCGAGATCTTCTGCTTGGCGTCGGCCGCAAGCCCGCTCGCGCGCCGCTTGAGGTCGTCGGTGAGCTCGAGCAGCTCCGCCACCTTGCCCACCCGCGTCTGCACCTCCGGCTCGCGGACGCCGCGGTTGCGCAGGGGAAAGGCGAGGTTGTCGAACACGGTCATCGTGTCGTAGATCACGGGGAACTGGAAGACCTGTGCGATGTTTCGCTGCGCGGTCGACAGCCCGGTGACGTCGCTCCCGTCGAAGAGGATGCGACCCTTGCTCGGTCGAACCAGACCCGAGATGACGTTCAGCAGCGTCGTCTTGCCCGAACCCGACGGACCGAGCAGAGCGTAGGCGCCGCCGTCATGCCAGTGCAGGTCCGACGGCTGAAGCGCGTAGTCCTCCGGCGCGGCCGGGGACGGCTCGTAGCTGTGGCCAACTCCCTGGAACTCGATGCGCGCCATCAACTCGCCCCCGCGTTGTCCGTTGGCCGCGCCGGCGCGGCTGCGAGATTTCCCGCCCCGTCGAAGACGAACAGCCGGTTCGAATCGAAATGCAGGCTGACCGACTCGCCGAGGGCGAACTGGCGCACCCCCTCGAGCTGCGCGATCATCGTGAAATCGTGGTGCCGCGCGTGCACATAGGTTTCAGAGCCGTTGATCTCCGCGAGTTTGACCGTCGCGCTGACGAGGCCGGTGTTGCCGGAGCGGTACACGACCTCGATCTGGTTCGCCCGCAGACCGACCCGGTAGTCGCCGGGCGGTAGCGATCGCATGTGGTCCGCGAGCGGGAATGCCACGCTCGGCGACAGCCGGCAGCCGTCCGGGCCGATGCTCGCGCGCACGAGGTTGATCGGCGGGTCGCTGAAGACCTCGCTCACCCTGACCGTCGCCGGCCGGTGGTACACCTCGAGCCCGGGTCCGTACTGCAACAGCCGTCCCGCATCCAGCACGCCCGTCTTGCCGCCGAACAGCAGGCCCTCCGCCGGTTCGGTGGTGGCGTAGACGACGGTAGTCAAGCCTCGGCTGAAAATCAGGCGTAATTCGCTGCGCAGCTCCTCGCGCAGCTTGTAGTCCAGGTTCAGGAGCGGCTCGTCGAGCAAGAGCAGGCGTGCGTCCTTGACCAGCGCCCGCGCCAGGGCGACCCGCTGCTGCTGGCCGCCGGAGAGCTCGGCCGGCAGGCGATCGAGCAGGCGCTCGATGCGCAACATCTCCGCCGTCGTCTTGACCTTGGCGTCGACTTCCGCTGCGGACAGCCGCCTGGCACGGCGCAGCGGCGCTGCGATGTTGTCGTAGACGGTGAACGAGGGATAGTTCACGAATTCCTGGTAGACCATCGCCACGTTGCGCCTGCGCACGTCGAGCTTGGTGACGTCGACGCCGTCCTCGAGGATGGCGCCCGAAGTGGGGCGATCGAGCCCGGCCAGCAGTCGCAGCAACGACGTCTTTCCCGACTGCGTAGGACCGAGCAGCACGCTGAACGAGCCGGGCTCGAGGTCGAGGTCGATCCCGTACAGATGGGTCTCACCGTTGACGACCTTTCTGACCTGTTGCAGCGTCAGGCGCATTGCAGCACCTTCCCGAGGCCAGCTGCTTCCCCGCGGGCCGGCAGGACGGGCGCGAGCTTGGCAGTCGCGGCTCGCTCATACTACAAAACTGTGACCTTTGTAGTGCGCTACCAACGTGACGCTCCTGCTTCGCTTCGACAACCTATAGCGCAACAGGCTGGTTTCATTCGCCAATCGGACACAGATCGCCCATCGCAAGAAGCTGATCAACTGCAAGCGACTTCCGGCTGAGCGGACGGAGGTCTTTGCGGTGGTTCTCGCGCCGCGACGGTCTAGCCGACTCGCAGGCGCGTTCTAGAGATCGCCGAGCAGAAGCGACCCGCTGGGCAGGCGGGTGAGGCAGATCGCCGATGCGGGGACCGGTTCAGGCGGCCCCCTCGTGTAGCCTTCTTTCCCCGCTGCATCGGAGGCGGCTGGGCTGTACAGCCCCAATGGCGCGTTCCCGACTCAGGGCCCCGCGCAGCGGCGGTGAGACCGGTGCCCCCACCGATCCCTCGCCGCTTCTCCCATCGCGCCGCGTGCGAAATCTCGCGCTCCGAGGTATTTCAAATCGACCTTCGGAGCGGAGGCCATTGTCGTGGGTATTGGTAGCTCGATGATTTCGATCGCAGCGTCCGTCATCCTCTTTGCGTCGGCCATGGCGGACGCCGCCGCGCAGGCACCTCCAACGCCGATGCCCCAGATCGTGACCTCCGCATCCGGCGAAGCGCGACTGAGCCCAGACCGCGCCAACATCCTTATCGGCGTTCAGACCCGCGCCCCGACCGCTGCCGCGGCGGCCCGCGAGAATGCCGCGCGCCAGCAGGCGATCATCGCCGCCATCACGGCGGCCGGGATTCCGAAGGAGCAGATCTCCACCGAGAACTACAACGTCTACGCGGAGACGCGCTCCGATCGGGCGGGCCAGAATCCGGTCGTGATCGGCTATGTGGTCAGCAACGTCGTGCGCGTCGAGGTGCGCCGCACCGATCAGGTCGGCCCCGTGATCGACGCGGCGCTTGCGAAGGGCGCCAACCAGATCAACTCGCTCGAGTTCTTCTCCTCGAACACGGACGCGGGCCGCCGCCAGGCCGAATCGATGACGGCTTCTACGGCGCCGATGCCGCTGGCTTTCCGCCCGGAACCGCTGGCGCAATGGACACGGGTCCGAGGTTCAATTTCTCCAGCGCCTCCTTGCTCTGCCCGACCGGCCCGACGATCACCACCGGCCACCGGGCCGGCTTGATCCATCTCGTCGCCACTCGCTTTACGTCGGCCTGCGACACCCTTCCCACCTTGGCCGCGTACGTCCGGTAATAATCCAGCGGCAAGCCGAGCGAGACCAGGTTGGCCATCGCGCTCGAGACTGCGTCGTTGGTCTCCAGATTGGCGGGCAACCCGCGGACCAGGGCCTCCTTCGCCGCCGCCAGCTCGGCCTGCGTGACCGTTCCGCCGGAAAACCTCTGCAGCTCGTTCTCGTACTCGACCACCGCCTCCACCGTGTTCTGCGCCACGATCCCGCCGCGCGCGGAGAAGCTCCCGGTCCGGCGCAACAGTGACACCGACGATCCGACGCCGTAGCTGTATCCATGCTTCTCGCGCAGGTTCATGTTGAGCCGGCTGGTGAAAAGGCCGCCCAGCGTCATGTTGGCGACCCGCAGGGGGATCGCGTCCGGGTCCGTGGCCTTGAAGAGATGCCCGACGACCCACACCTGCGCCTGCGTCGTTCCAGGCTTCTCCAGGGCGACGATCTCCCGGCGCGCGAGCTCCGGGAGGGGCGGGAGCGCCTTCTTGGACACCGGGCGCGGCTTCCAGGAAGCGAACTTCTCCTCGAGAAGCCGTGCCACCTCCTCCGCCTTGACGTCTCCCGCGACCGAGATCACCGCGTCGTTCGGGACCCAGAACCGCGCGTGGAAGGCGGCGAGGTCCGCGGGGGTGATCGACGCGATCGATTCCGGCGTCCCTCCCGCCGGCTGCCCCCAGGGATGCTCCGGGCCGTAGAGGATGCGGGCCGCCTGATCCGCGGCCAGCGCGCCGGTGTTCGCCTTCTTCTGCTCGAGAGCCGTGAGCTTGAGGACGCGGACACGCTCCACGTCCTCGGGTCGGAAAGCGGGGTTCTGCACCACGTCCGCCATCAGCTCGAGGGCCTTGGGCAGGGTCTCCGTCAGGGAGTTGAGGTGGACGTTGGCGGTCTCCAGGGAGGTGCTTGCGCTGAGGTGCGCCGCCAGGTCCTCGACCTCCTCGGCGAATTTCGCGGCGGAGCGCCCCTTGGTGCCTTCGTCGACCATGTCGGAGACGAACTCGGCCAGGCCAGGCTTCTCCTTCGGATCGCCATCGACGCCGTGCAGGAAGCGCACGTCGACGGCGACCAGCGGCAAGGAGCGGTTCTCGACGATCAGCAGGCGCGCACCGTTCTTGAGCTTGCGTTGCACGGGTACCGGCGGGTCGAAGTGCGGCTGCTGCGCCAGCGGCGGCGGCGGCTGCGCCCGGAAAGGCGCGTCCGGCATCAGCGGAGGCTCCGCCTGCGCCATCTGCGCCGCGGGCGGCGGGACGGCGCTCGGATCGGACTTCTGCGGCGCGCCCTTTCCCACCTGCCCACCCACGCCGGCATCTGGCCGCGGCGGAGGTTCGGCGATCGGGGCGGGCGGCGCGATGGGCGCCGGCGTCATCTCCGCCGGAGGCGCTCCCTGCGCCGCGGGCGTCCTGGACTCCTCCCGCGAGCCGGTGCAGGCCGCCGCGAGCGCCAGCGCTGCCATGAAGCGCTTCATCGCCGCTCTCCTTCCACGCTGGCGGTCTTCCTGGGCGCGGGGACCACGTCGAGCTCGATGCGCTCCATGGGAATGAGGACCTTGGTCGCGAAGGCCTGCAGGGAAGCCGGCGTCACCGCGCGGTATCGGGCGATGTCCCGGGGCAGGTAGCCCGGATCGCCGAGAAACACCTGGTAGTTGTTGAGGAGGTCCGCCTTCCCGCCGAAGCCACCGATGCGCTCCACCGTTCGCAGGCGGCCGGCGATGATGTTGCGCTTGGCGCGCTCTACTTCCTGCGGAGTGGCGCCGTGCTGCTGGAGATCCAACAGGATCTGCGCCACGACCGGCCGGATCTCGTCGAGGCCATGGCCCTGGGCCGCGGTGACGATGATCTGGAACCAGCCGGCCAGGCCCAGGGTGTTGCTGCTGGCGCTCACACCCGAAGCGAGCTGCTTGTCAAACACCAGCGCCTTGTACAACCGGGACGTCCTCCCCGAGCCGAGCACGTCGGCCAGCACATCGCCCGCGGGCTCCTCGTCCGTGTACTGCCGCACGCCCTTCCAGGCCAGGATCAGTCTGGGGACCTCGGCCAGCTTGTCCTCGAGGGTCTCCTTCACCAGCCGGCCGATGGCCGGTTGCGGCACGTCGGTGGGCTTGACGTCAGGGCCCCGTGGAACGGGGCTGAAGTACTTCTCCACCAGCTCCTTCGCCACCTTGGGGTTGAAATCCCCCACGATCGCGAGCGACGCGTTCTGCGGACCGTACCAGGTGCTGAAGAACTGCTTCACGTCATGGACGGACGCAGCCTGGATGTCGGCGATGTCTCCGATCACGCATTCGTAGTAGGGGTGTGGCTTCGGGAAGAGGAGATCGCAGAGGCGCAACCCCGAAGGGCCGTAAGGGCGGTTGTCGTAGTTCTGCCTCTTCTCGTTCGAGACCACGTCGCGCTGGACGCGGAGCTTCTTCTCGTCGAGCGTGTCGAGCAGGTAGCCCATCCGGTCCGACTCGATCCAGAGCGCGGCGGCGAGCTGGCTCGAGGGCACCACCTCGAAGT
>WNFT01012097.1_pt1 | contig 10762 bp, 7 predicted proteins | sample 5400191 | NCBI WGS metagenome assembly WNFT01 (sample SAMN13153359, study PRJNA577476) | soil metagenome | isolation source: 80 cm saprolite under Madrone tree | place: USA:California | collected 2016-06-14
TCTGGAATGAGGCCATGGGTTATCTTGCACGGATCAATTTTTTCAATTTGTTATCAGAGCAGGTGAAGGTTGTACCGGAGCGTCCCGATGCTGCCCTCATAAGCCATCATCAGGACAACAACCGCAGTCTGGTAGAGTTCATCTCAATTCATCCAAGTGAGCAGGAAGCTGTGCTTGGGGTGCCTCGAAAACTAACCGACACCCTCATTTTGGCAATGGAGGCACGTCCTGATATGCAACAACTCCGCCACACAGCTTTCACAATTTTTGCTGAATTAATAGACAATATTTACAACCACAGCCTGACAACGCTGGATGGCTTTGTGGGCTTACAAGTCTACCGTGCAGGTGGTGAAGTACAAGTCGTGGTCTCCGATAGCGGTGTAGGGTTGTTACAAACGGCTAGGCCAAAGTTTCCCTCAAATGAACGAATGAGGAATGACATTGAACTTATCGCTAAGATATTCCACGAAGGAGTTCCTTGGGATGGAGACAAGCGTGGGCTCGGACTCAAGCAGTGCGCCACCAAAGCTATCAAATTGAATGCCAGAGTTAACGTTCGTCTCGCTAACTTTAACCTCGAGCTTGCCCCTACAGAACGTGGCTATGAGGTTTCGGAGAAGGAGTGCTCTTGGAATCTACCCCTCCTGCAAGGCACACATATCTGTTTTTACTTTCCCTTGACTTGACGCTCTTCATCTGCTACACTAAAAGCAGTGAAGGAGATTTGCATGCAGATTACATTACGCAATTATATGCCCGGCCCTGACGGATGGGGGTACATGATGGGCCGCCAGGTACATGAGAGACTTCGAGAAGTCGTCGAAGCCCATCCAGAGGAGATCGTATTCTCCCTATCACTGCAAGGAATTGAGCACACCGATGCTTCTTTTCCCCGCGAGAGTGTCGTCGAACTGGCCAGAAGTTGTCGTGGTCGCCGCGGCTTCTGCTTGATAGATGTAATCGACCCGGATCTCCTTGATAACTGGGATGCGGCTGCCTTGAAAAGAGAGCAGCCACTGACAGTATGGCAGGGAGATAATGCTCACATTTTAGGACCGCAGCCGGGAGAAGGAATCCGTGAAATGCTCAGTTATGTGCTTTCGGTACCTTCTACTATTACCAGCGAGGCTGCACAAAGCCTCCACTTAAAAGTACCAAACGCGAGCAATAAACTCAAACAGCTCTGGCAGGAAGGGTATATTTTACGCCGTGAGCGGACAGCAGCCAGTGGAGGTGTGGAATATGAATATTACCGTATCAAATAATTTTTTCGGAAGCCGTTCATTGTTTCCAGTGAAGGAGAAAGCTTAGATGGAAGCCGTTCCGAGGAAGAGTTTTCGGCTTACTCAGCACGAACTGACAATTCACCTCATCGCGAGCGGGCTGGTCCGTTTATGCGAGCATGTTCAACGAGGAGAGCCAATTACCTATCCCTATCCTGTTGCCCTACAGCAAGGACTCAATCGCCTTCTCGTCGCTTGCATCCAAAAAGGTATCTCACCGGTACAGGGGGTTCCAGATCTACTGGACTGGTGTCGTCGTCCCATTCACTCCTGGGGGTTAGGTCTTGACCTTGATGAAATCGATGAAACCGATACGCTCCTAGATGACCAGTTACCAACACGAGTGTGTGAAGACTGGGCCTGTGCTAGCCCGGATGTTGAAGCCGAACTGAGTGAACAACGCCTCATGCGCAGCGTCTTGACCACCTGTCGCGCAGCCAACGCCCAAAAAGCGTACACCGAATTTCGCAAGTTGTTGATCAGCTGCCCCGTTCTCACGCTTCAGGAGTTGCAGCAAAAGCGCTCTTGTCCAGACCTGGTATTGCTGGCAGAGCACTTGCGCGAAGCGTATCTCGAGGCCCCTTACAGTTGCCTCGTCGATGATCGCTTCTATTGTTGTGCTACTTGCAGTAATTTATTGCTGCGCACGACCACGGGGTTATTGATCTGCGAGAATGAACGATGCCGACAGGGACAAACGAGCGTAGCGCAACGTTCTTATGGAGCCGAAGAGGGCCTCTTTTGGCTGCGGAGAGGACTCCGGCGCTTCGTTGCTGCACCTGGCAAATGTGAAATGGACCTGTATGACAAGTTCTTGGAGGCTGGTTTGGCAGTAGAGCTCTGGCCGGCGTTCGATGCTTATGATCTTCGCATCACCTTTCCCGACAGGGACGTTTGGGCCATCGATGTGAAAGATTGGGCGAACCCTTTTCTTTTGGCGCGCCGCGTCGATCCCATCCCAACCACTCCCCCGTGGACATGGGCTTACTTCGTTTTTCCCGATGACCGGCGCTCGCAGCGCTCCGATTATGTCCGTGCTTTTCGTAATCATTGCCCTTTCGTCGGCAAACACGGCAAAGCGAGAACCAGCGCTTGCTTTGCAAGGGATCTTCTATCTGCAGCGCGCAAAAAGCTGCAAGGCATACAGGGAGTCCATCATGCGTAACACCTATTCCTGGAAACAGGGAATCCTAAAACAACTTCGCCCTCAGTGGACAGATGATGCAAGCCTTTCTCCTCAAGCGTGTTGCGATGTTGAGCTCGGGCTCTACGCTCTAGTACGCTTATTGCCAGGAGAGCAGGCCAATGCGCTCTGGGTATTATTGATAGGATATCCTTTCAAACTCCCCCAGGCAGCACATTGGAATGAACAGGAGCGACGCATGCGCCAGGTATTGCGGTACCTGCTCTCTCACTATAAAAGCTATCAAGGGTGGCGGCGCGCCGTTGAACGCTACAGCCGCTTACCAGCACGATTGCGTCTCTACGACATTCAGCAAGATGGTCGCATTCTCTCACATGCAGACAAGGTCAGTATTGGATCTAATCGAGAGCGTATCTACGGGCAGGTCTTGAGCCAGAATGTTCCATTTGCGCGCGACACAGTCCACTTGGCGGGTGCGGGGCGGTATTTGTGCGTAGGAGGGAAATTGACATCAGAAGTCATCCTCCCTGAAGACCTGGTGGGCGCTTGTGCTGCTCGATCGTCACGAGGGCACGACCTTCAACAGCAGCGTCCGCCTGTCAACGTTACTTTCCAGGAATTGCTTGACACGGCACGATGGATGGACGAAGAAACGAACAGGCGTCAGCTTCCATCTGCATCCTGGTACACGAGATTGAAGCGCGTGCAATTGGAAATGTTCGATGAGAGCGGGGAGAAGCTCTCGGCGACATCGACTCTTTCCTGGGAGGGAATGCTGCACCTGGTCGGCATGGTCAGCTCTGGAAAATCTACGCTGATGGACGTGCTGGCTGTGTGGGCGGCAAGGAAAGGGTTGCACGTGACGATCGTTGTCGGGGATGTGGTGAGCGCCCTGAATCGTGCGCAGCTTTTCGTCCAACTCAGCATTCGCGCAGCCCCGATTCTCGGCGCTTCAAATCGAGAGCGCCATACCAATCGCCTCCACCGGATTCTGCACACCGAACGCCCACTGCTGCCCCTCTACCAGGATCACGTGGGATTTCGCTGGCTGAGTACGGCATGCCCACTCGATGGCTTGCGCGATAGCGACCAGGTATTTGCGCTGGGCAGGCAACCCTGCCTTACATTGACTGCAATCACAGCAGCTCGAAGCGACGAATCAGCCGGAGAAGACGATAACACCGAAGAGGGGAGCAATAAGCTCTATGCCTGTCCCCTCTTTTCCGCCTGCCCCTCCCACCAGGCGCAGCGCGATCTCGTCGATGCCGACATTTGGATTGCCACACCGGCCAGCCTCATCTACAGCCGCGTTGCGCAGCATTTGAATCCCGAGCGAATGCGTTTTCTGGAACTTGTTTACCGGCGTAGCGATCTGCTGATTGTAGACGAGGTTGACCAGGTACAGGTACAGCTCGATCTCTCATTCAGTCCCAGCCAAACATTAATGGCGCGGGGATCGGAAGCGTGGTTAAACAATCTCCTGGAGCGCATGACTCCACAATTGAGCCAGGCTGGCCGGGGCCAACTGGGAGATGAGGAGATAGATGAATGGTGCCACGCGCACGATACCGTACAAACGGCGGTCAATAGACTCTACGCTATGCTCCTCAAAGGGAAGGAACTGCGTAAATGGATCGAACGTGATTACTTTACCGACTGGTTTCTCTTTGAGCGTATCGCAGGAGAGCTCAGCGACGTACCACAGCATACGCCGCCCCATCAACGCGCAGAACATCCTGCTTACGCACACCTCTTACATACCTTTGAAGAGTATCTGACAGATCCGCTGGGGACGACGACCTCACCTCCCCTGGCTGACTTCGCCCGGCAATCGCTAACTGTGGCAGACGTGACCAGAGTACATGAGCGCATTATCGAGTGGTTACGCTCGCAGCCTGATCTGGAAGGATCAGCCAGGGAATTGTCCGAGGAGGCGCTGCGCATTCAATTCGCTCTCGTCGTTGCGATACTCGCCAATCGCCTCGACTTCCTCATCCGAAGATGGAAACAGGTAGAGGAGGAACTAAAGCTAGAGGGAGGAGGGACATTGCTGTTCCATCGTCCCCCAGAAGATTACACTGCTCTGTTGCCAGAGGCTCCTATGGGCAATGTGCTGGGCTTCCAATACCTGCGCTCAACACAAGACAGGGATAACCCGGGTGATCTACGCTTCTTCCGTTGTGCTGGAGTGGGCCGTTGGCTCCTGTTGCACCTGCACGATTTACTGGTAGACGAAGGAGTCAACGGGCCGAACGTCCTCTTGTTATCAGGCACAAGTTGGGCAGGAGGTATATCGCCGAGTTACCACGTACAGGTGCCAGTCCGAGGTATTTTACGAGCACCTGAAGAAGAAATCACGGCCATCAAAGCAAGCCGCTTCCGCTTCGATCCGTACTATGACGAACATCAAATGCCCATCATCGTTTCAGGGAAAAAAGGGGCTCAGAGAGACAATGCGTTGAAGGACCTGCTTTCGCATCTGGCGCGTCCGGGAGGGCTTGGAGGGCTGAGCAGGTTGGAGCGGGAAAAAAATGCGCTACCGAGGAATCGGCAACGTGTTCTCTTGCTCGTAGGGAGCTACGCGGAAGCCAGGCTAGCACGGATGCACCTTGAACAACTTCGCCCCGATTGGATTGGGCGGGTCCTCAATCTGGTGCCAGACGATGACGATTTCGAGAGCGAATGGCACGGGAGAGTAACCGTAAAACGATCATTGCAGCGTGGAATGGTGCATCAACTGGCGGACACAGATGCGTGGATACTCGTCGCTCCCCTGTTAGCGATGGAGCGAGGGCATAACATCCTCAATGAAGAGAACGCTGCGGCTATTGGGGCAGCTTTTTTCCTGGTACGCCCTCATCCACGGCCTGACGACATCGGCCATGCGATCCATGAAATCAACCGCTGGGCTGTAGAGCGATATCCCGATGCGGAACAAATAGCGCGAAAACGGGGGAAAAATAAGGAAAGAGCCGATGCGACATTGACGGTCGATGACATCGGGCGAGCCTTCCGCAATGAGGCCTTCAAGTACTGGCGCCATCTGCTACGCCTCCCAGTCGTCTACAGTTCTTTGCCCGAGACTGAACGTAGGGCTTTTCTCTGGAACCACCTCGTTGTTATCTGGCAGGTCATCGGTAGGTTGGTGCGAGGGGGAAGCCCGGCACGAATTTACTTTTGTGACAGCGCCTTCGCGAGGCATTCAGCGCTCCAGGTAGAAGACTACGATACGGTGCCAACCAGTCTGATCGTTGGCATGCAACAGATCCTGGCGCCGTATTTTAACACGGACACTCCGTCACAGATACCACTTCAGGATCGGGTTATCGCACAGGTTCTTTTTGGACCAATGTACGAGGCCCTTATGACTATCGAGGGGTTAAATTATGTCAGGATATGAAGAATTACGTACCCTTGCTTTTCGCTTAGACGATGCAGTTAAAACTCTATCGTTCTCGTTCTACCAGCTCTACTTTCCTGAAGAGTGGAAGAGAGTACTGCGAGAACTCCAGGCAGAAGCGACCGGACGTGACAGCAACTCCGTCCGGTTGCCTATGACGACGTTGAACGCAGCCCTGCGAGCCTTGGTACCGGATCTTATCTATATCGCCTATGACGCTGATAAAAAGGAGCAGAAACCTCTGTCCCCTCGTCCCTGGCTCTACAGTGAAACCGAGATCGATCCAGAGGCGTTGATCATAATCATCCACTCGTGGATCCGCGTCGCATTTTCAAAAGTACCGATCGAGAGCCGACAGGCAGCACTAGCGAGTATACGAGCAAAAGATCTTGTGTGGCGAAAGGAGTCTATTGATCTGGCTCAATGGACGGTGCGGGAGAATGGCACGGCGACACCTACCCGGGGCGATGCCTTTGTGCTGCTGCCACACCTTGTTGCTGCTAAGCTCAGCCGACCAGATCTTTCTCTCGCTTACGGTGCGGAGCAACTGCATTTTCGGCGAGCACCCCTTTTGTCAGGAAAACAAGGAGCCGAGTTGGTTTCGTGGCCCCCAATAGAGTACGAGCGCGCTAAAAAGCGTTGGTATTACTCGATTATCATAACCTTTACGGTCCAGACAGTTCCTTTCCAGCCCTACCCAGTCATCTATTGTGAAATTGGAGTGAGGCGATGGGCTGGTCCTCCCATCAAAGAATTACGAAGAGGGAACACAAGTGTATACCTACTCACGAGTGTTCCCTGGATAAGCGGGTTGCGCTATTCCCCGTGTTTCAGTGTGGCCCCCCTTGAGAGTTTCTATACGGCCTCGCAAGAGACTCAGCAACAAAAAACGTATACCCGCAAATTGCAATGGGGGAACAGCTTGACCGAGCTGATACACGACATCCAACTACAGGCGCACATACCTGAGCCGGAAGCACTCATAGGCAATCCAGAAGCGTTTCTCAACATAGAAGGAAAACAGGCTGTCACCGCCGCGGTTGTTTATCGGCCTGGAATGAAACCAGACCATGGAGCGAAGCCGGGATTGATGCCTGGTGACCGGAGAGACCTCGCCGAAAAGATTGCCGAGTTTGTCTCGCCGACGCTGATCTTTACTGATGCACCCAAGAAAGTGCAGTACGTATTCAAAAAGCTCAACAATCCCTTTTTTACGAAGGAGGCGTTTGCAGAGCGCAGGCGGCGCATCGCTCAAGCGGTCGGGGACATTCTGACGCTTGAAATCTGGCACCAGCCAGATGGAATAGAAAATATTCTTGTGCGGACGATTTGCGACGAACTTGGCTTGATCCCTCTAGGCACTGATGCCACTACCTATACATGGGCGACAGAGGAATTGACCGTCACTATACTAAAGCATAGCCTCGGTGCGTTGGGAGAGCCGCTCAATATAGAGAACACAAAAGGAAGAAGAAGAGAGCGCCTTCATGCGGCGATTACTCAGCGCATCAGAGATGTTGAAAAACAGCTGGCAATTGTGCCCAGTCTGGGAGCCCACGCCGCCTTTATAGAACTCGCCGATGCACAGGGTTTTAAAGGTGATGCCGATCCCAAGTATGCCTTGAGGCTGGGTTTTGCCAGTTGTGGACGTGTCACACAGTTTATTACACCCCCTGGAGACGAACGCGACGACGTTGACAACCGAGCCAGGCAAGCATTTCTCGATCTGTTGAGACAGTTGGGTGTATGTCTTCAACTGCCTCAGATGCTACCCTTGCCAAAGATGGCGAAGCATGCGAGAAATCTCATTGAGCAGGTACAGTTGCGGCAGCCCGGCCGAATTCATTATGCGGCCGTTTGGTCGATCAGGCAGAATGCTTCCGGCAGTCACACACGCAAGCACCAATGGCTTCCGGTACTCGTTCATATCTCTCCGGAGGACCAAATACGGGCTATCTGTCCTGGGATGTCTGGATGGGAACCATATGCGCGGGCATTGCTGACAATCGCAACGCAACAAATCAAAGGTGGCTATCCCTCTACCCCACAACAAATGCTCGCCTTTATTAAAGAGAAAATCGAGGAAGACATTGCCCCTCTAGGAGAAACGCTGATCCTCTGTCATGCCCAAAACATACGAGTGATCTGGCCCTGGATCGGCAACAATCAAATCACCCACGAGGGAATCGCCTTTGGAGGTGCGTCTCAGTCTGCAATCACTATACCAGGACTGCATATCGTGCGCATCAGGGGCGGTGATGCTGAAACACCCGAATACTATGCCCAGAACGGCACCAAAGTGGGTTTTGCACGTGGGCTTTTTAGGATGGGTGATCAAGTTTTTGCAAGTACTCAGAGTAACCCGCCTCAGTTCAAAATTAGAAGAAATCTTTCTAAAGCACCTCGTTCCGGCGAGAGTGCCCAGGCTGCTGCTACGGCAGCCTGGAACCCAGGCCTCTACGAGCTGACCGTCATTACTGATGCTAGGTATGACGCTTGGCAGTGGGCGGCGCTGACTCATGAACTTCGCCAAGCCTCGCTGCATTATGCGGAGGCAACAGCGCTTCCTTTTCCCCTACATCTGGCAAAAGGCATAGAACAGTACTCGGCCCCACTAAGCGAGCAACCGGGCGAAGATGCAGAAGAAAATGTTGAAGAATAACCTGGGAGCCCACATTCCGCAAAAGGGTTGACGGAAAAAAGGAATGTGGGCAAGGTAAGAAAAAACGAAGCAGAGGAAAAGGAATGCAGGCAGACGAGGAGTCTCAGAACGAACGATTGGATCATCTGGGGATGTGGCAGGAGTGTGCCGAGAAATCGGGCTGGTGGAGTGGTTGGATCGACAGGCAGGAGAAAGAAGGAATCTGGTCAGTATTGGAACGGCGACGATGGCCATGGTACTCAATGGATTGGGCTTTAGTAATCGTCAGTTGTATCCGGTGCCGCAATTCTTTGCCAATAAGCCCGTGGAGCATTTGTTGGGAGAGGGCATCAGTGCCGATCTGTTGCATGATGACTGCCTGGGGCGCACCTTGGATTGCCGAGCATGATCCGACTGCCTTGTTTGCAGGGATAGCTCAGCAGGCCCGAGAGCGTTGTGGACTCTCTGGCATCCGCGTGCATGTGGATACCACCTCCTTTTCGGTCAGTGAAGCCTATGAGGCGGATCCACAAGCAGCCAAACCTGCCCAGATAGCCATTACCTACGGCTACTCACGCGATCATCGTGCCGATCTCAAACAATGGATGCTGGCCCTGGTAACCACCCATGATGGGGATGTACCGCTGTTCATGCGTCCTTTGGATGGCAACAGCAGTGACAAAACCAGTATCAGCGCCGTCGTCGCGCAGGTGCTCGAGCACCTGCGAGGAAGTCGAGCCAGCCGGGCAAGAAGAGCCCCTCGTCGTCTTTGATAGCGGAGGATACAGTCAGGCCAACATGAAAGCCTACAATGAGGCCGAGATTCGCTGGTGCAGTCGTGTACCGCAAACAAGCACCGAGGCCAAGGCAGTCCTGGCAGAAGAACCGGAGCAGTGGCAGGAGCTCTCCGATCAGCGTGGTCAGTACGTGAGCTTGCAGCGGTCTCTGCCACAAGGAGAAGAACGCTGGCTGATGATCCGCACGACCGAGAACCTGGAAGCGGCCCAAAGCCTCCTCCACAAGAAGGCGATCTGGCAGAAACGGCTCTGGCATCTGGGCACGCAGTCGTTTGCCTGTCAAGCGGATGCGCAAGTGGCCTGGAAGAAGGCCGAAAGCCTGCTGCCCCTGTGGTTGCGAGCGGAGATGGCCGTGGTCCCTCAGCCTCACTATGGCAAAGCCGGACGGCCTGGGGCCGATGCGGAACCGGTGCGCATCACCTGGAAGATCGTGCCCACCGTGCAGGTCGACCAGCAGGTGTTGGAACGAACTGCTGATCAGCAGGCCCGGTTTCTCATTGCCACCAATGAGCTCTGCACCGACAAACTCTCTGACGAAGCCCTCCTGGCAGTCTACAAAGGGCAAGGCAGTGTCGAACGCGGGTTTCGCTTCTTGAAAGATCCCTTGTTTCTGGCTTCCTCCGTCTTCGTGAAGAAACCCAGCCATCTCATCGCCCTCAGTTTCATTATGGTCCTCTGTTTACTCATCTATCGTCGAGCCGAACAGCGGTTGCGCCAACGCTTGCAACAGAGTGAGCAAACGATTCCCAACCAGGTCAACAAGCCCACAGACAAGCCGACCATGCGGCTCTCGTGTTCCAATGCTTTCTGCGGCATTGAACTGCTCCATATTCGCGTGGGTTCGACCTTTCAGACCCGCATTTTACGTCTGCAACCCCTGCACCACAAGATCCTCCGCTTGCTTGGCCCTGTCTACCAACAAATCTATTTTTCGTCTGCTTGAAACTGCGGAATGTGGGTTGTATATGTAGTTCTCATGAATAGATTCTTTGTTAATGGTCTCGAGAGACAAGGCGACCTCGATCAGTTTCTTGCGATACTCAGGCATTTTCTCCAGCCTTTCCTGATAGTTTTGGTAGTGTATTCATCATCAATGGGAATGGGATATGTAATGGCGGCATAATCAGGGTGTCACGGCAAAGCGAAAAACAGTGCATCTGATCTGCAACGTCTTCCCTTCACCGAGCGCTGCAAGGACAACGTTGTCGCATTGTTTATGCATTCTCTGAGAGATACCGTGACACCCTGTCACCATGTGCTCACCATGCTCATTCGCCAGCACTATCAATCCTATGGTGACCCCATAAGGCTGTTATGCCGCCTTGTCAAACGCGATCGGCAGGCGTTTGAAGCCGAAGAGGAAACGTCCCTCGAAGAGTTTGGGCGAGTCATCGTGTCTTACGCGCAGGTTGGGCAATTGCTTGATGATCATCGGCAGCGCGACCGCGGCCTCCATGCGCGAAAGGGGCGCACCGATACAGAAATGAATGCCAT
>WNFT01007534.1_pt1 | contig 10761 bp, 8 predicted proteins | sample 5400191 | NCBI WGS metagenome assembly WNFT01 (sample SAMN13153359, study PRJNA577476) | soil metagenome | isolation source: 80 cm saprolite under Madrone tree | place: USA:California | collected 2016-06-14
TGCCGCAAGAACGCGCCCGCGCCGACGCGCTGGCACATAAGATCGAGGCTCTGACGGCGGCGGCCCAGGCGGCAACCAGTGAGGCGGCGCAAGCCAAAGAGGCAGCGGAACGTTCTGCGACGGCTGAAAAAGCGCTGCCCGAACAACGCGCCCGGGCCGACGCGCTGGCGCGTGACCTCGACACCGCCCAACGCAAGATCGAGGCTCTGACGGCGGCGGCCCAGGCGGCAACCACTGAGGCAGCGCAAGCCAAAGAGACAGCGGACCGCGCTGCGACGGCTGAAAAAGAGCTGCCGCAAGAACGCGCCCGCGCCGACGCGCTGGCACGCGACCTCGACGCGGCCCAACGCAAGATCGAGGCTCTGACGGCGGCCGCCGAGGCGGCGGCCAGCGAGGCGGCGCAAGCCAAAGGGGCAGCGGAACGTTCTGCGACGGCTGAAAAAACGCTGCCGGAAGAACGTGCGCGAGCCGACGCGCTGGCACGTGACCTTGAGACGGCCCAACGCAAGATCGAGGCTCTGACGGCGGCCACCAAGGCGGCCAATGGCGAGACCGCGCGGGTCCGGGAAGAGGCGATGCGGGGCGCAGAGGAGCTGCAGCGGTCACATCAGCAGGCACGTGCGCGGACCGATGCGCTGGAACGCGACCTGGCGGCGGTGCGCCGCGAGCTCGAGGCGAAAGTCAACGCGCCGAGTAAGCTCGCCGAGGAGGCCACGCGCCTGCAGCAGACGGCAGAACGCGCCGCGGCCGAGCTACGGCACGAGCTGCAGGAGGAACGCTCCAAGGCGGAGAAGCTGGCCCGCGAGCTTGCCGTGGCACGGCGCGAGCTGGAAATGCAGGCGACGAGGTTGGCCAAGACGGGCGACAAGACGGCCCACAACCAAGAGCTGACCGAGTTGCGGCAGGCGCTGCAGCAGGCGGAAACCGCAGCGGCGGCAGACAAGGAGTCCCTGACACAGGAACGCACCCGCAACCAGGAACTCGCGCAGGAGCTGGCGGCACGCCGGGACGCCACCGTGGGCCTCGGCCGCACCGCCTCAGCGAGCCCGTCGGATACGCCAGGCGCGGCGCCCGCAATGGCGAGTGAAGCCACGACCGCCTCGCTCCCCAAGGCGGACAAGCCGCCGATGCCGGCAGGCGCCAAGCCGGCGACTGCGGCGTGGTCGACCGCGCCGGAGGTGCCGCGGCCGACGGCGTCGGAGGTGCCCGGCAATCCGGAAGCGGCTCGCCTGATGGCGCGCGCCAGCCTGCTGCTGAGGCAGGGCGACATCGGCGCGGCCCGGATCGTGCTCGAGCGCGCGGCCGACAACGGCAGCATCCCGGCCCTGCTCGCATTGGCCGAGACGTACGACCCGGTCGTCCTGTCAGAGTGGGGAACCGTCGGCACCCAAGGCGATGTCGCGAAGGCACGGGACCTCTATAGCAGGGCGTCTGCCGGCGGCGTTCACGAGGCGAAGGATCGATTGAAGGCGTTGCCGTAGTGACGCCCTCCAGCAATGAATTCATGCGGTCGCTGCCAATGCCTGCGCGAGATCGGCAATCAGGTCGTCGGCATGCTCGATGCCGACCGACAAGCGGATCGTCGTGTCCAGCACACCGATGCGGTCGCGCACCTCGGCCGGAACGCCGGAGTGTGTCATGGCGGCAGGATGGCTCGCCAGCGACTCGGTGCCGCCGAGGCTGACCGCCAGCTTGAAGACCTCCAGCGCATTGAGGAAGGCGAACGCCTCCTTCTCTCCGCCCTTGATGTCGAAGGAGAATGTGGAGCCGGCACCGCTACATTGCCGGGCATAGAGCGCCTGTGCTTTCGGGCCCTCCTCCAGGAACCCCAGGTGGTGAACCTTGGCGACCTTGCGATGATCGCGGAGAAATTCGGCGACCAGCCTGGCGTTGGCGTTGGACCGTTCCATCCTGATCGCGAGCGTCTCGAGCGAGCGCCCCAGCATCCAGCAGGAGTGAGGGTCGAGCTGCGTGCCGATGCTGCCGCGCAGCGCCTTGATCGGCCCGATGGTCGCCTTCGAGCCAAGCGTGGCGCCGGCGATGAGGTCGGAGTGACCGCCGACATACTTGGTCAGCGAGTAGACCGAGACATCGGCGCCGTGGGCCAGGGGACGCTGGAACACCGGGCCCAGCAAGGTGTTGTCGCACACCAGGATGGGCCGGAAGCCCTGGGCCGTTCCGATCTCGTCGGCGATCTGCCGCAGGAGCTTGATATCGACCAGCGTATTGGTCGGATTGGCCGGCGTCTCGATCAGGATGAGCGATACCCGCCCTTTGCTTCGTGCCTCTTGCGCGGCGGCACGCACGGCGGCCTCGCTCACGCCGTCGATAAATCCGACGGCGCCGATGCCGAGACCTGCCATCATGCGTGACAGGAGTGTTTCCGTTCCGCCGTAGAGCGGCTGGGAATGCAGGATGACGTCGCCGGGGCGGGCGAAGGCCAGGATCGTCGTGGTGATCGCCGACATGCCGGATGAAAACAGCACGCCGGATTCCGCCCCCTCGTAGACCGCGAGCCGGTCCTCGACGATCTCGCTGTTGGGGTGGTTGAAGCGGGAGTAGACGAGGCCGGCAGCGCTGCCCTCGGGCGGTTGCTTGCGTCCTGAGACATAGTCGAAGACGTCGCGGCCTTCCTCGGCCGAGCGGAACACGAAGGTCGACGTGAGGAAGACCGGCGGCTTCACCGCCCCCTCCGACAACGCCGGATCGTAGCCGTAGCCCAGCATCAGGGTCTCAGGCTTCAGGGCATGGTTGCCGATATGGGTCTTGGACGGGCGCGGCGCTGGCATGGCGTGTCTCCTGTCACCGGGGTTGGCGACGCAGGATACTTCAGGTCGAGGTGCCAGGGCGTGTACCGATTAGCGATCAGTTCGGGAACCACCGCGGAAATTGGCCAGATTCCGGACCACCAAGAGAGCGGATCCCGATTGAGCGACGACTCGATGCGCTGAAGTCGCGCGCTACAAGAATCAATACGGACAAGGGATTCGGTACACAGAGGGCGCATCCAAAAGTATGATAAGGCATTCGCTGATTGCACGAACACGGTCGCAAAACTCATGAAGTTTCTTTTGGCTTTCGAGCGTACGCATCGGGTGCTCAGGGCAAAGGCTGCAGGCGTGATTGCCAGTCAAGATCTGCTGGATCTCGACATTGCATTGATCGCCTTTCTCGCCCGCGAGGAGACGGCAGATCGGCCATCGATTCGCGGCCTCTACGACTTTAGCGAGGTTGCCGCGATTGCGGTGCCGCAGACAAAGGCCGCGGAGCGCGGCAGCCGTTCGGCAATCGTGCGTGGACAGCGCGTGATGGTGCAATCCCGAACGATAGCGTGCAGCCTCGTGGAAACGTTCGTGCAAAGCCAGAGACTGGCCGGAGACAATCTCCTTGCCGTTGTGGATTCACTTGACGAAGCCCATGCTCTGCTCGGCTTGAACGCGCCGCACTTCGAAGTCATTGGGTAGCGAAGACGAGACCACAATCATGGAGTGGCGCGCCCCCAGCTAGCCGGACCCCGCGAATCGCTTGCGGGCGTCCTCGCGCAGGTCGGCCTTCCTGATCTTGCCCGATTCGGTCATCGGAAAGGCCTCGACGAACACCACGTGCCGCGGCAGCTTGAAGCTGGCGACCTTGCCGCGGCAGTGGCCGACCACGTCGTCGGCGTCGATCGTGGCCCCCGCTCTGCACTCGACATAGGCCACGGCGACCTCGCCCAGGCGCTCGTCGGGCAGGCCGACCACGGCGACCTGCTGCACGGCGGGGTGTTCCAGCAGCAACCCCTCGGTCTCCATCGGGTCGACGTTCTCGCCGCCGACCTTCAGCATGTCCTTGTAGCGGCCGAGGAAGCGCAGGCAACCATCCGGCAGCCACATCGCCGCGTCGCCGGTGCGGAACCAGCCGTCCTCGGTGAAGGCAGCCGCTGATTCGGCCGGCTTGTTGTAGTACTCCGTCATCACCGCCCAGCCGCGCACCTGCAGCTCGCCCGCCACGCCCGGCCCTAAAACCTCGCCGCTGCCGTCGTCGACGATGCGCAGCTCGTAGCTCCGGCCGGGCCAGCCCGATGCCTCGCTGCGATGGGTTTCGTCATCGTCGAGCGACGACAGGCCGACGCCGATCCACGTCTCGGTCATGCCGAAGCCGCTGAGGTTCTTGAGCGGCGCCAGCGCCCGCATGCCGCGGCGCACGACCGGCGTGGCGCTCAGCATGCCGGCGGCGAAGATCCCCGTGCGCAAGCTGGAGACATCGCGCGGCTTGGCCTCCTGCGCCTCGGCGAGACCCTTCATGTGCGCCTCGAAGCCGTGGACGATGGTCGCGCGCTCCTTCTCGATCAGGTCGAGACTCTCCTCGGGATCGAAGCCGCGCGTGAGGATCTGCCGCGCCCCGGTGACCAGCGACATCCACGCCCCTTCCGACAGGCCGAAGGCGTGGAACAGCGGCAGGTAGTTCAGGATGGTGTCGTCGGCCGTGATGGCCATCAGCGCGGCGCGTTCCTCGACGTTGCGGATGAGCTCGTGCGTGCGCACCACGCCCTTGGGGAATCCCGTCGTGCCCGAGGTGTACATGATGAACGCCGTCGCCGTCGGATCGACGGCGCGGGCGCGGTTGGCCAGATGATCGGCGGAGACGTGGGCCGCCGGCTCGGCGAGCGAGGCCCAGTCGACGGTTCCGGGCTGCGGCGATTGGCCGAGCAGGATGACGCGCCGCAGCAACGGAAAGCAGGGATCGCGCACGGTATCGCCGGCGGCCGGCAGGGCGACGGCTTCGCGCACCATGCCGGCATAGTCGACCGGCCCGGAACGATCGTGCGTGATCAGGAAAACGCTGTCGGACTGCGCCAGGACGTACGACAGATCGCGCGAGCGGAAGCGCGTGTTGATCGGCACGAGCACCGCGCCGATCTTCTGGACGGCAAAGGCGATGAAGATCCAGTCGTCGCTGTTGTTGAGCCACAAGGCGACATGCTCGCCGTGGCCGACGCCGGCGGCGATCAGGCGGCGCGCCGCCTCGTCGATGCGGGTCGCGATCTCGCGGAACGTATAGCGCGAGACGCCGAACACCAGGCCCTCGCGGTCCGGCAGGCGGGCTGCGATGTCGTCCGCGAGATCGCCGAAGCGGCGTTGCCGGTCGGTCGTCATGGCACGTCGTCTCCCTTGTCCTCCCTTGTCGTAGTCTGCCAGTGGTTGTCATGAATCAGCGAAAAGATTTTTGCCGATGTTGGATCACCACGCTCGCCGTTCGCCATGCGAGCTCATGATCAGGTTCATCGACGACGTGGCGCCGTCGTTCGTTCTTGCCGCATCGTTTGATTCACGTCTCGGCAGACCGCGTGCTGACCGGGCGGACGGCGACCGGATTTTCCGGTGTCAGCCGGACTTCTTCCTTCTCATGGTGAATGACGAGGCACTCGCCCTCGCGCAAGGTGTATTCCACTTTCTCCAAGCCGACCGCGACGTCGAGGACCTGGCCGCGGTATGCCACCGGAAATCGCAGCGTGGCGTTGTCGTCCGGTGCGCGACGCGGCCAGAACGACAACGTCCCGTCGTGGTCCCGCATGCCGGCCAATCCGTAGGTAAACATCATCCAGGTGCCGCCCATCGAGGCGATATGGCAGCCGTCCTTCACGTTGCCACCGACGTCGGCCAAGTCCATCAGCAGCGCCGCCATCCCGTACCTGATCGCTTTCTCCGTATCGCCGATCTGTGCGGCGACGATCGCCTCGACGCACGACGACAATGACGAGTCGCCCGTGGTCAGGGGATCGTAGAACTCGAAATTGCGTTTCTTCTCCTCCGCGGAAAATTCATCGCCGAGAAGGAACATCGCCAGCACCACGTCGGTCTGCTTGACCACCCGCTTCCGGTAGATGTCGAGCGGGTGGTAGTGCAGCAGCAGCGGATAGCGATCGGCCGGCGTGTTCTTGAAATCCCACGGTTCCCTGTCGAGGAAGTCGTCGTCCTGGGGGATTATCCCGAGCTTCTCGTCGTGCGGCACGTACATGCTCTCGGCCGCGCGCGTCCAGGCCTTCACCTCCGATGGCTCGAGCGCCGTCCTGCGCACCAGGGTCTCGTAGGCATCGGGCGCCGTCGCCCGCAGGGACTCCACGGTCTCGGCCGCGTAGCGCAGATTTTCGCGAGCCATCAGGTTGGTGTAGGCATTGTTGTTCACGACCGTGTTGTATTCGTCCGGCCCGGTGACGCCATTGATGCAGAATTGCCCGGCTTTTGCGTCCGAGTAGAAGCCGAGGTCCGACCACAGGCGTGCCGTTTCCACCAGCATCTCGGCGCCGCAGTCGCGCAGGAACGCCTCGTCGCCGGTCGCCTGCACGTACTTGCGCAAGGCATACATGATGTCTGCATTGATATGATACTGCGCGGTTCCGGCCGCGTAATAGGTCGACGCTTCCTCCCCGTTAATGGTGCGCCACGGGAACATGGCTCCGCGATGGCCCAGGAGCCTGGCGCGCGCCCTCGCCTGCGCGAGCATCCTGTAGCGGAAGGCGAGCAGGTTCCTGGCGATTCGCGGCGAGGTATAGATCAGGAACGGCAGCAGGTAGATCTCGGTGTCCCAGAAGTAATGCCCTTCATAGGCTTGTCCGGTAAGGCCTTTTGCCGACACGCCGGTGTCTTCCGCCCGACCCGAGGCCTGCAGGATGTGAAAGAGGTTGAAGCGGATCGCCTGCTGGATCTCCACAGTGCTGCGCTTGGTGCGGTCTTCCCGGGTGTTCTTCACCTGGACGTCGCTGCGGTTCCAGAAATCGGCCATGTACTGCTCTTGAGAGGCGAGCAGTTGGCCGAACCCCTGGTGCATGACGCGATCCAGGGTCCAGTCGGCCCGCCCGCACAGCTCCTGAGGCGAAGCCGTCGGCGAGGTGTGATAGACCATGCACTTGGTGAGCTGGATGGGACGGCCGGGCTCGGCCTCGATCGTGAAGGCGACCTGGCCGAAGTCCGGCGTGTGGGTGGCCTTGTAGCCGTGCCGGCACGAGGTCTCCAAGGTGTGGTCGACGGCGCAGGCCAGAGTGAGCTGGCTCTTCTCGGTCGCGTGGCACAGCACGATCCGACGGTCCTTGACGTCGCTTGCCCGCGGATGGAGCAAACGCCCGACAAAGCGTCTGGTCTGCCGCGGATCGTTGTCGTCAATGGGGGCGTTCGGCTGTTCCGCCACCATCTCCGAAGAGATCAATAGGGCGGCGGGCGCGTTGAGAAGCGTCACCGTGTAGGAGATGGCGGCCACGTGCTTGTTGGCGAAGGAGACCAGCCGCCGCGACGCGATCAGCACCTGCTTGCCGGTCGGCATCTCCCAGAGAATCTCCCGGTCGAGCGTGCCGGCCTTCATGTTGAGGCGTCGCTCGCAGCGCAGCAGGTTCGCGGTGGGCAGCCAGAACGGCTCGTCGTCGACAAAGAGCTTGATGATCTTGCTGTCGGTCACGCCGAAGATGGTCTGGCCGGTTTTCGCGAAGCCATAGGCTTCTTCGGGATACACGATCGGCCGGGTTTCATAGAATCCGTTGATGAGCGTGCTGTTTTCGACGTAGGGGCCGCCCTCCTCCGGACAGCCGCGCATACCGAGGTATCCGTTGCCGAGCGCCAGCATGGTTTCCAGCTGAGCCATGAATTCGGGATGAAATCCCTTTTCGACGACATTCCACTCGTCGGCCGGGAAATCATGGGATGGCGGCCTCAGGCGTTCGTGATGGATCATCGGGCTGTTCCTCCCAAGGCCACGGGGCGATCGGTCAGTCGACCAGTTCGCCGAGATCGCTCACCACCAGGTGTGCGCCATGGCGCCGAAGCTCCTCGGCATTCCCTCGGCGCGCGACTCCGACCACAAGTCCGAAGTGGCCGGCCAGCCCGGCCTCGACTCCCGAGAGGGCATCCTCGACGACAACCGCCCGTGCCGGCTCGACCCCGAGCAGCCTTGCCGCAATCAGGAACGTGTCGGGGGCGGGTTTGCCGGCCAGGTGTTGCGCCTCGACCATGGCGCCATCGACGCGGACCTCGAACAAGGCCTCCACCTTGGCGGACCTCAGGACGGCCTCACAATTTTCGCTCGAGGAAACGACGGCGACCTTGAACCCGTGACGGTGGAGCTGATCGACGAATCGAACGCTTCCCTCGTAAGCTTCCACCCCTTTTTCCTCGATGGCCCTGGTGACCAGTTGGTTCTTGCGATTGCCAAGGCCGCCCACCGTCTCGGCCTGCGCTGGGTCGTGCGGGCTTCCCTCGGGAAGTTGTATGCCGCGTGATCTGAGAAAGTCGCGAACGCCATCGAAGCGGGGCTTGCCATCGACATGGAGCCGATAATCCTCGACGGGATCGAACGGTCGAAAGGCCTCGCCTGTCTCAGTCGCACGCTTCTGGAGGTATTCGTCGAACATCTGTTTCCAACACGCTCCGTGGATGCTGGCGGTGTCCGTTATCACCCCGTCGAGGTCAAAGAGGACGGCGTCGTATTGGCCGCGGGTGATCATACGGCCGCTTTGGGGTTGTCGCATCGATCACTCTCCCGTTACCAAAGGACATCGAGCGCTAGTCGATCAGGGGTCCGTTCCAGATTTGCACGGCGGGTATCCCCCGGTAGTCGCCGAGGACACACAGCGTGCCCGTATCCAGCAGAAAATGCTGGCCGCAGCCCGCGGGCAGGCCGATCCATCGCGCCACCAGCACGCGCAGGACATGTCCGTGCGCGAACAGCGCGATGTCGCCGCCGGCCGCGCGCGAGCGGGCGATCACCCGGTCCACCCGCGCAGCCACCTGCGCCGGCGCCTCGCCGCCCGGACAGCCGTCGCGGAAAACCAGCCAGCCCGGCGCGGCCTTGTGGATCCGCTCGATCGTCAAGCCCTCGTATTCCCCGTAGTTCCACTCCATCAAGTCGGACTCGATGACGGCCCTGTCGCCGAAGCCGGCCAGCGCGCAGGTCTCGCGCGCCGGTGCATCGGGCTGCAGAGCACGAGCCCAAACGCTTTTTTTGTCAGCACTGCCCCTATCCGCGCCGCAACCCGCCGGCCGTTTTCCGTCAGCGGGATGTCCGTCGTCCCCGTGTGCTGCCCGCTCAGGCTCCACGCCGTCTCGCCATGCCTGATCGCGAACAGGTTCACGTTCCCCCTCAGCTCAGATGTTGTCGGCCTCTGTCGAATGGACCGCTGCCGAAGTCGCATCCTGGCCCCACCGCCAGCCGGTGATCTCGGGCATGTCGTCGCCGTAGCGGGCGATGTATTGCTTGTGGTCTATGAGCTTGTCGCGGATCGCCTGCTTGGCGTAGGCGGCGCGTGCGCCGAGCTTGGGCACGCGGTCGATGACGTCGTTGACCAGGTGGAAGCGATCGAGGTCGTTCAGCACGCACATGTCGAACGGTGTGGTGGTGGTGCCCTCTTCCTTGTAGCCGCGCACGTGGATGTTGGGGTGGCCGGTTCGCCGGTAGGTCAGCCGGTGTATCAGCCACGGGTAGCCATGGAAGGCAAAGATGATCGGCTTGTCGACGGTGAACAGCGCATCGAAGTCGTGATCCGACAGGCCGTGCGGGTGCTCGGTCGCTGGCTGCAGCTTCATCAGATCGACGACATTGATGACGCGGACCTTCAGCTCGGGCGCGTGCTTTCGCAGCAGCTCGACGGCTGCCAGCATCTCCAGCGTCGGCACGTCGCGACGACGACGTTGACGTAGTTGCGGCTGCGCAGGCAGTGATCGGTGACCGACAAGAGGCAGTTGGCATCGGGCGGCAGGTAGATGCGGACGACCTCGGCCTTCTTGTTGGCGACGTGATCGATGAACCCCGGGTCCTGATGGCTAAAACCGTTGTGGTCCTGGCGCCAGACGTGGCTCGACAGCAGGTAGTTCAGCGAACCGATCGGCCGCCGCCAGGGAATGTCGGTGCACACCTTCAGCCACTTGGCGTGCTGGTTGAACATGGCATCGATGATGTGGATGAAGGCCTCGTAGCAGGAGAAGAAGCCGTGCCGGCCGGTCAGGAGCTAGCCTTCGAGCCAGCCCTGGCACTGATGCTCGCTCAGCATCTCCATCACCCGGCCGTCGGGCGCCAGGTGATCGTCCCACGGCAGGGTTTCCGCGACCCAGGCGCGATTGGTGACGTCGAGCACATCCTGCCAGCGGTTGGAGTTGTTCTCGTCGGGACTGAACAGCCGGAAATTTCGTTCCTCCGCGCTCTGCTTCATGACATCGCGCAGGAAGCGGCCCATGACCCGGGTGGATTCGGCGGTGGCGGCGCCGGGGGCGGCCACCTCGACGGCGTAATCGCGGAAGTTCGGCAGCCGCAGCTCGCGCAGCAGCAAGCCGCCATTGGCGTGCGGGTTGGCGCTCATGCGACGGGTGCCGCGCGGCGCGAGCTCGGCCAGCTCGGGCCGGAGGCGGCCGTTGCCGTCGAACAGCTCGGCCGGTTTATAGCTCTTCATCCATTCTTCGAGGATGCGCACATGGGCCGGGTTCTCGTGCATCTCGCCCATCGGCACCTGGTGCGAGCGCCAGTAGCCCTCGGTGCGCTTGCCGTCGATCTCCTTGGGGCAGGTCCAGCCCTTGGGCGTGCGCAGCACGATCATCGGCCAGCGCGGGCGTTCGCCGGCCGCCGGCTGCGCCTCCGCCTTGACGCGGCGGATTTCGCCGATGACCGTCTCCAGCGTGGCGGCCATGAGCTCGTGCATCTTTTCCGGATCGTCGCCCTCGACGAAATAGGGCGTGTAGCCATAGCCGCGAAAGAGCTGCTCCAGCTCCTCGTGGCTGATGCGGGCCAGGATGGTGGGATTGGCGA
>WNFT01021465.1_pt1 | contig 10761 bp, 9 predicted proteins | sample 5400191 | NCBI WGS metagenome assembly WNFT01 (sample SAMN13153359, study PRJNA577476) | soil metagenome | isolation source: 80 cm saprolite under Madrone tree | place: USA:California | collected 2016-06-14
GTTTGCGCGGGAGCCTGGCTTGAGCGGAAGACCCAACCACGCAAAAAAACCGTATTCCCTTGCGCAGTGGCATGGCGCGACGAAACGCCCTCAAAATGAGATTCCTTCACAGCCTCGTGCGCGGGCCACCCAGGCGATGAAGGGCACCAGAATGTCAGTACAAAGAGTAAACTTATCTTTAGTCAGTTCCACCTCCCCCTCGTGGGGACGTCGGCGCGCGCAGCGCGCCGGGTGGGGGCCGTCGCAGTAGGAGAGCTACCATGAAGCCTCACATCGGCATGCTTTTCGGCGCACTCGCTCTTATCCCCTCTAGTGGCATTGCCGCGGAAGCTCAGGTGCACGCCTGCACGCTTCTGACCGCCGACGAGATCGGCAGCGCCGTCAGCGGCGTCAGCGGCCAAGTGGAAAGCAATATGCCCTGGTCAATCTGCACCTGGATAGTGGGTGCCCGCGACACGGTCTCGCTCAGCGTGATCGCTGTGCCTCAGGACGCACAGCCTGATCCTGTTCTGGCAGATCTCGACGAGCGCCTCAAAGCCGCAGGCTTCTACGACGACACGCGGGATATCGGCAACGCCAAGTGCTTCACCAGGACACAGCCGCCCCCGACAGATATTCGCCAAACGTCGGGATGCACGGCCGTGACCAAAGGCAAAATGATTTTACTCGACTCAGAGAGCCCGACGAAGCCGGCTGCCATGGAGCAATTGAAGGTGCTGCTCGACAAAGCCATCGCGCGCTTGCCATGAATTTTTCTCTCGATGCGTTGTAACAGCTTTTTACCTCCCCCTCGTGGGGTCGATCCCGCCGAAGCGCGCAGCGCGAAGGAGAGCCGGGTGGTGGGCTACTCCAAACACCGCCGATAAACCGTGACCCCGCGCTTCTCCGTCCACTGCATCACGTCGCGCGCGGCGTCATAATCGAACTGGCTCCACGTCCCATTCGTCCACCACAGCACGCCCTTGCCGAGCGGTTGGCCTTGCGGGAAATAGCGCATCTCGCTTGGCGGCCGATCGCCCAAAGCGACGCCGTTTGCCGAAAAGACCGCGCGCTTTGAAAGCGTCCCGCATTCGCCGTCCGGCGCCCAAACGCCTCGCATCTCCCGCGGCAGGAGCTCTTCGCTTCCGGCGGGCACAACCCCGACCACAACGTTGCTATGGTTTTCGGTGCACACCATGCGGCCGATGACGTTCGCATCCGGATTGTCGAGGAGATCCACTCGCAGGATGTCGCCCCACTTCTCGCTGTGGGTGAAGCGCATCTCGCCGATTCTCGCGGTTGGCAAGCGTTGACCGCAGCGTTGGAGAAGACCGGCGTTTTGCGAAACGATCGCCTCGCTCGATTCCGCCACTATGGACGGCAAATCGGGAAGTACCGGATTTTCACGCGTGCATCCGCCAAGCGTCGTCGCGAGAGCTAAAGCGCAGCGAATCCATAACTTTGCCATACGCGAAGAACTCGTGGATCTGAGTGTAAGCTTTAGCACACGATGGCGTTATCGGGCCCGGACGGAATTCGACAGTGGCATGAAGGCCATTTACCTCCCCCTTGTGACTACGACATTCACACATCTCATGAAGCGCATCTCGGACACACAAAAAAAGCCAAGACTTCTGCGGGTACAGAAGCGCAAGCCTTCGTCGCAATGCTTTGGGGAGAGGTTCGCTAAGTGCTTGATCAGTGGGGAGGTCGGCGCGCGGCACGCGCGCCGGGTGGGGGGACAGCCGCCCTAGAAATCCGCCTTGGTCGCGACCGGGATATCGCCGAACGTCGAGCCCTCGGCGAAGCTGCGGTCGTTTTCCGCGCATACCACTTCATCGATTTGCGTGGCGCGATTCGGCCGATAGATCGCCATGCCCTTCCACGGCATCGTGAACGCGCCCGGATCCTCGACCCGGAAGATCACCTCGAGGCCTTTGCCTTTCTCATCATTGATCACGCGATAGCGCTCGGTGACGTGAAGCTTGTCGGTATGCGGCGTTCCGTAATTGTCGACGACCGAAACCTTGCCCGGCTTCAGCCCGATCGTATCGACGACGAAAATGTCGCCTTCGTAATGGCCGACCGATTCGCCGAACCAGGACGGTTTCACTTTTGCCGAGTGCTGCTTGTTCAGCCACACGTGCCGCACCAGATGATCGCGCTGATAGATGATGAGGACGCGGTCCTTGCTCTGCGCAAACTCCACCGGCTCGCGCAAATTGATGATTTGCGGTATCCCAACGGGGCGGCAGATGTCGTCCGCCTCGTTGACGTGCTGCAGCTTGATTTCGCCTTCGGTGTTCTTCTTGACGATCTCGCGCACCCAGGGCTGCAAAATCGGGTTGTCGTATTTGGCCGCGACGATCTCCTCGACGTCGGGCCCGTCGATCCACTCGCGTTCGATGGGCTGGCCTTCCTTGTCGCCTGGAACCGGCAGGAAGGTGACCTCGCCCCTGACTGCGCCGCGCGCCCACAGACCCGTCAGATTGGGCGTGCCCGTTTCGCTCTGCGCCGCCGCATAGATCGGCGCCGCCGCCGCGCAGAGGAAAAGCGCGCCCACGATCAGCTTTGCGGTCGGTTTCGTCGCCATGGGAAATCCTTTTGTTTCCGCTCGCCCGCACTATACCGCGTCTTTGAGCATGGGGAAAACACGGGTGCATTACATGACATTCATCTTTAAGCTCTAGAGCGACGGAGTCGTGCCGACAAGCCCATGAATGAACGCAGCAATTTCAACGGTCAAATCGTCTATGACGATCTGCGCCAATGGCTCGCGCAGGCCGAGCGCTTGGGCGAAGTGCGCAACGTCAAGGGCGCGAGCTGGCAAGAGGATATCGGGCTCGCCGCGGAAGCGATTCTGCGCAGCGAAAACGGCCCCTGCGTGGTGTTCGACGAAGTTCCGGGCTGTGCGAAAGGCTTTCGCGTGCTCCTCAATATGTTCGCCGGCACGCGCCGCAACATGACGCTGGGCTTCCCGGACCATCTCACGAAATGGGAGCTCTCCGACGCCTATCGCGAAGCCTATCTGGTGAAGCCCAAGCTCATCGCGCACGAGATCGTCGCCGACGGCCCGGTGCTCGAGAACGTCATGACCGGCGCCGATGTCGACGTGCTGAAATTTCCCGCGCCCATCTGGCACGAGAAAGACGGCGACCGTTACATCGGCACCGGCACCTTCAGCATCACGCGCGATCCGGAGGAGAACTGGCTCAATGCCGGCGCCTATCGCGCACAGGTGCACGGCAAGACCAGCGTCGGCCTCGTCATGGCCGCCGGACATCACGGCGCCATCCATTTCGAGAAGTACAAGAAGCGCGGCGAGAAGATGCCGGTCGCCATGGTCTTGGGCGGCGATCCGCTCTCCTTCTTCTATGGCGGCATCGAAGTGTCCTACGGCACCTTCGAGCTCGACGTCGTCGGTGGCATCCGCGGCCGGCCGGTCAAGATGGTGCGCGGCAAGGTGACAGGCCTGCCGTTTCCCGCCGCCGCCGAGATCGTGCTCGAAGGCTACGTCGATCCGATGAAGACGCAGATCGAAGGCCCGTTCGGCGAATGGAGCGGCCATTACGCTGGCGGCGCCGCGCCATGGCCGGTACTCGATGTCCACGCCATCTATCACCGCAACGATCCGATTCTGTTGGGCGTGCCGCCGATGGGCGCGGGGCCCGACGAGATGGCGCGCTATCGCGCGGTGATGCGCTCAGGCGTTATCAAGGAGAACATGACGCGCGCCGGCGTGCCGGGAATCGTGCAGGTCTGGTGCCATGAAGTCGGCGCGGCGCGCACGCTTCACGGCATCGCCATCACGCAGCGTTATCCGGGCCACGCGGTGCAGGCAGGCATGGTCGGCGCCCAATGCGGCGGCTCGGCCTATGCCTCGAAATATATCGTCGTCGTCGACGACGACGTCGACGTGACCAATCTCGAACATCTGATCTGGGCGATGCTGATGCGCACCGATCCCAAGCACTCGATCCAGTTCATCGACGGCTCATGGGATTCGCCGGCCGATCCCGCGTTGCACCCGGACAAGCGCGCGTCGGGCGATCTCACGCACTCCGTCGCGATCGTCAACGCCTGCAAACCCTATCATTGGCGCGACCGCTTCCCGCCCTCCAACACGCCGAGTGCGGAGACGCTCCGCAAAGCCCGCGAAAAATTCTCCTGGCTGCTGGACGGAAAATAACCTCGCCTCATATCACCATGGCTGGGCTCTTGTCCTCGGGCTTGACCCGAGGATGACCCAGCCACCCAGTGCGCGCGTGTCGCCGCGCGCAATGAATCCTTTCACTCCGCCGCGGTCTTCAGCGTGGTGCGCACGGCCTTGGGATTCTGGGAGATCACCCGCAAATACGCGCGAGCTGGCGCATCGGGCTTCCGTCGTCCCTGCTCCCAATCCTTCAGCGTTGCGAGCGGAATGCCGAATAGCGTTGCGAACGCGCCCTGAGACAGACGAAGCCGGCGCCGCAGCGCGGCTACGTCAAGCGCCTCATCTATTTGTATGGGTTTCAGGTCACGCAGTTCGCGCCGCGTCAAAACGGGAGTGTCCGCATCAGGCTTGAACGCGGCGGGGCTGTCGAGTCGCGCGGCATCGACGCGACCGCGTATCGCGCGCTCCCTCTTGCCCGAGGGCCCGACTCGCTTCAGCCGGCCATCAGCGCCAAATCTTGCCTTCACGATATGCCCTGTCTTCGTGGTCATGGGCTCTCCTTGCGGAAATGATCCGCACCGTGTCGTCACTTCGTAGCGTGAAAGCGACGAAAAACGTTTTTCCGGCCACCTCGCCGATCGTCTGGCGGCGTTCTTCTCCATACTCGCGGCAGGCCATCTATACGCTCCAAGCGGCGCTTGTCCGCAAATACAAGTGCGGCATGAGCGAAATCGAAGCCCCATTCTTGGAACGTGAGACGGCTTTTCGTTTCATCCCATTCGAATATCATATGGGAGGCATTGCCGTCTAGTTAATGAATTGGATACGACGATACTTTCTCACACCGCCAATTGCCGCGCCATCCAATCGGCCGATTTGCCGCGATATTTGTAGAAGCGGTTGTGCGCGACATGATTGCCGTCCTCGACCACCAGCAGCTCGGTCTTTCCTTTGCTCTCGCGCGCCAGCCTCTGCGCGTCTTCGGGCGGACATAGGCGGTCCAACCCCGCCGCGATCACGAACAGCGGACACTCGATCTTTTCGGCCACGCCTTCGAGCGACAGCGTGAGCGCCTTTTGCTTCGCCTCGTCATCCGTTTTGCTGTGGCTGCGCCGCACATAGGCCGCGCGCGTCAGCTCCGGGAGCTTGTCCCACAGCGCGCCCCAATTGTACGGCCCGCCATTGGCGATCGCCGCGCGGATGCGCTTCTCGAACGCGACCGTGCGCGGCGCGTAATAGCCGCCGAGACTGATGCCCCAGATGCCGATGCGATCCGTGTCGACGTCGCTGCGATTGGCCTCTAGCCAGTCGATCACGGGCCCGACGACGTTTTCGTAATCGTAGCGAATTGGAAAATCATATTCCGCTTCGCCCTGACCCGGTCCGTCGAAGGCGAGAATCGCCATGCCGCGATCGAGGAAGTTCATTTCGAACGTCAGCAGCTCCTCCTTGGTCGAATCGAGCCCCATCGTCATCAGCACGATCGGCGGCTTCGCGTTTTTCGGCAGAAGGCGCGGCCAGCGCAGCGTGCCCGCGAGATGCTTGCCTTCATAGGGGATAAGCACGCGCTCGCCCGGCGGATCCAGATGCGGCAGCGCAAGGTTGAGACACTCCACCGCCTTCATGTGCGCGGCGCGCATCTGCTTCATGTCCTGAACGAACAGATATTTGGCGAAGTGATACGTGACCGCCGCGCGCGCGAGATGCTCGCCTGCGCTGACATAGTGTTTGGCGTTCAACGCCTCATGCCCGAGCTCTTCGTGCACGCGCGCGCGTTCCGACCAGGCGCGGCACCAATCGTCCCAGCTCGCAAGCGAGCCGATCACGTCTTGGTTTCGTTGGCCCCGCGGGGAGATATCGGTGAACTCGTCGTCCCTCTTCGGTCAGCGGATCAAGCGCGTCGAGGACGCGCCGCTGCTGCGCGGGGCAGGGCGCTTCGCCGACGACATCGTGCTTCCGGGTCTGCTGCATGCCGCTTTCTATCGCAGTCCTTACGCCCATGCGCGGCTTCGCAAGATCGACGTCACAAGAGCGCAAGCCTGTCCGGCGTACGCGCGGTTATCACTTACGCGGATCTCAGACCGCATCTCGCGCTCGATCGCATTCCGCTTGCGCTGCCGACGGCGGCGATCCGCTTCGATGTCGATCCGGTGGTGCTCGCGCATGACGAGCTTTGCTACGTCGGAGAGCCGATCGCCCTTGTCGTCGCGCTGAGCCGCGCCATCGCCGAGGATGCCGTCCGGCTGATCGAAATCGACGCGGAGCCGCTCGCCGCCGTCACCGATCCGGTTCAAGGATTGGCGCCCGGTTCGCCGAAGGCGCGCCTCGACTGCCCGGGCAATCTCGTCGCGCAGCACGCGATCAAATATGGCGATGTCGAAGCCGCTTTCGCTCATGCTGCGCATCGCATCGCCCAGCGCTTTCGTCTCCACAAGGGCGGTGGCCACTCCATCGAACCGCGCGGCCTCCTCGCGCGCTTCGATGCAGGCGAGAAACTTCTGACGGTTTGGGATGGCACGCAGATGCCGCACCGCACAAAATCCATTCTGGTCAACGCGCTCGGTCTCGACGAGAACCAGGTGCGCGTGATCGCGCCCGACGTCGGCGGCGCCTTCGGGCCAAAGGCCGTGTTTCACCCGGAAGAACTCGCGATCCCCGCCGCCGCGCTCGCGCTCAACGCATCGATCAAATGGATCGAGGATCGCGTCGAGAATTTCACCGCGACCGTGCTCGAGCGCGATCAGGATTGGTACATGGAGGCGGCTTGCGACAATGACGGCCGCCTGCTCGCCATCCGAGGCCACATGCGTCATGACCACGGCGCGAACACGCCTTATGGCGTGGCGCTTCCGTACAATGCAGCCACCAACATGATCGGGCCTTATGTGCTCCCGGCCTGCGATCTCACCGTCTCGCTGTGTCTGACGAATCTGACGCCGGCCGCGCCGACGCGCGGCGCCGGCAGGCCACAAGGCACCTTCGTGATGGAGCGACTGCTCGATGCCATCGCGGGCAAGCTCAACCTCGCGCGCGACGAGGTCCGCCGGCGCAATCTGATCCCGCCCGCGCGCATGCCCTACGCGACCGACGTGAAACAGCGCGACGGCAGCATGATGATCTACGACAGCGGCGATTATCCCGAATGCCAGCGCCGTGCGCTCGAAGCTGCGGGCTGGGATGATTTCCCCGCGCGTCAAACGCGCGCGCGCGAACAAGGCGGCTTCATCGGCATCGGTCTCTGCAATTACGTCGAGGGCACCGGGCGCGGTCCCTTCGAGAGCGCGTCCGTTCGCGTGCTTCCCTCCGGACGCATCGCCGTCGCCACGGGCGCGACCGCGCAGGGGCAGGGCGTCAAGACCATGCTGGCTCAGATCGTATCGGCCGCGTTCGGCGTCGAGCCTTCGGAGATTCTCGTCGTTGCCGGCGACACCGCGGCGACGCCGTTCGGGCTCGGCGCCTTTGCCAGCCGGCAGGCCGTGACCGCCGGCAATGCCGTCCACCGCGCAGCGTATCTCGTCGCCGAAAAGGCGAAGCAGGCCGCGGCCGCGATGTTGAATGTCGCAGCGGACAATCTCGAGCTTCATGAAGGCCGCGTGCGCGCGTCAGGCATGCAGGGCGTCGAGCGCTCGCTCGCCGACATCGCCTCCGCTCTAAGCGGCGTGCCGGGTCTGCCGCTGCCCGGCAATCTGCCGCCGGGGCTCGCTGCGTCGGTCGACTTCCAACCCTCGGCGATGGTCTACAACAACGGCACCCATGTCTGCGAAGTCGAGGTCGATGTTTCGACCGGCCGCGTCGCGCTCAGCCGCTACGTCGTCGTCCATGATTGCGGCCGCATGATCAATCCGTTGCTGGTTGAGGGCCAGGTGCTCGGCGCGGTCGCGCACGGCATCGGGGCAACGCTCTTCGAGTGGATGCAATACGATGCGAACGGCCAGCCGCTGACCGCGACTTACGCCGATTATCTGCTGCCGACCTCCGATGTCGTGCCGCGCATCGAAATCCATCACATGGAATCGCCGACGCCGGTCAATCCACTGGGCGTCAAGGGCGCCGCCGAAAGCGGCACCATCGGCGCGCCGGCCGCCATCGTCTCCGCCATTGAAGACGCGCTGAAGCCCCTCGGCGTGCGCATCGCCGATCTCCCGGTCACGCCGCCGCGCCTGCTCGCACTGATTGAGGATGCCGGGAGCTAGCCGGTATTGAGCGTATTTGCGACCAGGCGGCGCTTCTTCCAATCGAATTCAAAGTAATCGACCAGTTGACTGCCTTTGCTGTAGGGCTCGTGCGCTCGCGGCACTTCGTAATAGCGGCCTGCCATGAGCTTATTCGTGACCTCCATGCGCATGAAGCCGTGATGATCGGCCGAATAGTGCTCGAGCGTGACTGGGTCGCCCTCCTTATCCTTGAAGATGACCGGCGTGATCATATGAGCGCTGTCGACTTTCATCATGGCATGAAGGTGGTAGTAGCCGCCCGCGCCCGTCACCAGATAGGGGATCTGCGTTCCCCCGTTCGTCGTCTTGGTGAAGCGCTGATAATTGTGCACATGGCCTGCCACCACCATTTCCGGATGCCGGCCCGCTTTCTTCGAGCACTCTTCGATCAACTGCTTCATGTGCGTGCTACCGGAATGGAAATTGTCCGCCGAATAAACCGGATGATGCAGAGTCACGATGATCGGTAGCTCGGGAGGCAGCGTCTTCAGCTCGTTGATGAACCAATCGGTTTGCGGTGGGTCGACACGCCCACCTTCGGGAACGTTGCTGTAGAGGCCTATGATGCTTACCAGCGGCGTGAGCAACGTCCAATAGATGTTCGGCTGAGTCATTGCCGTGCGGTTGGAGCCGTTCGATTCCGGCATCTTCACGGGCTTCGACGCGCAAAAATTCCGTATGAAGCCGTGCAGCGTATTATCGCTCGGCTGATTTTCGCCGTCGTGATTTCCCGGCACGGCGAATATCGGGCCCGGATAGTGTTCGTATGGCTCGTAAAACTGAGCGTAATAATTTTGCACTTCGCCGAAGTAATAGACGCAGTCGCCCGTGATATAGAGGAACGCCGGATTTTCGCTCGCGTCGGCCTTGGAATTAAAATCGTCCTCCATGCCTTTGGCGACAAGCTCCTGGTCCATGCCCTGCTTGATGCCGCCCATATCGCCATTGAAGTGAAAGGTGAGCTTCTTTTTCTTGACGATCGTCTGGTAGTCCGCGGGCGGTATGATCGCCTTCAGATCGAGGCGAAACGGAGCTTTGCCGGTCGGTTTCGGCAGTTTGCGAAAACTTTGATCGCGATGCTCCTTGGGCTGCGACACATGGATCGGGAAATTGCCCGTCTGGGACGGACGCTCCCGTCCGAAGACGTGTCCTCTGCTCACTTTGTTCTTCAACATTCTTGCCCCCTTTGTTGAAATTACGTTTGTAGGTACCGGCGCACGAGACCGTCCCCGAAAAACAAGGCGTCAAGCATGCGAAGAACCACCAGCAAAGGATTGCCTCCGCGCCCTGATGACCACCATCGGACCCGCCATCGCAGTTCCCCTCGAAAGGACAGCGGAGACGACCCAACATTAAATGCAATGGTTGCGATTGTGGAGTCCTCAAATGCAGTCCTCAAATGCAATCTACAGCGCAGATGTGGGGTTTGCCCTCGCATCGGGTCACTGCCCTCGGCGATGGTCTACGTGCGCCCGGGCGCGTCGCGCTGAACCGTTACATCGTCGTCCATGATTGCGGCCGCATGATCAATCCAATGCTGGTCGAGGGCTAAGTACTCGGCGCGGTCGCGCACGGCATCGGGGCAAAGCTCTTCGAGTGGACGCAATACGATCCGAACGCCTGCCGCTGACCGCGAATTACGCCGACTATCTGCTGCCGTCCGATGTCGCGACGTTTAGCAAAGGCTGGTTAGCATAGGCTGGTTTGCCAGGTCGTAGCTGCGAGAACGAGTCTTAGCCCGCCTACGCGCTTACGCGCTTCGGCGCGGCAGCGGGCCGCGTTGCGGAGCGTGACGAAAGCGCGCGAAACACCTCGGTATCGGCGTAATGACCGTCATGTTCGCCGCACCAGCAACCGCTATCGAAAGAAGTCGAAACCTAAACGGTTTCACCCAAGATTTTGGGGCTCGCGCAACCCGCAACCGCGGCGGCACCGCATAGCAGCGGCGTGCTTCGTACTCGATCCGCTCTTGATTCTGTTCTGTAACCCGCCAGCATCGCGCGTAAATCGTCGTCGAGTTTGGCGGGCTGCTCGAATTCACGGCGATTGAGGCCCATTACCCCAAAACTCAGCCATCAACCTATACGATGTCTGTCCAAAACCTGGTCAAATACCTGCTTACAACCTGCTCTGGGGGCTGCTCTGACCCTGGTCTGGGGGCTGCTCTGACCCTGGTCTGGTAGCTGCTGCACCCCTGGTCGGGTACCTACCTGCCTGCCCAAAGCCCTACCCCAAACCCCTACCTTCACCCCTAGCTTCACCCCTACCTTCGCCACCTAGAGCGGAATCCGATCACATTGAAGCATAGCCTGAGTTTCTGAAGTAGTTGCGGCATTCGCCTGGGCGGAAGAGCCTAAGGGCGTTTCCGATTTCATCGTAGAGAGCGGAGACGGTGCGTGGTTTGGCCTTACGCAA
>WNFT01005904.1_pt1 | contig 10760 bp, 7 predicted proteins | sample 5400191 | NCBI WGS metagenome assembly WNFT01 (sample SAMN13153359, study PRJNA577476) | soil metagenome | isolation source: 80 cm saprolite under Madrone tree | place: USA:California | collected 2016-06-14
CAAAGCACCGAGGGATAAAGGTGATGATCCTCGAACGTTCCCGCGATCCCTTAAAGAGAATGGCCGGAACCGAGGGTTCCGGCCAAGTTTGAACAGGGAGGCTTCACGTCTGGGAGACGTGAGGGTCCGCAGACCCTCTTTCCGGGCACTAGTCCCGGAAATCGTGCCGGCGACGGTCGCCGCCGAAACTCAGTAAAGGCAGTATGTACCAATTGGCCGGCGCTTACCACTCGGAATTTCTACTGGCTCGTCTGCAAAAACCGCAATGCTCTGGGGCATTGCGGCCGAGAATTTTGCGTCAGCGCTACAGCGCGACATCAGCTCAGCCGAGTCTCCGCTACTTTGCGCAATAGAAAATCGCGGAAGACGCTGATTCGCTTCGAAGAGCGCAGTTCTTCGGGATACACGAAATATGCCTCGACCGGCGGGCCGGTCAGTTCCGGCAAGAGACGCACGAGCTCGCTATGTTCGTTGGCCATAAAATCGGGGAGTGCCGCGAGCCCCAGCCCGCTGATCACTGCTCTCAGCATTCCATAGAAATTGTTCACCGTCAGGATTGGCTTGCGCTCCTGCCCTGCTTTAGTGCCGGCGTCGAGCAACCAGTTGATGTTCGGCACGGGAGGGCGAGAATCCTCCCCGTAGACGATGAGGCGGTGCTTGTCCAGATCCTCGACCTTTTGCGGCATGCCGTGCTTCTTGATGTAGTCGGCCGCGGCATAGAGATGGACCTGAACGCTGACGAGATGACGCTGGATCAGATCCGGCTGGCGCGGCGGCGCCATGCGAATCGCGACATCGGCTTCGCGCATCGACAGATCGAGTTCGGCATCATCGACAACCAGGCTGACCTGGATTTCCGGGTAGAGGTCGAGAAATTCCCGAATCCGCGGTGTCAACCACGTAGAGCCGAAGGCAACCGTAGTCTGGATTTTGAGTGGACCCTTGGGTCGGTCCTTCGATTCGGAGATCAGACCTTCGGCCATCGACAATTTGGAAAACACGTCGCGGGCCGTGCGAAAGAGGAGTTCCCCCTGCTCGGTCAAAATCAGCCCCCGCGCATGGCGGTGAAACAGCGGAACGCTCAAGCTTTCCTCAAGCGCGCTGATCTGCCGGCTTACCGCCGACTGGCTGAGATTCAGCGATTCCCCAGCATGGGTGAAACTTCCCGCCTCTGCCACGGCATGGAATACCCTCAACTTATCCCAATCCATTGCCATTTCCCCTGGAGCGCCCCCACGGAGCCCGCTCGCCCGCTATTCGGCCGCACGCGCATCCACGGCTTCCTCCTGTGCCGCGAGAAACTTTTCCGCCTCGAGCGCAGCCATGCAGCCCATTCCCGCGGCGGTGACCGCCTGACGAAAGACCTTGTCCTTGACGTCGCCCGCGGCAAACACTCCCGGGATCGCGGTCTGCGTCGAATCCGGTCGGGTAATGACATAGCCCTCCGGATCGAGCGGGAGCTGCTTGGTAAGAAAGCCCGTAACCGGGGTATGTCCGATCGCGACAAAGACGCCGTCGCAGCTAAGCTCCCGCACGGCACCGCTGCGCAGATTGCGTAGCGCCACCCCGGTGACCATAGGTGGTTCGCGCACTCCAAGGATGTCGTCAACGACACTGTCCCAGACGATCTCTATCTTCGGGTTGCGAAAAAGACGGTCTTGCAAAATCTTCTCCGCCCGCAAGGCATTGCGGCGATGAACGAGCGTCACCCGCCGGGCATGGTTCGTCAAATAGATCGCCTCCTCGACGGCCGTGTTGCCGCCCCCGACGACCACGACATCCTTGCCGCGAAAGAAAAACCCGTCGCAGGTCGCGCAAGCAGAAACCCCAAAGCCTCGGAAGATTTCCTCACTGGGCAAGCCGAGCCAGCGAGCCTGCGCACCGGTGGCGACGATCACCGTATCGCCGATATAGAGATCGCCCGAATCTCCGGTCGCGACAAAAGGCCGGTGCCCGAGATCGATCTCGACGATAAGATCGATGATGACCCGCGTCCCGACATGCTCAGCCTGCTGCCGCATCTGCTCCATCAGCCACGGCCCCTGAATGATCTCGGCAAAGCCCGGATAGTTCTCGACGTCGGTGGTGATGGTCATCTGCCCGCCAGGCTGTAGCCCGGCAACGAGGAGAGGCTGCAAATTGGCGCGCGCCGCGTAAATCGACGCGGTATAGCCGGCGGGTCCCGAGCCGATGATTAGGACCTCGCTGTGATGACTCTCTGACATTCGGGCGACCCCGGCTCCTTGACTCTCGGATTATATCATTCTTCTGCGGTGCAACGAAAAGGTGCGGGCTAAAAGCCGAACATGTGGTCGAGGCTGAAGGCACCGTTGCCGCCCACGAGACCGTGATAGCCGAAGAGACGGCAGGTCGTGTCGCGGATCGTGATATAACCGCCAGCCCCCGCTCGAGCGCGGCTCGCTGCGTCGAAAACCTCATGGTAAGACCACAGACGCGAGCCCGAACAGGGGATTGCCAGGCTCATGCGAGCAACCTCGCCTCCCGCGCCATCGTGAAGAATGATGTCGGTTGAGCTCACCGCCCGCCACGGGCGCGATGCGGGATAGATCAGGTGGCATAACGTATCGTACCCCGCCCCGCCGAGCCTGAGGAACAGACGGGTCGATAGTCCCGGCGGCCGCCCGCTATAGGATTGCGGCTCGTCGCGGTAGGTCATAATCGTGTTGAAGACATGCGCGCCAAAGCTGGTCTCGGCCGCATGCCCACTCCGCCGGTGGCGATAACGGAATAGCGCATGCAGCCAGCCGTCGGCTTCGCCCCCGGCAGAAAAGTCGTAGACGAGCTCGACGTGGCCATAGCCCCTGCCTAAGGCGTCAATGCCGGCGACCGCATCGATCTCGAGCGCCGTCTCGTGCGCCCGCGGCAATCGCCCGAGGGGATGGCGCAGGATCTCTCTGCCTTCGGGATCATAGACCCGCGCAGCGATCGGCAGTTCGGCTTGGCAGACCGCCATCGGCGTCGGCAGCACAACGGTCTGCCATTCGGCAAGCGGCATGATCGGGGCGGGCAGCAGATATCCCTTGCCGAGGATGCACCCGAGGCCGGGAAGCTCGGGATCGGGTCTCAAATCGCCACGTTCGACATTGACGTGGGCGATACGGCGGCGGCGATGCTGGACGACCTCATAGCGCGGCCGTACGGTATGCTTGCCCGCGCGCAGTTCGACCTGGGCGGGCCAAGCGAGCTCAGGCAGGAGCTTGCCGATGTCGACCGCCCTGGTAGCAAACGGTGGGATCAGCTCGGAGATTGGAACGATCTGTTCCTCGCCCATCGGGTTGAAGCCGATCGCGGCGGGTGGAATCGGAACGGGATGGCTGTTCTGGAGCCACAGCACCACCTGCTCGCCGGGGGCCGGTGCGGGCAGACCGGCGTAGCGTTCTGCCGGCCACGCGTTCGCGTCGTGCGTGCAAGACAGCGAGCAATTCGTGCCGTTGCTGCCATCGGGCCCGGCAATCTCGGGACCGGCATCGCCGAACGTGTCGAGAGCATACTTGACGATATCGTGCCCCGCCGCGCCGACGATATGGATGAAGAGCTGACCGCAGAATTCAGGAAGCCGGAAGCGAGCCCGGATTTCGCGGCTGTCGAGAACGACCACATTGGTCGTCGATCCGAAGCTCTCGCACCACTCTGCAAGGATTTCGCCATCGCCGGCGAACAGCGTCATCCAACCGGTAACTGTTTGGGCGCCATATCCCGACCAGTAATTTACGGTCACCAGCCGGGTATGCAGGCCATCCGCGTCACGGAAAAACGCAAAATTGGTGGCGAAGTTGAGCTTGTCGAGATAGCTGGTGGGGTTGGTCAGCCGATCTCCCGGGATACGCAGGGCGTCGAGGCTGAAAGCGCGTGCGCCCTCGGGGAAACAGGGCTGGAGCTGAACAATCATCCGCTCAGCGTCAAATGCGGCGATGAAGACCGCGCGGGCCGCCGACCCGGAAAGCTCGGTTACCGGCGCGGCTGCGCGCCCGAGGACGCGCTCTCCGACGCGAGCCGTTTGTTGGACGTAAGCGCCGGCGACTTCAACCCCTTCTAGACTAAAGATCTCGTTGAAGGCATTGGCGGCGCCGTCGGGATCGTATACCGCAATGGGTGCGTTCCGCCTCAAAGTGCCAACGAGTGCATGGCCTGGTTGGGCGGCGCGCGGATGGGTCAGCGCCTTATAGAGGGTGTTCCCTCCCCGAACGTTGTCGAAAGTGTCGATGCGCAAGGCCATAACGGCGAGCCAATCCCGGGAAATGCGGGCGGATTCGGCTCGATATTACACCCTGCGATGTCGCCGCAAGCAATCGCCCGAGTTCTTCACCGAGCCAAGCGGGTGCTCTGACCAGGCGGCGGCAGGGCCATGGCAGGGCTTCCCACGAAGCACTCCTCCCTAGGCGCGCCGCTGTCAAGTCGATACCCCCTTTGGCCAGTATTTGCGCTGCATAGAAGGTGGTGATTGCGCCGATCAGCCCGCCTGCAAGAACGTCGCTGAGGTAATGAGCACCGACGACTATCCGACTTGCCGCCACGATCATCGCTGCGAGCATGTAAAACAGGAGGTGCTGTGGCCAGAGATACCAGAGGGCTGTCATCAGCGCGACGATCGTAGCGCTGTGGCCTGACGGAAAGGACCAATGGTCAGGCCGCCAACTGAGCCAAGAAAAATCGTAAATATTGGCTTGAATAAAAAGCTTTGGCCGGGCTCGGCCGAAAACCACCTTAAGCACATCGACCACGATCCCCGAGGCTGCTATCGCAAGGAAAAGAAAGGCCGGGATCGCCGACAGCGCCTGCATAGGCAGGGCGAATCGCCGCAGACGCGGTAATCGGCCGCCCCAGTGGAGCGCCGCAAAGGCAAGCGCAAATGCGATGAGGTAGCCGGAGGCCAAACCTAGCCGTCCGATGACCTCGAACAGCGAGCGCAGGTCGGAATCGCCAGCATGCGACGATAGGGCGAGAGGTCGGTCGACGAGAGCGACTGAGAGCGCCACGAGGATCGCGGCGGCGCTGGTTGCGAGCGCCAAGCGGATAGCCGGCGAGGCCAGAGCAACGCGTCCGGCGGCCCATGCCGCCCGGGCGTTGCGACCGATCCACCGACCAAGTCGGACAAAGGGCGGCGCCGCAAGGCCGTCGCGCTGCACGATCCACCAGTGGAGCAGCGCCGTCACGCCATAGACAAGCAAGCCGGCAAAGACGACATCCGACAGAAAGTGGGCGCCTTGAGCAATGCGGCCGAGACCGACCAGCGCGCCAAAGCCGATGGCAACGGCAATCGAGCTACGCCGGGTGCGCCCGGCCGGAAGCAGCAAAGCGAAGCCGACGAGCGAGAAGCCGAGCGCGGCGTGACCGGAGACGAAAGAGCAATTTCCGTCGCATTCCGCGGCGGGCAGCGGGGCCGGCGTGAATCGGTGTGGTCCGCCAAATGCCTCGACCTGGACAGGCCGCGCGCGTCCCCAATGATCCTTTAGGAGAGAGTTGGCGAGGAGCCCAGGAGCGACCGCCATCGAGACGACGAGGAACACAAGCGCCTTACGGTCGAGCCGCCACAGCGGACGGTCGAGGAGAAACAGCCAAGCAGCGCCGACTCCGACAAGGATGAACATGCCCCAGCTGATCAACGGCACCGCGCGATAGAGCACTACGACCGGCGGCCAGTCGGACAGCACAAAGCCGCCCTTAGCATCATAGAACAGCCGGCTTGTCGCCAGATCGATCTCGGGGGCGACAAGGAAGAGCGCCGACGCCAAGGCGGCCACGCCGAGATAGATCGAGAACTGCTTCATGGGCGCTCCCGGTGCTCGAACCGGCTCAGAGCGAGCGCCCGCAGCGCGGCGCCGGCGCGCGCCGTATCATCAGGAACCGGATAGGACCAGGATTCGATGCGGCCAGCGAACGGGCGGGTGATACCGGCCTCCTGCATCGCCTCGTGGAAACGAACGAGTTTGGCATTGCCGCCGTCGAGACCGAGGATGTGCACCGGCTTCCCGGTCGCGGCGGCTTCGCTGATCATCGAGACTGAATCGGCCGTCACCAAGAACGCGTCGGCGAGAGCGAGATAGGCGAAATAAGGATTTTCTCCCGAGCCGTCCCAAATCGCTGCGGAAAGACCTGCCAGCCGGCGGCGAAGCAGCGCGAGTCCGGTTGCTCCGGTCCGCCGCGATGCTGTCAACAGCACCGACCCGCCATCGGTCCGCAGGATCGCGGCCAGCGTCTCGGCGATCTCGCCGAGCCGCCCCAGCGTCAGCCGATAAGCCTTGCTCGTCCCGCCGATCAGTACCGATAGGATCGGCCGCGGCATTTTGGCGAGCGCCGGAAAGCGGAGCTTTTCAGCCGCCAGCCGGGCTTGCGTGACCCGGTGGACTGCACCCCGCGTAACGAGGAACCGTGGTCCGTTTACATGGTCGTGTTCGGGTACGACCAGCAGATCGAACTCCGAGCGGCCAACGCCCGGGTACTGGACCTGCGCTGCCACTGTACGCCCCCCGCTGGCGCGCCGGATCGCGAGGGCCGGCATCGCCGTATTTCTGCCGCAGCCGATGACGAGGTCGGGCCAGGGCGGTACCAGGCTCGCCGCGCTAGCCCCGGCCGCGCGCAAAGGCATAAACCATAGCTGCGGCGGCAGGCAGGTCCAAGGAAAACGAATCGCGAGGCGTTTCTCGATAAACGGAAACCCGGTCGCTTCCGCGAGACCGAGGGCTTGGCTCGCCATCCCCGCTTTGCCGTCGTGCAGTACCCAAGCAATTGGTAACGGATCATTCGGGATGTGAAGCTGTGCAGGGCCATCGGTCGGCGCGAGGGAGTCCATCGGTCGGGTTTACGAAAAACCGGTCAGACACGGCAAGGAGGCAGGCTCAATCGCCCGCGGCTGTCACCCGCTACCGGGCAGCCCTACATGACCTGAAGCCGGTCTGAGGTTCAGCCGAAAGCGACGGTGACCACCTCATAGGATTTTGCACCCCGCGGCGTCGCGACTTCGACGCTTTCGCCGGTCTGCTTGCCGATCAGCGCGCGCGCCAGCGGCGACGTGACCGACAGTCGACCCTGGCTGATATCGGCTTCGTCCTCGCCGACGATTTGAAAGGTCTGTTCCTCGTCGGTCTCCTCATCGGCGAGGGTTACCCTCGCTCCGAACTTGATCACCGAGCCCGACAGCTTGGAGACGTCGATGATCTCCGCCCGGGCGATCTTGTCCTCGATTTCAGCTAGCCTACCTTCGATGAAACTCTGCCGGTCGCGGGCAGAGTGATATTCGGCATTTTCCGCCAAGTCTCCGTGGTCGCGGGCTTCGGCGATGGCACGGATGATGGCCGGCCGGTCCACGGTCTTCAGGCGTTTCAGCTCCTCCTGGAGGCGATTGTAGCCATCGGCAGTCATCGGGATCTTGTTCATCGAAAACGAGTTCGCACTCTGCTGTCAAATCCGCGGGACGGCCGCCGCGGAGCTATCAAAGGTACGATTGCAGCGGCGCAACTTCAAGGCTGCCGGCGCGCAGCGCCGTAATCGCCTGGACCGCTGCCCGCGCCCCTGCGACGGTCGTGTAGTAGGGGATGTTGTTGGTTAGCGCCGTGCGCCTGAGGCTGAAACTGTCGGCAATCGCCTGCGCCCCCTCGGTCGTGTTGAACACCAGCTGCACCTCGCCGCTCAACATCAGATCGACGATGTGCGGGCGGCCGTCGCTCACCTTATTGACCTGTGCTACCGGGAGCCCCTCAGCGGCCAAGACCCGGGCGGTACCGTTGGTGGCAACCAGCGTGAAGCCCATTTCGACAAGCTGCTGGCAGGGCTCAACCAGGGTCCTCTTGTCCTGGTCGCGCACCGAAACGAAAACCTGGCCCTCGAATGGCAGGTTGGTGCCGCTGCCAAGCTGCGACTTTGCAAAGGCCCGGCCGAAATCCGTGTCGAGACCCATTACCTCGCCAGTCGATTTCATCTCCGGGCCGAGGATCAGGTCGACCCCGGGGAAGCGCGCAAACGGGAAGACTGCCTCCTTGACCGCGACGTGACCTCGACGCCGATGAATGGAGCCTGAAAGACCCGGCTGCAGGCGCTCACCGACCATCACTCTCGCCGCGATCTTGGCGATCGGGACGCCGGTCGCCTTGGCGACAAACGGAACTGTCCGCGAGGCTCTCGGATTGACCTCGAGAACGTAGATTTCGTCGCCCTTGACCGCGAATTGGACATTCATCAGCCCGACCACCTCGAGCGCTCGGGCAAGGGCGTCGGTCTGCCGCTCGATCTCGGCGATGGTCCCCTGCGCGAGGCTGTAGGGCGGTAGCGAGCAGGCGCTGTCGCCCGAATGGATTCCCGCCTCCTCGATGTGCTCCATGATGCCGGCGACCTCCACGGTGCGGCCGTCGGAGACGGCGTCGACATCGACCTCGATGGCATTTTGAAGATAGCGGTCGATCAGAACCGGGTTCGTCCCCGACACGCTGACTGCGTGGCGCATGTAGCGACGCAGTGCAGCGCTGTCATGGACGATCTCCATCGCCCGCCCTCCGAGAACGTAGGAAGGACGAATCACCACCGGATAGCCGACGCGCGACGCGATTTCCTCCGCCTCCGCCGCCGAGAACGCGGTGCCGTTCATCGCCTGGCGCAGCCCAAGGCTATTCAGAAGCCCCTGGAAGCGGCTGCGGTCCTCGGCGAGATCAATGGCGTCCGGGGGGGTCCCGAGGATCTGAATGCGCGCCTGTTCGAGCGCCGCCGCGAGCCGGAGCGGGGTCTGGCCACCAAATTGCACGATGACGCCGAGCAGGGTGCCTCGGCGCTCCTCGACGCGCACGATCTCGACAACATCCTCGGCGGTCAGCGGCTCGAAATAGAGCCGGTCGGAGGTATCGTAATCCGTGGAGACAGTTTCCGGGTTGCAGTTGACCATGATGGTCTCAATGCCCGCCTCACGCAGGCTGTAGGCCGCGTGCACGCAGCAGTAGTCAAATTCGATTCCCTGTCCGATTCGATTCGGTCCGCCGCCGAGGATGACAACCTTGCGGCGGTCGCTCGGAGCAGCTTCGCACTCGGGTGGGTCAACCCCGTCCCCCTCGTAGCAGGAATACATGTATGGGGTGAGTGAGGCGAACTCGGCCGCGCAGGTGTCGATCCGCTTGTACACGGGTGTCAGCCCGCGAGCCCGACGTCGCGCTGACACCATTTCCTCGGCGAGTCCTGTGAGCTGGCCGAGGCGGGCGTCCGAGAAGCCCATCTGCTTGAGCCGGAGAAACGCGGTGCGATCGTCCGGCAACCCGTCGCGCCGCACTCCTTCCTCGGTCTCGACGATCTCGCGGATGCGGTCGAGAAACCAGCGCTCGAACCGGCAGGCGGCATGCACCTCCGCGGTGGTGAGCCCGTGCCGGTAGGCCTGGGCGATCAGCAACAGCCGATCGGGCGACGGTCTTGCCAGCGCCGCCTTGACCGCGTCCTTGCCGGCGCTCTCGACACCCTCGATCGCGACCTCGTCAAAGCCGCTAAGGCCGGTCTCCATCGAGCGCAACGCCTTCTGCACCGATTCGGCGAAACTTCGGCCGATCGACATCACCTCGCCCACTGACTTCATCGAGGTCGTCAGCAGTGGCTCGGTCCCGGGAAATTTCTCGAACGTAAAGCGCGGCATCTTGGTGACGACATAGTCGATCGTCGGCTCGAACGACGCCGGAGTGACGCCGGTGATCTCGTTATCCAATTCGTCGAGCGTGTAACCGACGGCGAGCTTGGCGGCGACCTTGGCGATCGGAAATCCGGTCGCCTTGGAGGCGAGTGCGGAAGAACGTGAGACCCGCGGGTTCATCTCGATGACCACGAGCCTGCCATCGACCGGGTTGACCGCGAACTGCACATTCGATCCCCCGGTATCGACGCCGATTTCGCGCAGCACTGCGATCGCAGCGTTGCGCATCAGCTGGTATTCCTTATCGGTGAGGGTCAGAGCCGGGGCGACGCACACCGAATCACCTGTGTGGATCCCCATCGGATCGATGTTTTCGATCGAACAAACGATGATGCAGTTGTCCGCGCGGTCGCGGACCACCTCCATCTCGAATTCCTTCCAGCCGAGAACCGATTCCTCGATCAGCGCCTCATGGGTCGGCGAGACCCGCAGTCCGCCGCGGACGATTTCGTCAAACTCCTGTGCGTTGTAGGCGATGCCGCCGCCGGTGCCCCCCAGAGTGAAGGAAGGTCGGATTATGGCCGGCAACCCCACGGTCTCGAGCGCTTCGATCGCTTCGTCCAAGGTGCGCACGAGCCGACTCTTCGGTGAGCAAAGCCCGATCCTGTCCATCGCCAATTTAAAGAGCTGACGGTCCTCGGCCTTGGCGATCGCCTGCTCGCTGGCCCCGATCAGCTCGACCCGATACCGTTCGAGGACTCCCGCGCGGCTGAGCGACATCGCCACATTGAGTGCGGTCTGGCCGCCCATTGTCGGCAGCAGCGCCTGCGGCCGCTCACGGGCGATGATCTTGCCCACCATTTCGGGAGTGATCGGCTCGATGTAGGTAGCGTCGGCTAGCTCCGGGTCGGTCATGATCGTCGCCGGGTTAGAATTCACCAGCACGACCCGATATCCTTCGCTCTTCAACGCCTTGCAGGCCTGAGCGCCCGAATAGTCGAACTCGCAGGCCTGCCCGATTATGATCGGTCCGGCACCGATGATCAGGATGCTGTCGATATCGGTGCGCCTAGGCATTCTCGCCCATCAGAGCGACAAAGCGCTTGAACAGGTAATGGCTGTCCTGCGGGCCGGGGCTCGCCTC
>WNFT01015754.1_pt1 | contig 10757 bp, 14 predicted proteins | sample 5400191 | NCBI WGS metagenome assembly WNFT01 (sample SAMN13153359, study PRJNA577476) | soil metagenome | isolation source: 80 cm saprolite under Madrone tree | place: USA:California | collected 2016-06-14
GGTCGAGACCACCGGCACGCCTTTCCAAAGAAGCGTGTGGCGGGCGCTGCGCAAGATCCGCGGCGGCAAGACGATCAGCTACGCCGAGCTCGCCGGCCGCATCGGCAAGCCCAGGGCGGTGCGCGCCGCGGGCCTCGCCAACGGCCAGAACCCGATCAGCATCGTCGTGCCCTGCCATCGCGTGATCGGCTCCGACGGCACGCTGACCGGCTATGGCGGCGGCCTGCCGCGCAAGAAGTGGCTGCTCGAGCACGAAGGCGCCTTGGGGCGGGGTTCGCCCTGATCAGCCTTGCCGATGGCGGCTCCCGGTCAGCATAAGAGTGGATGGACATCGATCCTGAGACCGCAAAGGCCCTGGGGTTCCCCAAGCCGGCCTACACGGTGGTCGAGCGGGAGCGGCGCTGGCTCTGCCACGAAGTGCCGCGCGAAAAGGTGGTCCTGAGCGAAAGGATCACCGATCTCTATGTCACCGGCTCGCGACTGCGCCTCAGGGAGGCGCGGCCGATCGACGGCGGGCCGGCGCGGCTGCGGCTCAGTCGCAAGGCCGACGTTGATCCGCGAACGCGCCTCATCACGACGATCTATCTTCCGGAAACGGAGTTCGCTCTGCTGGCCGCATCGCTGCCGGGCCGGCGGATCGAGAAGCTGCGGCACAGGCTGCGATCGCCAACCGGAGTCGTGCTGTCGCTCGATCAGTTCCAGGGCGAGCTCGAGGGGCTGGTCATGCTCGAGGCCGAGTTCGACACGCTCGACCTGATGACCGCTTTTCCGGCGCCCGATTTCGCGCTTCGCGAGGTCACCGACGATCCGCGCTACGGCGGCGGCCATCTCGTCGCGCACGGACTGCCCAAGGACCGATAGAACAACGCCCATGGACAACTTGACCGCCTTCGGCCTCTTCGCCGTCACCGCCATGCTGATCTGCTACGCCTTGGAGAAACGCAGCACCTGGTGGATCCTGGGCTTCGCCTTCTCCTGCTGGCTGGGGTCGGCCTACGGCTTCCTGCAAGGCGCCTGGCCGTTCGGAATCATCGAAGCAATCTGGGGACTGGTGGCGCTGAAGCGCTGGCGGACGCAAACTCTGGCAACCTCGCTGAGCAGGCAGGGCTGACAATCCCTGTCGGCCACCATGGAGCCCACCGTCATGCGCTACGGCTTCTACCTCCCGACCCGCGGCCCCACCGCCACGCGCGACGGCATCCTCGCGCTCGCGCGTGAGGGCGAGCGCTTGGGGCTGCACTCGGCCATGATCGCAGACCACATCGTCTTCCCGGTGGAAAGCGAATCGGCCTATCCCTACACGCTGGATGGCAAGCATCCCGGAGGGGGCGACGCGCTGGAAACCTTCTCCATCCTGGGCGTGGTGGCCGGCGCGACGGAGAGGCTGCGCCTCGTCACCTCCGTCCTGGTGTTGCCGTACCGCAACCCGGTGCTCACGGCGAAGATGGTGGCCTCGCTGGATGTCTTGTCCGTTGGACGCGTCACCCTGGGCGTGGGCGTCGGCTGGCTGAAGGAAGAATTCGAGGCCCTTCACAGTCCCGATTTCGAGCGGCGCGGCGCGGTGACCGACGAATGGCTCGCCATCTTCAAGCAGCTCTGGACCAGCTCGCCGGCCAGCTTCACCGGCCAGTTCTACAGCTACGCCGACATTCGCACCGAACCCTTGCCGCTGCAGAAGCCGCATCCACCGATCTGGGTCGGCGGCCATTCCAAGGCCGCGCTACGCCGCACCGCGCGGCACGGCGATGGCTGGCACCCGGTCGGCGCCATCGCCGCCTCGCCGCTCCCCCCTCAGGAAATGCGCGCGCATCTCGACACGCTGAAGCGGATGACGGAAGCGGAGGGCCGCGATTTCGCCGCGCTCACCATCTCCTACAAAGCACCGCTGTACGACGCCGGCGTTCCCGATCGCGACGGCACCCGCCGCAGCTTCTCCGGCACCGCCGACGAGATCGCCGGCGACATCCGTTCGTTTGCCGCGATCGGCGTGCACGAATTGATCTTCGACTTCCGGGGCAGCTCGATTGCCGACAGCATCGAGCGCCTGCAACGCTTCGCCGCGGAGGTGATCCCGTTGGTTGGCGCTTGAGTTCGGCCGGCCGATCGGACGTGCGAAGCGTGGCTCAGCTTGCTTTCTGCCGGAGGGTGAGCGGCAGGTCCAATTCCACCCGGTCATGCGTCACCTTGGGCGTGATGCGGCCACGCTCGCCGCGTTCAAGGCGGACCAGGCCGTAACCTTCCATCGTCCTCAAGGTGCGCGACAGATTGGATTTGGCCTTGCCGGTGATCCGCGCCAGCTCGTCGAGCGAGCCGGGCGCCTTCTCAGCGATGACACGAAGCAGTTCGCGGTTGCCGGCCGACAGGATCTTGGCGAAGGATTCGGTCGAAGTGAACCAGACTTTCGGCTCGTTGGCGGCAACACGGCGCTCGCCTCGCGCCACCGCCATGGTGCGCGCCTTCATCTCCTGATAGCTGGCGATGCCGACTTTCAAGGTCGTCATGGGATCACTCCTCTCTCGCGCAACACCGCGTCTACGGTCGTCCAGAAATCGGCGAGCAAGCTCGCCGCGTCCCGATACTCGTAAGGCCTGACCCTCCGCAGCCGGTGACGATGGTCCTGCGGCTCGCCACGCTTCCGGCGGCCGACCGAATGAGCGTTATCAAAGCCGACCAGGCGCTCGCCGTCTGGCCCGTGCAGCGTGAGCGAATAGTCGAGGCCGTGCGGCTCTTCCGGCGACGCCGGCACCCGACTGACAATGAATCGGACCCAATGGCCGCCCTCTGGATCAACGACGAGGATCTGCCCGTCGAGGTCGAGAAGCACATCGAGGGTCGGATCGCGCGGCACCGCCACACACTATGTGTTATCATACTGAAGCAACCAACACAAGCGCCTCGTTCGCTGCCCCTAAAGTCGGCCACGTTGCGTCACGGTGATTGGGGCGCCCTGGGCCTGCCGGCGCGTTTCAGGCAGCGGCGAGGTTGATACCGAAAGATTGCAGGTTGGGCGCGATCCGCTCGGTCAAAAGGCCGACTTTGCGCAGGTTGCGCACCAGGCCGTCATGCAGGTCGCGGCGGAAGTATTTGCGGAAGGCGGTCTCATCGCCGCCGGCTGCGCGCTCGCGGCGGAACTGCTTGATCTCGTCGAGCTCTGATATACCGAAACCCATCTCCTGGTAGGCGGCGAGCGGGAAGATGCCCGAGAGCGTGCGGCTGAGCGCCCACACCGCGAAATCCTCCATCTCGCGATGCTCGGCTTGGCTCGCCTGGCCGACGATCGACGGCAGCGACAGCATGGCGAAGCCCATGTGGCGAGCCTCATCCTGCAGGATGCGCCGGCAGACCTGGCGCAGCACCTCGTCCTTCGAAGACTCCGCCAACATGCGGAACAGCGAGACGGCGAAGGTCTCGGCGACGAGCTGCAGGCCGATCGTCTTGAGGTACCACGACGAGGTGCTGAGCAGTGTGTCGAAGATCTCCTTCACATTGCCGCCGACCGGATAGATCTCGCCGTCGAGGCGCAGCTCGAGGTAGCGCTGCAGCACCTCGTTGTGGCGCGCCTCGTCCGCCACCTGGGTCGCCTGGAACAGCTTGGCATCCTGGCCCTGCACGCTCTCCACGAGCTGGCTGCACAGCAGCATGGCGCCATGCTCGCCCTGCACCAGGGTCGAGAGCCGCCAGCGCGTGACGCGGCGGTTGAGCTCGACGCGGTCGGCGGGCGACATGCGGTCCCAGAAGCGCGTGCCCTGGATGTCGACGAGATCGTCGGAGATCAGCCCGCCATCGCCCTCCAGCGGCACCGCCCAGTCGATGTCGCGGGCCGCGTTCCACTGGTCGATCTTGGCCTGCTCGTAGAGCCGGCGCAGGTCGGACTGGTCGCTGCGGTAGTCGTGGCGGAAATTCGCAGTATTGCGCGTCTCGACCTGGTGCCCATTGTCCACAACGTTCCTCCGTGTCGCTTTGTTTGGAGGAGCGTAACCGAGCAACGCACACCTTGTCATCCCGAGCGCAGCGAGGGACCTTTCCTGTGGCCTTAAGGGCCCCTCGCTTCGCTCGGGGTGACAGACGTGCTGTTCCGACGCTTAAGCCGCAGCAGCGAGGCTGTGGCGCGGCCGTCCTCGGTGGGCTGGTAGACGACGCTGAACAGGGTGCGGGCTTTCGCCAGCGCCTCGCCGAAACCCTTCTGCTCGCTCTCGAACGAGTCGAAGCCACAGCGCAGCATGAAAGAAAGCTGATCCAGCAACACGCCGCCGGTGGCGCGCAGCTCGCCCTGGTAGCCCAGTCGCTCGCGCAGCAGGCGCGCCTGGCTGTAGGCGCGGCCGTCGCTGAATTTGGGGAAATGCAGCGTGATCAAGTCGAGGCGCGACACGTCGGAGGCCAGCGCCTCGACTGAGTCGGTATTGGCCAGCGCCACGCCGACCGGACCACGGCGCGCCAGCAAGGCCGCCCTCGCCTCGCGCCAGCGCGTAAAACTCACCAGGACCATGCCGTCGGCCGGCACGGGTGCCTCGTCGTCGAGCCTCTGCCAGGGATCCTCGACGATGCCGGTCTCTCTAAACAGCGGCATAGACGCGATCCTTGAAGGGCTGGGCACCGATGCGCCGATAAGTGTCGACAAAGCGTTCACCCTCGCCACGGGCCTCGAGATAGGTCGACACCAGGGCATCGACCGCCTCGACGACCTTGTCGGCGGCGACGGCCGGCCCGAGGATGGTGCCCAGCGCCGTCTTGCCGAAGTCGACATCGCCGCCCAGGCTGATCTGGTAGAGTTCGACGCCGTTCTTGTCGACGCCCAGGATGCCGATGTGGCCGACATGATGATGGCCGCAGGCGTTGATGCAGCCCGAGATCTTGATTTTTAGATCGCCGATGTCGTGCTGGCGCGCCAATTCGGCGAAGTGGTTGGAGATGCGCTGCGCCACCGGGATCGAGCGCGCATTGGCGAGCGCACAGTAATCGAGTCCCGGGCAGGCGATGATATCGGTGATCTTGCCGACATTGGCCTCGGCGAAACCCAGCCGGCCCAGGGCCAGCCAAACCACCGGCAAATCCTCGACGGCGACATGCGGCAACACCAGGTTCTGTTCGTGGCTGACCCGGATCTCGCCCTGGCTGTAGGCGTCGGCGATATCGGCGACGCCTTCCATTTGCACCGAGCTGGCATCGCCCGGCGGCGCGCCGGCGGGCTTCAGCGAGGCGGTGACGATGCGATAGCCCGCCATGCGGTGAGCTGACACGTTGGACTTCAGCCACAGCGCGAAGTCGGGATCTTCGAGCTTCAACGCTTCCACCGCGCCGACCACGGCCGGCCGATGCGGCAGCGCCGGCGGCGCGAACTGGCGGGCGACCGCCTCAATGGTCTCGGCCGGCAGCCTGAGTGCACCGTCCTTGATCTCGGCGTACTCGGCCTCGACGTCCTCGCGCATCTTCTCCGCGCCGATCTCGTGCACCAGAATTTTTATGCGCGCCTTATAGAGATTGTCGCGCCGGCCGTAGCGATTGTAGACGCGCAGCGTCGCCTCGAGATAGGCGAGCAGCTCGTCCTTGGGCAGGAACTCGCGCAGGGTCTTGCCGATCATCGGCGTGCGGCCAAGGCCGCCGCCCACGATCACCTCGAAGCCCACCTCGCCCTCTCCGTTGCGCCACAGGCGCAGGCCGATGTCGTGCACGCGCACGGCGGCGCGGTCGTTGGGCGAGCCGGTGACGGCGATCTTGAACTTGCGCGGCAGGAAGCTGAACTCGGGATGAAGGGTCGACCACTGCCGCACGATCTCACACCAGATGCGCGGGTCCTCGATCTCGTCGATGGCGGCGCCGGCGAAATGGTCGGCCGTCACGTTGCGGATGACGTTGCCGGACGTCTGCATGGCATGCATGTCGACTTCGGCGAGCGCAGCCAAGGCGTCGGGGGCGTCCTCGAGCTTGATCCAGTTGAGCTGCAGGTTCTGGCGCGTGGTGAAATGGCCGTAGCCACGGTCGTACTTGCGGGCAATGTCGGCGAGCTTGCGCAGCTGGCGGGACGAGAGCGTGCCGTAGGGAATGGCGATGCGCAGCATGTAGGCGTGGAGCTGCAGGTAAAGCCCGTTGGTCAGGCGCAGCGGCTTGAACTGCTCCTCGGTGAGCTCGCCCGCCAAGCGGCGGCGCACCTGGTCGCGGAACTGCTCGACTCGCTCGGCGACCAGCGTGCGGTCATAGTCGTCGTAACGGTAGAAATGGGTGTCAGGCATAACGCACCGCATCGGCGGCGATGGCGTCGAAGGTGAGGCCCGCGGCGCGGATCTTTTCACGCAGACTGATCGGCTCGATCGTGCCGTCGTCGTCCTCGGCCACGGCGACCAGGAAGGGATCGACGACGCTGAACGCCTCTGTTTTGGCACGCTCCAGCAGGATCTCGGCCGAACGCTTGTCGCGGGCCACGGCGGCACGATCGAGGCGCGCCGTCCATTCGCCTGAATCGTCGAGGAAGACCACCACGCCGTCGGTCAGGCGGTTAGCGGAGGCGACCGAAAGATCGCCGCTGAGATTCTTGGCCATCAGGACACCTTTGCCAGACGCGGCGGCTCGGCCGTTGTGGCCAGTGCCGCCACGTCGCCCACGATGATGAGGCTGGGGCCGGCGTCGCCGCGAGAGACATGGGGGACGGCGAGCCGCGCCAGATCGGCGAGCCGGCCAACCGAAACCCGCTCGTCGGGTCGCGTGCCGTTCTCGACGATGGCGACCGGCGTGGAGGGACCCACACCGGCGCCCAGCAGACGATCGCGCACGGAAGCGGCTTCCGTGGCAGCCATGTAGATCGCGAGCGTATGGCCTTGCGCCGCGAGCGACGGCCAGGCCGCGTCGCGGCTGGTTCCTTGGTTCTCTGGGGCACTGTGGCCGCTGACGAAGGTCACGGCGGGCTTGCCGACGGCCAAAAGCTCTGAATCGCGGCGGGCGCGGGCCAGGATGGCGGATGGCACCAGATCGTCGTGCAGGATGGCATCGGCCTCCTGCAGGAGCTGGGCGGCGCGCAGGGTCAGCAGATCGGGATCGCCGGGGCCAGCGCCGACGATATGGGCGATACCGACGGGCGCCATCCGGCGGCGGGCGGCATCGAGCTCACCAAGCGCGCTGCGGCGCGCGCCGGCATCGTCGCCAGCCAGCGCCAGGCGCCCCACCGGCCCTTCGACCAGGCGACGCCAGAAGGCGCGGCGCCGGTTGGGTTCGCCGATCAGGGCGTTGACCTGGGCGCGGAACGTGGCGGCCAGCCGCGCCACGGCGCCGATGCGCTGCGGCAGTGCCGCCTCGATGCGGCCGCGCAGGACGGTGGCCAGCGTCGGTGAGGCGCCGCCGGTCGAGATCGCCACCACGACCTCGTCGCGGTCGACGATCGCCGGCAGGATGAAATCGCAAAGGCTGGGACGGTCGGCGACGTTCACCGGCACGCCGGCCGACTTGGCCAGGCGCTGGGCGGCGGCGTCGCGGTCGGCATCGCCGGTGGCGATGAAAGCGGCGGCGGCGCCGCGGAAATCCGACGCCTCAACGGCCGATGAAGCGACGCGCCTGATCTCGGCGCCGCTTGAGCGCACGAGGTCGGCCCGCCGGTCGGCAGCGGCCCCCTCGCCCACCACCACGACCTTGCGGCCCGAAAGATCGAAGAACAGCGGCAGGTGCTTCACGAGACGGCGGCCCGCAACAGCAGGTTGAAGGCCAGCATGGCCACCGCCTGGGAGATCGAGAAGGCCCACAGAACGGCCTCTGAATTGCGGAAGAACTTGGACATGCCGACACCGCTTGGATCTACAGAAGGATTTGGCGTGTCTTCGCACATTCGCCATGACTTGAATTGCCGAAGGTCCGCGGCGAACGAGCATTTCTTGCCGCTTGCTCCCCCGGGAAGGAAATTTCTCGCCCCCTTGACGGCTGGAAGACCCCACCTAAATCAAGGCCGTCCCCCGTGCCCATTCCGGGGCGGGGGCGTCAACCACATCGCTCATTGGAGGATGATGATCATGCGAACCTTCGACTATTCCCCGTTCTATCGCGCCACCGTCGGCTTCGACCGGGTCTTCGACCTGCTCGATTCGGTGGCCAGCCAGTCCGGCGCCAACGGCTATCCGCCGTACAACATCGAGAAGGCGGGCAATGATGCCTACCGGATCGTGATGGCGGTGGCGGGCTTCGCCGAGGCCGAGCTCAACGTGACCCAGAAGGAGAACGAGCTCCTGGTCACCGGCCAGACGGCGCAGAACGGCCAGGACGACAGGCAGTATCTCTATCGCGGCATTGCCGGGCGCAATTTCGAGCGCCGCTTCCAGCTCGCCGACCACGTGAAGGTCGTGGGCGCGAAGCTGGCCAACGGCCTGCTGACGATCGAGCTGCAGCGTGAGATCCCGGAGGAGAAGAAGCCCCGGGCGATCGCCATCGAGGCTGAGGCCGCCAAGCCGGCGCTGACCCACTAAGGTCCAGCCTGCGTCTGGGAAAGGGCGCCGCGGGAAACCGCGGCGCCTTTTTCATTGCGGCGGCTGTCATCCCGAGCGAAGCGAGGGACCTTTACGGATCAGTAAAAGATCCCTCGGCCCGCGGCCTCGGGATGACAGCTTCGCTGTCACTTCTGCGCGTGCTTGCCGGTGAGTTGCGGCGTATGTGCGCCCTCGGCGCCCTTCTCCTTGTGCTGAAGACGCGTCGTGCGGGCCCAGGTGCGCTTGTGCTCGTCCTTCACGGTGATGTGCAGCGTGCCGACCTTCTCGACGGTGAGCTCGATCTTGTCGCCGTCCATGAAGGAGTTGAGCCCGCGATGGTTGGTGCCGGTGGCTAAAATGTCGCCGGGCTCAAGGGTGTGGATCGAGCTCACCCATTCGATGCAGCGCGGGATCTGATGGGCCATGTCCGAGGTGTTGAACTTCTGCATGACCTCGCCGTTGTTCTTGAGCGTGATGGCGAGGTTCTGCGGATCGGCGATCTCGTCGGCCGTGACGATGCACGGGCCGATCGGCGCAAAGGTATCGCGCGACTTCATCTGAAAGAACACGTTGCCGGGCGGCGGCAGGCCGCGCGCCGAGCCGTCGATGAAGCAGGTATAGCCGAAGATGTGCTTCATGGCGTCGGCCTGGGACACCCGGGTGGCCCGCTTGCCGATCACCAGCGCCAGCTCGGCCTCACCCTCGAAGATGGTGGCCGGCACGTCGGGCAGGACCATGGTGTCACCCTCGCCGATCACCGCCGTCGGCGCCTTGTGGAAGGCGTTGATCTGCGGCTTCTCCTTGAGCGTGCCGTCCTCCATGTAGTTCACCGCCATGCAGACGATGTTGCCCGGCCGCGGCACCGGCGGACGCAGGCGCACGTTCCTGAGCGGCATGGCCGTGGTCGAGGCAGCCGCCTTCTCGACCTTGGCCCTGTGAGAATCCCACTTCTCGATCAAGCCGATGATCAGGTCGCGATTATGGAGATGCGGGATGTCCTTCACGGCGTCGGTGACGTCGACGACGGTGTCGGCCTCGATCACGCCCAGGCGATAGTCGTTGAAATAACAGAGCTTCACTTCTGGTCTCCTCCTTCAAGCACTTTTTTGGCGACATTGGCCGCCGACATGGCGGTGGGCCATCCGGAATAGAAGGCGAGATGAGTGATCAGCTCGATCAGCTCCTCCTTCTTGACGCCGTTGTTGATCGCGCGCGTGAAATGGCCGGTCTGCTGCTCGGTGCGGTTCATGGCGATCAGGGCGGCGCAGGTGATGAGGCTGCGATCGCGCTTGGAAAGGCCGGGCCTTTCCCAGACATCGCCGAACAGCACGTTGTCGGTGAGGTCGATCAGCTTGGGCGCGAACGAGCGCAGCGCGTCGCGCGGGCTGGGAGCCGATGACGCAGTGGGTGGTTTGGACATGGTTTTCTCTCCTTTGTACTCAGTAGTCGTTTGTCAGGGGCTGGCGTGACCGATGAAGCGGTCGGGCGGACGGTCGCCCCACTGCGACTGGAAGCCTTCCTCGGCGCTTAAAAGGTTGCCGCCGTTGGCCGCGTTCAGGCGATCGGTGTCGGCCCAGCGCTCGTGCACGCGGCCCCACGGGTCGGACCAGTAGTCGAAGACCTGGCTGCCCAGCAGGTGGCGGCCGATGCCCCACATGTGCTCGTACTTGCCGAGTCCCTTGATGTACTCGTGGTCCTGGAAGACGGCATCGATGTCCTGCGCCTCGTAGGAGACGTGGTTCAGGCCCGTCTTCTCGTTGTGCACGCAGAACAGGACGTGGTGATCGACGTATTCCTCGCCGCGATCCAGCCGGCTGAAGGAGCCGATGACATTGTCCTTGTCACCGGCATAGACGTCGTCGGACCGGATCATGCCCAGGGTCTCGCGGAACCAGGCCACCGTCTCCTTGACCTTGGGCGTCGACAGCACGCCGTGCCCGATGCGCTGGATCGTCGTCGGCGACTTGCTGAGCCGCATCAGGCGGCCCTTGCGACGCAGCGGATCGCCGCCGGTATTGACCGGATCGCGCTCGACCTTGGTCGGCGCCACGGTCTGCATGCCGTGGACGACCTCGATCTGATAGCCGTTGGGCTCCTTCAGGCGCACGCGCTTGCCGCCGCCCGGCTCGTTCACGGTCTCGATGCCGGACGCGCCCGGCAGCTTGGCGAGGCGCTTGAGATCGTCCTCGCTCGCGGCGTGATAGGCGAAGCCGATGAACTTGGTGCCGCCCTTGTGGACGGCGTGCAGGTGATGATGGCCGTCCGCACCGCGCATGTAGAGCGCGTCGGGCGTGCGCTCGGCGCGCACCAGGCCGAAAT
>WNFT01018364.1_pt1 | contig 10757 bp, 12 predicted proteins | sample 5400191 | NCBI WGS metagenome assembly WNFT01 (sample SAMN13153359, study PRJNA577476) | soil metagenome | isolation source: 80 cm saprolite under Madrone tree | place: USA:California | collected 2016-06-14
CGCGGAACTGTTCCGATCCGACGGATCGAAGCCGCCGAGTCTCTGCCCCACAGTGGCATCCGCTTCCCCCAGAATCCCTACACCGGCTGTCCTTACATCGGACTGTCTGGGGGCAGCCGGACCTGACCGAAGCGGCGCTTGTGCCGCGCCCAGGGCAGACGACCTTGGTTGGTTTGACGAGCGTACGTACTAAGATGCCGCCCATGTTGCCCAGGCTCAATCGCAAGCGGGCCCTGTTGGTTGTGACCAAGATCGACGAGATCCTGGCCTGGGAGCGAAGGTCTGCGGCCGAGCGGGATACCCGCTTTGGAACTGGGTCGGTACCTGTGCGAAGTGCGGGCGGGGCAGTACTGTCGGTTGGAGAAGCTGAAGTCCTTCGACGAGTTTCTGGCGAGGCGGTTTCCGGAGTCCCGGCGGAAGACTCTCGGCTGCTGGGCAACAGCACCGTTGCAAGGCTCGCAACCAAAGAGGGTCACGAAGACCGCAGAAATTCTTAGGCGGCCAGCTGCGCGCCCGGAATTGCATTTGGGCGTCCAGAGAATCCAACCAAGCCGCGAAACCGGGACGACATTCGGGCTCGATGCGGAGGAAGCGTAACCCCATCGCGAAAGCGTCATTCCAGACCGCATCCGCTTTTGCCCGGAAGACTTGAGGGTTAGAGCTAGGAAGCTCGAACCGCACTGTCACCACTCCTTCGACCTGGGAAGGACCAAAGCGAGTAAGGGCAAGTCCACCCTCGCTCACGTTCATGATCTTTCCAGCGAGGGCCTCACCCGTCTGGCACAACAGCTCAACGGGCAGGTCAACCTTGTGGCGGAAATATCTGCGGTGCTCGCGTTCCATCCTGGGAAGCGCTATGTCGAGAATACTTCGCAGCTGCTTCTCCTGAACCGGCTTATTGAGCACGAAATCAGCTCCCGTTTCAATCGCCATGCTCACCGAGGTCGTAGCATTTACCACCGCGACGACGACCGACAGCTTGTTCGCCCGACTGGTGCGTATCTGGGCGAGCAGATCCGTGGCGTGTTCCACACCGTCGCAGTCAATGACGAAGCTATCGAGGTGCCGCCGAGCCGAGAGTTCGATAGCGCTTGCAGCATCTGCGCGCATTTCGAGTTCGACACCCGTTGTGCTGAAACCAGCCCGGATAACCTCCAGCAGCGTCACGTCGCTGGTCAGTAGCAAACAGTTAAGACCCATGTTCTCAATCTATTCAACTGACATGGATTCCCAAAGTGACGGAGGTGCATGCGGCTCGCGTTTGGATTTACTGGATTGCGCCGAACCTTAACTCGTGTATACCCGGAGCCGCCGCGATTAGGTCAAGCAACATCCTTCCCGCCCCAACTCGGCGTTATAGCAATCTCTCTGTCCTTCCAGCAGAGATGCCTTGCGCGTTCGTCACGCCCCGCGCTAGGCGCCCCCCTGTCGGCGGCAAGCTCCTGAAGCTAGGCCGGGTGTAGCCTAGCCTGCGCCTCAAGGTCCGAGCGGAATAAGCTGGGACCGCGTGCTGCAGTCGGGGGTGCAGCTGCTTGATCGCTTCGCCCAGGACGACCGGGTTGGCATACGCCAGCCTCGGTGCAACTCACAGATCAAGTTCACCGCCCTAGCCGGCAGGACGACCTCGTGGCCTGATTGTGGGCTGGGTGCCAGCTCTTACATCCCGGAGGAGAATCGTTCTGAGCATGGAGAGCCCACTCGACCGAGGCCAGTGAGAAACAGCGCAAGAAGCATTTCCTGAGGTCTATAAGCATTCGACCGAAAGCATAATTCGGGGACAGAATCTGTATCGAGAAACTCGCATGGAGCCGTGAACCCTGCTTCAGAGGTTCGGTGAGCGCATTGGCGATTTGGCAACAATTGAGAATGAGGGCTAACTGCCGAATAGCGACTACTCGGGCGATCCGCTATTGAGCCGTCCCAAGACATCGATGCGATGGAAATAGCGGCGATGTCGATGAGCGAGGTACTGGGTTTCCACAAAAGCAGAAACTCACGGTTTGAAGTGGGAGGCGAAGAAGTTCCACAAGATGTCACGGGTCTTCACCCCAGTGGTGGAATTGAAGTCAGGGTTGAAAGGGACTTGACCGGAAACGTCCATGGGAACGGTATACCAGGTGTGTATTCCTCCGATCAGTTTGTAAAACTTTACTTCGGTATTCCCACTGCAATTCGTGGCATCCTTCTCAACCAGGGCGCTGATGTTTCCCCGGCTATCGCATAAGGGAGCTGTGGTGTCAAGGCTCGAACACTTGTCCGCAGAGGTTCCAGTCCAATAATTGAAAGACTGCTCTTGGGACGCATCAAAAGGGGTGCCGCAATACAGGACGGTGTTGTCCTGGTCGCCGTGAAGGATCAGAACAGAGACCGGCGCGACAGCAGGAGGGACGAGTGGTGGATTCCCCTGCAAAAAGAGTGCCCCTTCGACCACGCCAATCGCCGCGACGAGATCGGAGAGCTGCACGCCGAGGCGGTGGGACATCAAGGCCCCAGACGAAAGGCCAGTGACGTAAATTCTCTTGGGATCGGGCCGTAAGCTCGCCTGCAGTGCATTGATGAGCTGTCGAAAGAAGCCTACATCATCGGTGAAGTCGTTGAAGAAATAGGCCCAATCCGTTTGGCCATCACTCGACTCAAGCAAGCCGTCCGGATACGCAACTGCAAAACCAGACTGATCCGCTAACTTACTGAAGCCAGTCCCAATTTCCATTCCCAATCCGTTGCCCCTGACCCGTGCAGAACGATGACCAGAGGGCTGGAGCCCTTCTGAAAATTGGACGGAACATGCAGCAAGTACGTACGGGTCACGCCGTTAATGGTCAGGGACTGGCAGGTCGTCCCTTGCTGTGCGTTGCATCCCACTCCGCCACCATTGTTGCTGCTGCCGGCTCCACAAGAGAGCAGCAACAGCGACACTGAGACAAGTAGGAGTACGCAGCAGGAGGTTTTCTTCATTGCAAATACTCTGGCTGCTGGTCAGGTCTCGGAAGGAAAAGTATTCGCGGCAGAGGCAATTTGTCGTCTCGTTTTTATGCTGGTCTCAGAGCTCGATTCTACTCTGAATGCCAGATTAGAAATGGCGCAGATTTCAGACTGGAGCGTGGAGCTTCTACTTGAGCCCTTGATTCGCGGCCCATTGGAGAACGATCAGGAGAGAGTGTGTAAGTTATTCCGGAGGCGATCGGGGTCTCCATCCGGAAGGAGGCGTTCTCTCTTCAACCACTATGAGAGAGCATCGCGTTCCCGCTAGGGAACAGCTGAAAACGAAGCGACCGGGAACTGCGTCACGCGCGAGCTTTGTCTATCATCGCTTTCCAGATGCCTTTGGATTTGAGAACAAGTTCAACGGCTTCGCGGATCGCTCCGTGGCCAGCGAGGGCCTTCGTAATGTAATGCGCGGACTTTTTTACCTCGGGGACGGCATCGCCCACAGCAATGGCCAGTCCAGCGCGACGCATTAAGGGAATGTCCGGAAGATCGTCGCCGATAAAGGCAACTGCAGAATCGGACACCCCTGCGTTTCTGAGGATTTCTTCGTAGGCTGGCATCTTAACCGGCTGTTTCATATAAATGAACTCCATGTTCATTTCATGGGCCCGTCGCAGCAGTGCCGCGCTTTCGCGGCCCGTAATACACCCCGTGCGAAGGCCGGCCGTCTGCGCCAAAGTGAGCCCCTGGCCGTCGTGCGCGTCAAAGGTCTTGATCTCGAGGGCCGTGCCGTCGGTTTGCGAGAGTAGGGTGACACTGCCGTCCGTCATGGTGCCATCTACGTCCATGAGGAGCAGTTTGATTTGCGCGGCACGTTTCTTGAGTGAAGGGGAGATTTTGGCAAAACCAGCCAAGAAAGCCTCCAGAAAAATGAGAAACTTTAAGGTAAAGGCTAGATCGGTGATCACTTCAAAGTTACTGTTCCATACTACAACTTGGCAAATACCAGCCCCCAGGCGACAGCCAGCCCTACACTAAGGAGGGTACCGATAAGGAAATATTCTGCAAATCGTTCCTTCGACTCCGGAAATCTCGCGATCGACTTCCCGTAGGAATAGCCCCGTGCCCACCGTACGCACGAATTCCTTGCCTCTTACCTCGCACATGCTCGACGATTGAAGCGGGAAATCGCTTAAGAAGATGTGCCAACAAGACCGTAAGGATCAATTTCATGAATGGTTGCATATTGCTGTGCAATCCCTGATCCTTGCACCCTTGCACTGCTCTGTGCATCAAGGGAAATAGGCCTCAATCACCCGCTCCATCGCTTGCCGAGTTTCCTGGATTTGCCACCAGAAACCGCGCCGTAAATTCCTCGAAACGGTTGATTCGTTCCACCGCAACTTCCTCGCCGTGAGGTCCTGCCTGTTCATCTCCAGCTGAACCTTGATCGTTTGCCACTGCTTGGCAGAGATGCTTTGCAGCAAAGTATCATGCAGGTGGTAAACGGTATTCGTGATCAAATTAAAGGTTTCGTTTTCGGTGACGAGTGACGTTAGAATGCCGTCTTACTCCGTTTGGCCTTAAGGTGATTTATCGCCTCCCGAGCCCGCTCAAACGCTTCACCCCGGCAAATAAATTCACGGGCTTCCGGTACGGCTCCGTGATCTCTCCAATTCCAACACCAATCCAAAGCTCAAACGGAGAGTCACAAACTCTCACGACAGTTCGGCCAGTGAGCGGCACGCTCATGATCTCGTCCCTCAGTCGTTCTGTCTTGAACGCTAGTGACCTTGTGCATAATCAACAGGAATCATGCCAGTCTGAGCCGCTTGAACCAGCGATGGAAGTGGCTCTGATCCGCAGATCCCAATCGAATCGCGATCAGCTTCCTACATGCGCGTCGAACACGCCTGTTTGAACCTGGCCGTGCCGCTTGATCTGCACAAATAACCGATAGTCGCCGGGTTGAGGGAAGCCGTAGGGAAATGAAACTTCGGCGGGAAGCGCATGCATCGAGCTGTGGTCCATGGGCAATCCTGAATCCTTCTGCGCCATCATCAGGGACGCCATGGGTACGGAACCAGCAGGATGAATGTGCGCAAACACGGACAAATCCGATCTCACGAACTCTGCATGACCTGCCATACCCATATAGGGCTCGTGATCCTCAGCAGGCTTACGCTGGGCATCTTCAATGCGGAAGCGAAACCAGGAAACCTGACCTGCTTTCAACGCCGCTCGGCCTTGTTCCCAAACCATGCGACCACCGTCCGGCAGTACCGAGACGTTCGTCATCTGTGCAGAGGATTCAAATGTTGAAGCACTCACTCCCGAATCGTCGCCCGATAGTGGTTCCCCTGTTACATCGGGCAGGCTGATTTCGCTAACCATGGTTTCCGGAAATCCGGTACCACGAACGATGTCTGCAAAAATCTTGTATTCGCCTGACGGTAATGCGGGCAGCTTCACGGTGAACGATTCATGGCCCACTTGCTCAGGATGCAAATGATAAAAGCGATCCATCGTCGGAACGCGCAGCAGAAATAAGTGCATCAAGTGCCCATGATCTGGAATCAGGCTCATCGACCATTGATCTTTGCGGGTCTGGTGCCAAAAATCCTCATCCATCCGCAGCGTAAGGCGGCCCGCTCCATCGAAACAGACCTTGAGCGGCGGAGCGCTGTAGATCATGCTGTGCTTCAGGTCAGCGGCCTGCAGGTTCCACCACCAATTCCCCAGCGCCAAAATAGCTACCACCAACGCAGCTGCTATGGCCATGGCGATTCGTCCAAGTCTTCGATTGCCAGGTGAGGGAGATGCTGCGGGCGCTAGTACGCCCTCACGAGTGGCAGCACCTGCAATGGAGACAATGGCAACGGAAAGAAGGAGCATGAGCGCGAACAACAAGGCGCCAAGGCTCCGTTGCATGGGCAACGTTCGTCTCGCATACGCGGGAACCGGTATAGCCAGCTTTCCGACTCCCTTTGGCCCCGCAACTTCTACGCGGATTTCCCAGGCGCCCGACTCCATCAGCCAAACCTTGCCAGTAAACCATTGCGGATTGCCTGCAGACGGCTGCATCGCATCCGGCGACGGAGGCAAACCCTGATCCTTACCGTTCACATACACTGGGGCAATGCTGAGACCATCGACTGTTCCGGAAGTGACGCGGGCTTCCACCAGAGCCACGCCGGGAATCATTGCCGGCGGATTCACCGTCAGCAACAAATGGTACGGGCCTGCGTCGCCCTCAAAGTACACGTTCGGGCTCCCAACGTGTGCGAACGCAACGGTGGAGGTTACGATCAGAAGCGTTGTTCCCCAGGTTCTTCGGCAAAAAGTTCGCATACAGTCCTCATCGGAGACAGAAACAGAGGCACGTGACTTGTGAACGCTAACGGCGAATCCGTAACATCCAATCTCCCCAAAGCATGCCGATGCGAGCGGAAAGAACCGTCGCCATCAGCGCGATGAGCATCCCGACCCAAAATTCAGCGCGCGTCGTTTCGTAAGCTCGCAGAGTCCACGCTAAGTAATATTGAGAAGGCGGCGCGTTGTAGCCAAATTCATTCATGGCAAAAATCCAGTTGCGCGCATAGGGAGACATCATGAAATAGGCGAATGGCCAGTTCACCACCAAACTCACGGCCAGGAAGCCGGCGCCACCGACTACGGCCTTCCACGTGTCACCGCGACCGGCGAGCCGGTCGAGAACGAGATCGATCACGATGGCTCCCGGGAGCACAAGTACAGGAAATGCGTGATCGGCGTGAACACGGGTCCCAGCTTCGCCTGGGCTGGAAACCAAGGAAGGATCCAATTACCCGCCAGCCACAACCCCGTGTACGTCGCCGCCAGAGTAGTAGCAGCCCAGCGACGTCCTGAAGCACGGCCAATTCCGACCAGCACGACCGGTGCGATCATGCCGAGCACACGATAGTAAATCGCGCTGTGCATGAGAGTTTGGTCGCCGATGTACTCCAGGCCCAGCATAAACAGCAACGAGAGCAGCAGGGATCCGCTGTACAAAAGCATCCGGTTGAGTTTGCCTCGGCCGTCGCCAGTCGACAGGTTCATCTGGCTGGTCGTCAGGACGAGTCCGCCGAAACCCATAACGAAAATCCCCAGAATCAGCACTACGTGCGGCGGGCTAAGGATCATGATGTCCAGGCCGAAGGAGTTGTGCCACCAATTATCGAAGGGCGCAGAAGTGAGCATGCAGAAACCGCCCCACGCCGCAATGAATGCGCCGAGCGGGCCGCGCAAGCCCCAAATCCTTACCGAATTTTCTTTGCTGGCGCCGTTACCCACGAATGTTGTGTGCAGTATCAGATACGCGCAGGAAAGGCCGGTGATCAGGGCCCCAAACTGAATGGCCAAGTGAGCGGGTGTCCAAAACGTGTCTCGCCCGATTCCGATATGCCAGGAAATGTCCCAATAAAGGCCAACGGTGGTAGACGTCACCGCTAGAACGGACGACCAGACATACCAGGGCACGGACTTGACTCGGATCGAAGGCAATTCCGCAACTGAGAGGGAAGTCGGAACAGTCAAGCGCACGCTCTCTGCCATTGAATCACCTCCTAAGACCTGGAAGCGTAGTCGCGCTGTTTGATCTCCAGCGAAAGTCGAATTTGAAGATACTAACCCGAGACAAGGTACTGCTATCTGGGACTCTGTAAATTGCGTGATGTATGCGCCGAACCGAGGATTCTGTGCGCCGAACTGAGGCACAACCGCCGAGGTTGTGGGCTAGAATACGAATCGTGTTGAAGCGGGATGAACTCGGATTTCCCTCATTCTGGCAGCTACAGGTGACGGGATGTGTGGGTTTTTATTTACTCCTGCTGCTTTCAGTGCTTCCCTACCGTAACCCGGGCGAGTTCCGACACCAGACCATCTTTTGCGCTACGGTGTTCCTTGTCAGTTGTTTACTGCGGCCGGTGTGCCGATCTCTTTTGCACCGCTCGCTTCCGTGGCTTTCTTTGGAGATTCGGGCTTTTGGCTGGTCAGCAGCGTATGGAGCGGTCGCCACCTTCGTATCGGAACTGGTGAAATTGCGTGCCATGCGGCTGATTTGGACCGACTTCCTGGACAATTGGCTGCCGTTTGCGGTCGTCTTTTTTCTTTGGTGCACACTGTATTTCAGCACCAAGCAGTGGCAGCAGTCGGCGCACGAAAGGGCAAGATTAGTGCGAGCCGAATCCGAGGCACGTGAAGCCCGCCTGAGCGCATTGCGCTACCAGTTGAATCCCCACTTTTTATTCAACTCTCTGAATGCAGTGTCCACTCTGGTCCTAGAGGGAAATGTCACGCCGGCGACGCGCATGCTTGCGCAGATCGGCGAGCTTCTGCGAACCACCCTCGACAATGACGCTTCGCCCGAGATACCACTTTCTCAGGAGCTTGCCTTCATCGCGCAATACCTCGCCATTGAGCAAACCCGGCTCGATGGCAGGCTTCGAGTGGAAATGGCAATTTCACAAGACACTCTGGGCGCAGTTGTACCGAGCATGCTGCTTCAACCTCTGGTGGAGAATGCGGTTCGGCATGGAGTGGCGCCCGTGATCGAGGGTGGAACGATTGCAATTGAGAGCATGATTCATAATGACTGCTTGGTGATGACGATCAGGAATTCGGGGCCTGGAGGCAACGGTATCTCCGCACAAAACGACAAACCTTCCAAAGGTATTGGTCTCACGAACACAGCTGAGCGTTTGAGGACGCTTTATGGAGACAACCAGCATTTTTCATTACGATCGCCGGACGCGGGCGGCTATGAAGTAACGATTGAACTTCCTTTTCGAAGGGAAGCTTCGAGTGTAGAGGGGGGCGTGTGCGCGCTTTGATTGTCGACGACGAGCCCTTGGCTCGGCGCGGAGTCGCACTTCGGCTGAAGAGATTCAGAGATGTCGAGATCGTTGGAGAGTGTGGAGACGGCTCCTCTGCCGTCGAGAAAATTCTTGAGCTCTCTCCCGATGTTGTTTTTCTCGATGTGCAAATGCCAGGCATGGACGGGTTTGAAGTTCTAAGAGCTTTGCCCAGCGAGGATCTGCCATCCGTAATCTTTCTTACCGCATACGAGCAGCACGCCTTGCGCGCTTTCGAAGTTCATGCATTGGATTATCTCCTCAAGCCCGTGGACGATGAGCGCTTCGACAACGCTGTACAAAGAGCAAGGCAGGTCAAAGATACTGGCTCCAGGATTCAGATGGCCGAACGAATCCTGAGCTTGCTCGAAGAGAATTCCGGAAGATATGTATCACGCTTTCCTGTGCGGATCGGCTCCCGGATTCAGATTGTGCTGACCGACGACATCGAGTGGATCGCGGCTGCAGGAGACTATGCGGAACTACACGGCGGCGGCCGCTGTCACTTATTGCGCGAGACCATGAACTCCCTGGAACTGAAGCTCGATCCCGTACAATTCCTGCGTATTCATCGCTCCCGCATCGTACATGTGGGGTGCGTTCGGGAGCTCCGCGCCATTGATAATCGTGAATACCTTGTGAAGCTGTCGGACGGATCGGAACACCGCTCCAGCCGAAGTTATGCAGATCGACTGGACCATTGGCTATCGTCGGAGTAACCGTAGGGCGCACACGTCGGCTTCCGTCCTGCCATTCTCTCGGATAGGGAGGAGGAGGCAAATGAGGGCCGCTATGGGCGTGGTGCCCGTGCCTCGGGCATTATCGCGAAAATCCAGGCGAAATGCGATTGTTCAAGGGATCACTTCACGGTGCCAACCGCAGTCAAGTTCGCAGCTCGCCGACTATTTATTGGCGATGTGGATGGTTGCAGGCGGGCGCTTGGCTACTACATTACTATTCATACTCTGAAATATGCCCTTGCCACATTGATCCAAGGTGTCGCATCGGCACTTCGTCATCAACTTTTTGAGCACGCCTCGCACTGCTTTTATTCCATCCATCAGATCATCCAACTCCGCAAGCTTTCTTTGGGAGAGCGTTCGCCAGCGTTCCGAAGCGCGAGTGATGTCGCGGAAACCAAAGAACAAATGTCGGATTTCAGTCAATGTAAAACCGAGTTGACGCGCACGCTGAATGATTGCCAGCCGGTAAAGCGCTGTGGTGTCGTATCGTCTCTGCCCGCTCATTCGCGGGGCCCGGGGAAGCAGTCCAATTCTCTCGTAATAGCGAACCGCCGATGCTTGGAGTCCAACTTGTCGCGCCACCTGGGAAATCGTCAATTCTGGCATAAGGACATTCTAGACCACCCCTTCCGATCAACATCCGAACGTTGACAGATTCTGTTACAAAAAGCCCCTTGCCTTAAAGTCGACTTTAAGTTGTAGCGTGATAGATGGAGCGACGGAGCGTCCAGAGCTTTGCCGCCAGGAGGAGAAGTACTCATGCAGAAAATGAAATCAATATTGATGCTCGTGCTGTGGTTGAATTCTGGCAACATTTTGGCACAAGTCGGGCAGCAGCGCGTTGACGCCAAGGAAACTGCCAGCCTCGACGCAGAACGGGAAAAGCACGCTCTGCAGGTCTTGGCAAAGCTCACTGAGAAAGTGATCGTGTCTGCCGCTGATGCCATGCCCGGCGACAAGTATGGCTTTGCGCCAACTGATGGTGAATTCAAGGGCGTGCGTACCTTCGGTAAAATGGTGAAACACCTGTCCGCAACCAACTACATTCTGGCCTCGGCGGCCTTGGGAGAGGAGCCACCGGCAGATGCTGGCGACGAGCTAGGGCCTGAAGCTGTGAGAACCAAAGATGAAATTCTTAGATACCTGAAAGGCTCATTCGCGTATCTGGACAAAGCAATCGGAGCGATCGGCCAGAAGACTGTGTCCGTTAAAT
>WNFT01033519.1_pt1 | contig 10755 bp, 8 predicted proteins | sample 5400191 | NCBI WGS metagenome assembly WNFT01 (sample SAMN13153359, study PRJNA577476) | soil metagenome | isolation source: 80 cm saprolite under Madrone tree | place: USA:California | collected 2016-06-14
GGCCGCCAGCAGCAGGACAGTTTGCTTTTTCATCGGATGCCGAACAAGCCTTGCGGCCGCACGAGAAGAACGCCGGCCATCACCGCGTAGATCACCACGGTGGAGGCCTCCGTCCAGTAGGCCGCGACGATCGCCTGCGCGACGCCGATCAAGAGGCCCGCGGCGATCGCGCCGAGCAGGTTTCCAAGGCCGCCGAGCGCGACCACGACGAAGGCGATGCCGAGCATGTCCACGCCCATGCCAGGCGACAGGCCGCGGATCGGCGCCGTCAGCGCGCCCGCGATGCCGGCGAGGTAGGCCCCCAGCGCGAAAGCGACCGTGAAGAGCAGGTGGATGTCGATGCCGAGGAGCGACACCATCTCCTTGTTCTCGATGCCCGCGCGCATGATCGCGCCGTAGCGCGTCTTCTCGAGGAAGAGCCAGGTGAGGAAGACCAGCAGACCCGCCGCGACCATCACGAACAGGCGGTACTTCGGATAGAAGGTGAAGCCGAGGTCCACGCCGCCGCGCAGGATCTCGGGCGGGAGGTGGCTGATGCCGACCGGCCCCCAGACGAGGATGATGCCCTCGGCCAGGATCAGCGAAAGGCCGAAGGTGAAGAGGAGCTGGTAGTCGTGCCCGGCGGCGTACAGGCGGCGGATGCCGGCGTATTCGATGGCGAGGCCGAGCAGCGCCACGCCGAGCGGCGCCACCGCGAGGCCGATCCAGAAGTTGCCGAGAACGTCGACCGCCGTGACGAGGAGATACGCGCCCACGGCGAAGAGCGCGCCGTGGGCGAAGTTCGGGATGTTGAGAACCCCGGTGATCAGCGACAGGCCGAGCCCCATCAGGGCATACAGCATGCCCGTCGCGATCCCGTTAAGGATCTGGCCGGCGAGCAGGCTCAAAGCGGAAGGCTCAGAAGCTTCCGATGTCCTTGCAGGCGGCGTATTCCTTCGGCAGCGGCGCGTCCCCGGTGGCGACGACGTCCGCGAAGTCCAGCTCGTGCTTCATCGCGCCCTTCGGCTTGCAGCGCAGGAAGAAGTACGGGCGCAGCGTCTGGTGCGTGGCGCCGTCCACCCGCATCGGGCCGACGATGTCGTTCATCTCGAGGCCTTCGAGCGCTTTGACCACGGCCTGCACGTCGTCCGACCTGGCCTTGTCGAAGCCGGCGAGGAGCATGCGCGTCATCGAGTAGGCGGCCGAAGGCGCGTAGCCCGGCGGCAGCTTGAACCTTGCCTGGTAGCTCTTGACGAAGCTCTTCGCAACCGGCGTGTCCGCGGTGTAGTAGAAGTTCGTGCCGACCCAGAGGTTGTCGCGGATCTCCGGCGCGAGCTGCACCAGCTCCTCCACGCCCGAGGACCAGCTCATGATGAGCGGCAGCCTGGGTGTGAGGCCGAAGTTGAAGATCTCGCGCGCGCCGGCGACGGCATCGCCGCCGAAGTTGATCATGACCACCACGTCGGGCTTGTTGGCCGCGGCCTTCTGCACGTAGTTGGAGAACTCGCGCTCGCCGAGCGGGTGCCGGTCGGCGCCGACGAACTCGATACCGTGGGTCTTGCCGACTTCCTTGATGTATTTCTCCACCGACCATCCGAAGGCGTAGTCGGCGACGAGCAGATGCCAGCGCTTCGCCTTCGGGTTCGCCTTCATGAAGTTGTCGACGACCGTTTTCGCGGCGGTGTAGGGGCTGGCCGCCCACTGGAACGAGTAGCGGTGGCAGCGGCCGCCGGAGATGTCCTCGGTGCCGCCGGAGAACAGGTGCACCACTTTCTTGCGCTTCGCCACCTCCGATACCGCGAGCGCAACGCCCGAGGACCACGGGCCGACGACGAACCTCGCGCCTTCGGCGTCCACCGCCTCTTCCGTGCGCCGGGTGGAGGTGCCGGCCTGCGTGCCGCCGTCGCGCGTGATGTACCTGATCGGCCTGCCGAGGATCTTCATGTCGCGCTCTTCGAGCGCCATCCTCATGCCGCGGTCGTTGAGCGGGCCGACGTCGGCAAAGGCGCCGGTCTGGTCCCACAGGCCGAGGATCACGATTTCCTTCGATTGGGCGCGAAGGATTGCTGGAAAGCCCAACCCGGTGGTCGCGAGCGCTCCGATCTTCAGGACGTCTCTTCGCTTGAACTGGTTCATGCTCTCCCTTTCGTCGATGAACTGCGGATCATTCCACCTTGGCGCCCGAGGAAATCACGACCTTCGCCCACTTCGCCGTCTCGGCGGCGATGACCTTGCCGAAGTCCGCCGGCGTGCCCTTGAGCGGCTTGCCTCCGAGCTCGGCGAGGCGCGCCAGCATCTTGGGATCGGAGAGCGCGCGGTTCACCTCGGCGTTGACCTTCTCGACGATCTCGGCGGGCGTGCCCCTGGGCATGCCGATGCCGAACCACGCGGTGGCCTCGTATCCCGGAACGGTTTCGGCGACGGTCGGCACGCCCGGCAGGGACGGCTCGCGCTCGGCCGAAGTCACCGCGATCGCGCGGATCCGTCCGCCTTGGAGATGGGCGGCGGAGGAGGGCAGGTTGTCGAAGATCACATGGACCTGGCCGGACATGAGCTCGACCAGGGCGGGCCCGGCGCCCTTGAACGGCACATGAAGCATGTCGCAGCCGGTCATGGACTTGAACAGCTCGCCCGAGAGGTGCACGGACGTGCCGCTTCCGGACGACGCCATATTGATCTTCCCGGGGTTCGCCTTGCAGTAGGCGACGAATTCGGCCACGGTCCTGGCCGGAAAGGAATTGTTGACCTCCATCACGTTCGGCGCCCTCACCAGCCCCGCGACCGGCGCGATGTCGGTGAGGAAATTGAACGGCAAGTTCTTGTAGAGAGTGGTGTTGATCCCGTTCGCGGGATTGACGAGGAGCATGGTGTAGCCGTCCGGGGCCGCCTTCACGACGAGCTCGACGCCGATATTGTTGCCGCCGCCCGCCTTGTTCTCTATGACGAACGACTGCCCCATTTTTTCCGAGAACCATTGCGACATGATCCGGGCCAGAACATCGGTCGACCCGCCGGGCGGATAGGGCACGATCCATTTCACCGTCCGCGTCGGATAGTCGGCCGCGGCGGTCGAGCCGATCCCGGCAAGGAAGACCGTCAGAGCGACTGCCAAACCCAGTGCGGGACGGAGTATCATTTCGGAACCCCCGAAGGATTTTGCGTTGCCCGGCAGTATAAATGGAATAAGTTCACCTCGAAGGAGACCCCATGATCCGCACCCTAGCCGCATTGCTGATTGCCGCCGTATCCGCCGTCGCCGTCGCCCAGGCCCCAGCCAATCCGCCCGTGAGGATCCGGGGCACCGTGGAGAAAATCCAAGGCACGAACCTGACCATCAAGACCAACAGCGGCCAGAGCGAGACCATCAAGCTCGCGGACAACTACACCGTCATCGGCATCGCCAAGGCGGGCGTCGCCGATCTCGCCAGCGGAAAATTCATCGGCACCACCACGCTCGGCGAGCGCGACGGCGCGCTGGTCGCGCTGGAAGTGCACATTTTCCCGGAAGCCATGCGCGGCACCGGCGAAGGGCACTACGACTGGGACCTGAGGCCCGCCAGCAAGATGACCAATGCCAACGTGGCCAATGTCACCAGCATGGGCAAGGACCGCGTGCTCACGGTGCAGTACAAGGGCGGCGAGAAGAAGGTGCTGGTTCCCGAAAGCGCGGTGATCGTGTCCTTCACGCCCACCGAGCGCAGCGAGCTCAAGCCCGGCGCCAAGGTATTCGCGGTCACGCAGCGCCAGCCCGACGGAAGCCTCACCGCCGCGCGCGTCAACGTGGGCCTGCACGGGCAGGTGCCGCCGATGTAACGCGGCCGGCCGCGAGGCCGGTGTGACTCGCGCGAGGATGAATGCCCGGGCTGGGGGCAGCCGCGCGCCCGCGCGTTCCCTGATACGATAAGAGGACCCGCGCTCAAGGTACAGGAGGAGAGGGTGAATTTCCCGTTGCGCCGCTCTCTTTGGACTTTGCTGTCCGTTGTGTGCTTTCACGCCGCGCCCGCGGCCGCGCAGGACTTTCCCGCCAAGCCGGTGCGCGTGATCGTGCCGTTCGCGCCCGGAGGCGCGACCGACGTGGTGTTTCGCCTGCTCGCGCCGAAGTTGTCCGAGAACCTGGGCCAGCAGGCGCTCATCGAAAACCGGGCCGGCGGCGGCTCGACCATCGGCATGGACGTCGTGGCCAAGGCTGCGCCGGACGGGTATACGCTCGGCGTCGCCAATCTTTCCTTCGGCGTCAATCCGAGTCTGCTGGCGAAGCTGCCCTACGATACCGAGCGCGACTTCGCGCCGGTCAGCCTGGTAACGATCGTGCCCCTGGGGATCTCGGTGCACCCGTCGGTCCCGGCAAGGTCGGTGAAAGAGCTGATCGCGCTCGCGAAAGCAAACCCGGGCAGCCTGCATTACGCCTCATCCGGCAACGGGAGCGCGACCCACATGGCGACGGAGATGTTCAAGTACCTGACCGGAACCGATATCGTGCACGTTCCCTACAACGGCGGCGGCCCCGCGGTCGTGGCCGTGATCGGCGGGCAGGTCCCGATCTATACCGGGAGCGTCCCTTCCCAGTTGCAGCACATAAAATCGGGCAAGCTGGTGGCACTCGCCGTGACGAGCTCGAAGCCCGATCCGGCGCTTCCCGGAATACCCACGGTCGCCGAGGCCGGCGTGCCGGGCTACGAAGCGGTCGAATGGCAAGGCATCGTAGTGCCCGCGGGCACGCCCGGCCCGGTCATCCAGCGGCTCAATCGCGCGATCGTCGAATCGGTGAAGGCCCCCGATTTCACGGAGCGGCTCGCAGGGGTGGGCGCGCACGCGGTGGGGAGCACGCCCGCGGAGTTCGCCGACTACATCAAATCGGATCGTGTCGTCCGGCGGCGCCTGGATCGAGCAGTTCCCCGGCAATCTCACCTGGTCGAACGCGGCCCTCGTCACGAAGGGGATGGCGCCCTACGGCGCGGTCGCGCTCGGCGAGATCGACATGGTCTGCGAAAGGCTGAAAGCCCGCCAGGGCGAGCCCGACGCTTGGCGGGAAGAGTGGTGCGCGATGGCGAAACGGCTCGAGCGCGCAGCCGACGCGGCCGCCGCCGAGGGACGCCAGCTCACGGCGGGCAACTGCTACCTGCGCGCCGGCATGTATTACTTCACCGGGGAGCGCTTCGTCGTCCCGGGCGAGGAAAAACGCGAGATCGGCCGCAAGGCCCTGCAATGCCAGCATGCCGGCCTGGAGCGGCGCTACCCGAACATCGAGCGCGTCGAGGTGCCGTACGAAAACACGACGCTGCCCGCGCTGTTCATGAAAGCGCCGGGTGCCTCCGGACCCGCGCCGACGGTGGTCGTATTCGACGGCATGGACAACTGCAAGGAGATGAGCATCCTGTTCGCGGGGCTCGAGTTCGCCCGGCGCGGCTGGCATACGCTCGCGATCGACGGGCCCGGACAAGGCGAGTCGCTGCGCCTTCGCGGACTGTATGCGCGTCACGATTACGAAGTGCCCGGCACGGCGGCCTACGAATACGTCACCGGCCGGCGGGAAGTGAATCCGCAGAAAGTAGTGATCATGGGCTACAGCTTCGGCGGCTACTACGCTGCCCGCATCGCCGCGTTCGAGAAGCGCTATTGCGCGGGCGTGGCGATGAGCGCGCTGCACTGGGACCTCGCGGCGTGGCAGCGCGAGGTCAGGCGCAGGCACGCGACCGACCCGAAGACCACCCCGCAATCGGCTTTTCATTTCCGCTGGATCATGGGCGCGGAGGACATCGACGCGGCGATCGAGCGGGCCGGGCGCTTCTCGCTTGCGGGAGTCGCGCAGAAGATCGCCTGCCCGTTTCTCATCGTGCACGCCGAGGACGACAAGGTCGTGCCGGTCGCCTCCGCCCGCAAGCTCTTCGATGCGATCGGCGCCGCGCGCAAGAGCCTGAAGATCCTCACCGCCGAGGACGGCAGCACCTATCATGCGCAAGCCGACAACCGGCAGGTCGGCATCGATTGCATCGCCGACTGGATCGGCGCGAATCTATAGCGGTAGTAGAATCGGCCGCAGAGAAATCGGTACCTACGGAAGGAGAGCAGTATGGATGCGTCCAGCCCGGTTCTGAGGGAGATCGCGACGGAGAGCGAGGCGCCGCCGCGCGTTGCGCCGAAACGCAAGGCCTGGAAGGGCGCGGAGATCCTGATCGAATACCTGATCAAGGAGAAGGTCCCTTACCTGTTCGGCGTGTGCGGGCACGGCAACATCGGCTTTCTCGACGCCGCGGCCGACGCCGCCTCCCGAATCAAGACGATCTCGGTGCATCACGAGCAGGCGGCGGGCTACATGGCCGATGCCTACTACAAGGTCCGCCACGAGCCCGTGGCGACCTACACCTCGTGCGGGCCGGGGTCGTGCAATCTTCCGGTCGCGCTCGCGGGAGCGATGATGGATTCGTCGGCGTTCCTCGCGATCACCGGCAACGTGCCCACCACCCAGTTCAACCGCATGCCGTTCCAGGAAACCGGCCGCTATTTCCAGGGCGATTTCCCGTCGGTCATCCGCCCGCTGGTGAAGAAGAGCTTTCAGCCGACGCGCGTGGAAATGCTGCCGCTCGCGATCAAGCAGGCATTCGGCCTCCTGCGCAGCGGCCGCCCCGGACCGGTGAACATCGACGTGCCGCTCAATGTTTTCCAGGAAACGGCCGAAGTCGAGATCCCCGATCCCGATCCGCGCGTGAACCAACGCTTCCCCGGCGAATTGCGGGCGATAGACCGGGCGCTCGAGCTGCTGCTCGCCGCGCGTCGCCCGGTGGTTCTGGTCGGACAGGGCGGCCTGATCGGCGAAGTCACGGACGCGCTGCTCGAGTTCCTCGCTCGTGCGCATACCCGTGGTGACCAGCCCCAACGGCAAGGGCACCGTAGCCGAGACCCACGAGCTCGCGTTCGGCGCAATCGGCAGAAACGGGCCCTATGCCGCCAACGAAGCCGCGCGCAACGCCGATGTCCTGCTCGCGCTCGGCTGCAGCTTCGACGACCGCACCACGAGCGCGTGGATCAGCGGCTATACGCTGACCATACCGCCCACGAAGCTGATCCAGATCGACAACGATCCGGCGGAGATCGGACGCAATTACCCCGTCCACCTCGGCATCGTGGGCGACATCCGCGCGAGTCTCGAGGTGATGACCCGGCGCGCGCAGGAAAAGCTCAAGTCGGTGACCAAGACTTTCGAAGATTGGACGGCGCAGTTGCGCGAGTGCCAGGCGGCGTGGGACAAATACCAGGCCCCGTTTGCCGAGAGCGACCAGTCTCCGCTTCGTCCCGAGCGCCTGATGCGAGGCCTGTCCCGCGTGATCCCGGAAAACGCGATCTTCGCGACCGACGTAGGCGTGCATCACAACTGGGTGGTGCAGCTGTGGAAGGCGCGGAGGCCGCGTCATCTGCTGCAATCTTGGGGCTTCGCTTCCATGGGCTTCGCAACCTGCGGCATTCTCGGCGCAAAGCTCGCCCAGCCCGAGAGCCCGGCGGTGGCGGTCGTCGGCGACGGCTCGTTCCTGATGACGCCGCACATTCTCGCTACCGCCGTGGAGTACGACATTCCCGCCGTGTGGGTGGTGTGGAACAACCACGGCTACTGTTCGATACGCGACATGCAGCTCGGCATGTTCGGCAAGGAGCTGGCGACGAGCTTCAGAAAGGACAAGACCGGCGAGCTCTACAGCCCGGACTTCACGATGCTCGCGCGTTCCTTCGGAGTCGAGTCCGCGCGCGTCGCGCGCGCAGGCGATCTCGAAGGCGTGCTCGAAACCGCGATCAAGGCCAAGCGGCCCTATCTGGTCGAAGTTCCCGTCGATCGCGAAATCCGGCCGGTGGGCACCGGCACCTGGTCCCTGCCGCCTCTGCCGCACGCGGAGCCGAACTTCAGGAAATTGGCGGCGCTCGACGGGAAGAAGAGCTGAAGGACGCTCACTCGGCTTTCGCGCCCGAATCCTTGACCACTTTCGCCCATTTCGTGATTTCCTGCCGGACGTAGCGGGCGAATTGATCCGGAGCCTTCACCGAGGGCTCCGCTCCCAGCGCGGCGAGGCGCTCTTTGACGTCGGGCGCCGTAACTGCGCTGCCGATCTCGGAATTGAGCTTCACGACGATGTCTGCGGGCAGTCCCGCAGGACCGAACACGCCGTACCAGGACGTCACCTCGAATCCCGGTAATCCCGCTTCGCTGACGGTCGGCACTTCTGGCAGCAGCGGGGAGCGCGCAGCGCCCGTCACCGCGATCGCTCTCAGCTTGCTCGATTGAACGTGCGGCACCGCCACCGGCAGCCCCATGGACGCGAGCTGCACCTGCCCGGCGAGCAGGTCGCCGACGAGCTGCCCCGATCCCTTGTAGGGAACGTGCACCATGCGGACTCCGGCCATCGCCTGGAACAGCTCGAGCGAGAGATGATTCGGCGAGCCGATGCCGGCCGACCCGAAACTGAGCTGTCCGGGCCGGGCTCGCGCCAGCGCGATCAGCTCCTTTACGGAATTCGCGGGCAGCGATGGATGCAGGACGATCGCGCTGGGAAATGATGCGACTTCAGCAATGGCCGCGAGGTCTCTGGCCAGGTCGTACGGCAGCTTCGAATAAAGGCTTGCGGAGATCGCGTGGGGAACGCCTCCCAGCAGCAGGGTATATCCGTCCGGCGCGGATTTCGCGACCTGCTCCGCGCCGATGTGTCCGCCCGCGCCGGCGCGATTCTCGATGATCACCGGCTGCCGCGATCGCTCGGTGAGCTTTTGCCCGACGATGCGCGCGAGCGTGTCGGTCGACCCGCCCGGCGAGAACGGCACCACCATTCGAACCGGCCTGCTCGGGTAATCCTGAGCCGGGCTCGCACCGGCGGCTAGAGGCGCGATCAGCAGCAACGCGACTCTCAAGATGGCGTTCATGGCGGCAACATCACGCGTACGCCGTCTTCGCCACGCGCCCGCTCGCCTCGACGAACCAGCGCTCGCTCGCAAAGGGCTTGCCCGAGAGGCGGGCGTTCATCCAGTCCGCGGCCAAAACCGAAGGCGTCGGCCCGAGGTTGGTCGACGGAACGTTGCCGACCGAGTGGCGCGAGTCCTGGTACACCACGAGCTGCCTTGGGCACTGCAGGGTCTTGAACAGGCGCTCGGTGTGCTCGAGCGGGCTCAGCTCGTCGGCTTCGCCCGCGATGCACAGATACGGCACGCGGATTTTCTCGGCGTGCTCCTCCCAGGTGAGGGTCCTGCTGAATTCGTCGAAGCGCTCCTCGTCGGTGAATCCCGACATGTACATGAAGCGCTTCTTGAAGGTCGGCGACGCCTCCTCGAAGATCGTGTGGCAGCCCGGCTCCAGGCACGTGGCCGAGACGGCGAGCGCGCGGTAGCGCGGCTCGTTGGCGGCGGCGATCGTGCCGAAGAGGGAACCGAAGCTCGAGCCGGCGACGCCGATCCGTCCGGAATCGATCTCGGATCGCGCCGCGAGCCAGTCCATCACCGCGCGGCCGGCCGCCATCCAGGCCGGCACGCTCACGCGAAAGCCGAGCACCGCGCTCTCGTACTGGCCCGGCCCTTCGAGCGCGAGCACCGCGATGCCGCGCGTGAGGAAGCGGTCGCCGTACATGGCCACGTTCGCTTCCTTGAATCCGTCCATGCCCGGAATCGTCCACACCGCCGGGATGCGGCCGCCCTGATAACCGTGCGGAAGATGGAACCAGCCCGGCAGGGCCTTGCCCTGGAACGGAATCCACGCCGCCTCGACGCGATGATCAGCGAGCTTGGCGTACTTCGTGTAGCACTCGCGCTTGCGATTGTTGAGCGAGACATTCTTCTCGTTGTTCTCGTCGAACGGCCACTGCGAGGCGGCGTAGTGCACGGCCGCCATGAAATAGTTCGCTCGCGCGGTGACGAGCTCTCCTGCCTCCTCCGCGGCTTGCGCTTTTGCCTCGCGGCGGCGGGCGGTCGATTCGAAGGCGGGCGAGATATCGGCGAATTTCTGCACGCGCTGGCGGATCGCAGCGAAATCCGCGTTCGCCTCCGGGCCGCAGGGCGCGTTGTAGTTGACCGAGCGCGGTTGGTCCCAGTCCACTCCGACCGCCCGGATGGTGTTGTCGAGGAGCCAGCGTTGCTCGGTCCAGCGGCGCGTGCGCACTTCGCCGCTTTTGCCCGGGGCCTGAGCTCCGCGCGATCGTCCTTTCGCGCCGGCCGCTTTGGTTTCTGCCGCAAGCGCCCCGGTCGCCGCGGTCGCGGCCGTGGCGACAAGCGTAGCCGATTGCAGGAACTGGCGGCGATCGACATTGCGCTGCGTCATGGTGTCCTCCTTGTTTGCACAGGTATTGTCAATTCAAGGGTCGGGTGATTTACTAGGTGCATGAATCCCAACCCCATACGCTATACCCGCACCGCGATGACGCTGCACTGGCTGATCGCCTTCGCGGTGCTCGCGCAGATCGCGTTCGGCTGGTACCTTGAGATTATCCCGCTCGGCGCCCCCCCGCGCGCCGCCGTCATCAATTTCCACAAGTCCACCGGCCTCGTGATCGGAGCGCTGATCCTGTTTCGCGTGGCGTGGCGCCTGACGCACACGCCGCCTCCGCTGCCCGAGTCGATGCCGGCCTGGGAGCGCAGCGCGGCGCGCGTGAACCATGTTCTCCTGTACGCCTGCATGCTGATCATGCCGATCGCGGGCTATACCGCCTCGAACTTCAGCAAGTACGGGGTCAAGCTCTTCAACGCCGTGCTTCTTCCGCCGTGGGGCGTGGACGACCGCGACATCTACGCTTTTTTCAACGGCCTGCACGT
>WNFT01005910.1_pt1 | contig 10754 bp, 9 predicted proteins | sample 5400191 | NCBI WGS metagenome assembly WNFT01 (sample SAMN13153359, study PRJNA577476) | soil metagenome | isolation source: 80 cm saprolite under Madrone tree | place: USA:California | collected 2016-06-14
TGGGGCCCTTCTACGTGGAAGACGCGCCGGCTCGCGAGCGGGGGACCGACCTGGCCGTGGAGGATTCCGGCGAAACCGCGACGTTTCGCGGCCGCGTGTTGACGCCTCGCGGGGAACCGATCGCCGGCGCCGTGCTCGACGTCTGGCAGACGGCGTCGAGCGGTCTCTACGACATCCAGGATTCTTCGCAACCACCCATGCATCTGCGAGGGAAATTCGAGACCGGGGCCGACGGGCGGTACGAGTTCCACACCCTCCGGCCAGTGAGCTATCCGATTCCGACGGATGGGCCGGTGGGTGCGCTTCTCGCTCTACAAGGGCGGCAGCCCTATCGGCCTGCGCATTCACACTTCATCGTCTCGGCTCCGGGCTTTCGCAGGCTCGTCACCGAGCTCTTCGCCGAAGGCGATGCGCATCTCGACGCGGATCCGGTCTTCGGCGTCAAGAGCTCGCTGATCGTCGACTTCAAGTCCGACGGCACGGACGCGCGCGGAGGGCCGCACTTCCTCGTCGAGTACAACTTCGTCCTCGAACCGGCGTGATTGGAACCGAAACTGGTCAGGCGGTCCGCGACTGCGACGTTTGGACGTCCGGCCGCCCGAGCCGCTTGCACAGCCGTCCGAGCTGATCCTGCTCCGCAGCCGACAGCGCCGAGAACTCCTTGACGACGCGTGGGACGTGTCGCTGGAAGGCCTTGCCGATGGCCCGTCTACCGGCCGCGGTCAGCTCGACTCGCACGCGCCGGCGGTCGCCCGCGACGGGCATCCGGCGGACGAGGCCCCGCTCCTCCAGTTGATCGACCAGCAGCACCATGTTGGGCCGGCTGGTGAGCACCTTGGGGCCGAGCTCGCACGGCTCGAGGGGACCGAGGTGCAGGAGCGCTTCAAGGACTCCGAACTGGCTCTGTGTGAATCCCTCTTCGCGGATCCCGATCTCCAGGCGGCCCTGCAGCGACGTGACGCAGCGCACCAGCTTGATGAGCGCGTCCAGCGCCCGCACCTCGCCAGCATGCCCCTGGTAGTGTGTTCCCATCGCGAATCCTCCGGCCTCCCCGGACATCATTTAGTTCAGAATCAGTTAGCTCTGAATGAGCTGGCGCGCAAGGAGATCGGGTCATGGCGAGGGAGAACAAGGTTCGCGAAATCGAGCAGGTGGTGACGGCGCACAGGCAGCTGGAGGGCGCCGGATTCGTGGTGCGCCGGCCGTTCCCCGGCGAGATCGACGCGGTCGACCCGTTCCTCCTCATCGACGAGATGGGGCCGGTCGATTACTCGCCCGGCGAGGCGATCGGCGCTCCTGATCACCCCCATCGCGGCTTCGAGACGGTCACCTACGTGCTCGAAGGCGAGATGGAGCACGAGGATTCCGCCGGACATCGCGGTAGCCTCGGACCGGGCGACGTGCAGTGGATGACCGCCGGGGCCGGCATCGTCCATTCGGAGATGCCTTCGCGGAGGATTCGCGAGCAAGGCGGCCGGGTGCACGGCTTCCAGGTCTGGGTCAACCTGCCCAGGCGGGACAAGTTGATCCGCCCGCGCTACCAGGAGTACTCGCGCGAGAAGCTGCCGCAGGCGAACACGGGCGACGGCAATGCCCAGGTTCGCGTGATCGCCGGCGAGGCGCTCGGCGCCCGCGCAGTGATCGAGACGCGCACTCCGATCGTCTTCCAGGACTGGAACCTCCAGCCCGGGGCCGACGTCACCATTCCCTTCACGCCCGACCTCCGCATGCTGGCCTATGTATTCGAGGGTTCGGCGCGAATCGGTCCGAACGGCACCAACCTGGATGAGGGTCAGCTTGCCATCCTCGGCGCCGGCGATTCCGTTCGCCTTTCGGGAGGCAACGTTCCGGGCCGGCTTCTCCTGCTCGGTGGCGTTCCGCTCCGTGAGCCGGTGGCGCGCTACGGCCCTTTCGTGATGAACACGCGGGCGGAGCTCGTCCAGGCGGTCGAGGATTACCAGAGCGGCAAGATGGGCGAGATCACCCGCAGCGCCGAGATCCGGGGAGAGGCGCCGTAGGTACGATCGCGAAGGGCGAGCCGTGGATCCCGGGTAGACTGCCCGAGGATGGATCAACCCAGCTTCCCTGCCGGATTCCTCTGGGGCACCTCCACCTCCGCGCACCAGGTCGAAGGCGGCAACGAGAACAACGACTGGTCCGACTGGGAGAAGCAGCCCGGGCGCATCCGCGACGGGACCACGTCCGCCGAGGCGTGCCGCTGGTGGAAGGGCAGGGCGGAGGAGGACCTCGCCTCCGCTGCTTCCTTGGGCCAGAATGCGCATCGCCTCAGCATCGAGTGGAGCCGCCTCGAGCCGGAACCGGGCCGCTGGGACGATTCCGCCTTCGCCCGCTACCTGGGCCTGCTGGCCGAGATGCGGCGCCTCGGCATCCGCGCGATGGTCACCCTGCACCACGTCACCTTGCCGCGCTGGCTGGCCGCCCGCGGCGGCTGGCTCGCGCGCGACGTCGTTTCGCTCTTTGCGCGCTACGCCGAGGAGTGCATTCGCCGGCTGGGCGGGTCAGTCGATCACTGGGTGACCATCAACGAGCCCGCTTCGGTGGCGGGCGCCGCGTATGTCTCGAGGTACTGGCCACCGGCGCTCGGCTCGGTCCGCGCGGGGCTGCGAGCGCTCGGCGCCATGCTCGAGTCGCACGCTGCGGCCTACGGCGCGATGAAGCGCGTGCACCCGGCTGCTTCCGTCGGCATCGTGCTCAGCACGCCTCGCTTCGAGCCTGCGCGGACGGGCTCGCGCATGGACAGGCTGATCTGCGCCGCCCAGGACTGGGTCTTCATCGGATCCCTGCTGCGCGCACTGCGCACCGGGACCCTGTTGCCCCCGCTCTCCGGACCGGCGTGGCCTCCCGGGCTGCGGCGCTCCCTCGACTTCCTCGGCGTCAACTACTACGGCCAATACGCAGTTCGCTTCGATCCGCTTTTGCACGAACGGCTCTTCGGGCGCCACGTCCAGGAGCCCACGGTTCGCGCCGGGGAATGCGACTGGGGACAGATCTCGCCCGATGGCCTCACGCGCCAGCTCGTGCGGCTCTCCGCGATGGAAGTACCCCTCTACGTGACCGAGAACGGCATCCACGATGCAACGGACGCGATCCGGCCGGCCTTCCTCACCGGGCATGTCGCTGCGGTCCGCGAGGCGATCGGCCATGGCGCCGACGTGCGCGGCTACTTCCATTGGTCGCTCGTCGACAATTTCGAGTGGGCAGAGGGCTGGCAGCCGAGGTTCGGGCTGATCGAGGTGGACCCCGTCACGCAGAAGCGCACGCTGCGGCCAAGCGCCCACCTGTACGCGCGCATCTGCGGCTCCAATGGAGCGACGGCTCGCTCCCCGGAGCACGCGATGACCTGACGCATCGCGGGCCCCTCAGGGCACGCCAGATCGATCGGTCACTGCCCTCGGTCGCCAGAGCGAGACGAGCGCCGTCGTTCCAAGCACGACGGCGATCACGGCCACCGACGCAGGTGGACTGACCTGGACCCAATCGCTCGCGAGCATCTTTGCGGCGGTGAACAGGAGGATGGTCGCGAGCCCCTGCCGGACGAACCGGAGCCGGTTGAGCGCCTCCGCCACCACGAAGTAGAGCGAACGCAACCCGAACATCGCCATCACGTTCGAGCTGTAGACGATCAAGGGATCGCGGGTGATCGAGAGCACCGCGGGAACCGAATCGAGCGCGAAGACGATGTCCGTCGTCTCGATCACCACCAGTGCGACGAAGAGGGGCGTCGCGACCAACCGCGCACGATCGCGCCGCCAGAACCGGTTCCCGCTGACCACGGGGCTGACCGGGATGATGCGCGCGATCCAGGTCTCGCAGACGTTACAGGCCTTGGCGACCGCCCGCCGCTCGCGCTGCTCGCCGAAGAGGAGCCTCCAGGCGGCGAAGAGGATGAGCGCCGTGAACGGATAGTTGATCCAGTGGAACCGCTCGATCAGCGCGATGCCGGCGAGAATCACCACGGCCCGGAGCACGAGCGCGCCACCGATCCCGGCCCGCAATACCCGCCGCTGATACCGCGGAGGGATGTGCAGCTCGGAAAAGATGATGACGAAGACGAAGATGTTGTCGACGGAGAGCGCCTTCTCAAGCAGATAAGCGGCGTAGTACTCGGCCGCGGCGGTGCTGCCGCGGGTGAGGGCGATCCACCCCCCGAAGGCGAGGGCGAGCGCGATCCAGCCGGCGCTCCAGGCCAGGTTGCGGCGCCAGGGCGTGCTCGCGGTTGCCTCGTCGTTCACCGGGTCCTCCTGGCGGCGCATGGCTTGTACTCCATCGGAGGCTGCAAGCGCCTGGTCAAGGTGTCAATCTCCCTGGCTCTACCTCTTGCGCAAGGATGCAATATTCCGCAATCTCTCCTCTGGAGATGCCAAGCCCAGCGAAGATCCTCATCGTCGACGACGATGCCGACGTCCGCGACAGCCTGGGCGAGGCCCTTCGCGAGGAAGGTTACGAGGTCACCCAGTTCTCGGGCGCGCGCGAGGCGCTCGACTACCTGCGAGGCGGGGCGCGGATCGACGTGATCCTCCTCGATCTCTTCATGCCCGGCCTGGACGGGTGGGACTTCCGCGCCGAGCAAAAGGCCGATCCTCGCACCGCGGGCATCCCGGTGATCTCTCTTTCGGCCGGCGGCAAGCTGGTCGACGTCGCATGTTCACTGCGCAAACCCGTGAGCTTGGACGAGATCGTCCGCGCCATCGAGGGCGTGACGCTGCGGCGTTGATCAACTCGCGGCGGAATCCGGACGCCAGCGCGGAAGCTGCACGATGAAAGTGGATCCCTGCCCGGGCTCGCTCTCCACCTCGATCCGCCCGCCGTGCGCTTCAACCAGCTGCCGCGCGATGTACAACCCGAGCCCGAGGCCACCGTACTTGCGCACCGGGACGGCTCGCTCGAACCGTTCGAATACCGACGCGATCTTGTCCTTCGAGATGCCGATTCCCCGGTCCGCGACCACCAACCGCACCGCCGCGTCGTCTCCCTGGAGGGCGACCTCGATCGGCTTTCCCGCGCCGAACTTCACTGCATTCGCAAGCAGGTTCGTCAGCACCTGGTCGACGCGCATCGGGTCCCAGACGCCGACGAGCCGGTCAGGGGCGCGTACGATCAGCGTCGAGCCGTTCTCGCGCGCCGGCTCCATGAAGCGGGCGGCAACCTCCGTCGCCAGCGCGGAAAGATCGAACTCCTCGGGGGAGAGCTCCATCCTGCCCGCCTTGATGCGGGAAACGTCCAGCAAGGAATCGACCAGCTTGATCAGGCGGCCGAGCTGCTGGACGACGCGCGCCGTCCTTTCCCGAAGGCGTTCGTCTTGCGAACGCTGGACCACGCGCTCCAGTCCCTGGACGGTCAGGAGCATGGCGGTGAGCGGGGTGCGCAGCTCGTGCGATGCCACGGAGAGGAATTCATCGCGCACCGCGACCGCCTCTCGTGCGGCTTGATAGAGCCGGGCGTTCTCCAGAGCGCGCTCCTCGACGGCGGCGCGCGCCGCTTGCTCGCGAAGGAAGTTCTCGTGCTCTCGCTGGGCCTGGTGCCGGTAGACCGCCAGCTCGATGGCGATGTTCAGCTCGCGCTCGTCGAAAGGCTTGAGCAAGTATCCGAACGGCTCGGTCACCCGCGCCCTGCGCAGGGTCGGCTCGTCGGAGAACGCGGTCAGGTAGACCACCGGGAGCGCCAGTTGGGTGCGCATCACGTCGGCGGCCGCGACGCCGTCCATCTCTCCCCGCAGGTTGATGTCCATCAGCACCAGGTCGGGCTTGCGGCGCTGCGCGCTGTCGATGGCCTCGCGTGCCGTCCCCACCGTGTCGGTCACCTCGTATCCGGACCCAGTCAGGCTCGTCCGCAAGTCCATGGCGACGATGTTCTCGTCCTCGACAACCAGGATCTTCCACGGCGCGCTCATCTGCTTTCGCTCGGCAGATCGATGATGAACGCGGTGCCCTGGCCCGTCTTCTCTTGCAGCCGGCCACCGATCTGCTCGGTCAAGGTGCGCACCAGCTGGAGGCCGAGCGTCCCGGTCTGGCTGACATCCAGGCCGGCGGGAAAGCCGATCCCGTCATCCTCGACGGAGAGCCGGTACCGATCCTGCTCGAGCCTCATGCGCACGCAGATCTCTCCGCGGCGGTCTCCGGGAAAGGCGTGCTTCAGGGCGTTCGCCACCAGCTCGTTGATGATCAGCCCGCAGGGCACCGCCAGATCGACCCCGAAGACGAGCTCATCGATCTCGACGCGGTAGCGGATGCGGCCTCCGGGATTGTACGAGCGGAAAAGCTGCGGAACCAGCGCGCGGACGTACTGAGGGAAGTCGACGCGTGCGAGATCTTCCGATCGGTACAACATCTCGTGCACCAGCGCCATCGAGCGGATCCGATCCTGGCTCTCACGCAGCAGTTGGCGGACGGCAGCGTCGGGGATCTTGGCCGCCTGCAGCCTGAGCAGGCTGGAGGTGATCTGTAAATTGTTCTTGACGCGGTGGTGGATCTCCTTGAGCAGGAGCTCCTTCTCGCGCAAGGAGCTCTTGACGATCTCCTCCGCTTTCTTGGTCTCGGTGATGTCGAAGGCGACCCCCTGGAGGAGCACCGGCTGGCCGGACTCGTCGGGGATCAGGCGCGCCTCGCCGTGCACCCAGACCACCTCGCCCGTCTTGGTGAGGAAGCGGCATTCGGCCCGGAAGGGGCCTCCAGTCGCGCAGCCGCGGGCGAACTCCTCATTCCACAGCGCGCGATCGTCGGGGTGGAGCTGCCGGAACCAGAGCACCGGATCGCTCATCCATTCCTCTTGCGAGAACCCGAGCAACGTCTCGATCTGCGGGCTGACGTAGACGTTGCTGAGACCTCCCTCGAGGGAGGCCATGAAGGTCACCGCCGGGATCTGCTCGACCAGCGCGCGGTAGCGGGCTTCGACGATGGTCGCCGTCCGCGCCAGGTTGGCATCGCGGGCGGACCCTCCGTTGGAACCGCGGGCGAGCCGCGCCAGGATCGCGGCGCCCTCGCTGGGGGTGAGCGGCTGGTCGTCCCCGGCGGTCATGTCGGGCCGCCGACCTGCGCGCCGAACGCCGGCGAATGACGTAGCTCGAGCACCTTGCCTCCGCCGAGCATCATGTGCACGCCGCAGGGCAGGCAAGGGTCGAAGCTGCGCACGGTGCGCATGATGTCGATACCCTTGAACGACTCGGGTCCGTTCTCCTCGAACAGCGGGCTGCCCTGGATGGCGTCCTCGTACGGACCGGGGGTGCCGAAGCTGTCGCGCGGGCTCGCGTTCCAGGGCGTCGGCGGATAAGGGTGATAATTGGCGATCCGGCCTTTGCGGATCACCATGTGATGCGAGAGCAGCCCGCGCACCGCCTCGTGGAAGCCGCAACCGATCGCTTCATCGGGAACCTTGAAATCATTCCAAGTCCGCGTGTCGCCGCCGTGGACGAGCTTGCGCCCTCGATCGATGAAATGCAGTGCCGCCGCCGCCGCGTAGGCCTGGAAGTAGCTGCGGGCGCGGTCGCGCTCGAGCGTGTTCGACCAGCGCGGGATCTTCCATTCCAGCTCCGTCTCCGGGAGCTGCGCGGTCCTGGGCAGCCGGATCTTCACGCTGCTCCCCGTCGCCTTCACGCCGGGGAAATCGACCTTGCCGGCGAGGGCCGTCACCCAGAGGCGCGCTAGCGGGCCCCCACCGCTGTCGAGCGCGAGGTGCGCGCCAGTGCGGCGGTCGAGCCAGCGCGGCGACATGACCCAGGTGTACCTGGCCTGCAGATCCCGCTTCTGCGGCCTGGGCAGCGTCGTCTGGTTCCAGGGATGGCGCTGATCGATCGGATTGCCCAGCGGGTCCGCCTTGACGAACGTCTCCTGGCCCTCCCAGTCGTCGTAGAAGGAAGAGCCGAGAAGGATGCGGATGCCGAGGTTGATCTCGACCAGATCGGTGGTGACCAGCTCGCCGTCGATCACGATGCCCGGAGTGACGAACATCTCCCGTCCCCACTGCGGCATGGTCTGGTAGCGGAAGTCGCATGCCTCGGGGTCCTGGAACGCTCCCCAGCAGCCGAGCAGGATCCGCCGTTGTCCCACGCGCTCGTACCCGGGGAGCGCTTGCAGGAAGAAGTCGAAGAGGTCGTCGTGCAGCGGCACCATCCGCTTGACGAAATCGATGTAGCGCGTGAGCCGCACGAAATACTCGCTGAACAGCTGCACCGAGGGGACGGTGCCCACGCCGCCGGGATAGAGCGTGGAAGGATGGACGTGCCGGCCTTCCATCAGGCAGAACATCTCGCGCGCCACCCTGCTCATGCGCAGCGCTTCGTTGTAGAGCGTGCCCTCGAAGGGGTTGAGCGCGCGCATGATGCCTGCGATGGTCCGGTGTCCGTGCACGTCCGCATGCGGCGCCAGGGTGCTCTCCGCCTTGGCGAGCACGGAAGGATTGGTTTCGCGCACCATCCGCTCGCAGAAGTCCACCCCGACCAGATTGTCCTGGAAGAGGTTGTGGTCGAACATGTACTCGGCCGCCTCCGCGCAGTTGATGATCCACTCCGCGAGGGCGGGCGGCTTCACGCCGAACGCCATGTTCTGGGCGTAGACGCCGCAGGTGGCGTGGTTGTCGCCGCAGATCCCGCAGATGCGGCTGGTGATGAAGTGTGCGTCGCGAGGGTCCTTTCCTTTCATGAAGACGCTGTAGCCGCGGAAGATCGACGAGGTCGCCCGGCATTCGGCGACTTCCCGGTTGGCGAAGTCGATCCGGGTATGGATGCCGAGGCTGCCGATGACGCGCGTCACCGGATCCCAGGTCATATCCACGAGGTTCTTTCCGCTCATCGCTCGTCCCGGGCGGGCCGCCGCCAGGCTGGCTCACGGTTCATCGAGTCCACGGTGAACTGCCTCAGCGCCCGCACCGTCCTGCCATAGGTCAAGACCGCGGCGGTCGACATCTTCGCCCCTGGCGGCTCGTCCATGAAAGACATGAACTTGTCGGGAAAGCCCGGCATGGTGCAGCCGATGCACACGCCGCCGACGTTCGGACATCCGCCGATGCCGGCCATCCAACCTCGCTTGCCAACGTTGCACTGCACCACCGGGCCCCAGCAGCCGAGCTTCACGATGCACTTCTGCGTCGCGTACTGGTCGGCGAAGTCGGCCTGCTCGTAGTAGCCGCCTCGGTCGCAGCCTTCATGCACCGTCTGCGTGAAGAGCCAGCGCGGCCGCAGCGCCTCGTCCAGAGGAATCATCGGCGCGCTGCCGCCCATCTGCTGCAGCAGGTAGGAGAGTGTCTCGGTGAAGTTGTCCGGCTGCACCGGACAGCCGGGGACGCATACGATCGGAACGCCGCCGGCGGATCGGAATGACCAGCCGAGGTAATCGGGCAGCCCCATGCAGCCGGTGGGATTTCCCAGCATCGCGTGGATGCCGCCGTACGTCGCGCAGGTGCCCGCGGCGATCACGGCGTGGGCGCGGGGCGCGAGCCGATCGATCCATTCGCAGGTCAGGATGGGCTGGCCGGTCGCAGCATCGACGCCGAGGGCGGCCCAAAAACCTTCGGCCTTGTTCTTCTCGTTCGGGATTGATCCTTCGATGACGAGGATGAATGGGTCGAGCTTTCCCGCCGCGGCGTCGCGCATCGACTGCATGAATGCATCGCCGTTTTCATACGCCAGCACCGGGTTGTGCAGGATCACCCTCGGCACGCCGGGCAGCGCGCCGGCGACGAGCTCTTCGATGCTGGGCAGGCTCGCCGCGGTCATGGCGATCGTGTCGCCGTCACAGCCGAGGCCGGCGGTAATCCAGACCAGGTGAACCGCATCGATCATGCAGTCCGACGATCATATGCCTTGCGGGAAGAGGGCGCCTGCGCCTCCTGCCCGGCGTTGAGAATCGGATAGCATGATGGAGCGCGCGACCATGGCCACGTCCTTCCCCAAAGACCAGATCAAATTCCTGCTGCTGGAGAACGTCCACCAGAGCGCCCACGACCTGATCCGCAGCGAGGGCTTCGCCCTCGAGGCGGTGCCCCGCTCGCTGAAGGAAGACGAGCTCGCCCAGAAGCTGCGTGACGTGCACGTGCTCGGTATCCGGAGCAAGACGCAGGTGACCGCTCGGGCGCTGGCGGAGGCGCGGCGGCTGCTTTCGGTAGGGTGCTTCTGCATCGGCACCAACCAGGTGGATCTGGCGGCGGCCAACGGGCGCGGCGTGCCCGTTTTCAACGCGCCGTTCTCGAACACCCGCAGCGTGGCCGAATTGATCATCTGCGAGGTGATCGCACTGGCGCGGCAGCTCGGGGACCGCTCGCGCGAGGTGCACGAGGGCCGCTGGCGCAAGGCCGCCGCGGGCTCCTTCGAGGTCCGTGGCAAGACGCTCGGCGTGATCGGCTATGGCCACATCGGCTCGCAGGTGGGCGTGCTCGCGGAGGCCCTGGGAATGCGCGTGATCTTCTACGACCACACCAGCAAGCTGCCGATGGGCAACAACCGCGCCTGCGCTTCGCTCGCGGAGCTGTTGGCGGCGGCCGATTTCGTCACGCTGCACGTGCCCGCCACCCCGCAGACGGAGAAGATGATCGGCGCACCCGAGCTGGCCGCGATGCGGGCGGGCAGCTACCTGCTCAACGCCAGCCGGGGAAGCGTGGTCGATCTGCCGGCGCTGGCGGAGGCGCTGCGCAAAGGGCATCTGTCGGGTGCGTCGGTGGACGTCTATCCCGACGAGCCCGAGTCGAACAGCGATGGATTCGTCACGCCGCTGCGCGGTCTGCCCAACGTTCTCTTGACGCCTCAC
>WNFT01012204.1_pt1 | contig 10754 bp, 9 predicted proteins | sample 5400191 | NCBI WGS metagenome assembly WNFT01 (sample SAMN13153359, study PRJNA577476) | soil metagenome | isolation source: 80 cm saprolite under Madrone tree | place: USA:California | collected 2016-06-14
TGCCACGCGATCCAGGAAGCGGCCAGAAAATTCGATTGGAAGTATACGATCGATGAATGGGTTGAGTTGATTGAAGCCGCTATGACTGGCAGGCGAACCGATCCGGCAACGGCGTCACCTGTTCCCACCGGCGGGCAAGTCGTCTAGCCAGTCTCAGCATGACCGAGTATCCGGGCCCAACGTGGATGCCGCAGGAACGTTTCCGAGAGGCGAACCCCGACCCAATGTAGGCGCGTTTCCTGCTCGCCAGCCCATCGCCGTTCGTCACAGACCATTGCTCTCATCTCGCCAGGTCGCGGTCGGGGCATGGGGTACGAGCAGGGTCGGCCGTTTGTGACCAAACTTGTGCCCAAACTTGTGACCAAACATCAGAGATACCGACGAGTACCGAATATCAAGGTGAGGATGTAAAGCTGAGAAAACCCTTGAAATTGTTCGGCAATATTGCTGAATGGCGTTCTATGACTTTCGGTGCTGTTCCCTTGAATGAGATTTTGAGTCCTCTGCGTCTGCCGTTTCGCCACCTCGGCACGTATGGGAGGTGGAAGCCCCCACCCCCCTTTTTTACTTCCCGCGTTCGCGGGAGGCTATGAATCGAAAGAAAAAGGAATTCTGCCAGACGCGACGTGCATCCGACAAGCCGCCCAGGTACAAAGTCGCGCCATGCGCGGCGGGCTGCCATTGCGCCTCTCATCACCGCGACGCCGACGCATCCAAATTCGCGAGGCGCATCGCTATGCGCCTATCCGGTTAGGTCTGCCCACCGCCGCGTCGATACGGGCGACGAGGCTGGGGTTAAGCGGGCCGCGCTCGGCGGCCGCAAGGCATTCGCGCAGCTCCGTGCGATTCTTGACTCCGAGGACTATGGTGGCCACGCCCGGGATGGAGAGCGCGTAGCGATGGGCAAGCGCGGCCGCTGATTCGCCGACTTCTCGGGCCAGAGCGCGGAATGGGGCGGCGCGCCGATAATCGACCATTTCCGGATGGGTTTCGGGCAATGCGCGGTCTAACGCATCGGTAAGGGCGCCAGCCTGCACTGCGCGGATCCCCATCACAGCAATGCCTCGACGGTGGGCGGCGGCGATGATTTCACGCGGCCGCGCAGGTTCCTCGAAGCGCTTCATCGCGCCGAGAGAGTCGAGGAGGTTGGCAACCGCCTGAACGGCGGCCGGAGGCGGGTTGTCGTTAATCGTTTCGAGGATGGTGGTTGGCACGCCGATGCCCGAAATGCCCCAGGCGCCGATGCGGCCCTGCGCGATAAGTTGCTCAAAGGCCGGTCGCACCACCTCGACGAAGAGGCCGCGCGGTGTGCCCTCGGCTCGGCCGACCGCCGTGTCTGGCACAATCTGACCGTGTAGAAAGAAAAGGTCGACCCTTTTCAATTTCGTCCTGGCGAGACTCTGGTCGAGGCTTCCCTCGAGGCGTGATAAGACCTCTTCGGGAGGAGGGTTGCCGAGCATGCACTTGGTCGCCAGGCGCACGCCGTCGGGGAGGCGGCCATTGAAAGCCGCGCCGATGACGAACTCGGCTTCGCCGCTGCCGTAGCCTGGGCGACGTCGAGAAAGGTGATGCCAGCCTCCACGGCCTCGCGCAAGGTGGCGATCGCTTCGTCGCGGCTGGTCGCGCCCCAGACCTGGCCGATGCCACCGCCGCCAAGCGTCAGGCAGCTTATCTTGCCGAGTTTTCCAAACGCCCTTTTTTCCATCGGTGTAATGTAGCTTGCATCGCATCATTTCGAACAGAGCTTGCACAATGTGTCATCCGAAATTGCTCGTGAACGCGCCCCTTTAATCATCGAGCTTCGGACTCGAGGTCTTACTCTTGAACAGCGCGATGCTGGCCGTCTGCCAACAAGGCGATATCCTCAGCAATGCCATTATGAGTTTCGCAACATTCGAGAGCCTGGTGGGTAAGCAGGTGCTCCATCTGACCACGATCGGTCGGGTGACCGGACGGCCACGCGAAATCGAGATTTGGTTCATCGTCTACCACGAGAAGTTCTACCTTTTTTCCGAACGTCGCGAAGCCGCCGGTTGGGTCAGGAACATCCGGCGCAACCCGAACGTCAGCGTCCGGTTCGGGAAGTGCATCGTGAAGGCAGTCGCCAGGGTGCTCGACTATCGAAAGGGGCGCCAGCTATGGGACAAGGTGCAGGTGATCGCGGAGCGCAAATATGGCTGGGGAGACGGTCTGCCCGTCGAGATAACTCCGGTTGAGACACCGCGCGCCGAGTAAAGCGCCGGCAGGGTGGCGCGATGATTCTGAGATGGACCGCAGCGGGCGCACTGGAAGCGGTGATCGGCGGGATTCACGATCGAATGCCTGTGATTCTCGACGAGGCGGATGGCGGAAGACTGGATGAACCCGTGAGAGAAGAACCTGCTCTCGCTGAAACGGCTGCTCGTGCCCGCGCCTTCTCATCTGCTCGTGATGCAGCCGGCCTCGCCGCTCGCGAACGGTGTGAAAAACGAGGATCCCACGCTCCTCAAGGCGCAGAGGGGATGTTCAAAACCGCGAATGCGCCCTCAATACACATGCGCGATGCTCGCGGCATCTTCTTGTAGCTAACGTAATGCGCGATAGCCGCGGCACTCCGGGCGAGCGAGCGACGCGTCCATCCCCTAGTCCAGATAGGCTCCTTCACCGCCAGTTCGTGCTATGTTCACCCGCGAACAGCCCATCGCGATCGCGCACAGGAGGTGATGCCATGGCAGATTGTTTGGCCGCGGTAATTACCGACTTCAACCGGGAACTGGAACTCTCTCGCGTTCCCCTACCCGAGCTGGCGCCAGCTTCAGTGTTGATTCGCGTGGACGCGGCCACATTGTGCGGTACGGATGCGCACCGATGGCAGGGCCATCTGCGAGCGGCTACGCCCTTCGTTCCCGGGCACGAGACCTGCGGGACAATTGTCGAGATGCGCGGCGAGCTGAGAGACATCCTGGGTGAGCCGCTCAAGGTCGGCGATCGAATTATTTCCTCGTACCCGCATTGTGGACATTGCTACTATTGCCGGGTCGCCCGTCAAACCTCGCTCTGCCCGCATGTAATTGTCTTCGGATCTTCCAAGCCATCCGCTCTGCTGGGCGGATGCGCCGAGTATCACTATTTTCCTCCGGGCGGAAGCTTGATCCGAATTCCCGACGATGTACCCCCGCCGTTAGCGGCATCCGCGGCATGCGCGCTCAGGACGGTGATGCACGGCTACGAGCAACTCGGTCCGGTCGAGAGTCAGGAGACCGTGCTGGTTCTTGGGAGCGGACCCTTAGGGCTGTATTCGCTCGCGGTCGCGCGCGATCGCGGCGCGAGGAAAGTGCTCATGATCGGCGCACCCGACGCACGGCTGGCGGTGGCGCGCGAGTGGGGCGCGGACGACGTGCTGGACCTCGACGAGACACCCGATGTGAACCACCGGATAGCCTGGGTTCGAGAACATACCGATGGACGGGGCGCAGACATTGTCTTTCAATGTGCGACGTCGGCGGTTGTGGCCGAAGGGCTCGAGATGGCGCGACCGGGCGGACGCCTCGTAAGCATCGGTGTCGGCGGTGGCCCGGTTACCCTTTCGCCGATGATCTTCTTCAAGCAGGTACGTATCAACGGCGTCGCGATGGCGGAGGCGCGTCACTTTTATCAGGCGATCGATTTCCTCGCGACGCGACGGAGGCAATTCACCTTCGACCGAATAATTTCCGGCACATACACGCTGGATAAGGCGACCGAAGCTCTGAGAAGGATGGCAGCGTTTCAGGAGGTCAAACCGCTGATTCTGCCAAGGGTGTCCAGTTGATGCGGCAATAGTGACCGCTATCCCATCGTCTCAAGCTTTCCCACTCGGGTCGTACTACGGGAGGTTCCCATGGCACAGACACAAGAATTCATGGTCAGCTGTGGCACAGCCAAGATTCCTGCTCGTCTGCCAGTCGAGCGTACGCGCATCCCTCCAGGCCCGCCACCATCGGCGGCGCCGCTGCCCGACGCTGCCGCCAGGTTCCGTCAAGCTCTGGCTAATCCAGTAGGTATGCCGTCGCTCGAGAACCTGGTCGGGAACGGTTCCAAAGTCGCGATCGGGATTCAGGATGGGCGGGCTACGCAGTATCACCCGGAAGATCAGGATTTGCGCATTCTTGGTCTGCCGATCCTGATGGAGTTGCTGCAACAATACGGTGTGCGGCCCGAAAACATTCAGATCAAAGTCGCCAACGCTTTACATCGGATGTGGACGCGCAAGGAAATGACCCACATCCTCGGACCGAAGCTGCCATACACCTTGGGCGGACGACTGTCCTGCATGGATGCGACGGACAGCGACCAGTACGTCCACCTGGGCATGACCCGGCGGGGAATGGAAGTGATGGTCCATCGTTCCGTAATCGAGTCCGACCTGTTCATTTTCATGTCCACGCCGCAGGGTTTTTTTCAAGGCGGGTGGAAGTCGATCCTGGTTGGAATGGGCAATTGGGAATCGATCCGCTACCACCATCGCCCCTGGCCTTTCGCTTCGGGACATTCCGTCCAGGATCCGAAGAACAGCTCCTTTCACAAGCTCTTGAACGAAATGGGTTCGCTGGTCGACACGGAGCTGGCGCGGCGCGGACATCCGCCCATTATGAAGATCGAAGGAATACTCACAACCGGCAGGCCCCAGCAATTTGCGGCGATCGACGCCGGCCTGATTACGCCGGTGCGCGAAATGCACCTCGATATGCTCCTCTCCGAACTAGTAACGGATGTTGAGGGACAGACTGACGTCTTGCTAATGGGCATGACCGACGGTGATAGTTATTCGCGCCTGTCGGTTTTCAATCCGATACATTGCCGCAACAAAGCGCTATCGGGATTGTTTAACGCCTATCACGAAAGCCCCCTGGTCAGGAAAGGCGGGATCTACATCGTAGCCAACCCATTCGAACCGAAGTTCAGCCTGCTCAACCATCCTTCGTATCATGCGCTGTACAATGAAATACTTCCGGCGATGAAGGACCCGGTGGAGGTCTGGGATACCTACTCGGAGGAATATGCCCACAGGCCCGAATTCGTGCACAAGTACCGCACCGGCTTTGCCTTTCACGGTGCGCATCCGTGCATTTTGTATGGCCAGGGAATGTACGGACTCAATCACCTGAGCTCGGTATTCGCCGCTGGCGTGCCCGCGGAGAACGAAGAAGTGGCCCGCCGCATGGGCTTCGAGCCGTTTCCCACGATCGACGGGGCCTTGCAGGAAGCCGAAGCTCGTTTAGGTAAGGACTGCACGCTCACTTATCATCCGCATCTGGAGGAACAGACGTATTTCACTCGCGTGCATGTGAACGGAGCGTAGCCGGTGCCGATCGGCAGGTCGTTTAAGTAGCTTACCGGTGATGACATGTTGGATTCGCTCCATCGCGTCGGTCTTATCTCAGATACCCATGGTTTGATGCGGCCCGAAGCACTCGCTACAATCCGGGACTCGGACCTCATCATTCATTGTGGCGACATCGGTGACTCGGCCGTCCTGGAAGCGCTCCAGACCCTCGCACCCGTCCGCGCGGTCCGCGGCAACAACGACAAGGGCGCATGGGCTTCCAGCCTTCCGGCATGCGACGTCGTCGAGGTCGGCAGCCACAAGATCTACGTTCTTCACAACCTTGCGGATCTCGACCTCGATCCGGCCGAAGCGGGCTTCACCGTGGTAGTCTCCGGCCACTCTCACAAGCCAGTAATCGAGAAGCGCGGCAAGATTCTTTTCGTCAACCCCGGCAGCGCTGGTCCGCGGCGCTTCACCCTGCCGGTCACAGTTGCCACGCTTGCCCTGAGGCCCAGTCGTTGCGAGGCGAAGATTATCGAACTCGCATTATCTCAACAGAGCCGCAAACGGGGACCCCCCGACTGATCGACTGCGATTTCGCGAGGCTGGCTCCCGTCAAATTTCCCTGACCGCGGCCAGCGGCGCTTGACGATCAAAGCGAGCGAGCGGCTTGGATGCTTCGGCCCGCTAGCCCGCTTGCGGCAGCAAGGCCGCGCGTGTCACCTCCCGCCGTTCGCTCCGGTCGAGTGCCTCCGCCGCCTGGGACAGCGGGAAGGTCGCGTCGCACATCTCGCGATACGGGTAACGCTCCATATGAGTCGAGAGAAAATCGAGTGACTTCTTCAGGTAATGAGGCGGATACATCACGACACCGGTCAATTCGATTGACTTGAACGTGACCATCGAGGGTGCGATTGGCGCCGTGAGTCCCGGCGAGATATTGCCGATCTCGATCACCCGGCCGCCGGCCCCGACGATGCGGAGCGCGTCGATAAACGCCTGCGGAATGCCGGCGACCTCGATCACCACGTCGGGAAAACCGCCGCACAAATCGCGCACACGCTTTACGCGGTCCTCGATGTCGGCGTACTTGCGCAAGTCGATGGTCTCGTCGGCGCCGAAGCCCTTGGCCTCTTCGAGCCGGCGATCGAATCCGTCGATCGCGATCACGCGCGCGCCGCGCGCCTTCGCGATCGCCATCGCATGCAGTCCGAGTCCGCCCGCCCCGATCACCACCAGGTTCTCGCCGTAGCCCAGCCGGGCGCGGTCGAGTCCCCAGTAAACCTGCGACATTGCACAGTTGGCCGACGCGGCGATGATGTCAGGCACGTTGTCCGGCACACGGTAAAAGTGCTGGCCTGGGCGCACCACGTAATGGGTCGCGAAAGTCGAGACGAAATGCGGCGGTTCGTCGGGATGGCGTCCGCCGAGGATCTTGTTGAGACACGCCGCCTGGTTGCCGCGCACGCAGTTAGCGCAGCGGTTGCATACCGTGTAATAGACCGGCGCGATGCGATCGCCCAGCTTAATCGGAACGCCTGCCCAATCGGCCTTGACGCCATCGCCGAGCGCCATGACGCGGCCGCTCATCTCATGGCCGGGCATCGTGCCGTTGCGCCCGCCGAACTCGCCGCGCCAGATGTGCACCTCGGAGCCGCAGACGTTGGTCTGCGTCACCTCGGCGACGACACCGCCGGCCGGCGGCGCGGGCACGTCATACTCGTGGAAGTCGATCTTGTGGGCGGCGGGAATAAAGGCGATGCGTCCCTTCATGGCGGATGCTCCTGCTTCCTTTGATGTGACAGATTGAAGCGTACTCGCGCCGATTTTAGCGCATAATTGGCCGCCCCGCTCACGAGGTCGTCGAACCAGCTCGCGCTTCCAGCGCATTGATCGGTTTCGTGCCCGAGATCACTGCGAAGATTAAATTACGATAAGCGCAAGTGACCTCAGTGAATCCGGACTCGCGCATCCACGCGAGCTGCTGGCCGACGGTGGCGGGCAGGTCATGTTTCATCCGCTCGAGCGCGGCATTGAGGTCACGCTCGCTGATCTTCAGTTCGCGTGCGCGCTTGGTCCACATCTGGCGCGAGCGCTGCTCGATAGCCGCGCTCTCGCCCGCGACCTGGTCAGCATTGATGAAGACGCCGCCGGGAGTCAGGTACTTGAAGATGTCGGCGAAAAGATGACGCTTGCCGCTGTCGGGTAGATGATGGATCGCCAGAGCCGACACCACCGCGTCGTAAGACTTCGACGGTACGGCTGCGGCGAAATCGGCGGTCACGAATCGAACGCGTTTGCCGAGTGATTTTAGGCGCTGACGCGCAATCATCAGCATCTCGGGTGTGAGGTCAAACAATGTGAGCCGTGCTTTCGGAAACGCCTCTGCGATCATCGCGGACAAGAGTCCGGTGCCGGCGCCCAGATCGAGCGCCTCGCCGTCGGCGCGAGCTATGAACGGCTTGCGAACCGCCTGGGCCATCCTCTGAGCGTACCGATTGTGCCCGCCCTGAGCTAATCGTTTAGCTGGCGCTACTGTCTGTTAGTGTGACGCCCGCGATTGCTGACCGACCCATGCATAGGCTCGTCGATGATCTCCTTGGCCAAAACTGGAATTCTGGGTTGGACCCTACGCGTCGAGGCTCCGTTGACGGCGACTTCAATACAGGTCTTCTTAACCATGATCCCCCCAGCTCACTGTTGGGTTCTCTGCGTATAAACCACGGCGGTGGCCAGCCGTAAGATCGAATCGTGCGAGGCAACCGTCAAGGAGATTCGCGCGCTCTCGGCAGTGACGCCTCCGCGCATCGCGCGCGCGACAAAGTTAAGGGAGAGCGAGTGAATGAAAATGCACTCGCCCTTCCCTTAAAACCGAAAAGCTCCGTTGCCTCAGCTGACGTGATACAACTCGGCGGCGTTGCCGCCGATCACCTTGTACTTCTCGGCCTCGTCGATCGTGTCTATCCACTGCGCGATGAACTCTTTCGAGCGCGGCCACGGCGAATCGGTGTGCGGATAATCCGACGACCACATCAGCCGGTTCGCGCCGTACTTCTCGCAGGTGAAGCCGACGTTCTCCGTCTCGAACTGGAACGTGCCGTATACCTGACGTTTCATATAGTCACTCGGCTTGAGCGACAATTGCACTGTATCCAGGTGCCGCAGACGGTCATACGCATGATCGAGCCGGTAGCAGAAGTGCGGCATCCACGATATGTCATTTTCCGCGGACACCAGCCTGAGACGGGGATAGCGCTCGAGCACGCCGCCGAGCACCAGTTCCGCGAATGACACCTGGATCGAATGCGGCAACGACATGTACGAACGCAGGACGTGTCTGCGGTCGAAGCCGGTGCCGCGGCGGCCGGTCAGGATATGCAGCGAGATCGGCATATCCAGATCCTGTGCGGCAGCCCAGAACGGATCGTACTGGTGATCACCGTACGGCCTGTCGTCCGGCGGCGAACCCCAAATGAGCACGCCGCGGATCCCCATTTTGCGGCACCGCTCGAGTTCCGCGACTGCCGCCGTGATATCCGCGAGTTCGACCGTGCCGAGACCGATGAGCCGCTTCGGGTCGTAGCTGGTATACTCTGCCGCCCAGTCGTTGAACCCGCGGAAACATGCGGCGCGAAGTTCGGGGTCGTCGAGCCCGAACAGCAGCATCCCCATCGAGGTGTACAATGCCTCGGCGTTGACGCCGTCGCGGTCCTGCTCCTTGAGCCGCTCAGCGGGGTCCCACACGCTCTTGGGCGCGGAGTCGAAGCCGCGCTTGATATGCTCCGGTAGTTCCTCGGCGCTCTTGCCGGAACCGAAGAAGCCGGCGACCTGGACCGGGTCGATGTTCTCGCAAATGAAAAATTCGCCCTCCCTGCCGTCGTAGCCTTTCTGCGTATGAGGCGCGCGGTCGCGAAACTTCTTGTCGACGCGCTCTCCCCACATATTAGGCGGTTCGACAAAGTGTGAATCCGCCGAAATTACCCGATGGTCCGCCATAGCTATGCCTCCTGTTCGGATTTTTCCTTTTGATCAGGCTCGCCTGACCCTCCTAAAGCCGCAATGAACTGACTGTTCGATGGTCGTTTTCAGTTGAACCTCAGGTAGGGCTTGTCGGGAATCACGCCCTCACTGTTCCCTTATGGCACAAAACGGCTATTCGGGGGTAACCACGGAAGCGATGAGATGCTCAGCGCTAATTGCGGGCACGAATTCGGGTCCGGGGATGCGACGACGTAAAGCGAACTGTGGACGCCATGTGGAGAGGAGTCGCGGGTCCTACTTGCGGGCGTAAGAAATTCGCCCTCCCTGCGGTCGTAGCCTGGCTGCGTAAGAGCAGGCATTTGCAGCACGATCAAGGAAACGAATCCTAGTCGAGCTGGAAGTCTTTGTGCTGGACGACTTGAACGCCGCCACATGCACCGCAAAACACTGTGAATATTTCCACTACGGAGTCAGGCGGATTGTTCGAGAAGACGACGCGTATCAGGTCTGACGGTGCATCAAACAGTTCAGACAGCCCGCACTTTCTACATGGGTGGATAATCCAGGATGCTCGCTCACGCAGGTACTTATCCGTTACCATTAGAGGGTGCTCGCCGCCGTCTGGAATGAGAAACTGGATCTCGCTGCCTTGGGATACGGAGGACAGTTGCACAGGCTCATTCAGGACGGTGCCATAAAAAACATTAGCATCGCAGCGGACGATGGTCACCCAGACCAATTCTGCCCCGTGGTTTGTGAGGCGTGGTCCGCCATCATGCACGAGAACCTGAATGTCATCGGGGCATTCTGGGTGGAACCGTCCCTGCAGCTTTGGATGACTGCGCCATTCGCGAGGCATGCGTCCTCCCTTGCTCGCTAACTCATTTAACCCGACCTGATTTAAATGCCTTATCGCACAAAACGGCAGGGCGGGGGTAATCACCGACGCGATGAAATGCTGAGCACTAATTTCGGGCAGTCGCTCTTAGTTACCGGGGCAAGCCCAAGTCACGCGTTTTGGCCGCCTCCACGTACGCTATGGCGTCCTCGCGCAGCAACAGTCCCTCTGAGACCAGCCACTCTGCCGCAGCCTCGACCTCTTTCACATAGCGGCCGTGAGTTTCGTAGCGTTCTTCCAACGACGCGCGCGGATCACCCGCCCGCATCCGCTCCGCCTTGGTCTTCGCAAACGGAATGAAAGAACCCATCGCCGAGCATTCATCCTTGGGAGCGCTCGCAAGCAGGTTCCAGCCGGTGTACGTTCCCAGGGGAACTGAGATATCCGGGAGTTTAAGACCCGCGATGTCGATTCCATCCACATTCACTTTCGGCACCAAAGTAGAATAGGCGCGACCGGTTGGGACGGGCGGCATTATGCTAATGATGCCGCGGTCGAACTCGGGACCGTAATCGTATAGTTCGCGGATACTCACGACGCCGGTGTAGGTCACCCCCGGAATCTCGGGAAAGCCGACGGTGGATTGCG
>WNFT01021964.1_pt1 | contig 10754 bp, 6 predicted proteins | sample 5400191 | NCBI WGS metagenome assembly WNFT01 (sample SAMN13153359, study PRJNA577476) | soil metagenome | isolation source: 80 cm saprolite under Madrone tree | place: USA:California | collected 2016-06-14
GTGGTCCCGCTGGTAAGCTGGTCCCCAAAGTCAGTGTAGCTAAGCGCAGCATAATAGATACCGTATCCGCCGCGGATCGCTGTGTTGCGTAGGTGGCCGAACAACCTCTCCGGAGCATAGGCGAACCCCAAGCGCGGGGCGAAGTCCTTATAGAAGGTTTTGGCGCCTGTGGCATTTGACCCGTAGATCAGAGCACCCGGCACGGCTGGCGAAATTGGAACGGCAGCGTTTCCTTTATTGGCGGCTGTGAGATCCAAGACGGACTGAGCGTTCGTGGCCTCGTGTCGAGGGGTATCCACGTCGTAGCGCAGCCCGATATTAAAGGTCAAATCCTTCCGGAACTTGAAGTCGTCCTGGAGATAGCCGACGTAGTAATTCGAAAGCCAACGGGGATTATGCGATGAGATTGTCAAACTTTCCTCGTTGGGAAGCCCGAGTAGGAAACTGGCAAAGGGGTCGCCGGTCTGGTTGTTACCGGGGCGGTATGCCGTTTGCAGATTCTCAAAATCGAAGTTAGGAGAGGTATTGGCGTTGCTGATCCTGGAGAATTGTGAGTGCCGCCACTCGAATCCCATGCGTACGGAATGACGGCCCCTGATCCAGGAGACGCTGTCGGAAACCAGCAGGCCGTTGGGAATGGCAGTATCGAAACTTCCGCCGCCAAAACCTTTATATCCGCCAATAATCGGACTTCCTCCGAAGATGAATTGTGGAAAACCGGGACCACTAGCCCCGGTAATGCCCAACGTCTTTTCCCAGTCTTGCCCGGTGACACTTACCCCTCTACTCTGGTCGTAGAGCCGGTTAAAGCCCAGGTTGAGGTGGTTAAGCAGACTAGGGCTGAGGGTACGGTCCCAACCAAAGCGAAGATAATGAGAGACACGCGACTTAAAGAAGTTCGTATCGAGAGGGGGCGGAAGGGCGGCCGTTCCATTTAACTGCTCCTGATCACGGCTGCTGTAAGAGAAGAAGAACTTATTCTTAGTCCCCAAGTTTTGGTCAATGCGGAACGTCATGGTGGTGTCCCTGATGGGATTGTGCGAAAGGAAGAGGAAATTGTTTTTTAGCCCGTTCTGAAGACCTGTGGTGTTGGGATGCACCTGCAGGAACGAGAGCACCTTCAAAGCGACAGGACTAAGAGCGGTGTTGATCTTGTTTCCGGGGAAGGCGGTGCGGCACGGTACGCCGCCGACGGTTTTCGTTGTCGAAGGATCGAAGATCTGGCCCAGAAACAGTGGACTATTGTCACACGGGTTGAGCACCGGAATCGGCGGTCCCCCAGGGATAGGATTAGGCGTGGTCAACGCAGCGCCAAGCAAAGCGGAAAAGTCACCGGTCCGTTCAGCATCGGTGGGCAGAGTGGAGAGGCTCGAAGTGGTCGGGTTGTTGCGATACTGCTCCCAGGAGAAAAAGAAAAACGTTTTGTCATGTCCGTTGTATAACTTGGGGAGCCATACCGGCCCGCCCAAGCTCCCGCCGAAATCGTTTTGGTGGTCGCTGGGTTTGGGCACCTTATCTAAATCGTTCTTCCAGGAGTTCGCGTCCATCTTGTCGTTGCGCAATATGTCAAACGCTGTTCCATGAAAAGCGTTTGCCCCGGACTTGGTCGTAAAACTTTCCACGCCACCGGAGGTCCTGCCGAACTCCGCCGGAATTGAGGAGGTGGTAACTTTGAATTCGTTTATAGCCTCCACGGAAGGCGCATTTTCATCGAATGATGGGCCCAGGTCGGCGTGGGCGATGCTCGCCCCATCCAGGATCACTTCCGTGCCGAGGTTCTGCCCTCCGGCCAGCTTAGACAAAAAAATGCCGGAGGAGGGAGCGTCGGTGTTGGTCCCCGGGCCCGCGGTTGCAGGCGTCAAAAAGACGAAAGATTCCGCCGAACGCAAGTGACTCTGCCCCGTACTATTGAGCGCCAGTGGAAGTTCCTCGATTTGCTTTGTGGTCACCACCGTGCCGATTTCGGACGACTCCGTCTGCAGGCCCGGCGCGTCGGCCACAACAGTTAGTGTTTCTTTCACGTCGCCCAGTTGCAGCGAGAAATCCAAAGAGGATACCGAGTTGATTTGGACCACGACGCCGGTTTTATCGACGGTCTTGAAGCTCGGCGCCGAGACGCTCACACCGTAGACGCCGACACGTAGGTCGTAGAGCCGGTAGCCGCCCGTTGGGCCGGTTGTCGCGGTATATGTGGCGCCGGTTGCAGTATCGGTTGCAGTGACGCTGGCGTTGGCAACTGCGCCGCCGGAACTGTCCTCGACCGTGCCCGCGATAGTGCCGCGGTCGGATTGAGATAAGGCCGTGCTTGCGGTTACAAGCACGAAAATCGCTACTGCTAGAAACCGCTGCGGAAAAGATACGGAGCGCATTCTGTTGCCTCCTGCCCAGTCAAATCAAACTACAGGCACCCCGGGGTGTCGGGCGATTTTTCCGGTGATCGGCCTGATCGGTGACCGACCTCGACAGTCTAAAGGGAGACTTTGGCTCAATGAGCCTTCCCAAGCACCCTCAACTGTTGCGGACATTTGGCCTCAGCAAAGATATTGTTGTCAAGCATAAAATTTTTGGATAGGGTTTAGACAATCGTTTGTCTTAGCGCTTCTTGCTAGGAAATGGAGCGCTGCGCGCAAATCTGGGTATCGGCTGTTTGTCGGCCTCGAGCGGCCTCGCAGCTTTGTTAAGCCGTAATCCATTGTTCAGGCTATGCTTATGCAGCCCGTAAGGGACAAAATACACCATCCAGCTGGCCAGGGCATCGAGTCGACCGTGACTGCCCGTAAGAATAACCAATCGTCCGCTGATAAACCTGTCAGCCTGAAAATCCTCGCTGACTATCTGGGCCTTTGCCCCGCCACGGTTTCCGTGGTGCTCAACAATGTCCCCGGGCGTTCCATCCCGGCGGAGACTCGCGAGCGCGTCCGTGATGCGGCGCGCAAATTCAATTATCAGCCCAGTCTGTTAGCGCGCTCGCTCCGCAAACAGCGCACTTTCACGGTCGGAATCCTCGTGCCGGAGTTGAGCGACGGCTACCACACGCTGGTAATGAGCGGCATCGGCGATCACCTGATGCGCGAAGGCTACTTTTATTTCAGCGCGCATCATCGGCACAAACCGGACATGATAGAGGAATATCCGCGGCTCCTCTTAGGCCGGGGTGCGGAAGGAATCGTGGCCATCGATACCGCCCTGACGCATGAATTGCCGATTCCCGTCGTGGCCGTTGCCGGGCACCGCAAGATTACGGGCGTCACCAACGTTATGCTCGACCACCGGCGGGCGGCCGAGCTCTCCCTGCGTCATTTGCACCAGTTGGGTCATCGTCACATTGCGTTCATGCGCGGTCAGTCGTTCAGCTCGGACTCCGACGATCGCTGGCGGAGTCTGGTGGCAGTAGCCAAGGAGCTGGGAATCGAAATTCGGCCCGAGCTGACGATTAAGTTGGAGCGGGACCTGACTTCACCGGAGCTTGGCTACCCCGTTGTTCAGGAATTGCTGAAACACCGCAGGGCCTTTACCGCGATCGTTTCCTTCAACGATATCGCAGCAATTGGCGCCATTCGGGCGCTGCGGGACGCGAACCTTCGCGTGCCCGAGGATGTATCCGTAATCGGCTTCGACGATATCCAAGTCGCGGCGTACCACAATCCACGCCTCACCACCATCCGCCAGCCCCTGCACGACATGGGAGAAACCGCCGCACGGATCCTTCTGCAGCGGATGCAAGGATTCAAAGACTATCCGATGGAACTCGCCGTGCCTCCCGAACTGATTATTCGTGAAACCACGGCTTCGCCAAATGCAAAGGCGCTCCGGCAACGCGTTCGACCTTGAAGAGGGTGTTGCTTTTGCAAAAAAAGGAATCTTGACAGGCCCTGCGAGCCTGCGTAAAAGAAGAGCGAGTGAAGACGATTTCCGAAACCGGTTGCGAATTGCTCAGCTTAAACATTGCGCGGATCTCGCCTGCGTACACACTGAAGCTGTAAACAGCACCAAAGGAGTTCAAGAGTAGTGCAACAGATCGGCGCACTTCTGTTCAGATCTGAGAAGAAGAAGGGATCCAAATCTCTATGAAGCTCAAGCGAATCTTGTTCCTGCTTGTAATCGCGATTTTGTCGTTGCCCCCCGGGGTGTATTCGCGAGACGGAAATCCTGGGAAGACCTCCTCCTCACCGTCAGACAAATCCGTCGAGCCTTTCCTGGGCCGCTGGGATTTGACGCTGAAGGCTACAGACCGGGAATATCCCTCGTGGCTCGAACTTCGCCAAGAGGGAGGACAACTGAAAGCAGAAATGGTGGGCCGCTGGGGCAACGCAAGACCCCTTCCCAAAGTTGAGATTTCAAATGGCCGCCTCACTTTCGTTTCCCCGAAAGAGGAGGAAGACCGCCCCGAGGATATGGTCTTTGAAGGAACGCTGGCAGGAAAGATTCTGTCGGGAACTGTGAATGGTCCAAACGGAACTACTTGGAAGTGGACCGGCCAGAAGGCCCCGTCACTGAAGAGAAGCAGGGCCCCGAAGTGGGGCAAGCCGACTCCGTTGTTTAATGGCAAAGATTTGACAGGATGGAAAATGGCCGGACCAGGTACGACGGTATGGAAGGTTGAAAACGGTAACTTGGTAAGCCCTGGAAACGGTCCTGAACTGATCAATGATTCCAAATTTGAAGACTTCCAGTTGCACGTGGAGTTCAACTGCGGCGCCACCTCCAACAGTGGCATCTATTTGCGTGGCCGGTACGAAGTCCAAGTGGAAACAGACTCCATCGAGGAACCGCCCAGCCACCACATGGGCGGCGTATACGGTTTCCTGGCCCCTTCGCCTGAGCAACCCCGCATACCTGGAGAATGGCAGAGTTTCGATATCACGCTAGTGGGACGATGGATCACGGTCGTGCAGAACGGCCACACCATCATCGACAACAAGGAAATTCCCGGCATCACCGGTGGCGCGCTCGACAGTCACGAAGAACTGCCGGGACCCATCTATCTCCAAGGAAGTGAAAAAGGCCACGTAGCCTATCGAAGTATTGTCATCACACCTGGGGAGAAATAGCACGGATCAGCGCTCTCCGGTTCGACCTATGACTCACTTCTTGAGCGATGTTCTTCGCCAGCCAAGAGAGCTACAGCGAACAATCGACTTTCTATTGGGAGTGGGCCGGCCCGCTTTGGACGCAGCGACGGCTGCAATCCGCGGTGCTCGCCATGTCTACTTGACTGGAATTGGCAGCAGTTGGCACGCCGCATTGTGTGCCGGAACTTTGTTCAACCTCGGCGCCAGCCCGGTGTACTTGTATGAGGCAGCCGAGTTGCTGGAGTTCGCGGAATTTCCAACGAATGCTGTGGTCATAGTGATTTCGCGCAGTGGGCGCAGCGTGGAAATCGTCAAGCTGCTCGCCAAGGTACGCGAGCGTGGAACGACCGTCATCGCCATCACCAATTCCGCGTACGGGCCCCTTGCGCAAGGTGCACAGCTCCCCATCGCCATTCCCATCGAACTGGACCACGCCATTTCGGTCAACACGTATTCCACGTTGGCCGCCGCCGCCGGAATTCTGGCTAGTGCCGCTGTCGGAACGTGGAGTGCCAGTCTTGCTGTCATGCTGTCAGCCTCTTTTGCAAAAACCGACGCCGCGATTTCCGGTTGGCAAGCACAGCTTGAAGACACGACCTGGTTTGCACCCAAGGCCGTTACTTATTTTTTGGCGCGCGGATGTAGCACTGGCAGTTGCCAGGAGGCGCGGTTGCTTTGGGAAGAAGGCGTGAAATCGCCTGCGACGGCAATGAATACAGGCAGTTTTCGCCACGGTCCGCAGGAAATGGTTGCCGCGGGCTCGCGATTCGGAATATGGATCGACGCGGAACGAATGCGCGGGCAAGACCTGGCGGTGGCTCGTGATCGGCCAGAGTGTTCCGCAGGATGCGGGTGACCTTGTGTTTCAGTTGCTCAGCGTTCCGCCCGGCTGGCAATTTCTGACCGACATCATTCCCGCGCAGCTTGCGGCGGAAAAGCTGGCGCGGCTTTCCGGAGTGGACAGCGACACGTTTCGTTATTCTTCTTTTATTGTGGAAGACGAGTACGGTTTGTTGCAGCAAAAAAGCGGTTCGCCGAATGACAAAAAGTAGGTTCGATTCAGGGGGTACCAGCGATTACGGAAAAATCAGATTCAAACAGGAGAAATTGTGGTTGGCGCAGTTGATATCGGGGGAACAAAGATAGCTGTCGGGATGGTCGACGACACTGGGAAGGTGCTATCGAAGCTGGAGTCTCCGACGGATGCTCCAAGCGGATACGCAAACGGGCTTGCGCGAATGATCGACATGCTGCGCCGGACTTCTCGGGATGCCGCCGTGGAAATTTCCGGCATTGGAATAGGCTCGACGGGGGTTGTGTATCCAGGCAGCGGCACGTTTGGGGATGTCGATTTATTGCCGGGATGGCAGGGAAATAATCCCGTGCAAGACCTGGCGCGCGAATTCAAAGTGACCGTGGCGCTCGAAAACGATGCCGACGCTTCTGCATTGGGCGAAGCGGGCTGGGGCGCGGGGAAACTGAAATCGCGATTGATTTACGTCACCGTGGGCACGGGCATCGGCGGCGGAATTATTTTGGACGGACAACTCTATCGCGGAGTGGATATGGCGCATCCCGAAATCAGCCACCATGTGATTGATCCGTCGGGACCGGATTGTTCGTGCGGCTACCGAGGTTGTTGGGAATCGCTGGCGACTGGGCCAGCGATGGCCGCATGGTTCAACGCGAATGCGTCGGGCGATCGACGCTTTCCCCAAAACCTGAGCGCCGCACAAATTTGCCAATTAGCGAAAAGTGGAGGGGAACTGGCTTTGCGAGCAGTGGACCGCGAAGCCTACTACCTGGGTCTCGGCCTGGCCAACCTGATCAATCTATTCGTGCCGGACGTGATCGTGTTGGGTGGCAGCGTGATGAAGAGTGCGGCGCTCTTTCTTGATGGTATCCGCAAAGTCATTCGCCAAGGTTGCCGATTCGTTCCTTACGAAAAGACGGAATTGGCACTGGCTTCGTTGGGAGAGGACGCCAATCTCATAGGTGCGGCGCGGGTCTGGCATCAGCGCTTCAGGCAGGGAGTCGGCAGACCTTCCTGACTGATCGACAATGCCACCAACCACCTCAAGAGAGGTCCGCTGAACTTGTAGAGTAAAACTGTCTGCTCCTCATCATTCCCTCTGCGCCTCCGTCGCCAGCACAAGCAGCTCGCGCTCGAACTTTCGGAACTGATTCACATCGCGTAGGTACACCGTGAATGTAGGCATCACTGATCGCGCAAGAGAGTCTGTGCGTTCACGCGCTCGTCGAGCAGACTCCATTAGTAGTTCGTAATCCTCGATGCCCTCTCGCATCACTTCGAGCCGCTCCGATACGAACACTCCGTCGTGCTCTGGGTCGGGGTACACGATAGCGTTATCGCCCGCGGGCAGAAAGAACCCTCCGCCCCAATCAGGTTGAACGTTCTCGAACGGCCGATCCGTCCAGAAATTCCCGCCCCAGTGCAGGTAACCAGTGAGCCCGTACCGGTAATTGACCCAGGGCAAGAGCCGCACCTTGAGCGTCGGATAGTCGGTAAACCGGTTAAGGTATTTCCCGCGCGGATCCAGACAAATGTAATACCAACTTTGGCCCCCACGCGCTTTATGGGCTGCAATTGCATCCAGCCGTTCATCGAATGTGCCAAGTTTAGGCACCCAGATCGTGGTTTCCTCCTGGGCGGAAATATCTTCGCTCAAGCTTATGGCGTCCAGCGTCGGCACTCCCGGCAGTTCCTCGCTGACAATATGGACGAAGCGCCGGTAGATAGGCATCTCAGCTCCATGCGGTTCATCGTGAACGTGCTGGACATAGCGGCTGAGCCAGCCTTTCTCTTTCAAGTGATTGCGAAGTTGCCGCAAGAATTCCCGGAGATTCTGTTCTGCACGCGGATCGTCCGCAGGCAGTTCCTTCCTCACAATCTGGCCGTTCTCGACCAGGTCCGTCGAGAGTACATACGGCGAGTCATAGCCACCGCCGAGCCGTCCGCTCAAGTGGCCGCCCTCGATCATGCGCGCCATACCTGCTTTGTCGAAGATTTCAATCCAGCGGTCGACTAAACCGAAATCGTATTGGACGCCGCCGTCTGCCAGATGCGCCTTAGCCAGCGTCCGCACGGGAACAAAGACAACATTTTGTTTGTACTCCGACATCGTCCGCCCGATGTTTTCCAATATTTTCCAGTAGCGATCCGGACCGGACTTCAATTGCGGATAGTGCTTGGCCATCAGCTCCTGTTCAAACCAAAGCCAATTCGTCACCCAAAGCTTTTGTTCTTTCGGCACGGTTGCAGCAAAAACTTCCACGCGAAAGGGCAGCCTCAACTTCTGCTTCCCCCCTTCGATCTCGACAGCGCCCGGATAAATTCCCGGCGGGTGTCCTCCGGCGTGAACACGGAAACCCATATTGTTTCGGTGCGCGACCCTTCCAATGAAAATTCTTTCGCTAGCGGAAACAAGGGATCGGGATAGGGACCCACTTCCGAACGCACCACTTCGTCCAAGGGCGTGTCTGTAGGGTGAGAATTCACCTTCACGGTTCCTACTCGGTAGGTTTGGACCTTAAGCGCCGCGTTCCCCAAGCGCGGAGCAACGACGCGCACCCGTACGACTCGGTGCTCTTCAGACCGCAACGCAATCTGCAGGCTGGTGTGGGCGTTGCGCGCCGATACCAGATCCAGTTGGAGCTTCGATGTTGCTGCCCGGCTGTCAGGAAAGACTTTTACCAGCGAATCAACAAACCACGCGGAAAGATTGTCCTTTTGCGACCCATACATCGGCAAAGGAGAAAAACAGATAAGCCAAACGAGAAGTTTCCTCATGATTCGCCATCTTATACCCTGTAAGTGCGTTGTTTCGGCGGCCCGTCGAAAACGATGAAATGCTGCCCTGCAACATCGCCGAAACGTGATTTAAGGCTTCCAGTTGCGGGAATAGGCAGAGAAACCGTTGGGTCGCAAAACATCAAATCTAACCTGGAGTGGCACTCCGGATTGGCTAAATGTGAGAGCGACAGCCGTCTCCGTACCGGAAGCGATTTCTGGAAGTTCTACTTCTTGTCGCTCTACCGGGACGTTTCCATCGCCATAGAAAATTCCCCTAAGCTTATAACCCCGAAGAGTGTACATGGGAACATCTTGCCGGGTTCTCAGTCGCAATTGGAAAGCGTTCAAGGTGTTCTCCGCATTTAACGATTCGACCGGACTCGATTCCCGGCGCAAGACCTCGTAAGAAGTTTTTTGCGCTCCATAAAGATCCACAACGCCGTGAACATTTTGCTTCAGCGCGCCCGCGCTGCTATAACCAACATGCGAACGGTAGTCGTTGTAACAGAAGAAAATGGCGCCTGCCACGAAATCCTTGGAGCGCAAAACCGCGTCATGAGATAGAAGACCCTCGATCCTATGTTCATCACCCTCCGGACGGTCCTTCGTACAGGCGCAGTATCCATACTCTGAAATCACCACGGGCTTACCGGGAAATGCGGCGTGAAGATCATCCAGATGCTTAGCCAATGCTTCAAGAGTTCCCGGATACCAGGTCCCGAAATATTCATTTACTTCGATGATGTCCATCAATCCGGCTGCGTCTCGTTCCGGAGTTTTAATCAAGGAGTTCGAAGCATAGGAACAGAGTCGATTGGGATCCAGCCTCTTCGCCTCCTCCAACATATGTTTCACAAATTGGTACGCGGGAGGATTTTGCCCGCCAACCTCATTGCAAAGGCCCCAGACCACCACGGAGGGGTGGTTGCGGTCGCGCGCGATCATCTCGCTTAATTGCTCCCGGGCATTTTGCAGGATATCGGCATCGGGTTCCGCTCCCATGCCGGCAAATGTGTCGTAGCCCCAGGCCGGGATTTCGCTTTGCATCAGAATTCCGTGCCTGTCGCAGTAGTCCAGAACTCTCTTATCCTGAGGCCAATGAACGCGCGTAAACACGCAATTCAGATGTTTCAAGTCCTCATGATCGTGCGTTATCCATTGGCTGGGCTCGGCCATTCCAAATTCCGGGTTGCTTCCCGCCATGCGCTCGACGCCCATCAGCCGGACGCGTTCACCGTTCAAATAAAACCCGCTGCCCTTAGCCTCTAGCTTCCGGACCCCGAATGGTACTATGAGTTGATGACTCTCTTGTCCGCCCGCGATTGAAAAAATAAGCCGGTAGAGATTCGGATGATCGAAGTGCCACAACTTCGCCTTGGGCAGCGTAGCTTCAAATTTTTGCGTCTGGGTTCCAGCACTCTTAATGGTGAAGCCCGGAGTATCTGAACTGGTCAGCACGGTCAGTCCGGTCTCTTCGTCGATAATTCGAAAAGAGGCTCGTCCTATCCATGACTTCAGACTTGTATTTCTTATATAAGCGGTGATGGCAAGCTTTCCGTCTCCGCTGGCCAAATCGGGAATGGCCTCGACGTCAACGCGCTCCACAAAAGTCTTTGCTGTAATGAGCAATTGCACCGGCCGGTAGATGCCTCCGTCATGCGCCCAATCACTGGAACGTCCCCTGGGCACCATGTGCTCATCGAATGCATTGTCAGCGCGCACGGCGATGGTGTTGGACTCTCCCCATCGAAGCAGATGCGTGATGTCAAGCACGAACGCGGTGTAGCCCTTGCGTACATGCTCTCCAGCCAATTCCCCGTTTACCCAGATCGTGGCCGTATGGAATACGGCCTCAAACTCGATCCGTA
>WNFT01005911.1_pt1 | contig 10753 bp, 11 predicted proteins | sample 5400191 | NCBI WGS metagenome assembly WNFT01 (sample SAMN13153359, study PRJNA577476) | soil metagenome | isolation source: 80 cm saprolite under Madrone tree | place: USA:California | collected 2016-06-14
GTCGACGTGAATCCCGAGGCCTGCATCGGTTGCAGGATGTGCGAGACCGGCTGCCCGTTCGACATCCCGCGCTACTCGGAGAGCACCAGCAAGATGGCGAAGTGCACGCTCTGCGTGGACCGGGTGCAGGTCGGCCTGGAGCCCGCCTGCGTCAAGTCCTGCCCGACCGGCTGCCTGGAGTTCGGCGACAAGTCGGAGCTGGTGGCGCACGCCAAGGAGCGCGTGGAGCAGCTGAAGCAGAACGGCTTCGCCAACGCGGCGCTGTACGACCCGCCGGGAGTCGGCGGCACCACCGTGATCACCATCCTGGCCTACGGTGATCACCCCGAGTGGTACGGCCTGCCCAAGGACCCGCACGTCCCCACCGGCGTGAGCGTCTGGAAGAACGCGCTGCGGCCGTTGGGCGCTATCGCCATCGCCGGGTCGTTCTTCGCCATGATCGGCCACTACCTGTCCTTCGGCCCCAAGAAGCCGAAGGAGACCGGCAAGCCCGAGGGCGGCGCGGAGCAGCCGAAAGGAGACGCCTGAGATGAACCGGATCGCGCTGCAGAACCTGAAACCGCGGAACCCGGTCGGCGACGCCGCGATCGCGCGCGCCCGCCAGACGGACGACGTGGTGGTGGGCGACGAGATCGTGCGCGAGCGTCTCTCCGCCCGCGTGGTACACTGGTCGGTCGCTCTCACCTTCTTCCTCTGCCTCTTCACCGGGCTGCCCATCTGGACGCCCTACCTCGGGTTCCTCGCCAGCCTCTTCGGCGGACTGCACGTCTGCCGCGTGCTGCATCCCTGGATCGGCGTCGCGTTCGCCGCCGCCTCGGTCCTGATGTTCGCCCAGTGGGTGAGGCAGATGACGCTGTCCCCGGCGGACCGCCGCTTCATCACGCCCAGGGGCATGCTCGAGTACTTCGAGTACCGCAACGAGGACGCCGACGTGGGCAAGTACAACGGGGGCCAGAAGCTGCTCTTCTGGGCGGCCGCCCTCGGCGCGATCGCTCTGCTCCTTTCGGGGATCGTGATGTGGCTGCCGCAGCCGGTCTTCGGCCAGTGGCTCCGCCAGACGAGCTACCTCCTCCACGACGCCGCCTTCAGCCTCTTCTTCGCGATGATCATCGGCCACATCTACCTGGGGACCGCGGCCGAGCCGGGCACCTTCCGGTCGATGGTCCGCGGGACGGTCACGAAGAGCTGGGCGCAGCTCCACCACCCCCGCTGGTACCGCGAAGTGATGAGCCAGGATTCCAAACCCGAAAACTGATGGAGAAAGCAATGAAGAGCAGTCGAGCCGCATTTCCCGCCGCGCCCGCGGCATTGATCCTTGCCCTGACGGCCTGCGCATCGGTGGACGTGCGCACGGTGACGAGTCCCCACGCCGATCTCGTCGCCCTGCACACCTTCAGCGTGATGTCGCAGCCCAAGGGCCAAGCGCCGGACGCGAAGTCGAGCGACCCGATGCTCGTCAACTCCATCACCAACCGCGCCTTGCGTGCCGACCTGGTCAAGGCTTTCCAGGACCGCGGGTACGTGCTCGCCGATCATCCCGACTTCTCCGTCGCGTTCTACGCCAGCACGAAGCACAAGCTGGACGTCACCTACTTTGACTACGGCTATCCGTACTATCCGTATTGGTGGGGCGGCTGGGGGCCCGGGTTCGATCCCTACGCCTCGCGCGCGACCGAGTACACGCAGGGCACGGTCGTCGTCGACGTGGTCGACCCGCAGAACAACGAGCTCCTCTGGCGCGGCCAGGGCGTGGCCAACGTCTCCGATGACGAGAAGCAGTACGAGCAGGATCTGTGGAAGACGGTGACGGCCATCTTGCAGAAGTTCCCCCAGGCGCAGCCGGGGGAGATGAGCTCCAAGCAGGACGGTGCACAGTAGGGTGTCTGTGGATCTGCGGTTCGGATTCGGTCGGTGGTCGGAGTGGTCGGGCGCGGACTGGGGAGACTCTTGGGTTTTCACGCTGGCGGCTAGGGGACACCATTGCATGGTGTCCCCGTCTCGGGGAGTGTCCCCGTCTCGGGGAGTGTCCCCGTCTCGGGGAGTGTCCCAGTCTCGCTAGGTCATCGGACCGTACTTCTTCAAGCGCTCGATCAGCGACCCGCGGCTCACCCCCAGGCGTCGGGCGGCTTCCGACTGGTTGCCGCCCGCCGCCGTCATCGTCCGGCGGATCAGGCTGCGCTCCACCGCGTCCAGCTGCTCGCGCAAGCTGATGGTCCCCTCGGGTGGCGCTTCGGCGTCCGCGTCGGTCGCGGGCGCGGCGGACGCCGCCGTGAGCGCCTCCAGCCCGATCTCCCGGCTGGTGCTCAGCGCCACGATGCGCGCGACGGCGTTCTCCAGCTGGCGGACGTTCCCCGGCCAGTCCAGCCGTTGGAGCGCATCGATCAACTCGGGGCGGAGCCGGACGTCCTGGATCCCGAAGCGCGCCGCGTGCCGCCGGGCAAACTCGGCCGCCAGCGCCGGGACGTCCTCGCGGTGCTCGCGCAGGGGGGGCACCACCACTTCCAGCACCGCGAGCCGGTAGTACAGGTCTTCGCGGAAGCGGCCGGCGCGCACGTCCTCGCCCAGGTCGTGGTGGGTAGAGGCGACGACCCGCACATCGACCTGCTCCACGCGGCCGGCGCCCACGGGCTGGATCTCGCCCTGCTGCAGCGCCCGCAGCAGCTTCGGTTGCAGCGTCGTGGGAAGCTCGCCGATCTCGTCGAGCACCAGCGTGCCTCCGTTCGCCTCCGCGAAGAATCCGCGGCGCGCCTGTACGGCGCCGGTGAACGCGCCGCGCGCGTGCCCGAACAGCTCGGCGTCGGCCAACTCGGCGGGGATCGCGGCGCAGTTGAAGCGGATCAACGGACGCGAGGCGCGCTGGCTCTGCGCGTGGATCAGCGAGGCGATCAGCTCCTTCCCGGTGCCCGTCTCGCCCCGGACGAGGACGGTGATGTCCTTGGGGGCGACCCGCGAGACGGTCTCCAGGAGCCGGCGCATCGCCGGCCCGTCGCCGACGATGGACTGCCCCAGCGCCTTCTCCGCGGTGAGCCTGCGGTTCTGGACGCGCAAGGTCCGCGCCTCGAGGGCCCGGCTGACCACCAGCAAGAACTCCTCGCCGTCGAACGGCTTGGTCACGTAATCGTAGGCCCCGCCCTTCATGGCCTGGACCGCCACCCGCTCCGATCCATGGGCGGTGAGCACGATCACCGGGAGCGAATCGTCGCGCTCGTGGATGGCCCGCACCAGCTGCACGCCGTCCATCCCGGGCATGGCGAAGTCGGTGATCACCGCGTCCACGCCGTCGAGGTGATCGAGCGCTTCCTGGCCGGACCGGGCGATCACCGCTTCCTGGCCGTGCGATGCCAGGAGCCCGCGCAGGCTCAGCAGCATCCCCGAGTCATCGTCTACGACGAGCAACCGCGACATCGTTTCGACCCCCGGCGCTCGAGACACAGTATAGCCACACCGGCCGCGCTCATGGCGAATGCTTCAGCCGCATGGCGGTCTCGATGGCATGGAGTAGCGCCTCGTCACTGAACGGTTTCAAAAGGAAGTCCACGGCGCCGCTGCGGAGAGCGCGGGCCCTCGCCTCCTCGTCCGCGTGCGCCGAGACGAAGATGATCGGCACCTGCTCGTCGTCGGCGATGAGCTGCTCGTGCAGCTCGAAGCCGCTCATCCCCGGCATCCGGACGTCGAGAATCAAACAGCAGGTCCCGGGCAGATGGCCCGAGCCGAGGAAATCCTCGGCCGAAGCAAACACCTCGGCTTCGAACCCCACCGACTTGAGGAGGCTCCGGAGCGCTTCGCGGACCGACTCGTCGTCGTCGATGACGCAGATTTTCGAGTTGTCAGGCACGCGGGTCTTCTGGGACCCCCCGCGCGACATCCTGCGCTTTTCATCGGGCCGCGCCATCACCCAGACGTGGTTTCCCTACCATACTTTCGTCTGGGGTCCGTGAGACCTTCGTTCATTTCTCCAGCGTCCCTGAACGCTTTCGTCTCAGCTTCGACCAGTCGATCCGCCACGACTTTCCCATCCGGATCCACACCAGCGGCCGGCGGTTCTCGGCAGGCGTCCCCAGCGCCAGGTGGTAGAGCTCGTCCACGCGGGAGTGGAACCCACGCGTGTGCGGCGTTTCCCGAAAGCCGAGGCGCTCCCGATCGAGGTGATGGCAGAACTCGTGCAGCAGCGTGTGCAGTAGCCCGCGGTACGAGGTCACCTTCCCCAGCACCGCGGTGCGCATCCAGACCCGGATCCGTTTCTGCTGGAAGTCGTAGTCGCCGAAGAGCTCCGAGTATCCGCCCTCCCAGACGCTGCGCGGCCTGGTCCCCAGCACCCGCAGGTCCGGCGGGCCGACCCCGTACGTGCCGGCGAGGAGCTCGAGGATCGACTCGCCCTCGGCTTTGACGTTCCGGGCGTCGCCAGTAGCGATCGCTTTCTCCAGAAGCACCGCGCGAGACCGCAACTCGCCGGCGTCGGGAAGAGGCTCGAGCTTGACGAGGACATCGCTCTCCTCGAAGGCGCGGCGGGCCTCGCGCTCCCGCGGTGGGCGGTCCGTGATCACGCCCCGATCTTACTCAAGCATCCCACAATGCGCGGACGCATCAGATCCAGGATGGTCCGCCATCTCGGTCTAGTCGCTTCACTTGCAGGAGCAATCATGGGTACGCCGCTCTCAACTCCGACCGCCGACGGCGTCCTCTCCAAGGCCAGCCCGTACCCGGTCGATGAAACCGTCCGCCGCCTCGACGAAACCATGCGCGCCAAAGGTCTGACGGTCTTCGCCCGCATCGACCACCGCGCCGCGGCGCGCGAGGCCGGCCTGGAGATGCAGGACGAGCAGGTGCTCATCTTCGGCAACCCGCGCGCGGGAACGCCCTTGATGGTGGCGCGACCCCTCGTTGGCCTCGATCTGCCGCTGCGGGTCCTGGTCTGGCGCGCGCCGGACGGCCAGGTCTGGGCCAGCTACCAGGACGCTGCGTTCATCGCCCGGCGCTACGGCCTCCCCGAGGTTTTGGAAAAGAACATCGCCGCCGTGCCCGGCTTGGTCGAAGCCGCGCTGCGGTAAGCCGCGCGGCTTTTATTCCATGTCGAAGAACAGGTAGCGGAAGCGCCCCTCGCGCTCGATCTGCAGCACCACCGGCTCGCCGGGCTTCCGCTCGTCCACCGCCCGCCGCAGCTGCTCCACCGACTCGATCGTGGCCCGGTTGAGCGCATGGATGGTATCGCCCGCCACCAGACCGCTGTTGACGCTGGAGTCGTCGAGCGTGCGCGCCACCACGATCACGCCATTCGGCCGCCGCAGATGCACCATTTCCCGGACCTTGTCGTCCACGTCGACCGCGAGGATCCCCAGTGGGCGCACCAGGTTCTTGTCCGGATTGCTGAAGCTCACCATCTCGTCCAGGGGGTGGTTGAGCTCGACGGCGCGCACCTTGAGCTCCTTCGTCTGCTCACCGCGCAGCACGCGGACGTCGAGGAGCGCGTCCCTGGCCAGATAGAGGGAAGCGGTGAGATCGGGCAGAGCGTCGATCCTGCGGCCGTCCACCGATTCGAGGATGTCGCCTTCCCGCATGCCGGCCTTGGCCGCCGGGCCGTCGGGCACCACGTCGGAGACCACCACGCCCCAGTCGCGCCCGAGGCCGAGACCGGAGACCAGCTCCGGCGTGATCCCTTGCGCGGAGATTCCGATCTCGACGCGTTGGACGTACCCGCGCTTGCGCAGCCCGTCGTAGACGAAGCGCGCGACGGGCGCGGGAATGGCGAATCCCAGGCCCTCGCTCCCGCCCGAGCCGGTGAGGATGAAGGTGTTGATGCCCACCACTTCGCCCTCCGCGTTGACCAGCGGTCCTCCGCTGTTTCCCGGGTTGATCGGAGCGTCGGTCTGGATGAACAGCATGGGAGCGTCCAGGTCGAGCTGCCGCGCCGCGGAGCTGACCACGCCCATCGTCATGGTGCTCGCCAGGCCTTGGGGGCTGCCCACGGCAACCACGAGCTCACCTTGCTTGACCACGGCGCCGCCGCGCAGAGGGAGGGACGGCAAGTTTCCCGCGTCGATCTTGAGCACGGCCAGATCCGATTCGCGATGGGCCCCGACCAGGCGCGCCGGGTAGACGCGTCTCTTCGGCGATTCCTGGCGCAAGCCCTGGGTAGCAGCTGGCAGCACGACCATGATGCGCTGCGCCCCTTGGACGACGTGCGCATTGGTGACGATGTATCCGCCCGGATCGACGATCACGCCCGACCCGACGCCGTGCTGGCGCACGAAGAACGCCGCCTTCTCGCGTCCGTCATCACTGGAGGACAAGCCGTAACCGGAGACCTGGACCTGCACGACCGCCGGCGAGACGCGATCGGCCAGCTGCGAGAGCGCGCCGTTGAGTTGGCGCAGGATGCCGGGCGCTTCGCCAGCCGCGGGGCGTGCGGGCACCGCCGCATGAACGGCGGTGGGCAGCACGACGGCGGCGGCGAGCAGCGGGACGAGCTTCCTCATCGGTTTCCTTTCCATGCAGTCCTCGCGCCAAAGCGAAACACCCATTTGAAGCTCCGTGGGCAGACCCGGATTCGCCGCGCCTGGCCGCTTGTCCAGGCATTCGACACCCTGTGGGGGAAAGCGGTCAGTTCCCGCAGCCTGATGAACCTTCTCGCAATCCCCCGCATCCTCCGCCTGAGGAGGATTCACCGATGGCACTCTCGCCAGGCGCCCGCGCGCCTGAGTTCTCGCTGCAGGCCACGCCGGACCAGGCCGTAAGCCTGAGCGACTTCCGCGGCAAGCTGCTGTTCCTCTTCTTCTACCCGGCCGACTGGAGCCCGGTCTGCGGCGATCAGGTGGTCATCTACAACGAGCTGCTCGGCGAATTCCGCGGATTGGGCGCCGAGATTTGCGGCGTCTCGGTGGACGGCGCCTGGTGCCACCTGGCCTTCGCCAAGGATCGCAAGCTGCAGTACCCGCTGCTCGCCGACTTCGAGCCGAAGGGGGCCGTCGCGCGCTCGTACGGCGTCTACCGGGACAAGGACGGTACCTCCGAGCGCGCCCTCTTCCTCATCGACGGCGAGGGCGTCGTCCGCTGGAGCTACGTGTCGCCCATCGGCATCAATCCGGGCGCGGACGGAGTCCTCCAGGCTCTGGAAGAGTTCCGGGCAAGAAACCAGAAGGAGAAGAACCGATGAGCCGCTTGCATCCGCCGCTCGGTCCCGGCGATCACGTCCAGGGTCCGGCCGACGCGCGCATCACCCTGGCCGAGTACGGCGATTACGAGTGCCCGTACTGCGGGGAGGCCTACCCGATCGTGAAGGGACTGCAGCGCGAGCTGGGCGGCGATCTGCGGTTCGCCTTCCGCAACTTTCCCCTTGCTCAAGCGCATCCGAACGCGACCCGCGCCGCGCAGGCGGCGGAGGCGGCCGGCTTGCAACACAAGTTCTGGGAGATGCACGACCTGCTATACGAGAACCAGGACAAGCTGGACGACCGCCACCTGCGCCAGCATGCCCACCGGTTGGCTCTCGATCTCGATCGATTCGACCGGGACATCGACTCCGCGGGAGTGGTGGCGAAGGTCCGCTCCGACTTCCTCTCCGGCGCGCGCAGCGGGGTGAACGGCACGCCGACGTTCTTCGTCAACGGCGAGCGATACGACGGCAACTGGGCCTCGCGCGAATTCCTCGCCCATCTCGTGGCGCTCCTCGAGCGGGCGCGGCCGTCCATCTGATCCGCGGCCCGGCTCACTTCAGGCTGCAGACGTTCGCCAACTCTGTCGGCGTGGCGCCCTGCGGCCGGGGAATGGTGTGGCTCGGCGGCGGCTGCACTCCGCCTTCGACCCAGAGGGCCAGCGCATCGATCGCAGCGCGCACGCAGGGCAGCATGGGCCGCAGCACGGTGTCGCCGTAGGAGTCGATTCCCGCGTGGCTGTCGTATTGCGGATCGACGTGGTTCCCGCCCTGCACCACGTAGTATCGATACATCTTGGACTTGCGCGCCAGCGCGACCATCTGGGCGTACAGATCCGAGTCCGTGGCGATGGGGAGAAGCGAATCCTGATCGCCGTGCAGCGTGATCAGCGGCCGCTGGATGTCGCCGGTATTGGCCACCGACTGGATCCGACCCGCGAGAGCGGGATTCGCGATCAGCCGCGCCCGGTAGTCGTAGCTCGCGTCGGGATCTCCGGGCGGCACTTCCAACGCCGGCGGCGAAACGCACGGTGGACCGATGCCGAGCGGATCCGAGCAGGTGTAACCCGTGTACTCAGGGTCAAACTCCAGCCGGTAGATCTTCTGGGTCAGTCCCCAATACACCGCCCAGTGGTCGTTCCACAGCGGCTGCGACTGCGGATTGAATCCCACGGCCGCGAGCGCCTGTACCGCGGCTGGGTCGCCGAGGACGTCGCCCGGATAGTTCGCAAGCGCTGTCGGGAGATAGGTGAAGAGGTTGTAGCCGGTCCGCGGCCCCTGCGTCTGCACGCCGCTGGGCGGTGAGGGCACGAACAGCGTCCCTTCCCAGTCCACTCCACCGTCGTAGAGCGGGTCCTTCTTCGTGTCGGTCTCCACGGCGCGGCGGGTCTGGTAGCCGCCGTTCGAGATGCCCGCGACATACGAGCGCGTCACTCCCGCGACGCCGTATTGCGGAGCAAGCGACTGCAGCAGCGCGCGGGTGGCGGCAGTCGCCTGCCGGATCCGCGTGGTCCACTCCTGGATCGCGGCGCCCGGAACCCAGGGCGTCGCGCCGCCGCCGGCCTCGTCGGCGCCGGATCGGAAGAAGTTCGCGCCCATGTTTCCCTTGTCCTGGCTGACGTAGGCCCAGCCTTTCTCGAGGGCGTAGTCGGAGAGGATGAAGTCGCTGGAAAACGCGTCCCGGATTCCCGGCGTGCCCGTGGTCAGCAAGTGGCCGTCCCAGTCGTCCGGGATCCGGATCACGAACTGCCCGTCGTGATGGCAACCCGATAAGCACGTTTGTCCGACCGTCGGCTTTGGCGTGCAGCCCTGGATGAACGGAGTGCCGTCCTTCGCGGTCAGCGCCGGCTCCGCCTGGAACGCGTTGCAGGAGTCGGGAAAGTAGCCGTCGATCTGCAGTCCGCTGACCGGGGGCGTGGTCGGTTGCGTGTACTTCGAGTTCAGCGTGCCGGAACCCGGCGGTGGAAAGCCCATGCCGGTGAGGCTGTTCGGATCCGTATACGGATTCCCATTGGTCGTGAGATCGGCCACGGCATGGCAGTCGATCCACTCGGCTCCGAGGATCTGGCGCCACGCGCTCAGATCGGCGGGGCAGGCATGGGTTGCGGCGGCGAGCGGCAGGGGCGCCGCGAGGAGCAAGGCGAGGAAGAATCGCATTCCGGGACCTCCGCGGATCCCAGAAGTTGGCGTCTGGACGGTCCGGAGGGAAGCGGCCGCTCGTCCCATCAACCACTGCCGCACACTCTCCGGGACGACGGATCACGCACGCTGCGCCGCGGTCGAGTCGGCCTCGGGCTGCGGCAGCGACCGCTGGAGCGCGAGCCTCTGCTCCACCTCGGCGAACGCGGCGCGCTCGTCGTCCCCGATGCACTCGAGGGGCGGGATTCCCGTACGCGCATCGGCGGGAGCGTAGGTGAGGAATGCGCGGACGGTCTCCTCGTGCTCGCCGGCCAGCGGCTGCTCCGCGTCCACGTTGACCAGCACGGTGAGCGAGTTGCCGTCGGTATGCGCCACCGCCGAGCGCACGTGCACGAAGACATGGCGCCGGACCGGGCGGATGAAGGTCAGCCCATGCAGTCCGGTGAGGCGGACCGGCGCGCCGTCCAGATAGGCGCGCGCGGAGAGGTTCGCGGCGGTCTCCAGCCATTTCATCAAGGTGCCGCCGTAGAGCGTCCCATGGAAGTTCAACTTGCTCCCGCGCACCGGCTCGATCTTGTGCACGTACGAGACGTGCCGGCGGCGCGGCTCGAGGCCGTCGGCGCGATCGAATGGCACGCGCAGCGTTCGCGGAAGGAGCTTGAGCAGCTCGCGGGTGAAGAGCGTCTGCTCGCGCTCGCTGGGCGGTTGCGGCGAGGCCAGCTGGCCGGCGAGCAGCTTGCTGCGGAACTCGCGGCGCAGGCTGCCCTCGCGGAACCGCGCCACCGCTTCGGGAGTCTCGGGCCGCAGCTGCGGGACCGCGGCCGGCTCGCCGCGCTCGTCGAGCGCGACGAAGGTCATGTAGGCGGTCAAGGACCTGCGAACGGCGCCGGGCAAGCCGTGCGTCATCGTCACCGAGACGCCCAGCGACCGCGCCGACGTGTAGCCCACCGCGGCCTTCATGGTGACGCGCTCGCCTACGCCGATCGGGTGGAGGAGCTCCATCCCGTCGACCGACGCGGTGACCACCGGACAGCGGCAATGGCGGGTCGCCGCCAGCACGCCGACCACGTCCATCCACTCGAGGATCTTGCCCGCGCGCAAGAAGCCGCGCTCGTCGGCGATGTCCGGCGCGACCCACTCGTCCAGGTGTGCTTCCGGCCCGGGGCTGTGATTCTGCAACGTCGCAGCAGCAGCAGGCCCGGACGCCACATCGGCCGGAATGTCGCCGTCGTGAGAGTTCATGGCGCGGACGCTAAGCAGTTCCCGCCCACGACGCAACGCACAAATTCGTAACACCATGTAGGACTTTTCAGTCGGGATCCGCCCGCACTGTCCAGGTTCACCCGTGAACCGCGACAACCGCGGGCGCTCTCACGAGGATGACCGCGCGCGAGGCGCGGATTGAGCTGCATCCCGCCGCGCGCAGGCGCATCCGAGTGCCCAAAGGGGCTTGCATGTCCAAGGTCT
>WNFT01019644.1_pt1 | contig 10751 bp, 8 predicted proteins | sample 5400191 | NCBI WGS metagenome assembly WNFT01 (sample SAMN13153359, study PRJNA577476) | soil metagenome | isolation source: 80 cm saprolite under Madrone tree | place: USA:California | collected 2016-06-14
AGAAAATCTCCGGCGGATTCCGCTCCGAAGCAGCCGCCGAGGACTTCGCACTCATCCGTGCGGCCATCTCGACCGCCAAGAAACAAGGGTGGGATATCCTTGCAACCCTCATGCATCCCGAAACCCCGTCCCTTGCCCTCAAGTTGAACTGACGTTCCCGATCCCAACCTGGGCAGTTACCCGTTGCTTACGTTATTTTGTACCATAACCGGCTGTGGCCCGGATTGAGCGCCAGCGAAATCCGGGACCGGCCTATTAATACGGCAGCACTGCCCCGGGTTTCGCTAGCGCTCAACCCGGGCTACAGCGCTCGACAAAACTGCCCACGTGGACGTCGGCCTCAAGGTTTGCACCGGGCCGCAGCCGCGCGAACGGCCCGACCTGCGCGCCGCGTCCCACATGGGCGCCTTCGAGATAGGAAAACGAGCGGATCACGGCGGCGTCCTCGACCGTCACGCCGGGGCCAAACACCACATAGGGCTCGATCGTGACATCGCGGCCGAGCTTGGTATCGGCGCACAGATAGACCGTTTCGGGCGCCACCATGGTGACCCCCGCCTCGTGGGCCGCCGCACGCAGCCGGCGTTGCAGGGTGGCGTCGGCTTCGGCCAACTGCGCTTGGGTATTCACGCCACGCACCTCGTCTGCTTCGGTTTCCAGCGCCACTGCGGCCAATCCCATGGCGCGCGCCGCGGCGACAGCGTCGCTCAGATAAAACTCACGCTTGGCATTGTCATCCCGGATCTGTTCCAGGATTGCGATCGCGGCGTTGCCCGCCAACGCCATCAGGCCGGAGTTGCAGAGGCCGATGGCGCGCTCGGCCGGGCTGCCGTCGCTCTCCTCCCGGATGGCGAGAAGCCGGCCACCGGCATCGACGACCAGCCGCCCATAGCCGGTCGGGTCGGTAGGGCGAAACCCCAGCACGGCGACATCCGCGCCGGCCGCCAGCGCGCCCCGCAGCCGCGCGATCGTCTGCGGCATGATCAGCGGGGTATCCGCGAAGGCAACCACCACATCTTGCGCGCCTCGCGCCAGTGCCGCCTTGGCAGTCAGCACCGCATGGGCGGTGCCGCGGCGCTCCTTTTGGACGTAGAACTCGGCGTCCGGCACGAGGACCTTCACGGCTTTCACGACCGCTTCCTGCCCAGGCCCTACCGCCACGGCGGTCCGCCCGTCGGTCGTGCCGACGGCGATAAGCACATGGGCAATCAGGGTCCGCCCTGCGATCGCATGCAGCACCTTGGGGCGCGAGCTGCGCATGCGCGTGCCTTCGCCTGCAGCGAGCACGACGGCAAGGCAAGTTCTTGCAGTCATGTGTTCCGTGGTCACGTTCCTTGACCCTACTATGCCAATGAGGGCGGCTTCTGCGCGGTTCCTGGCTATCTGATTCGCTCTGATTCGCTGGACTAGGGATTGCCGATCGTCGGTCAGTCACCGGCGTATCGTTAGACCGGATTGCCCCCGTTTTGAAACACTTACCGCGTCGTTGCCGGGCTTGTCCCCATAGGCGCCAGGTTAAGTTAAGCCACACGGACTCCCCCGCTCGCGGGGGAGGGTAGGATGGGGGCGCAAGAACAATCGAGGTGGCCGGGACAAGTCCGACCACGAGCCGAGATGCTTGGCAATTTCTTCAGAAAATCACTGCTTTCTAACGGCTGTCGGAGTTGCGTCGCGCTCCGTCGCGGCTCCCAGCCGATTCAATATCGTCTCGATCCGCTTGCGGTTCGCGTCGTCAAGCTGCAGCGTGAGGGCCTTGCGATAGTCCGCAACGGCACGCTCATACTGCCCGACGAACCTGAGCGCATCGGCACGGCTCGAAAACGACGCGGCCACATTTGGATCGAGCCGAATTGCTTTGTCGAGGTCTGGTATCGCGCGATCGTAGCGCTGCATTCTCGAGTTGACGAAGCCGCGAATGCGGAAGGCCGTGGCGTTACTGCGATCAAGCTTGATGGCCTCGTCTAAATCCTGGATGGCGCGATCCTCGTAGACGCCCTCGGCGAGATAAGCGTCGAAGTCCCACTGCGCCTTCTCCTGATAGGCGAGGGCCCGGTTGATGAAGGCCGACGTGTATTTGGGATTGAGCCTGATCGCCGCGTCGAAGTCTTCGATCGCCGAATCGAGACGGCCCTTGCGCAGGTAGACAAGACCCCGGTTGTAGTATCCAGTCGCGTATTTGGGATCGAGCCGGATCGTTTCGTTGTAGTCATCAATGGCGCGATCATAATTCCGGTCGTTCAGGTGCGCGTTGCCCCGGCTCGTGTAGGCGCCAACCAACCCCTGCCGCGTCAGCCCGCCGGACTTGATCACCGCTGTGCAACTTTCGAGCTTCTGCTCGGTCAACACCCCGAAACATCGGTTGCGTTCATCTGAATGCTGGGCCCGTAGCGCGGCCGGAAGCATCATGGTGGTCACCGCTGTCAGCGTAATCGCGGCAAGCACACGCATGCGACTCCCTCCGCTTGTAACCTATTAAAAAAGTGTAAAGTGCTGTCAAAATTTGACAAATCAATATTAAATTTACACTTTTTCGAGTGCGTCGTTATGCCGAGAGCGAGAGACATCCACCCCCCTACCCTTCCCAGCAAGCGGGGGAAGGTAAAGTGGGCGCCGCACCGCGGCATGTCGAAGGTCGCCCTGCTGGCGATAACTCCGGCAGCGGCCGCGTTGGCCGCGACGAGCGCCGGCGCCGAAATCATCAAGAAAGAAGATATGTTGCGCGGCATTACGACGACGCGCGACCAATGTGCCGCAACCCCACAGACGCTGTGGCTGAACGTCGACAAGCAGGATTTTTGCGTCCGCTATTTTCTTTCCACCGTCGGCGGTAAAGGCATGCGCCCACTGGTTTTTCTGACGGGCGACCATTTCGGGTCGGTCAACACAAAAACGTGGCAGTGGATACCGATCGGCGAGGACAAGAATGCAAACGTCACCTACGATCCAGCAGACACATATCGCGACATCAACACCGATGATCTCATCAAGACGGCGGATGCATTTTCCAAGATGGCGAAGACCACGGCGATCTATCTGGCGCGCATCGGTATCGGTGGGAGCTCCGGCAATCACGTATTCCGCAAAACCCTGCTCGAACTGCACCTCATGAACGCGGCGCTGGACGCCATCAAGCAACGTCACGGCTTCGAGGGCTTCCATCTCGCCGGTCAATCGGGCGGATCGACCATCGTGACCGGTCTCGCAGCCGGCCGTAGTGACATTGCCTGCGCGGTATCGGGTTCGGGACGCCTAATGACAAGCTATTATAGCAGTTCGACGGACCCCGCGCGAACCCGGGTCAACCCTCTCGAATTCATTCCGTCGATCGCGCACAATCAGTCTGTGCGCTTCATCATGGTGACCGATTCGGCAGACCGGAGCGCTCCGGCCAAGGAACAGACTCCGTTCGCCGAGAGGATGCATCAGGCCGGCCGCGACATCCCGCAGTATTTCGTGATCGCGACCGACGACTACCACCACGACGTCGTCCGCTACACCGAACTGGTCGCAGGCGGGTGCGCGCTTGGCAAATCCGACGCCGACATCGCGACGGCGGTTAACACCATGGTTAAACGCCGCTTTTGACGCGCAAAGACGCAAGGAAATCGCCTTGTTCAGCAAAAACAGCGGCGCATCGCCGCCTCCGGCGGCCGAACCTCGTGCCGTTCCGCGCGGCCAAGCCCGTATCGGCGGTAAGCGGACGTAACGTCCACAACGATCTCCCTTGCGGCAAGCGCGTTCGGCATCGTGCTCCACAATGCCGGACTGTCCAGACTGGCGGCGCCGCTTCGGGAAATCAGCGCTTTGTGACGGCGGTCGGAGTGGTGTCCCGCTCCGTGGGCGCTCCCAGCTGTTTCAATATTCTCTCGATCTGGTTACGGCTGGCGTCGTCAAGCTGCAGCGTGAGCGCCTTGCGGTAGTCGGCGATGGCGCGTTCATATTGCCCGACGAATCTGAGCGCATAGGCGCGGCCAGAGAATGCCACGGCGATATTGGGATTAAGCCGGATTGCTTCGTCGAAGTCTTGCATCGCGCGATCATACCGCTGCCTTCTCGAGTTGACGAGGCCGCGATTGCGGAAGGCGGTGGCGTTGCCAGGATCAAGACTGATCGCCTCGTCCAGATCCCGGATGGCGCGGTCCTCGTACATCCCGTCAGCCAAATAAGCGTCGAAGTCCCACTGCGCCTTCTCCTGATAGACGAGGGCCCGGTTGATGAAGGCCGACGCGTATTTGGGATTGAGCCTGATCGCCGCGTCAAAGTCCTCGATCGCAGGATCGAGGCGGCCCTTGCGAAGGTAGGCAAGACCCCGGTTGTGGAATCCAATCGCGTATTTGGGATCGAGCCGGATCGATTCATTGTAGTCATCGATGGCGCGATCGTAATTCCGGTTGTTCAGGTGGGCGTTGCCCCGGCTGTTGAAGGCGGCGACGAGCCCCTGAGGTGTCTGCCCGCCGGACCGGATCACCGCAGTACAGCTTTCGAGCCTGTCCTCAGGCGACACCCCTTCCCGTGCGAAACACCGGCTGCGATCATCGGACTGCTGGGCGCGTATGGCGGCCGGCAGCATCATGGTGGTCACTGCCATCAGTGTCACTGCCATCAGTGCCACCACCGTATGTGCGCGCATGCGAACCCCTCGGCCCCGCGACCCATCGAAAATTGTAAGGCGCAGCCAAAAATTGTAAAGTCATCCGTGCGAGGGCATCGCCGTGACGATCTCAACGTACCGCCTCGGCAACCGCCGTGTTGGCGATGGCGGCGGCCGCAATGGGCGCGACCGCCGCCGGCGCCGAGATCATCAAGAAAGAAGACATGTTGCGCGGCATCACGACGACCCGTGACCGCTGTACCGCAACCCCGCAGACGGTGTGGCTGAATGTCGACAAGCAGGACTTTTGCGTCCGCTACTATCTCTCCACCGCCGGTGGCGAGGGTGCGCGGCCAGTCGTGTTCCTGACGGGTGATCATTTCACCACGATCAGCACGAAAACCTGGCAGTGGATACCGCTCTCCAAGGACAAAAATGCAGGCGTTACTTATGATCCGACCAATCCGACGCAGCACGGGGACGTCAACACCGACGATCTTCCGAGGACGGCGGACGCGTTTTCCAAGATGGCCAAGACCACGGCGATCTATCTGGCGCGAATAGGCATCGATGGGACATCCGGCAATCATGTCTTCCGCAAAACCATGCTCGAATTGCATCTGATGAACGCGGCGCTCGACGCCATCAAGCAACGCCACGGGTTCGAGGGCTTCCATCTTGCCGGTCAGTCGGGCGGATCCGCTTTGGTAACCGCTCTCGCCGCCACCCGTCGTGACATCTCCTGCGCGGTATCGGGTTCGGGGCCCTTGGGAAAAAGTTACGATATCGCTTCGAAAGACCCCGCACGAACCCTGGTCAACCCGCTCGAGTTCGTTCCCTCGATCGTGCAGAATCGGTCCGTGCGCTTCTTCATGGTGACCGATTCGGCAGACCGCAGCGTTCCCGCCAAGCAACAGACCCCGTTCGCCGAAAAGATGCACCGTGCCGGCCGCGACATCTCGCAGTATTTCGTGGCCGCGACCGACGACTACCATCACGGCGTCGTCGGCTACACGCAACTGGTCACAGGCGGATGCGTGCTCGGCAAGTCCGACGCGGACATCGCAACGGCGGTCGGCACCATGGTCAAGCGAAACGCCGCTTTTAACGCGCAAAGGGTTAAGGAAATCGCCTTGTTTGCCAAAAACGCAGGCGCATCGCCGCCGCCATCGGCCGAGCCTCGCGCCGCACCGTCAGGGGCCCGCACCGGCGGCAAGCGGGCGTGATGTCCAAAACCACGATGCCCGATCCCGCCCCCGACAATTCCCGCCAGGAGCGCCGGCTGTTCCGGCCCTCGGCGGCGTCGCTCAACTGGGTGATCACGATCGGCTTGTTGGCGCTGGGTTATGCGATCTATTTGCGCTATCTCGTGATCGAGCAGACGCAGATCGGGCTGGCCTGCGACGCCGGGCTGAGGACCTGGCAGTGCCTGAGCCGCACCGTGGTGTCGGCCCTGTTCGAAAACGAGGTGTTCGGCTGGGTCAGCCTTGGCGCCGCGGTGCTGACCCTGATCCGGCCGGTGCTGCCGTTGTTTACCATCTCGCTTGCGGCAAGCGCGTTCGGCATCGTGCTCCACAATGCCGGCCTGTCCGGATTGGCGGCGGCGCTTCTCATCATGTGCTTCGCCCGTCCCGTAGTCGATCAATCGTGACCGCGAGCACCATCACGACGGCTCCGAACCACAGCGCCTGCCAGTTGGCAAAGCCTTCATTGCGGACGATGTAGAGCCCGGACCCGGCCAGCGTAACGGCGGCGATGGTCTCGGCACGGCCGCGGGGTCCGGCACGGCCGGCGCCCAGCGCCGTTGCGATCGCAAAGGGAACCACCGCTGCGGAAAGCTGGGGGTCGGTGAAATCGCGGTAGCGCGGGTCGAACACCAGGCCGAGCGCGGTCTGGATGGCGAGGACCGTGGCGGCGACGAGCACGAGTCCACTCGCCCGGGCGACAAACGCCCCCTCCCTACCCTCCCCCGCTTGCGGGGGAGGGTAGGGAGGGGGCGGCCCGCCCAGCACGCACGCAAACGCCTGGAGCCTCTCATTCGCCGCCAGCGTCATGGCGGCGACGACCGGCGCCGCGAGCGCCACCGCCGCGAAGGCCGCACCGCGTATCCAGCCGCCGGGCCCGAAACTTTCGATGACCACATTTTCCAAGGCCCACGGCGCCGCGATGCCGGCCACGAGCCCGATCGCCGCGATGCCGGCCGCCACCCGCCCCGGGGCCTTGGCGACCGACCCGCCGCCGCCCGTTCGGATCGCGCCAGCAAACACGACGGCCGTCAGCGTCAGGCCAACGGCCAATTGCCATAGCCACCACGGATGATCGGACACCGGCTCGCCCCAGGCGAATTTCGGCTCACGCGAACTGCCGCCAAACAAGCCCCAATACCCGCCTACCGTTCCCTCAAGGTAGCGCTTCCACGGCTGGTCGAAGGCTTCGATCAAATTGACCCGATAGTTCTTCGCCCGTGCCCGCGCCATCACCTCCTCCAGCACATGAGCCTGGTTGGACCGCGACGGCAAAGCGCCCTCGCGCATCCGCCCGGCGCTCGGCCACCCCACCTCCCCGATCAGGATTTCCTTGCCCGGAAAGGTCGCGGCGACGCGGCTGCGGATGTCGTCCACATGGGCGGCGGCGATATCGGCCGCGATCGGAAAATCCTCCCAGTAAGGGAGAATGTGGATGGTGATGAAATCAACGGCTGCGGCGAGCTCGCGGTTGCGCAACCAGAATTCCCAGACATCCGCGTAGGTCACTGGCATCCCGGTCGCAGCTTTAACCTCGCGCAACACCGCGGCAATGTCCTCGGGGCTGAGCTCACCGCGCAGCAGCACCTCGTTGCCGACCACGATCCCGTTGATGGCATTCGGATAACGCTTGGCGAGCGCGATCGTGGTGTCGATCTGGATGCGGTTCTTCTGGCGGTCACGACCAAGCCAAAGGCCTTGGAGCACTTTAATGCCCAGGCGCTGCGCGATCGCGGGCACCTGGTCGAGGCCGTTGTCGGTTGCGTAGGTGCGCACGCAACCGGTCAGGCGAGCAAGTTTTGAGAGATCCTCTTCGATCCGGGCGGTCTCCGCATGGGTCGCCGCGTTGAGCGGGGTCTCGTCGCCACGAAACGGCGTATAGGACATGCATTGAATGGGACCCGGATCGGTTACGACCGCCTTGGCCTCGAAGATCGGGTCGTTCACCAGCTTCACGGTGATTTGCACCACTCGATCCTGGATTGGCCCCGCGAGCGGCCGGCCGAGCCACCACCAAGCTGCCACGACCACCGCCGCGGTAAGGATGAACAAGACGACCAGCTTTCGCATAAAAGATTCCGTGTTACGCCGACGGCTTCCGGCTCGGACCGTTCGAACCCCGCTCGTGATCCCCCTGCCCTTCCCGGCAAGCGAGGGAGGGTAAGGAGGGGGCGCTACCAACAGGGCCGGCTCCGCGCGCCGCCGCACTCATAGCATCGAAGCCCCGCGACGCAATCCGCCACCGCCCGCCTTGGCGCGACCGGATGCGCGGCTGCTCATGCAAATGCCGCACAGCCGCGATGTCCGAGCAAAGATTTCAGCTGCCGAACAGCACGACACGACTGGACAAAATTCGCAACTTCAGCCATTGACGAAAGGAAAATTTGGAAACGTAATCCGACGTGCTGGGCCCCGAGTATCCTGGCCGAATCCTTGTCAGAGTGAGCCTCGACAGAAGACCGATTGTGCGCCCCATGTTCCTTGTAGCTTGGCGTTTTCCTGCAATTGTCGTGAGCGCGGCAATTTTTGTAGCCGCCCCCGTCCTCGCCCAGAACGGCGAGCAAAAGCCGGCTGAAGCCGGCAAGGGGGAGACCGCGAAGGACGCTGCGGGTCGTCCCGACGAAGTAGCCGAAGCGAGCCGCGTCATGACCGGCCCCGCCGCGCGGGGCGAATGCGTCTGGCTCGGCGAACGTGCGGTCGGCTTGATGTGGAAGGACGACCTCGACACGGCGTTCCGTCACCTCGAACTGTACGACCGGTTCGGCTGCCCCGGCGAGCACGTGCAGATCAGTTTCCGCTGCGTCGTGCGCCAGGGCAATATCGACCAGAAGGACCAGAAGGCGACCGATGCCTTCAATGCCCGCGTCCATTCCTGCTGGATCAATCCCGCCCTGCCTCCTGCTCCGCCACCGCCGACGGCGGCAGCGGAAAAGCCGGGAACCAAATAGCCGCCCGCGAATTATTTTAAGCTTGGTATATCTTGTCGCAGTAGTTTTGCCCTCAAAACGCCACGTCCTCTCAATACTTGAAATGACGCGATACTCTGCGATCGCGCTAAGCTTTCAGACCGTGCCTAGGGGACAAGGTCCCGGTCGATCACTTCCGCCCCCATTTGGTTAGCGTTCTATGCGCTCCGTCGCTGTCGTGGTCGCGCTTGTAGCGTGCCTGCACACTGGCGTTTGGGCTCTTCGGCAGACCCAAACCTCCGCTCCCGGTTTTGATGGAATTCTGAACAGCGTTTCATATTCGCCGTTCACCACTGCCGTCCATCCGGATATCGAAGGCAGCCGGCCTCCCGAAGAGCGCATCCGCGCCGAGCTGAGAGCGATCGCCCCGTATGCGAGGGCGATCCGGCTCTATTCGTCGACTGGTGGCGTCGAGCAAGTTCCGAAGATTGCCGCCGAATTCGGCCTCAAGGTCACGCTCGGCATCTGGCTCGACAAGACCGACCGGCGCACCGACAAGGCCCCCCCTCCTGAATTCGATCCCGGCTGCAAGAACCGCTTGGAGCGGGACATGGCCGGCGTGCTCAACGTTAAGTGCACCAGCCGCAATATCCGGGAAATCACGTCGGCCGTCGACCTTCTGCGCAAGAACCGCAACGTCAACGGCGTCATGGTGGGCAACGAAACGCTGTTCCGCCGCGACCTGACGGCCGACCAGCTCGCCGAAGTCGTCAAACGGGTCAAGCGCGAGGTTGGCGGTACGGTGCCGGTATCGACCGGCGAAATTTACAGCGAGCTTCTGGGTCCCGATGATGAGGATGCGGATCAGCCCAAGCCCAGCAACGCGCTCAATCTGTTTCAGAAGCTATCCGGCGACGCGGCCGAATTGCAGGATCCCAAAGAACGCGCCTTTGCCGCCGAACGGCTGGTATCCACCGTCGATTTCGTTGCTGTGCACGTGCTGCCCTACTGGGGTGGCATACCGGCCGAAAACGCGGTCGACGCGACCGTGAACATATACGCGAAATTGCGTGAGAAATTCAAAGGTAAGCGCATCGTCATCGCGGAATTCGGGTGGCCGAGCTCCGGCTACAATCGCCGCGCCGCCGTTCCGGGCAAGTTCGAGCAGGCCGCGATCATGCGGGGGTTCGTCGCCCGCGCTCACGCACTCGGCATCGATTACAACCTCATCGAGGCTTACGATCAGCCGTGGAAGACCATCGAGGGCAGCGTCGGCGCCTACTGGGGCCTGTTCGACAATCAGACCCATCAGCCCAAATTCGCCTGGGCCGGTCCCGTCACCGATGGCGACAGCTGGAAGATCGCTGCCGTTGCGGTTGCGGTCGGGGTGCTGTTGTCACTTCCGGTACTGGGCATTGCGGGCGCCACGGCCGCCCAGGCGCTTTTGCTCGCATCGGCGGCCCATGCGGTCGGCGCCTGGGCCGCGACCGTATTCGACTATTGGGTGAGCCACTACTTCGTCGCCGGGGCGGCCTTTGCGCTCGCACTCGGCACCGTGCTCCTGATACCGCTGGTGTTGATCGCACTCGGGAGGATCGAGGAGATCGCCGGTATCCTGCTTGGCCGTTCGCCGGCGCGGCTCTTCAAGAAGACCGCTGGCGCCGCCGCGGACTACGCGCCCAAGGTTTCGATCCACATCCCGGCCTACCGGGAGCCCCCCGAAATGCTCAAGGCGACGCTCGACGCGGTCGCCCGGCTCGCCTACCCGAACTTTGAGTGCATCATCGTCGTCAACAATACGCCCGACGAAGCGATGTGGCGGCCGGTCGAGGAGCATTGCCGGACGCTTGGCGAGCGCTTTCGTTTCGTCAATGCCCCTAAGCTCGAAGGTTACAAAGCAGGAGCGTTGCGGCTAGCGCTGGCGCAGACTGCGCCCGATGCCGAGATCATCGGCGTCATCGATTCGGACTATGCCGTGACCCCTAATTGGCTTGCCGACCTGGTGCCGGC
>WNFT01010246.1_pt1 | contig 10750 bp, 11 predicted proteins | sample 5400191 | NCBI WGS metagenome assembly WNFT01 (sample SAMN13153359, study PRJNA577476) | soil metagenome | isolation source: 80 cm saprolite under Madrone tree | place: USA:California | collected 2016-06-14
CAACGTGCGGAAGAGCGAGGCCGATGAGACATATACGGTCAGCGCGCGCGCGATGATCCAGTCAGCCAGCCCGGTGATACCTTTTGTCTTTGGCGAGAAAGGGCACAGCATCGCGCCATGCAGCAAGATCGACCAGAGGCCCATCAAGCCCTGGCCGGTCGAAACCAGCGCAAATAGTGGAATGCGATCATTCTCCGTGTACTGCATCGCCTCGCCAGCGTGCTCAGCCAACTTTCGAAGCTGCCGATGGGGTCGCATCACGCCTTTTGGACGACCTGTTGTCCCTGAGGTGTATGTAATAAAACCCGTCTGCCCGGGCGGGATTTCGATCAATGGATCGTGGATCGGCCCGGTCGCCGTTTCGGATTCGAAATTCAAGATTCGGCAGCCGGGATGGCTGCATTCCGCCGCTAGATTCTGATTCTGCGCATCTGTCACGATGATCCGAGGCTCTGTATCCTCGACGAGCATTTTGTGCCGGGATACCGGATCAACCGGATCGAGCGCGACCACGATCGACCCGGCCTTCAATATTCCCAATACGGCTGCGACCACTGGCGCATCATGCGACATTAGGATTGCGACGCGATCGCCGGAGGCAACTCCGCAGCCGATCAAGCGATGCGCCAGGCGGTTTGCCGTTTCGTTTAATTCCCGATAGGTCGGCTCCCACGCCGTCGAACCGATAGCGATGCGAGATGGAAGCGTCGCAGCCACTCGCTCAAACGCCGCGATCAGCGACTCGTCACGGTCGAGCCCCTTCAGCCCTTCCAAGCTTGCGTCTGGCGTCGCCTCGCTTTCAGAAGTGGAAAACATGAACTGCCCCCTCGTCCAGCGCCAGCGGGCTTCATCGTCTGGTCCTTTCCTCAGGACCAGACTCCATTTCGCTCTGGATCAATTCAAGGGTGGGGTAACGTATCCCAATAATTACACAGCTGCTCATGAAGATGGTCGCCTTCTGACATTGGGGTGTCAAAGGTAACGTAGTTATCTACCTGGCCGTCATATCTTTTCCAAGAAGCCGGCGGGGTACCTGTTCTGGCAAAGATTGACCACGTATCCTGGAATGTCTTCACCAGAGCTGCCTCATCCGCTGTCGGAGAAAACTCCTCGCCGCTGAGCTTGTCGAAGACGAAAAGCAGGTCAAAACCATGCGAAGCACCGTATTTGACCGTCGGACCATCGCTATATACGTGCGTGTAGAAGAATCGCCCGACAAATTCGGTTTGGTGGGCGCTAATCGCTCTTAGGATCCTTCTCGAGGGACAGATATACTGCCTATCGGCCTCGATTGCGTTATACGCCTGGCGCGGCGATCGATATTTGCTGATTGGATAGAGACGAAGCAGCTCGACCGCCGAAGCACCAATATTCGAGACCTCTGCCGAAATCGCCCTGAAGTAATCCTCCTTGGTCTTGATGTCCTTTGACGCTGCCTCACCAATTACCGACATCTCTTCTTCGGCATTTCCTTGGATAATGGGCACGTGGTGGTGTTGTCCACGTCCCATGATCGCAATGGGAGAATCGGTCAAAACCGATCCGTCGACGACCGCACCATAGTAACCTGAGCCAGCGACGTCGGGCATTATCTCCACGATTTCTTTCGCTGACTTGTCGCGCATGCAGGCCAGTTCCAGGTCGCCGGCCGCGTCTGAACAATTCAGTTTCGCGGACAACTCCGAGCCCTTTTGTTCTGCGAGATTTAATGGCTTTGCGCCCTCCTTAACACCGCTATGTACAATTGCCCGATGAAACAAACCTTTGCTCAATGGTGAGCTCATTTGAACCCAAACACTTGTTGCGCCCGCTGAATGGCCAAAAAGCGTGACATTGTTTGGATCTCCACCGAACGCGGCAATATTGCCCTGAACCCATTTCAGCGCCTGAATCTGATCCAGGTAGGCGTAATTTCCAGATCCCCCGTATCCGCTTGCGGCGGACAGTTTCGGGTGGCTGATAAAACCAAGCGGCCCTAACCGATAATTCAGGGTCACGACAACAACGTTTGCGTTCTCGGCCAGCCGGGAACCGTCGTAAACAGCAACCATATTCGGCGATGTCAGACTGGCTGAACCGCTGATCAGAGATCCTCCATGAACAAAGACGATGACCGGAAGCGCGCTGGCACCCGAGGGCTTAAAGACATTCAGGTAGAGACAGTCTTCAATTCCAATGAATACGCCGTCAGGTCTTTCCTGCGGGCACTTTGAGGAGAAATGAGATGCATCGCGAATTCCCGTCCAATTGGCGGGCTCTTGTGGCGGCATCCAGCGCAATTTCCCGACCGGCGGAGCCGCAAAGGGCAAGGCCTTAAATGACTCCACCTGCCCCTGCAATACGCCACGGACGGGGCCGTTTTGGGTGTATACGATAGCCGCGCTGGCGTGGACGTTGACCCAAAATAGACCCAATACCAATGAGAACAAAAAGTGAACGAGACGAACGGATCGCATGGCACTCCCCCGCACTAATTTTCACGCTGTATGAGTTGACAATGTAGAAGCAGAAACCCGGTAGAAGTAGAAACCCGTTTTTGCGCCGGAAGCAAATTTGTCACGTAATCTCTCACGCAAAAGCTTGCATGGTTGGTGTGCATCGTCAAGGCCATGGACGAAGGCGCGTTCAAACAATTCTGCCCGGGATTTGACGTTGAGCAGCTCGATGAAGGCATTATGGATCGGTTTACCGGGTCGTGAGAAGTCGGTTATGGCCACATCGACATAGACCTCTGGCTCAAGTCGGCCGAGATGCTAAACTCTGGCGACGTGCCCAGGCCACGTAGTCATCCGACCTGGATTGAAAATCATGCCGGCCAGACGCTTTATGGACTCGATAGGCAACGTTCCATTCTTATGCCTGCCTCACCTCCTGGAATATCAGAGCAAACATATTCCATATGCGCCCGCGATTCTCGCTCCGGGGCGCGCTCCGCTGACCTACGGTCGCCTTTATCAGCACATCGACGAAATGGGGCGCACGCTGCGGTCCATGGGGATTGGCCGTCATGATCGAATCGCAGTCGTGCTGCCGAACGGTCCTGAGATGGCAGTGGCGATACTTGCCGTGGCCGCGAGCGCCGCTTGCGCCCCGATGAACCAAGCCTATGGGGCGGAGGAATTGTACAGATATTTCGCTGATCTGCGACCTCGCGCGTTGATCACCCAAGCTGGAATCGACTCGCCGGCGCGTCGCGCAGCGCTCGCGTGCGGCATCCGTGCGATCGGGCTGTCGACCGAATACGACACAGAGGCCGGTCTCTTCACACTCACGGGAGAGCATGAGAGCGCATCGTCCGAGGCGCCAGCCAGCGCCCACGACGTGGCGCTATTGCTGTTGACGTCAGGCACTACGTCGCGGCCGAAGATTGTGCCTCTGACACACGCCAGCATTTGTACTTCAGCTTACAATTCCGTCTCGGCACTGGCACTACGCGAAACTGATTGCGGCATTAATATGCTGCCGCTGTTCCATGGGCATGGATTGAATAACAACGTACTGGCCTCGCTGGCGGCCGGTGCCAGTATCGTATGCACCCCTGGCTGCGAGGTGAACAACTTCTTTGCGTGGCTAACGGAGTTTCAACCAACATGGTATTCCGCGGTGCCGACTATGCATCAAGCTATCCTCGCTGAGGCTCGGCGCAATCACGTGCGGGCAGCAGAGTGTCGGCTCCGCTTCATCCGCTCTGCATCGGCTCCGTTATTGCCGCGAATCTTCGCCGAACTGGAGCAGATTTTTAAGACCCCTGTGATCGAGTCTTACGGTATGACGGAAACCGCCTCCTCATTCATAGCGTGCAATCCGCTACCGCCGCGCCAACGTAAGCCAGGTTCGGTCGGCCTGCCGGCGGGTTTGGACGTCGCGCTCATGGACGAAGGGGGAGCCTTGCTGCCTGGGGGCCTGATCGGCCAGGTCGTCGTGCGAGGTCCGAGTGTAATGGCGGCCTACGAGGGCGACCAAACCGCAACCGCCGCGGCGTTTGCGGGCGATTGGTTCAAGACTGGGGATCTTGGTTTCTTCGACGACGACGGGTACCTGTTTCTGGCCGGCCGCATCCGCGAGATCATCAATCGCGGTGGGGAGAAAATCGCTCCCCAGGAAGTGGACGACGTGCTGCTGCAACATCCGGCAGTGGCAGAGGCGGTAACCTTTGCCGTCCCCCACGCCACGCTGGGTGAGGACGTCGCGTCGGCTGTCGTATTACGGTCCGACGGTTTGGCCACGCCGAAAGACATTCGGCGGTTCGCCATTGGCCGGATCGCTGACTTCAAGGTCCCGCGCCAGGTCCTCATCGTCGCCGAAATCCCGAAAGGCCCAACCGGAAAGAAGCAGCGTATCGGCTTGGCCGTTAAACTGGGTCTCGCGACCAGCGCTGCCGCGCTGACGACCTTCGTGGCGCCACGGACCCTCCTGGAGAAGCGGCTTGCCGAGCACTGGGCACAGATCCTCCAGGTTGAGCAGATCGGTATTCACGATGACTTCTTCGCGTCGGGCGGAGACTCTCTCCTGGCTACCGACGTCCTCTCCCACGTATACGAAGTCACTCAGGTTGAGCTCGAGATTTCGCGGTTTTTCGAGGCGCCCACTGTTGCGGAGGTGGCGGACCATCTCGAATCGCTGATTCGCGGAGGCCAAGCGGCCCGACCTTCCTTAGCCATTACCCGCGCACCCCGGAAAAATGGCGTCATGCCGGCTTCCAGCGCGCAAGAGCGGCTGTGGAGGCTGCAGCATGCGCTGGCCGATCTACCGTTCTTCAATGTCCTCTATGTGCTCCGGCTGACGTCGCCATGCGATGTGGCTGCCCTAGAACGGAGCATCAATGAAATCGTGCGACGCCACGAAATTTTGCGCACAACCCTTGCCGTCATCGGCGGCCGATACGTGCAGGTCATAGCGCCGCAGTTGAGCGTTCCCCTGGCATTCGACGATCTGCGGGTACCGCCGCGCGCCAATGAGGAGGCTATCGGACACCAGCTCATTCAAGAAGAAATGCTTCATTCCTTCGACCTCGCGAACGGCCCCCTGATCCGGACTCGCCTGTTGCGCTTGGCCGAGCGAGAATACCTATTGCTCATCTCCATGCACCAGGCCGTCGGCGATGGCTGGTCGCTCGGCGTACTCGTCGAGGAGCTCGTCACGTTGTATGACAGGTTCTCCGCCCAAGCAGAATCACCCCTGGCACCGCTCCCGTACCAGTACGCGGACTTTGCGCACTGGCAACGGCACTGGAAGTCACGTCCGGAGATCGTTGCGCAGCTCGCTTACTGGCGAGACCAGCTGCGCGAGCCGCTGCCCGTGATCCAGCTTGCAAAGCCCGGCCGTAGATGGACAAGCGATGATCTCCAAACGGAGCGCCGAAGGTGGACGTTGCCGGCGAGCCTGACGGAAGCCGCCCAACGCTTCAGCCAACGGGAACGCGGCACGTTGTTCATGGTGCTCGTGGCTGCGTTGAAGACGCTGTTGCACCGCTACCTCGGTGAGGACGACCTGCGCGTCGCGACGAACGTTGCCAACCGCAACCGTCCGGGGACGGCGGCTCTCATCGGCCCTCTGGTCAACACGCTAATCCTCCGCACCAATCTCGGCGGGGATCCCAATTCTCAAGAGGTGCTGCGTCGGGTCCGAGCAACAACCCTCGCGGCATTCGATCACCAGGATCTGCCTTTTGAAGAGCTCGCTGAAACTTTGGAACGCGAGCGCGCCATCAGGCCTGCGTCCCTCGCCCAGATCATGATCTTGCTCCAGAACGCCACTTTACGCGCTCCAGCAAGATTCAAAAGCACCCTCGCCTGCGAGGAGGCCAATCCCAATGCTATATTACCCCTAATGACAACAACAACGTTCGATGTTATCCTGGCCTTCGTTGAAAGCAGTCTTGGGCTCGTGGGGACGTGTATTTACAAGCCGCATCTCTTCAGCGCCAAGGAGATTGATCGCCTGCTTCAGGGCTTCGAAGATGTTATTGAACAAATGATGACACAGCCGGAGCGACCAATCTCAGCGATCCGTATCCTTGAAATGAGAAATGATCGAGCCGGCAAATAACTTGCGCGGCCTTATTATGGAGGGATGTGTTATGGTAGTACCCTTCCCGGTATACCCGCCAGCGGATTTGGACCAAGTGGATAAAGACAAACGCGGCGAGCTTAAACTGGCAATCCTGCAGGTCATGCATGACGATCCCGAAATCAAAAGATTGCTCAGAGTCAAAACGGACGAAGTGTACCAGAAGTTGCGCCGTAAGGGCGGCCTGGGGTCGCCGTAACGGCGGGTCGCGCTAGACTTAAAAACTCCAATGATGCATCTGGAGGACGACGACTGTCATCTCGCGTGCCCGCGGACAGTCGGCGAGCAGCGTCGCGCGGACCGTGGGTGACCTTTAGCTGCGGTGGCGGTAGGCGCTGCGCCCGTCCGCCAGCTCGACGAATGCATCTTCCAGAGCATCGACGCAGTCCTGCATCGAGAGCGGTGCGGCTTTTCATCCGCACCGACTTGACTATTCGGGTACGATCCCCGCTGATTTGGCGGCCTTTTTCCATGCCTCGATTTCATCGGCGATGAGCGATGCAAAGTCTTGGGGTGATCCGGGTTTCGGCTCAATGCCGACGTTCGTCAGGCTTGCCTTCATCTCTGGCGTCGCCAAGCTTGCGTTGACCTCGGTGTTGAGCCTTTTCACGATGCCCGCCGGAGTCCCCGCCGGCGCCAGGAGCCCGGTCCAATACCCCCGCGTCAAACGAGGAAATCCGGCTTCGATCAACGTCGGTACATCGGGAAGATCGGGGCTGCGCGTTGCGCTCGTAACCACGAGAGCGCGGAGCTTCCCCTCTCTGATCAGTGGGAGAAGATTCTCCGGCGTGCCGAAATTCATTTGAATCCGACCGCCCAGCATGTCCGGCACCGCCTGAGCGGCGCTCCTGTATGGTATCTTGTTGACGTTAATGCCGGTCGCCAGCAGGAACAGTTCCCCGAGCAAGTGCGCCCCCGCATTGAGACCAAACCCCCAATTCAATTTCCCAGGATTGGCATTTGCATATGCGATCAATTCGTTCACCGATCTCGCGGGCACCGACTGCTCTACGACCAACACCCACGAACCCGATCCGACGGTCGCGATCGGTGCGAAGTCCCTGATGGGGTCATAACCTAGAACCTTGGTCACCGCCGGACCGAGGGTGTGGCTCGCACTCGCGAACAGCAAGGTATAGCCGTCTGGAGCGGCGATCGCGACGTGCTTCGTGCCGATCGTGGTGCCGCCGCCTGGCCGATTCTCGACAATAACCGGCTCCCCAAGGCGCGAGGACAAAGCAGACGCCGTCAACCGCGCTATCACGTCGATCGCCGAACCGGCCGCCAATGGAACCACAAACTTGATCCCCCTCTCGGGATAGGTCTGGGCCATCGAGGCGCCGGCAATTACGCTCAGTCCGACTGCCGAGATCGCCGAGAAGGAGATCGCACAAAGTGGGCGAGGAGTAAGTTTTAAAATTGCCGCCGAGAACTTCATCGCTATACCTAAAAACTCCAACGATGCATAGGTAGGGTGATACTGTCATCTCGCGTACCCATGGACTGTCGGCGAACAGGGCCGCTGCGGATCGTGGGTGAGCAGGATATATCCGTGTGCCACCGTGCGTTCCATTCCTTGACGCTGGCCTCGCATCGTCCCCCCGATCGGCCGCGGTATCGTGGTCATCGTCACGCGGTCCTTGCATCGCAGGAGCGGGCACGGCCATGGATGTTTTCTGTAACTCAATGCTGTGGCCATGAGGGCTGGATGAGGCAACATCCTCATCTCAATCGCGCCGCTCTTCAATCAAATGGTTGGCCTCATTCGATCAGCTCGTCGGCACGTTGCAGGGAAATCCGGGGGATCGTCAGGCCGATCGCCTCGGCTATCTTGAGGTTGATCGTCAGCTCGAGCTTGGTCGGGAACTGCACCGGTAATTCGTTGATCTTGGCGCCCCGCAAGATTCTATCGACGTAGGTCGCCGCGATTCGGTACGATTCGACGATGGGCGCTCCATAGGACATCATGCCCCCTTGGACAACGTAGTACTTCGAGGAATAGATCGTGGGCAGCCGATACTTCACGGCGAGCCGATTGATCAATTCGCCATTGGCGGGAGCAGGGGGAGGGGGCACCATGAGCAGAGCACCGTTCGGCTCCGCCGCAAAGGCATCGATAGCGCGTTGCAGTTCAGCCGCATCGCGGTACGGCGCTCGAACCGTTTTCACCGACAGAACTTCAGCGGTGGAGTTGATCCCGTCGAAGAATTGATCATTGACGTTTTCGGGAGCGAAGATGAGCGCCGCCCGGGCGGTGCGCGGCGCCGCCTCCTTGAGCAACTCGAGCAATTTGGACGCGCGATGTTTTTCAGCAGGCCACCGGCCACAGGATCGCCGACATTGACGAAGACAATCGGAATGGTCCGTGTCCGCTGCAACACTGCTCGGGCCACCGCAAAGGAGCTGGCAGCAATGACATCGGGAGCGAGACCGACCAACTCATTGGCATGCGTACGAATACGGGCAGGGTCGTCGGCGGAATAGCGAACGTCGAACTGCACATTAGGACCCTCGCTCCAGCCCAGCTTGGCGAGTTCCTCCCGCAGAGCGCCCTGTTGAGCCTGAACGACACCCTCTGTTACGTCGCCACGCCACAATATTCCGATCCGCCGCGCCCGCTCGTCCCGCTGAGCGCGCACATCCAGCGGCCACGACGCCGCGCCGCCAATCAGTGCGATGAACTCGCGCCGTAGCATTCGATCACCCGGTCCGCGATGGCGAGCAAGGCTGCGGCACCCTCGATGCCTAGCCTGCGGGGAAGTTATTACATTGGCGCAGGCCGCGCAACAGACGGTGACTGGCCGAGCTACTTTGACTCGATCCAATCGGTCAAAACCACTGTGCTGAAGTGCCAGGGATGATTGTTCATCCGTCCGGCTTCATCCTTAGATATGGCCTATAATCTCAGCAATCTCTTGCATCCTGATTTCGAAGACTTGGTTCGCGTGCCTTCATGGTTGCACCTGTCCAGATGATCGGGAGTTGCGGCGCGGGCGGCCTGGATTGACGGCAGGCCGCTTGGCGCGCGTCTCGGATTCGCCGCGCCTTGTGCGGAGCCCGAAGAAGCGCGGCCCGTTCCAGGCCGTGCCGGTGATGGCCCGCGCGATGGTCGAGAGGCTTGCGTAGGTGGTCTCGCGCCAGACATAGCCGCCCGGCACGACGGTGACGGTGTGGCGCACCAGCACGGTGCCGGCCTTTAGGCGCCGGTCCGGCGGCTTGTTACTCCGCGCGTAGCTGTCGAGGACTTTGGCGGTTTGCGGAGCGAGCCCCCGAACGCCTGTTCCTGGATGCGCCAGCAGATGAAGCGCGCGACGAGATCCTTGGTGAAGTCCTTTGGCGGCGACGAGCGAAACGCAGTCCGCCAGAGGGTGCGAAGGTCGTCGAGGCCGAGTGACCGGATGCGGTCGATCTCGGCCTCAATGGCTTCGCCATCGGATGATCGCTGGGTCGCCGCAGCACGACCAGTTGATGCCGGAGCGCGGCATTCTCCGCCTCAAGTCGGCTCTTCGACTTGAACGGCGAGGCGAACAAGGTCAGCAAGAAGCATATCAGGGCAACCATCGCCGCTGACGTTAGGCGATTCTGCTGCCGAATCGATCCGGGCGGAGTTTTCGGTACACACAAGGGTGGTGAACTCGCGTCGTCGCATGGGTTCGCCCCTATTCGATGAGCTCGTTGACGCGCGCGAGCACTTGCCGCGGCACCGTCAGGCCGAGCGCCTTCACGGTCTTGAGGTTGATCGCCAACTCGGTCGTGGTCGGGAACTGCACCGGCAATTCGTTAATCTTGGCGCCCCGCAAGATGCGATCGACGTAGGTCGCCGCGATTCGCTGCGATTCGAAGAGGGGCGCTCCGTAGGACATCATGCCGCCCTCGGCAACGTAGTACTTCGACGAATAGATCGCGGGGAGCCGATACTTTACGGCAAGCCGATTGATCAAATCGCCATTGGCAGCGCTAGGGGGCGGGGGCACCATGAGCAAGCCACCGTTTTGAGGCGTCGTCGATCGCGCCGAAGAATTGAGCGTTGACGTGTTCGGGCTCGAAAACGAGGGCGGCGCGGGCCATGCGTGGCGCCACCTCCTTGAGCAACTCCAGCAATTTGCCGCCCATCGGCTGGTAGTAGCTTGTGATCCCCGTGGCATTGCCCTCGGGACGCGAGATGTTTTTCAACAGGCCGCCGGCCACCGGGTCGCCGACATTGATGAAGACGATCGGAACGGTCCGCGTCCGCTGCAACACGGCGTGGGTTACCGGAAAGGAGTTGGCGGCAATGACGTCGGGACCGAGACCTATTAACTCGTCAGCATGCATACGAATAACATCAGGGTCGTAGCCGGTGTAGCGAAGGTCGATCCGCACATTGCGACCCTCGATCCAGCCCAGCTTCGCGAGCGCCTGCCGCAGGGCGTCCTGTTGGCCATAAACGAGACCCTCGGTTACCTCGCCGCGCCACAATATCCCGATCCGCCGCACCCGCCCGTCCTGCTGCGCGTGCGCCGCGAGCGGCCATTGCATCGAAGGCACGGCTGCCGCGCCGCCGAGAAGGGTAATGAACGCTCTCCGTCGCATTCGGTCGCCTCGCCGGCGCGCGTCGGGCTGCGGGCCGGATGACACCCGCAGTGCGATGGCCGCTTTTTCGACTTTGCGCCCGCCGACGGCACCAGTGCTGCCAATTGGG
>WNFT01005915.1_pt1 | contig 10748 bp, 6 predicted proteins | sample 5400191 | NCBI WGS metagenome assembly WNFT01 (sample SAMN13153359, study PRJNA577476) | soil metagenome | isolation source: 80 cm saprolite under Madrone tree | place: USA:California | collected 2016-06-14
TCGAACACATTTATGAACCACTATCATTCGTGAAGCAATTAGTCGGGCGCACAAAGCCGGGGGGCTACATTGTTCTCGCTACGCCTGACATCGGAGGTGCGTTGAGGAAACTGATGCGCCGCCGCTGGCCATCTTTCAAGGTTCCCGAACACGTCCTCTACTTCAATTATATGACGTTAAGCTCGTTAATGTATCGAGCCGGCTTGGGCGACGTTCACAGACTTCCTTATCCGCATGCTTTTCCGTTGGGTTTGATCATAGCCAAATTCGGTTTCAAGCTTCCGCCCTGGGTCGGGCGCTTCAAGGTATGGGTGCCGGCCACCACTGTTGCTGCTTATGGAACAGTCACAAACGCGTAACATCCAAACAAGGCAGCCCTCCCTTTCGGTCGTCATGCCTGTCTTTCGTGAAGGCGTGCAGTTATCTGTCTTCCTGGCGGCGGTGCGCGACTCTCTTAGCCAATGCGACCTGCCATACGAACTAGTGCTTGTTGACGATGGTTCTCCCGACGATACCTGGCGGGTGATAATAGAAGAAGCGAAAAGCTCCCAGACGATCTGCGCTCTGCGACTAAGCCGTAATTTTGGCAAGGAATCGGCGGTGTGCGCGGGACTGGAGCATGCGCGTGGCGACGCGATAATCGTGATGGATGCCGACGGGCAACATCCCCCATCGCTTATTCCAGAGATGGTTCGCACGTGGCAACGCTCTGGAGCCGACATTGTGGAAGCGGTTAAGCGCAGGCGCGGACGCGAATCGTTATCGAGCAAGATTGGAGCCCAGCTGTTCTATTTCATCCTGAACAAGCTGTCTGGATTCCATTTTAAAGGCGCATCGGATTTCAAACTCTTGAACCGCAAAGCCGTTGATGGGTGGTTAAAAATGCATGAGCGCAATGTCTTTTTCCGAGGCATGACCGTCTGGATGGGTTTCAACACTGTGCAAATTCCTTTTGAGGTCATGCCACGCTCCGGTGGTCAATCCGCGTGGTCTGTGTTAAAGCGCCTGAAACTGGCTCTCATCGGAATAACTGCATTCTCGTCATTCCCGCTGCATTTGGTCACCTTAGCAGGGGTGATATTCTTGGGCTTGTCGGTTCTTTTGGGAGTGGAGACGTTGTACCTGAAACTAGCCGGCCAAGCAGTCAGCGGTTTCGCAACCGTCATTCTACTGGAACTGATGATCGGCAGCTTTCTGATGATTAGCCTCGGCGTCATCGGCGAATACCTGGCTCGCATTTACGAGGAGGTCAAAGGCCGGCCTCGATACATCGTAGCTGAATCGATTGAACGTGGTACTGAGTCGACCGCGGTTAGCGGCACACAAAGAGCAGCGGAATGTCCGGCTCAAGCGAGTTGAGAGGCTAAACAGCGCCGCAGAAAATAGAATGAAGGACGCTAGTAGCTACCGCTTACTGCCTCCTCCGAGGCTAATTTGGCTCACGCGATCCGAGAAAGTGGAAACCGCGTAAAGTTTGTCTCCCCACAGCGCCATAGCGGATGGTCCATCGAGCTGGTCTGGAAGCATAGGTCTTAACGCTCCCATTCTGGCTCCATTCAGATCGAAGACGAGCAAGTTATGCGTGGCAACGCTTGACGCATACAAACGATCCCTCTTTGGGTCAATAATAACGTGTTCGAGGGGCCACGTATTGTTTCGCCACTCTTCCACAATCCATTTCCAAAGAAATCGTCCGTTCGAGTCGAAGACTTGGATGCGCTTATGGAGCGGATCGGCCACATAGACTCGGCTGGTCTTTGCATCAACAGCGAGACCTGTATGGTTGGCAAACTGGCCATCGCCCGCTCCCTCCGATCCCCATACGGCGAGCACGTTACCATCCGGATCCATCTTTACGATCCGGCTATGGCCCTGGTCTAGTACGTAGATGGCGTTATCGGGTCCGATCGCGATGTCCCGCGGGGCGTAAAACCCGGGATCGGGGCCGCTCCATTGAGCAAAGACGCTGCCGTCCGGCCCCAACTTTAGGACCCGGTGGTTCCCGGCATCGGCGACATAAATGTTCCCGTCTCGATCAATCGCAATTCCGTTTGGTTCCTTAAGTTGTCCATAGCCCGTGCCTTTTGTTCCAATGCTAGTAATGAACGTGCCACTCGGTGTGAACTTCTCGATCCGTCCATTGCGGCTATCGGCAACCAGCACATTGCCAGCTCGATCAATAGCAATTCCGAGCGGGTCATCAAACTGTCCCTTTCCTGATCCCTTACCACCTTCAAACATGGTAGTAGCGTGTTCAGGTAAGGCTCGAAGATTGGCAGGTTCTGTGTCGGGCACCTTATAGATCGTTAGCGAACTATACCGGCCTTGTTTGTCCTCGAACACCTTCGGAAAATATTCGGCATAGATTTGTTCGTTCGGCCGTTTAATGATTTGGTTGTGGCGAACGCCATTATCAAATGCCACATAGCCGATGTTATTTTCCTTTAAAAGCCGATACACCTTACGAGGGTCTCTACTCTCGAACATCTCCCGCTGAATTAGTTCGCGTTTTACAATGTCATATCCGGCGCCCCAGGCAAAAAGCGTATAGCCGCAGAAGAGTTTGCGGCCGGCAAAGAGAATTGGGTGGTACATGAATCTATCAGTTAAGAAGGCCTTGTCCGACCTGGTTTCTGACAGCACCCACTTCATCAACGGATCGTTCGCGTAAGCAAATTCCGCGAGATGACGATTGTAAATGGGAAAGAGATCGATAGCTCCACCCATCATAATAGAAGCCGTCACCGCGGTGGCAACGACTGGGCCCAGGATTGGCGCGGTCTTTAGCTTCCAGAGCCACCATACCCCATAGGCCGCGAACAGGTTGGCTAGAATCACCCAAATATTCAGGAACTTATGATTTGCCGGCGTCTCAACGCTGAATCGGAATAAGAAAGCAACCAATACCAAACTGCAGATGGCGATAAAGAAGCGACGCTGAAACCATGAAACCACTAGCAGTGCCAGGATTATCACAGGCCACTTTAAACCGAACGTATAGCCGAGATACTCGACGACTTTAGCTATCGTCGGATGCTCGATGGTATATCCCCATTGAAAGAGGGAGTAATTCCTGGGACCGCCGCCGGCGGATAAGTACCATAGTTGTGGCAATGCAATAATGGCAGCAGCGATTCCCAGCAACAACATGTATTTGCGCTGAGGAAAAAGAATGAGGAGGAAGAGTAGGACCGCAAAGGCTGCGGTGAAGACAAGGGCATTCCAGAATGGCATAGCACCTAAAAGTAATCCGGTAAAAATAAAGCCCTTGCCAGAGACGATAGCATCCCTCGCGAATGTGATAACGCCTGAAGCTTGCCGCGGTTCAGACTTGATGATTGCCGTGCCATCAGGCACTTCACTGCCGGCGACAGGTGCAGGAAGTTCATCCGAATCAGCGGACGTTCTTTGCTGGTAGCGATCGATCAGGAAAATCAGTACAATGAGAAGTATACCGATTCCGCTGGCTAAATGTCGTTGGTTTATGTAAACGCTTTGCGTCCATATTCCCCAATCCTCCCCGCGATACGGATAACTGGAACGGAGGAATCCCCTCAAATGGAGTACCGCATGGAAAGCCTGTGTTAGTGACGATTGAGACCGAAGGAATGGAATGGAAGCAAGTGAGCCGTTGAGGAAAAATAAGGCAGAGCCAATGCGTCCAACAGGTCGTGAATTAAATAACAGTTGCCCCAGGCTCATAACGAGCGCGAGCATGCAGACCATGGTAACAGCACTCAAGATGTTCAGGCTCCATGCTATATTAAGACCGAGAAATTCGAGATTCCCGGCCTGAAAAAAGAAGAGAAAGTGGTATCGAATGGGCGCACCAGAAAAAAAGGGATATTCTGTAGGGAAGTTATGACCCACAGAAAAGCTCCGGATCAACGCTGTGTGTGGCCCGAAGTCAGTCCAAACCAGATCGGCTATGAGCAGCTTACCGTCTTTATAACCGAATGTGGTAAACATCATCCAGCACGCCAGGCCGAAATACATCGCTAACATGATCCAATCCCAGATTTCTGACCCGGAAGCGCGTGGCTCGATGAATACCGGATGAGACCCTACCTGGCGTCTTGATCTGCGAATTGACAGGAACATTACGGTCGTCGCGACTCCGAAAAAGCAGAGATCCGCCCAAAGCAACGGCTTGGCTGTCTGTGCGAAAACCAAGGCCAGCAGATAGGTAGACCAAGAGCTGAGCAGTAAGCCTACGAGCACGGCTGCCGCTAAGCGGTGCGCACTCGATACGAACCGATAAAAGCGTCGGCAGAGCAGGTCCCCAAGATAAATCGCGACCGCCAGATAAATCAGAGCGAACATACGCAAATCCTTGTTGATTTACCCACTCGCACAGGCGCGAATCCTAAGCACCCAAGCTTTTCTGTCAAACGCACTACAGTGGCGGCGTTGGACGCGGTCGCGGATTTGGGCGAGGTCGCGGCGTCGGAGTAGCTCTCGGAGTTGTCGTAGGTGTTGATGTGGGTGTTACGGTTGGCGTCGGAGTGGGTGTAGGCGATGATGCCGGCACCTCAAAGGCGTAAATTTTGTTATCACCCGCGACATAGATGCGTCCACGAGCCGCAATGCCAGTGGTACTGTAGTTATGAGTGCCAGCCATCAGTTCGTTCGGACCGCCACCGCCGTAAACAACGGCACCGGTCTCTCCGTCATAACCGTGTAACCGCTGGTCGCCCGGGTTACCCCGATCCTCCGTGCCAACCACCCATACAATCATGTTATTCGTCCCATCCGTAGAGGTCACAAAAGGAGAGCCGCAATCGTCGGCGCCCCTGTTTACGGTCCAACCGCTGGCGATGTCGATGGTAGGCGGATTGGTTCCAGTGATACCAAAAGTCGAAAGCGTGCTGCGGTCGGCGCGGAACGCGACATAGGTGCCCTGGTTGGTTCGATAGGCTGCTGCTGCCTGTCTTAAGAATTGCATGCCGGCAACCTGAGCCGACGCTATAGGGACGCTAATCCCACCGAGGTTATCCCGATTAACCAAATACGCCTTGCCATCCTTACCCATCGCAACCACAAGGTGGGAAGGCGTTGCATCAGGCACATCCACCAGTAACGGACCGGAGCCGCCGAGATCCAAGTCTGCATTGTCGAGGTTAGGCCAGTTTGTGGGTACCCAATAGTCGCTGGGCAATCCGCTAAAGATCGGCCCGGGCTGGAAGCGAATTACCCCTTCACCGCCGTCCCAATTTCCATTGGTGCCAGAAGTGTTCCCAGTCGTGACGAATGGGTTCTTCCCGTCGCTGGCGATGCCGCCGACTCCCCATATAGCGCCGCCGTGAGTGCCGGCGGTGGTGGCCGCGGCCCATGCCGTTACACTGGCAGGATTATCAATCGGCACTCCTACGAGCCAGCCATGATAAAGACTGCAATCCGAATGACTCGCATACCCAACATAAAGAGTGTCGCCCACGATTCCGAGCGCGGCCCGTTGCAGTTGGATCACTGGGGTGAAGTTGATTCCGTTGTACGAAACTGTCTCAACGTCCACCGGCCAGCCTGGATTAATATCGCCCGTATCAATATTAAGGGATATGATGAAATGTTTCTTGGTGGCACCGCCATCGGGTGTGGTCATCGCGGCCAAAAGAAGCGCGCGTGAGGCGAGATCGACAATAGGCGTGCTCGTGATGCCCAGCGGATCAAGGATAGTGCATGGAACATCATTTGCCGGCACAGGATCGCCAACGTTGCGCTCCCAGATGACGCTGCCGTCGAGGGCGTCGAGTGCATACACGTTATTCGATTCGGTCGCGGCAATGATCGTCGGTCTACCGCCTGGACCGTTATCAAGGTAGAGCGGTTGCGCGTAAACGTTGCCGACAATCGCTCCGTCAAAATTCAGGTCGCGCGTGAGATTGGCGGCGGCGCCCGGCGTGAAAGCAGAGTCAACGTAAAGACCGTCCCGCGAATCGTGGTTGTGAAACTGGGTCACGTTCACCTGCGCGTTCGCCGGAAGAATTGTACTCAGAATAGCAATGCACGATCCGGCAATGACGAGCGGGTAAATGGAATGTGAATGAGAAGTGCGTTTGTTTTTCACGTGTTGAGCTTGGGTGAGGAGAGAACCTTTTACTTGAAGCGCGTTGAAGACGTCGAGCCATTTTTTTGGATTTTGCGATTCCCTTCCGCGCCCGCACGCGGCGGACAGCTGGGTAGCTCCGCCAACCGTAGGAAGACGAAGCGTTGTGGGGCGATCCCGGAAGTTTCGGGATTGCCCCATCGAATTTGGCAGGCGAAGCTCCCGCCCTGCAATCGCTTTACGGACCGGCAAGCGGAGGCGCTTGCCCTAGAACTTCATTCCGAATTGACTAGTGCGGCGGTGTTGGGCGAGTCCGCGGGGCCGGGCGAGGCCTCGGTGTTGGGCTAGGTCTTGTGGTTGGCGTTGGAGTCGGAGTAGGTGTTAGCGTTGGGGCCGGGGTAGGTGTTGATGTCGGCGTCGGAGTGGGTGTCGGCGGAGGTGTAGGCGTAGGCGTAGGCGATGATGCCGGTACTTCAAAAGCATAAACTTTGTTGTCTCCGGCAATGTAGATGCGTCCCCGAGCTACAATGCCGGTGGTGCTATAATAATGTGTTCCTGCCATCAGTTCATTTGAGCCGCCTCCACCGTAAACAACTGCACCGGTGTCTCCATCAAAGCCGTGTAATCGCTGGTCACCCTGTGTGGCATGATCCTCCGTGCCAACTGCCCAGACAATCATGTTATTACTGCCATCGGTAGAGGTGACAAAAGGCGAGCCGCAACCGCCACTGGCCCGGGTCACACTCCAACCGCTGGCGATGTCGATTGTCGGCGGGTTAGTGGCGGTAATGCGGAAAGCGGACAGAACGGTGTTGCCGTCGTTGTTGGCGCGGAACGCGACATGGGTGCCCTGGTTGGTCCGATAGGTGACGGCTGCCTGGAGAATAGTGCTGCTGGCAACCTGAGCTGATGCTACCGGCGCGCTGACCCCACCAAGGTTGTCCCGATTAGCCAGATACGCATTGCGGTCCTTACCCATTGCAACAACAAGATGGGAAGGCGTGGCGCCGGGCACATCCACCAACAACGGACCGGAGGCGCCCAGATCGGAGTCGATTTGATCGAGCGACTGCCAATTGGTAGGGCCCAGTAATCGCTGGGTAAGCCGCTAAAGATGGGGCCGGGTTGGAAGCGGATCACTGCTTCCCCGCCAGCCCAATTACCGCCGGTGTTGACGGTATTACCCGTGGTGACGAAGGGATTGTTTCCATCGCTGGCAACGCCGCCGACTCCCCATATGGCTCCGCCTGTGGCACTGGTCGCCGCGGCCCATGCTGTTACGGTTGATGGATTATCGATTGGAACTCCCACCAGCCAGCCATGCCAGAGACTGCAATCCCTCATGCTCCCATACCCAACATAAAGGATGTTGCCTACGATTCCGAGTGCCGGTCGTTGCTGTTGGATGGCTGCTGTGAAGTTAATACCGTTGTATGTAGCTGTCGCCTCTACATCCACAGGCCAGCCGGGATTGATGTCACCGGTGTCCACGTCAAGCGAGAAGATCAGATGTTTCTTGGTCGTGCCACCGTCAGGTGTGATCATTGCGTTCAAAAACAGTGCGCGAAAAGCAAGATCGACAGTGGGCGTGCCGGTAATACCCATGGGATCAAATTTTGTGCATATGAGATCGTCTGCCGACACCGGCGGGCCAACGCTGCGTTCCCAGATAACGCTCCCATCGACAGCATCGAGCGCGTACACATTATTCGATTCGGTCACCGCAATGATCGTTGGTCTGCCACCTGGACCGTTATCGAGGTAGAGTGGTTGCGCATAGACGTTGCCTTGAATTGTGCCGTCAAAGTTCAGGTCGCGCATCAGATTGGCGGCTGCACCCGGGGTGAAGGCAGAGTCAACGTAGAGCCCATCCCGCGAATCGTGGTTGTGAAACTGGGTCACGTTTACTTGTGCGTTTGTTGAAAGGGTTGCGCCCCAGAAACAAACGATGACAACCGAGAGAATGGAAGATTGAGGCTTCATAGGTCCAGTGCTTAATAATTCCCGCCGCCCTTTTACCACGCCGCACTGCCTTTGTTTCAATGTGGATGACGAATCGCTGATCACCGATCACCAATCACTATATCTTTCAGCGCGGTGTCGGACGAGGATGTGGACTCGGGCAAGGCCGTGGCGTCTGGCCCGCCTGGACTTCAAATGAACCGATGTCAATGCGACGGTTACGCCAGCGCCAAAAGGTTGGGCCGCGCTGATCATAGACGGGCGGTGGGGTAAACATGGGATTGCCTGCATCAATTGCTGGACTGCCGGGCAAGAGTTCATGCGTAAAGGTCGGTCCACCGTTGTCCTGCAAGGGACCTAGTAGCGGATCAGTATTGTTAAGATCACCCGGTCGGTTCAAACCGCAGTCATCGCTGCAGACATTGTAACCAAGCGAAATGACTCCACCATAAATGTTGTCGCCCTCGGTAGCCGAGTTGTAGCTTAGGATGCTATTGGTGATCGTGACTCCGAAGGAATAGATACCACCGCCCAGGCCAGGTCCCTTGAAGCCGTTGTCCCCCCACGCCGTGTTCCAGCTAACGGTACAGTTGCTAATCGTCCCCGCGCCAAAAATACCGCCGCCCTGGCCCGGTATGTGGTTGTCGCCGCCGCCAGCTGCGTTGCCACTGATGGTGCTATCGCTGATCTCGATTGTTGTTCCGCTGGCGGAAATGCCGCCGCCCGCGAAGAGGGCGAAATTATCAGCGATTGTGCTGCCGGTAATTGTGAGTGTTCCGTCATAGCTAGAAATGCCGCCGCCGCCCCCATCGGCAGAGTTACCGCGCACAGTGCTGTTGATGATGATCAGCGCCCCAGAAGCGTTATTGATTCCGCCGCCATCGCCTCCGTTGGCACTGTTGTAGGTCACGGCACAATTGTTCACGGTCAACGTTGCCTGATCGTTGTAGATGCCCCCTCCACCGTAGCTAATGGTTAAACCTTCTATTGTCACAGTATGGTTTGGCGTTACATGGAAGACGCGGATGCCCGCGTTTAAAGTTACATAACCCCACACCGCCAGCAGAGTCGGGGCCGGTCCGCTGATCGTGACGCTCTTGTCGACTGCCAGCTCATCACTGGTCAGCGCGATGGTGCCGGTTACGGTGAAATTGATCGTGTCACCATCATTCGCGTCGGCCAGGGCTTGCCGCAGCGAGCCGGGACCACTGTCGGCGGTGGTGGTGACGGTTATGGTGTCTGCCTGAACTGAAATGGCTGCGGCACAGACCACGACGGAACAAATTGCAGCGCGCAGATTGGACACCGTGGATCGCAAAGTGGATTTGTCTCTCATGGTGGAGAATCGACGAGGAAAAACCTTACTGGAAGCGCGTCAAAGATGTCTAGAGATTTCTCATTTGAGGATTCTCTTCGGCGCGCCCGACGGTCGCGCCGTACCAATCACTAATCACCAATCACCGATCACTATCCTTTGCTACGGCTGGATTTGGTCGGTCCAGAGAAATTGCCAGGTGGCTATCGCGTTGATCGCGACTGAAACAATGAAGAGCGAGATTTCGGGCACAGTTATTTTCGCAGGTCCATTGCCTGTCAGCAAAAGAAACATCCAGGGAAGCAGGATCATTGCGTAGCGGTAGGAGAATTGCCAGCTCCCCGGATTTCCGTGCAGCCAAAGCACAAGTGTTAAGATGCTGATAGCTACCCAGGCCACCATCTTGTATCGCCCGCCCTGGCGAAACAGAAGACATAGAAACGGGCTCGCAAGGAAGATTGAGCAGCCAAAGCCGTCTGGCTGGATGTAAGGAAAGGAACCAATGCTCCCAAGGCCTTGGAACAGCATCGTGTAAATATTCCAGGGGATAGCGTGGATCGAGAACAACCCGTGTTTATACCACGGTTCCTGGGCTACTTCCGGGATATGAATGTAACCAAAGTCGAAAATGGAATGGAAACGCGCGAAGTTATAGGCGGCAGTTAGCAGGGCGAGTGTCGCGGGCAGGCTTACGAAACGGATGAGCACAGAGCCCGCCTCATAAATCTTGTAGCCGCCTCGCTGTGTCGAGGCGCGAGACAGGTGTTCATCCCCGGGGCGCGGCGACACAGCGCCGTGGCTGCGACCGCGCCAGAACAAATAGAGGTAAATGGGCAATGTGATGAGTAGCTCGGTGCGATTCCCAAAAGCCAGGGCAAAGAACGCGCCTGCAACAAACGGGGATGACCTGACCAGGGTAAAATAGAGTGCAGCGGTTTGCCCCAGCAAAGCTAGACCAAGGGCGATTTGCCAGGCTCCGCCGAATCCAAGGTTGCACCATGTCCAGGTTCCGAAAATTGGAAACAGAGCCAACATGATCCTGCGCGCTAGCGATTTGCTTTCGAGGCTTGAGTAATCGGCACCGAACGCGTTCGCGACTTGGAAAAAGAAATAAACGCACAATCCGGCAATCAGGGATGCCAAAATATGTCCGGGAAAGCTATGGAGCAGACCCGTGTTTCGCAGGAGCGCTACTGGAAGCATGCTAATCACTGCTCCCAGCGGAAAAGCTGAGTAGTATTTGTCTCCTTGCGGGATCATTTCATTCAGCCAGTCAGGCGGTTTTTCCTGAAGGCCCAGCTGACCATGGAGCAGGGCTGAGGCGATCTGACTCGTGTAATCCAGATCGTGCAGGGTTGCCTTGGTCGAGAAATAGAAGACGATTGCCGCAAACAGCGAGACGGCTATCGCCACCGGAAACTCCCG
>WNFT01005916.1_pt1 | contig 10747 bp, 10 predicted proteins | sample 5400191 | NCBI WGS metagenome assembly WNFT01 (sample SAMN13153359, study PRJNA577476) | soil metagenome | isolation source: 80 cm saprolite under Madrone tree | place: USA:California | collected 2016-06-14
CGCGACATCACCGCCGACATGACCATGGTCGGGGGTAAGATCGTGCATCAGATACCGAACTGAATTCCATATCCATCCCATTTTCACGCTATCCAAACAGCTAGGCGCTTCGGTGTGAGTTGCCGGCGTTACGTTGACGGCTGAACCGGTACCAAAGCTCAGCATCCCAGTGAGATGCAGAAACCTGCGTACATGAAGCCACCTGCGGTCGAAGACATGCACACAGCCGGCTATCGCTACAGGAAGGAAGCGAAATGATGAACACAAACTCCACTCGTCTTCGAATCGTCATCGCCCTCGTGGCGGTTTTCCTGGTCATTTCTGCCGGCCGCAGCGCAGCCGTCGCACCAATCAATCTCGTTATCGACGCCGATCCCGGCGTCGACGATGCGACCGCGCTCGTCTGGCTTTTCTATCAGACCACTTATCCGGTCAATGTTCTCGGCATCGGAACAGTCCTGGGTAACACGACGCCGCTGAACGGCGCGAATAACGCGCTCACCGTTCTCGATGCTGTCGGACGCCGCGATATACCGGTAGCCGTCGGCAGTCCCGAACCTCTTTCACAACCGCTTAATCTCGGACCCTGGCTGGGCCTGCGCTCTCCGGCATTCCTGCATGGGCCCGATGGCCTCTGGCAAATCGGGCAGCAGCATCCCCATATTCCGAGTGACTTCGATAAACGTGATGTGCCCACATTTTATCGGGACATCGCTAACGCTCACCCGGGCGCCACTTTGCTGGTTCTCGGACCGTTGACGAATATCGCTCAGGCGTTTGCGCGTTATCCCGATGCGATGCAGCGCTTCGGCCGGATTGTTATTGGGGGCGGGGCCAGGAACGGAGGAAATCGGACTCCGTCGGCGGAATATAGTTTCTGGCAGGATCCCGAAGCTGTCAGCCAGGTCCTTTCGGCGTCCCGTCGGCCACCGATTGTCATACTGCCGATGGACGCGTTTCAGCAGTTTTCAATGACTCTGGATGACGTTCGGGACCTTTGTGATCGTGGGCGGGACGGGTTGAGATTGATTTGCCCCGCACTTGCGCAGTTCGTCAGCAATCAGATCAATCCGCCTGTTGGCCGCAGCCGCGCATGGATCCCGGATGTAGCAACCGCCATGTATGCCCTCGATGCATCTCTTGGCAAGACTCAAACAGGTCTGGTTAGAATCATCACCGGTAACGACAGGATGCGCGGACACACCGAAATCGCGTTGACGCTTTTCGAGCGCATCACCATGATCAGCTCCGATAGCGAACTAAACCAATTGACCGAGGTGGCACTGTCGGATCCGGCGAGCCTGCCGGCGAAAATCGGCGAACTTCTCGTCCGCGCACCTGACAATGCAGGTATCGTCGTGGACATCAATGAAATGGCAATGCATAAAATCTTCCGGCGGGCAGTAACGCATCACGCCGGTGACGCGGCCTGGCCTCAGGATTAAACTATGAAGATGATGGCGTCGATGTTTGACGATAATGTCCGTGCTGCATTCGAGAGCAGGATTCGCCTGCTCCGGCCGGATAGCCAGCGGCGATGGGGCCGAATGAATGCGAAGCAGATGGTGTGTCACATCAGCGATCATCTTCGCATCAGTCTGGGCGATATTCCTGCGAAACCCGCTGCCAGCCCGCTGCGGTATCCCATAGTGAAACATCTCGTCATTGACGTGCTGCCCTGGCCAAAAGGGCGAATTCAAGGACCGCCCGAAGCCTTCATAACTTCGCCCACAGACTGGCAGCGGGATATCACGGCGCTATTGGATTTGCTCCAGCGGTTCGGAAAAGAAAAGTCGCGCCTGCATTGGCCGCTGCACCCGATGTTTGGAGCAATGACCGGGCCGCTATGGAGCCGTCTGACCTGCCGGCATTTCAATCATCATCTAACTCAGTTCGGGGCGTGAAGACCTGCCAGTGATGTTAGGCTCTAATCATGCCGTTTGAACATTTCGACGTTTTGATTGTGGGAGCCGGTCTGTCCGGCATCGACGCCGCCCATCATCTGCGCGAAAAGTGCCCGACCAAGACCTTCGTCATCCTTGAAAGCCGCGCGGCGATTGGCGGCACGTGGGACCTGTTCCGCTATCCTGGCGTGCGCTCGGACTCGGACATGCTCACCATGGGCTATGCCTTTCGCCCGTGGAAAAACCCGAAGGCCATTTCAGACGGCCATTCGATCCGCCAATATATATCGGATGCGGCGCGCGAGGAGGGCATCGACAAGCACATCCGTTTTCATCACAAGGTCGTACGCGCCGAGTGGTCGTCACAGGATGCGCGCTGGAAGGTTGAGGCTTCCCGCCACCTGCCTGACGGGCGTGAAGAGGCCGTGACCATAACCTGCAACTTTCTGTTCTCGTGCGCAGGCTATTACAAATACTCGGCAGGCTACACGCCCGAATTTCCTGGCCGTGAACGCTTCAAGGGAACTATCGTCCACCCGCAAGCCTGGCCTGGGGACCTGAATTATTCAGGCAAACGCGTCGTTGTCATCGGGAGTGGCGCCACGGCAGTCACGCTCATTCCAGCCATGGCGAAGACCGCAGCCCATGTGACGATGCTGCAGCGCTCGCCTACCTACATCGTTTCCTATCCCGAGCAGGACAAGCTCGCGATTGCCTTGCGCCGCCTTCTGCCGTCGAAGCTGGCGTATGGCCTCGCGCGTTGGAAGAACATCGGCTTCATGACCTATGCTTACCAGTTCGCCAGGCGCCGGCCCGAGGTCGCGAAGAAAGCGATTTTGAAGCTCGCCAGCAACGAACTCGGCGCCGACTACGACATTGCGACGCACTTCACACCGGGCTACTATCCCTGGGAACAGCGCCTCTGCCTTGTTCCGGACGGCGACCTGTTCGTTGCTATTCGTGATGGCCGCGCGAGTGTGGCGACCGATCAGATCGAGACCTTCACGGAAAAGGGCATTCAGCTCAAGTCCGGCAAGGAACTCGAAGCCGATATCGTCGTCACCGCAACCGGTCTCGTGCTCGAGATCTTGGGTGGTATCGAAGTGCGCGTGGACGGCAAGCGCGTGGATTTCTCGGAAACGTTATCGTACAAGGGCGTGATGTTTTCGGACGTGCCAAACCTGGCGTCCGTTTTCGGCTACATCAATGCCTCGTGGACATTGAAGGCCGACCTCATTTGCTCTTACGTCGCGCGTCTCATCGCCTATATGGACAAGAAGGGTTATGCCCAGGTGACGCCGCGCAACCGGGAGCCTGCGATGCCGAGGGCGGCCTTCATCGAACACTTCTCCTCGGGCTATGTGCAGCGCTCGCTCGCGAAATTGCCGAAGCAGGGAGCGAAGCCACCGTGGCGGGTCAAACAAAATTACTTCGCCGACATGATGAGCTTGAAGTATGCCGCTATCCCCACCAAGGCGTTGGAATTCTCGAACCCATAGATTCTCAGGATCCAAGCTCCCGCAACAGGGCGGCAGCCTCTTGCTGTTCTGGCGCAATGCTGAGAACCTTGGAAAGATGTTCACGCGCCGCATTGCGATTGCCCAATTGAATAGAGATTTTCGCCAGATTCAGATGTGCCGACAGGGAGTTCGGGTCCAGCCGGAGAACATCTTCGAAGCTGTCGATGGCCTTAGGAAAATTATTGGCCTGCATATAAACCAGCGCCAGGTTATGGCGGGCCTGAGCAAATAATGGATCGAGCCGAATCGCGTGAAGGTAATTGTCTCTTGCTTCATCGCGCCGTTTGAGTTGATTCAACGCGTATGCCTGGTTGAAGAAAATGAGTTTCTGGGATGCATCGAGCTGAAGGGCCTCGTTGAAATACTGAACAGCCTGGGCGTAGTCCCCGGATAAAAACGCGATCTTGCCCAGGCCATAGTACGCTCGGTAGTCTTTCCTTTCCTTGAGCTTCGACTGAAGCTTATTCTCGAGGTCGTCCTTCCCACCACTTTCGTAGAGGACGTTAACGTAACTATCGAAAGCAATAAACATACTTTCGTCGAGGTCGGTGCTCTTCCGGAACGCCTCGGCGGCATTAGTCAACAGTTCTCGCTTCTCTACACCCGATTTAGTGCCCGCCATATACGCATAAGCCACACCCACATTGTTGTATGCCGTGCTGGCAAGGTACTTATTTTCAACTTGAGTAGCCTCGCGGAACGCAGCAACGGCTTCATCGTATCGATGCATCTGAATGTAGATGCTTCCCATGGTTTGTTGAAACGCCCGCTGATCCGAAACATTTTCGACATTTCGAAAGCCGCGTTGAGCGACTTCCAGGGCACGGTCGAACTCACCTCGTTTGAAGTAGGCCGTTCCCAGGCTGTTATAAGGGCGGGCCTTGTGGGGTGATTTCACCGTGACGTCGTTCCACAAGCTGGTTTCGTCCCGCCAGACCTGGTTTCGCAGAATCGTGCCAACCGACAATACCAAAAGCAGAACCGCGCAAGCTGCTGCGACCGGAAGCCGGACCTTTGGTTTCAGGAATCCCGCCACATAACCAATCAGCAATGGAAAGGCCAGGCTGACTCCCATCAACGGCAGATAGAGCCGGTGCTCGAAAAAGACATCGGGAATCGGGATGAAGCTCGACGTTGGCGCGAGCGTAATGAAAAACCAGAATATCGAGAAGGAGATGACGGGCTGTCGCCTTCGAAGATGGCACGCGAGGACGAAGAGGGCGATAAGCGCCAATAACGAGGCAATAACCGGGAACTCCAACAGCCTGTTCGAGGGTGGAAAATCGTAATCCAGATTCAATCCTGCCGGGAGGACCAACAGCCGAATGTATGTGACGATGACGCGTATTTCGGTGAGGAAATACTGCCATGCAGACACGTGACTGACGGTTGTTCCGATCGCACCCCGCAAAACTACAGTCACAAGGAAATAGGCGGCGACAATTCCTCCGGCAACGAACGTGATGTAAAACCGCCACCTGCTCAGAATTCCTCGGACACTCGCTCCGGACAAAAAGAGAAAGTCGTAAGCCAGAAGCACGGCCGGCAAGGAGATCACCGTTTCCTTCGCCAAAAGCCCCACCAGGAACAGAGCTGCAACGATCAAACTCCAGAGAAACCCGATTTTCCGCTCATCTCTTTTGACGAAGCTCAAAACAGCGAGTCCGTAAAACGCAGTCGACAGCAACTCGGACCGGCTTGAAACGTAGGTGACCGATTCAGTTTGCAGAGGGTGTACCAGGAAAAAGCCGGCCGCTAACAACGCGTACGTTCGGGCTTCGGTCTCGCTCGAGGCGGAACGACGGAAGATGTGCTGAGCAATCAGAAAAACCAGAATCCCATTCAGAAAATGCAAAGCGAAGTTGACGAGATGATAGCCCCAAACTTGCTGGCCATGCAGCGCGTAGTTGATCGCAAATGTCAGGTAGAGGAGAGGACGCGTGGTCCCGATCGACGGCCGCAGATTGTCTCCAAACTGAACGCCGGCATGGGACTGGATTGTGAGTAAGTCATCGAAGACGAGGGGTGCGTCGAAGGAATTCCAATATGCGACACCGGTCAAAAGCAGGAGGACGGCAGGCGCCAGGAGAATTCCCGGACCTCGCCGCTTTGATTTGGCTCGAACCACCAGTCCTCCGGGCCCTGAAACGCCACATTATGGCACAGGACGTGGCTGGTTTTACTGTAGCGGCGGTCTATGACCGCTGACAATACAGCGACTTGCGGGAGCGTCGGCGTCTATGACCGCCGCTACAGCGCGTTTTTAACTTTTCTTGACCGGTAGTTCGAGGAGGTGTGACGGTTCGAAATCGGTCTTGGACCACCGGTAGCCGTCGTCGAATGCCATGCCCAGAAGGTAGCCTATGTCGTGATATGTGCAGTACTTGACCTTTCCCTGGTATTTCCCTTTCGGATAATGGAGGGAAACCTGCGTTTCGGGGAGTATGGAATGTTCCAGCTGGAGACACGCACCGGTGGCTGAGATATCTTCGAGGGTCGCCGCTTCGCTTCGGGTGCGCCCGTCCCCGTCCGTCCAGCGAACCGTAAGGAGTTCTGCGCACATGTCGCGGTTGTTTTCACGCCGTTGTTTCATGCTCCCCGTATCGGCAATCCTGGTGTCGCAGTTTAGTGCCAGCTGAGAGCATAGGTCGCTCCTGGGCGACTTTCGAGGGGTTAGCGAATTTAAGCCGACCCCACGCTGTTCTTACGTTTACTAAAGCTTCAGATCAGGGTGAAATATTTCAATGATTTGGCCAGGCTGAATAACGGTCAGAACTCGAATGACCTCGGGAATCATCGAGAGGTGCGTTTCGAGCCTGTTGTTGGATGCGCGCATGATGACGATTCCGATTGAACGTCCCTGCATCGTTTGCTGATTCTTGATTCCCTTGTCGGAGGTGATTAGCGCAGAGAACCCAGACTTCTCAGCTTCAGTCAACAATGCGCCATTCTTAAGTGTGTCCCATGCCATCTCAAGAGCCGTGCTGATTTCGTGGCCGAAAAGATCATTCGAAAGCCGCCAATCCAAGTTATGGTCGAGTAGGATTTTCACTTCTGGGCAGGGAATCAAACAAGCCCGTTCGAGCTAGTTCTAAGACCTTAATTGCTTGTTCGCGTGTGATTGGTGGAAACCCGGTTAAGAACTCCTCCAACGTTTCTCCACTCTCCAAATAGTCGAAGAGGTTTTGAATCGGCACACGAGTTTTCACAAAGCACGGAGCACCGGACACTCGATCGGCGTGAATCCAAATCACGCCCTCAACGACTTGCGATCCGTCATCTAAAATCTCGATTGTTGGCGCCTGCCTCATTGCCATGGACCATTCTACCATCGCGAAACACACTGGCACGAACCTGTTCGCGACGATTTACCGTCCACAGACGCCGAGGGTTAATCATTGGCGTCTTGCATCGCCGTGGTATAGATCGTCCCTTCGCGATTAATCGTTACTAATCGCAAATAGGCGTGTGCGATCTGCGCCTATGGGACGGATGGAGCAATGCCACATAAATGCAAACTTGCGGGGGCGGCTGGCCGGGCGCTCGAAGATTTGAAAGCTCTTCTTTACAGAAACAATTGAAAGAATGAATACTTCTTCGTTCGTCTGAAATCGCCAGGATCGAGAACCAACAACCCAAAATGCGCAAATTTCGACACGACTACGAAGTGTTGGTGGAAGGCGCGTATCTAAGAAACGCGGAACCACAGAAGGTGTATGACTGGCTTGAGGCGAACCGCGCGCCGTCGGTTCGTTGGGATTTCGCACCAGAACACATTCGTCGTGTACTTCTTTCACGAAGCGACCCGTTGATTAATCTTGGATTAGCGCGATTCTGCGCTCATGCCGAAATTCTGAGGCCGGTATACGCGGCTGGTGATCTGTCGTTGAAGTGCGCAGTTCTTTCCAATCCGCTGTTTGGTGACGTCTTCAAGTCTCTTTCTGGGGGAGGAAGCCTCCTAAAATCCAAATTCTTTGATTCTGATGAAGACGTACATGAGTTCATTCACTCAGCCGAGCTAGAAGCACTGGAAGCATACTTTACGAATGCTAGTATCGACGCGAACGATCTTGAATCTTTATTCAATCAATCCGGCGTCTTTGAAGGTTTGAACGAAGACCGATACCTGCAATTGGTGACTTATGCGTTAAAGAATCCACGCTTGCATAAACCGCGTGAGGTAGAACGCCACGATTTCGCCGCAGTTGACCCATTCTTAAATGTTGAGCATAACGACGCCATCAAAGCCGCTTGGAATCTCCTTCAAACAGTGCCGACCACGGAAAAATGGGCATCCATATTCGGGCAACTGTGGGACAAGATGCACTACGCTGGCCCGCCCCGATCGCCCGAATATACGGCTGTTGTCGTCTCAGGGAACCACTCAGAGTTAAATCGCATTGAAGCCGCTGACGAACTGAGATTCTTTCATCAGGTACTCAACCGATGGAGGGAAGAAGGTGAACGAGACCGCTATCACGCGTACACGCGTCGCAACGTAGCGATTGCGGTCGAGAGAGCCCTGGCACTCTCGCCGAAGTATCAGCTGAGCCGGATGGTTGGCGCAACCGAAATGGAAAAGGCCAACGGTGATAGATTCCAACAGCTGGCCGATTTGCTTAGAGAACACCATGACCTCCATGTCCGGCTTGGTTATTACGGGTCATTTGGACCAGTGGACGTCCAAGAAATCCATGACGCGTATGAGAGGGACAAAGAGGCTTTTGTTGAGGCGGCGATCGAAAATGAATATTTCTACCGAGCGTCCGTCCCGCACGCAATCCGTGCGGCTCTAGAAGAACATCTGGATAAAGTTCAGTATGAGCTACGGGTGAGACACGGCTTCTTGCGAGAGTCTTTGGAAGAAAAGGACCCCGCTATGTACGTTGCCGATTTGGACGAAGAATCCAAGGAGGGGGATCAGTCAGACAAGTGGTATCGCCAGAGAAGCAGCATGGCCTACAAACTGCATCGGGAAATCGAAGCCGTTCTCAACGTGATTGGCGATGCGATGGACAGGAAAAGGGCGTTTCAACTATCCAATGCGATGCGAAAACTGCTGAACAAAATTGAAGACTTGGAAATTGAAGTTGCAAAGGGAAAGACGGAATCCATGGAATCTGGAGCAAAGCGGCAACAGGAACGAGATACCCTTTATAGGCAAATTGGAAACGTTCTCATTGTGCTCATTATTCTTTACGTTGTCTTTCGTCTGGTGGCAGCCATGCTGCAGTGATTCCTACCGAAAGCAATCTTAGAACGATACGCAACAGACTTGAGCCTTGCCGTTCTTCACGAATGATGCAAGGCCCCGAAAGCGCGGTGAGTTACGAAGAAAAGTCTGCGACCTCCCCTGTGAGGCTCTCCCATTCGAGAAGAGCAACACCTGCGCTAATCCTTCGGATGTAATGATCAACCACACCGTATCGTTGGTCCCAGGCACCAGTGAAAAGGTCCGTCGGCCACGCGATCCTTGCGTAAGGATTTTCATACACGATGACTCGTAGTTCAGTTCGGGAAATGTCATTGTCAGTACCACGACACGTTTCCGTGGCTGCGACAGATTCCTCAAACGTCATTTCCCGACCGAGTTTTTGTTCTTGTTCCTTCAACCAAGCCATGCACAGCTTTTGACCCACGAGTAACCGGCCCAAGGCAATGACTGCGCTGATGGTGGTATTCTGTGGAACCATCGGTCGCTTGTGTGGTCCGTAGCGAACCATCTTCCCACCGCTCGTGAAGACGGTTCGCGCCCGATCGTCATCACCAATACCGGTTTCAGAATCCACAGGAATCTGAAATCCGAGATTCCCGAGCGTCGCACCGTAAACTAACATCGGCCGGAGACTCACCAAAGGCTTGTCATGGTTGTAAAGGACCAAAGCACAAGGGTATGCCTTGAGATTCTTGAATTTTCGACTGCCGTCATTGATCTTTTCTCGGATGGCTTTATAGGGATCGTACCAACCCAGGCCTCTGGTCTCGAAGTCCTGCGGCTCACCCCGAAAATCCTTGACGTCGAGAAGCACCAGGTTCCCGTTGTGCGTGAAGCTGTAATCCGGCCTCCTTGAACTCTCGGGCAAATATCTCTCAAACTCGAACTCCGTGATTCCAGCCAACCGAAGATATTCCTCGAACTGGACTTCTCCTGGCGTTTTTTCCGTTGCCATTCGGCACCCTAACCGCACTTAAAGCCGGTACCAGTAAGCAGGCCGCTTCGATGGCGGCCTTAACTTGTTGATTTGAAGTGAGCCGTGCTGTGATCCGAAACCAGCGACCTCTGCTAAAAGGCAGATGTTTGTACCGGAGGTATCGCTCGATTCACCGGAGGGGCAACATAGGTTGCCCCCTTGGCGACCTTCGGGAGCAGTCCGGGGTCTACGTTAGCCGAGGTCACTCACCTAGCCGGGTCCGTCCCCGCGCCTCTGCGATCTGCCGCGACCTCAACTCCTGCCCCCGAATGGGTCAACAACCGAGCCCCAGTTCCAAGAAACCGAACCGTCTGCGGCAAAATTGCGCCTGCAACTCAAACGCAGCCTCATCCGCCCACCCGGAATGAATCGCAAACACGAACGACGCCCCGAGCGACTCAAATACATCGATAGAGAACAGTCACTCTCAGCCCGCGTAGGCTCGACCACCCGCAGCAACTCCTCGCGAAACTCCTTCTCCTTCCTCGCTCGAAGTTCAAAGCGGACGAAAAAGTGAAGGGACAAGCTGCATCTCTTGACGACGACTAGTATGCCAGCCACCGCATACAACGTCTCGTTATCCCGGTGTGGAACGCGCGGATCGGGATAAATACACCACACTCGTTACGGAAGACCGCGCGAATCACGATTCGTCCGGAATGGGCGCGTAGGTAACCAGTACGCCGGCAGTGTTTACGGATTTTTCACACCTGGGAGTCATTAGCATTCATCGAAAGTCCCGGCATTGGGTATCCGTCTTACACCTCTACACGTCTCGCTTCTGACTTTCGATGAACGGGAACCCCAGCGAGTGAGTTACGTGCGGATCAACCGCTCGTCGGAGTTTTTCCTCCGTCCCGGAATTGAGCTTTGAGGTACTCGGCGAGACCGCCCAGCTCGAGAAGCTCCCGCATGGAGTCGGGAAATTTGGGGAAGTGATACGTCGTTTCGTTGTGCCGGATTTGTCCTTCAGCGAGATCGATCTGGATCTCGTCGCCTTCGTGGACAGTGTCATAAATCTCCGGGCATTCGACGATGGTGAGGCCGGAGTTGATGGCGTTACGGTAAAAGGTCCGGGCAAATGAGCAGGCGACAATCGCCTTCACGCCCAGGCCGATAATGGCGGTTGCGG
>WNFT01097981.1_pt1 | contig 10746 bp, 11 predicted proteins | sample 5400191 | NCBI WGS metagenome assembly WNFT01 (sample SAMN13153359, study PRJNA577476) | soil metagenome | isolation source: 80 cm saprolite under Madrone tree | place: USA:California | collected 2016-06-14
GACGAAACCGCGTATGGCGCCCCAGTTCATCGTCACCCGTCACCCAGCCGTGGGGCACCTGAGCACCCCACTCGTCGAGCATCTCCAAACACTGTTCCTGTCGCGTCTGATAGTGTACCTCCAACGGCACGTGGCATTCCTGGCGTCGTTGCTCGTCCCGTGCCCAGTCTGCGAGCAGGGACAAGCGGAAGTCGAGCAAGACATGGTCGTGGCGACTGATATATCCCATGAAGACGCCGACCTGGCAGTTGTCGACTTTCCCTCGGTGGCTACACCATTGGCGCTTCACCCCGACCGAATGCGTGCCCCGCTTGGGGAAGCTGCTGGGATCGAAAGCAATGATGCCATCGGGTTCCCCCAATTGATCAACCACTTGCCCAACCAATACGTGAACCAACGGGCGATGATCCCAGGGGGCGGTGCCGATGAACTCTTGTAGGACCAGGCGCTCGACATCGACCAGCGTCGCGATATCCTCGGCATTCTTGCGTGGCACATGGGACAGCAGCCCCTGGAGGTAGAGGTGCACGTTGCGCTGGCCGGCCTCGGTCTCCAGAGCGTGTTGATAGGGTGCCACGAACTCGCCCAGACGGTCCACCATGTGATGGAACACGTCGGGCGCAACGACACAGTCACTCAACAATTCCTTTTGACGCTGTGCCCACGCCGGTGTCATCTTTTCGCCTCCTCACAAGGGCATATCGATACGAGATGTTGATTGGAAGCGATTGATACAACAAGAGGTTACGTGACGCAACGGAGAGGCATACAGTAGGTCTATTGCCAAGACACGGATATTGTGCGACATGGCACGACGTCGGAAGGCAAGCAACGCTATCGGTGCCGTGCGTGCCGTGGAGGGCGTGGACGGACGTTTCTCTTGGCATATACCTACGCCGGTCTCTCCTCTGAGGTCAAACAACAGATCGTCGATATGGCGATGAATGCGAGCGGCATTCGCGATACCGCACGGGTGTTGCACGTGAGTCCTACGACAGTTATGAAAGAACTCAAAAAAAGGGGCCTGACATTCACCAGGTGAATAAGGCGATGTTGCAGCACCTGCCCCCAGAGCACCTCGAGGTCGAGATCTGTCGTGCCGAGGAGCTGGCCCAACGTCGCGGGCTGACCTCAGAACTCGATGAGATGTGGAGTTTTGTCGGCAAGAAAGCGCAGCCACGCTGGTTATGGCACGCCATTGATCACCACAGTGGGGCCGTGTTAGCGTTTGTCTTTGGGCGACGCCAAGATGAGGTGTTTCTCGAGCTGAAAGAACTGTTAGGACCATTTGGCATCACACGGTTTTACACGGATGGGTGGGGAGCCTACGAGCGGCATCTCGATCCGGAGCAGCACACGATTGGCAAAGCCCATACGCAGAAGATCGAAAGCAAGCACATCAATTTACGCACCCGGATCAAGCGACTCGTCCGTCGCACGATTTGTTTTTCGAAAACGACGACGATGCACGATCTGGTACTTGATCTCTTCATCAATCGCTACGAGTTTGGACGATGCCTCTGATACATAATCAACAGATCTGAAACATCTTCCATTCCACATCACATGCTCAGCCCCGAAGCCTTGCACAGTGTCATTGAAGCGTTTGTAATCCGCGAGGGGACTGACTACGGCGTACATGACATCCCCCTCGCCACCAAAGTCTTGCAGGTCCGCCAACAGCTCGACGCGGGGACTGCAGTCATCGTCTACGACCAGGAAACCGAAAGTTGTACGCTGCAACCAAGCTGCCGGGGCACAGTTCACCTCTAGCGCACACACGGCGTCTGCTCGGCATGGTCACGCGCTCCTCCACATCCCATGAGGCTTGCGTAGACGGGTCGCGTCCCTGATGTCTGCGGATAATGTGTCACTACGCGAGAAAAGTTACAGTGTCGCGGTACAATTGAGTGAGGTATGCGTCATTTTTAGTGACGATGGAGCGGCATCAGCGGATCATGCGCTCTCGTGGGCGATGATGTCCCATGCACGCCACTTGTTCATCATTGCACTGCTTGCACCACTCCGCGCAGGGCGCCTCAGGAACGTCCCATGAAGAGAGCCGTGCTGCGCAGGACAGCTGTAGAAACGATGCCGCAGAGAGGAGACGGCATGGAATTCGGGATTCTCTTCACCTCGCACCCCCACCCGGCCAGCGAGCCCTATCCGCACCGGGAGGTCCACGCCCGTGTGACGGCGGAGATCCAGGCGGCTGAGACGCTCGGCTATGATACTGCCTGGGTGGCCGAGCATCACTTCTCGCACCAGTACGGGATCATGCCGGACGTGTTCACGTACCTGGGCTACCTGGCCGCCAAGACCTCGCGCATCCGGCTCGGCACCGCGGTGGTCACGGTGCCGCTCTACGAGCCCGTGCGCGTGGTGGAGAATCTGGCCTTCGTCGACATCCTGTCGGGTGGACGCGTCATGATCGGGCTCGGGTCGGGCTATCGGCCCTACGAGTTCGCCGGCTTCGGGCGGGACTTCGCGGGCCGCCACGCCCGGCAGGAAGAGGCGATTGTGCTCATCCTTGAACTCCTGCATACGCGGCGCACCACGCATCAGGGGCCGGACTTCCACGCGACGATTGCGGGCGAGTATGAAGTGTTCCCGGTCAGTCTCCAGCAGCCCCACCCGCCGCTCTTCATGGCCGCCGGTACGGACCGCTCGATGGCGTATGCGGCGCGCCACGGCTTCGGCCTGATGCTCTCCACACTCCCGTCCATCGAGACGCTCGCGCGGCAGGTCAGCTTCTACCGGGCGCACGTGCCGGAGGCCCCAGCGCCAGCGCGACACCGAAGCGGGCATCGTGCGTCACCTCAGCCACTTCATGAGTGCGGCGACGTCGGGGTATCTCGGCAACGTGTCGGAGAAGCACCGCCTCGACACCCTGCACTATGACACTCTCGCCGCGACGACGCTGGTGCACGGCTCCCCCGAGACCGTGATCGCGCGGCTCCGTGCGCTCCGCGACCAGACCGGGCTGACCTCGCTCCTGCTCCATTATCCGCCCTCCTATGGACACGAGAAGACCATGCAGAGCTTGCGGCTCTTCGCCGAGCGCGTGATGCCGGCGTTTCGGCCGCCGCCGCGGCGCGAGGCGGGGGTGTGAGACGCACACCACGCACATCGCGACGTCTCCCCACGGGGGGACCGACCATCACGACGGGGTAGACCATGGCGCGCAGACCTGTGATGGATCTCCTCCCTGCCTCGCGCGGTGCTCCAGCCCAGGGACTCCGCAGGGCCATGCGCCCGCGCGGAGCTCGGCCGGGGCACACGAGCAGGACGCAAGCCTCTGCTGCCGCGTGCCCCACAAGCGGTCCTGAAGCCTGCGCGTGCACAGTGACCCATCGAAGAGCACACCCTCTGTGGTATGCCTGCAACGGCAAATGCGGCCATGGAACATCAAGGCCTTCTGAGGGGCAACATGTGAGGGACCCTCTGTGGCAGGGTTGGAACAGATCAGCGCAGTGCTGTTTCAGATCTCTTTGTTCCGTGCGCGCTCGGAGGTATCCGTCACGAGCTGCCTCGCCAGCAGGAAGCAGTCGCGGCCCATGGCCAGGCCTCTGCCGTTCTCTCCTCTATGCACGGGGTCTGAGTATGCAGAACTCGTTGCCCTCAGGATCGCGCAGCACCTGCCAGCGCCCTCCGGCGTAGATGTCGTTGGCTCGGGTGGCGCCGAGTGCGAGGGCCTGCTCGACCGCCGTAGCGAAATCACCGCTGCGCACGTCAAGATGCAGACGGTTCTTGCCCGTTTTCGGCTCGGGCACCGGCAGGAAATCGAGCGCCAGGCCCTCCGGGGTGTGCAGTGTGGCATAGCCTTGGAGATGCACCTCGACCGTGCCGCCGAGCACGCGGCTCCACCAGTGTGCCAGCCCAGGTGGGTCGGTGCAGTCGATGGCGAGCGCGGCGATACCAACAATCGCCGGCGCTTCCTCGCTCATGCCGTGCTCCTTCTCGGGACCGAACACACACCGGGCGTGGAGAGTGTTCATGCAGAAAGCGAACCGTACCGGATGTTTCGACAGGTCAAGCGCATCATACCCTCTCTGAGCATGTGGAGCAATAATATACCATTAGAACTGTAATATTTTGGTCTTTAGTATTGCAGGACTGGGAGGGCACACCAGCCACCCGCCCACACCGGCCATCGTCATTGCCTCGGCGTGTCCTGTGCCGCATAATCTGCTAGAGTGCCTGGCGTCACGCCAGGGAGGAAAGGGGTCCGTTCTGGTACACGGAGCGCACCGAGCATGGGTAGGAGGCACAACGGCCCGCACACCCCGTCCATGCGGGCTCCCGCGTATCGTCAGGGAGGGAACCGATGGGGGAATGGTTCGAGAAAAAGACGCTCGGCACCCTGCTGGAGGAGGCCGCCAGGCGCTGGGGTCCCAGGGAAGCTCTGTTCTATGAGGGCCAACGCTGGAGTTTTGCCCACCTCCAGGCGGAGGTTCACGGTACCGCCAGGGCCTTCATCGGCCTGGGGATGCTCCAGGGCGACCATGTGGCCCTCTGGATGCCCAACCGACCTGAGTGGCTGGTGACCTTCTTTGCCCTGGCCACCATTGGCGCCGTGGTGGTCCCCATCAACACGCGCTTCCGGACCAGTGACTTGGCGTACGTCCTCCGGCAGTCGGACGCGACGACGCTGATCACCGTCGACCGCTCCGGGCCGGTGGACTATCTGGACATGGTCCGCCAGGTCTGCCCGGAGATTGGGTCGCACGAGGCAGACCAGCTGCACTCGGAGGCGTTTCCGGCCTTGGAGGAGGTCCTGGGTGGGGCGGCGGCGGTTACCCCCGCGGCGGTGGCGCACCGCCACCAGCAGGTCGACCCGGATGCGACCGTGCTCATCCTGTACACGTCGGGCACCACGGGTTTTCCCAAAGGCGTGATGCACAGTCACAACATGCAGCGCACGGTCATCGATGCAGGTAGCCGCATGGGGATCACCCCCAGGGACGTGATTCTGATGTACCTCCCCCTGTTTCACGTCTTCGGACTGTACGAGGGGCTGCTGATGTGCGTCACGACCGGGGCCAGGATGGTCCTGACCACGCTGTTTGACCCGGGGGAAGTCTGGCGCCTGATCGCGCAGGAAGGGGCCACCATCCTCAACGGCTTCGACACGCACTTCCATGCCCTGACCACGCACCCGGCCGGTGCGCAGACCGACCGGAGCCGTCTCCGCACCGGCCTCTTTGCCACCGGCATGGCGAGCAGCGAACCGGCCGCCCGCCGGACGCAACGGCTGCTGTGTCCCACGGTCACCGCCTGGGGCATGACCGAGATCGGTTGTGGCGTCACCCGCTCGTTCCTGGACTCGTCCGAGGAAGATCGTTGCCTGGCCTCGGGCAGCGCCCTGCCCGGCTATGCGTGCAAGGTCATTGACCCGGCGACCGGTGCAACGGTCTCGTGGGGGACGGTCGGGGAGCTGTATGTGCGGGGGTACTCCCTGATGCAAGGCTATTATAAGCAACCGGAGGCAACCGCGGCGGTGGTGGACGCCGAGGGGTGGCTGCATACCGGCGACGTGGTGACCATGCGGGAGGACGGGACGATCCGCTTCCTGGGACGCTACAAAGACCTGCTCAAGGTGGGCGGCGAAAACGTGGACCCCATCGAAGTCGAAGGGTTCCTGCTGCGGCATCCGGCGATCGACCAGGTGCAGATTATCGGGGTGCCCGACGCCCGCCTCAGCGAGGTGCCCTGCGCCTGTATTCTCCCCACGCCAGGAGCGGAGGTCACCCATGACGCCCTGGTCGCCTTCTGTCGGGGGCAGTTAGCCAGCTTTAAGATCCCGCAGTACACGGTCATCATGGAAGGCTTCCCCATGACGTCGAGTGGGAAAGTCCAGAAATTCAAGCTCCAGGAGATGGTAACGGCGTCACTGGGGCTAGGCCAGCCCCCTCCGGCACGCTCCACCTGAGGGCGTCTCGGAGAGGGAGCGGGCAGCCTGGGACACGGTGGAGGCAGGTGATGGATATCGCAGGCGGACGGTTTGTGGTGACGGGAGGCGCCAGCCTCATTGGCTCCCATCTGACGCAGCAGTTGCTCGAGGCCGGGGCCGCAGCGGTCATCCTGTTCGACAACTACGCGCTCGGCTCGCCCGAGGTAGCGGCGAGCCTGGCGCAGGACCGGCGGGTGACGGCCGTCCGCGGCGATATCACCCGCCTCCCCGAGTTGCTGAACGCCCTCGACCAGGTCGACGGCGTCTTTGCCCTGGCTGGGTTTTTGACCCTGCCCCTGAGCCAGAACCCCGGGCTCGGGCTCGAGGTCAATGTCCTTGGCATGTACAACCTCGTCGAAGCCTGCCGCTATCGCGGCGTCAAGAAGGTCGTGTTCGCGTCCTCGGTGGCCACCTATGGCAACCCCGAGGTTGACGAGGTTGACGAAATGACGCCGTTCTGTTGGCAGACCGCACCGCCCGCGCTGGCGCTCTATGCCGCGAGCAAGATCATTGGCGAGAACCTCTTGCGCCTCTATCAGCAACGATACGGGCTCGACTACGTGGCCCTGCGCTACGCCACCGTGTATGGCGAGCGGCAGCACCACCGGGGCGTGAACGCGCTGCATATCATCGCCTCCTATGAACGGATCAAGGCCGGGCAGCCGCCGATCCTGCCAGGCGATGGCAGCGAAGGGCACGATTATATTTATGTCGGCGATGTCGCGCGTGCCACGGTCATGGCGATGGCCAGCGAGGTCACGGGCGAGAGCTTCGTGATCGCCACCGGGGTCGACACCTCGCTCAACGACATCGCCCAGATCCTGCTGCGGCTGACGGGCTCGTCCCTCCAGCCCCTCTACCACGACCAGCCGGGCACGGTGGCCGCCACCACCAAGGCCAGGCTGGGGTATCGCCCCACCAAGGCCAAGCAGCTGTTGGGGTGGGAGGCGCAGGTCGGGGTCGAGGAAGGCATCCGGCGGCTGATTGCCTGGGCCGAAGGCCGCCACGCGCCGTAGACGGCCACGCCACGCTGCCTGCAGCATGCGCTCATCGCCAGCTCCTGGAAGGTCGAGTGGGCCATGCGACGCTCTGCGGTGCAGAGCACGACGTCACCGCTCTGGGTGGTCGCTGTCAGCAAGCGGCCCACCGCCCACTCCCGCCAGGCAAGCCGGCCCGACGCGGTCTCTTCGACCAACTGAAGGGGACCGAGCCCCGGGTGTGCGTGGAGGCCAGCACGCCGTAGCGCTGATGGTCTCCATCCTGCTGATCCGTCGAGACTCATACCTATGTCTCTGCCACTCTCCCCGCACCCTCTTTCCGAGCAAAAGGTCTTCAGAGGTTTAATCATCGACTAACTGGACAGAGCAGCTCACCACGCATAAGAACGGTCGAGAGCCAAGCGAATGTGATGATGGCCAGACATGTCGGGTGTTGCAGCGCATAGGGTCCCAACGCGTGGTGTGTGAGCCCGTGGCCCATCATGGGGGATCAAGTAGAGCGCTTGGGGGGCCGACACCGCACCTCGGTGTACGACTGGGGACTCCCGTGTGAGAGGATGGAGAGCCCACACCATCGTTGTGTGGGCCGCACCGTGTCGTCGAGCCAGGGGCTGGCGTGCCTGTCGCCGCGGGGCCGTGCCTGTGTGTCCCCCGCGGCGTCTAAGACTTCATGCCCGATACTGCGGGACACCAAAGACTTTGTTGACGAGCGCCAGATCAAGCTGCATGGCGTCGGCGACGTCCCGACTGGTGTGACCGGCCGCCTGCATCGCCTTGATGCGTGCAAAGGTCGGGGGATCCATCGAGGTCCGGCCATCATCGAGCCAGCCATGCTTCCGTGGTCTCCCGCGCTTGGCTGGCGGTGCCGGCTCTGGGGGTCGCACATTCTCCATCCACACCACCTCCACCTCGGCTGCACGTGTCTGTCACCGCCGCATGATCGCCACAGTACTGTCGCGGTGTGTCCGTAGAACATGGGCCTTCTCTGAGAACAGCCTATGCCTGACCCGTTCATCCAGGCCTTGACGGACGGGATGGCAAAAACATCCGCGTGAGGGTCGTGGGCATTTTCGAGTCGCTCCATCTTGCCAGGTCTGATGCCTCGACGCGGACTGCGTCCCTTGCCGTTCAAGATACCCTACGGACCGGAACCGACCACGATCGACCTGTCCAATCTGGGGTAGCGGCAGCTGTTCTACCCCAACTTACGGTAGCATAGGGCACGGTGGTATGGTTTGCAAGCCCCTGCACATCCGTTGTCGCACAGCACGTGCTTTTCCCGAAGACGTTGCTGCTCGGGAGGGTAGGCTGTGCAGCATCTCACGGAGCGAGAGCGCCCTGGCCGTAGGGTTGCGGTGCTGCCGCTCACTCTCGCAGCGCTGCTGGCTCCCCTACGCAGCGGTGGGAAAGGGATGCACCTGCCGCCAGTGGTGGGCGATGTCACTGCCGCGGCAGAACCAGACCCGCTCAAAGCTCCGCACATAGTCGAGAAATTGGCGCAGGCCCGCCGCCCGCGCAGGCCGGCCAACCAGGCGGTCGTGCAGGCCAATCGACATCAGCCTGGGCTGCGTGGCCCCTTCCTCATAGAGCCAGTCAAAAGCATCGCGCAGGTACTGAAAAAAATCGGTCGCGTGCGCAAAGCCGTGGCTCTGATCGCACCGGTTGTCGTTGGTCTCATAGGAGTAGGGGATGACGAGGTGCGGCTGCCCGGCGACCTCGACCCAGTAGGGGAGCTCGTCGTTGAGCGCGTCACGGTCATAGAGGAACCCCCCAGTTTCGACGAGGAGACGCCGGGTGTTCGGCCCCGGCCGCCCCGTCATCCACCCCACCGGGCGTATACCGGCCACGTGCTCGATGGTCTCCACGGCCCGGCGGATATGTTCGCGCTCCACCGCTTCATCGACGTGGTGATAGTCCAGCCAGCGGTAGCCGTGGCTGACAAGCTCATGCCCGCCAGCGACGAAGGCCTGCGTCGCCTCCGGGTTCCGTGCTAACGCCGTGGCCACGCCGAGCACGCTGAGCGGAATATCGAACTGGGCGAAGAGGCGCAGCACGCGCCAGACGCCCACCCGTGATCCGTACTCAAAGGCCGACTCGACAAGCGGATTGCGTTGACCCAGGACGGGCGGAAAGCCGATGTCAGTGAGCATCCCCTCCGAGGCCGGGTCCCCGTCAAGAATGTTCGCCTCGCCTCCCGCCTCATAGTTGAGGTTGAAGTTGAGGGCGACGCGGGCCGCTCCCGGCCACTGGGGATCAGGGGGATTGTTGCCATAGCCCACGTAATCGCGTGGCCAGTCAGACGCGCTGCGTTGTACCATCCTGCCTCTCCTTTCTCGGGCACGACCGGTCGTGGCCTCACACTGTTGTGGACGTTGCGATAGGGTGAAGATACTACGCAGCACGGACATACCACGGCAAGCGAAAAGGCCAGACGACTCTGGCAGACGGCGCGCACCAGCGTGATATGCTGAGCAAGTCGAATGCGGTTGTTGCTGGCTTGGACGACAGGGGTTGTCCATTTAACGTCCGGATACTGTTGGCGAACCCTCTTTTTAGTTCTTAATAGCCGCACGAAATGTTCTAGAAAGTAGCGATTAATATAGACTATTCTGGCAGAGAGATGGAATGGAAACCCTTGGTTTTGGCAGGGTCTGATAAGAAGCTTTTTCTCTGTATTTACTACAGACGTTATACCTACTGTATGCCTCTCCGTTGCATCACGTAACCTCTTGTTGTATCAAGCGCTTCCAACCCGCATTCCCCTTTCGACAGGCCAAGGTGAGGAGGCGCAAAGATGACACCGGTGTGGGCACAGCGGCACGAAGAATTGTTGAGTGACTGCATCGTTTCTCCCGATGTGTTCCACGCCATGGTAGACCGTCTCGGTGATTTCGTCGTGCCCTATCCACAGGCTCTTGAGACCGCAGCCGCTCAGCGCACCGTGCCTCTTTCCCTGACAGGTCTCCTGTCCCATGTGCCACGCAAGAATGCCGAGGACATCGCGACGTTGGTCGATGTCGCGCGCTGGGTCATGCAGGACTTCCTTGGCACCGCGCCCTGGGATCATTGCCCGTTGAGCCAGGTGCTGGTGGAACAGGTCGTCGATCGGTTCGGCGAACCCGCTGGCATCATCGCCTTTGATCCCAGCAGTTTTCCCAAGCGCGGCACGCATTCGGTGGGGGTCAAGCGCCCGTGGTGTGGTCCCCGTGGCCAGGTCGACAACTGCCAGGTCGGCGTCTTCATGGGATATATCAGTCGCTACGACCAGGCCTTGCTCGACTTGCGCTTGTCCCTGCCCCAGGACTGGGCCCGGGCCGCGCCACGACGCCAGGCATGCCACGTGCCACTGGCGGTGCAGTATCACACGCGGCACGAGCAGTGCCTGGCAAGGCTGGCCATGTGGGGCGAGCAGGGGCCCCACGCCTGGGTGACGGGCGATGATGAGCGGGGGCGCCCCACACGCTTTCGCGGCGAGCTACGACAACGGGGCGAGCGGTACGTGCTGGGGGTCCCCTGCCATACCACGCGGCGCGCCCTCGAGGCGCCATCGCCGGCGTATCAAGGGCGCGGCCGGCGCCCCAAAGCACCGTGGCAATTGGTGAGCGCGTGGCGCCAAGCGCTCGGCTCTCATCGCTGGACGCGCTTGGCGGGACGGGACGGTGAGCAAGGTCCCGGTGGCATTGCGATGGGCAAGCGGCGCGTGCAGACACGGCTCGAACGGAAGCAAACGGGACCCGAGGCATGGCTGGTCGTCACCCGTCGCTTGCTCTCAGACGAGAGCGGCTTGGAGGGGAA
>WNFT01005917.1_pt1 | contig 10745 bp, 5 predicted proteins | sample 5400191 | NCBI WGS metagenome assembly WNFT01 (sample SAMN13153359, study PRJNA577476) | soil metagenome | isolation source: 80 cm saprolite under Madrone tree | place: USA:California | collected 2016-06-14
CAATGCGCTGGCAATGCAAAGACTGCCGATATATGAAACATTTCACCCGGCCAACGTCGTTGGAATCGGCGGGAAGATGCCCTCGGTGTAAAAGCATTTCGTTTAAGGCCATTCCGTAATCAGCTTGTCTCAAAAACGAACGTAAAACACTCAACACTGGCATGAAGTTCCACGACAACCCGCGAGCGTTAGAACGTTTTTATCGGCACGTCCTCCCAAACGGGATGAGTTGACTTCGCTTTGGTCGTTAATCTTCCAAGAAGATTTGAATTATTAGAATTGACATACCCGCCAAAAACGCTCTGACTGGAGACTGGATTTCCGAAGTGCAGAGAAACACTCCTGTACAAGGGCTAATTGTGTATATGACTTGTATATCGGGCTTAAAAATGACGTTTTCTTTTCTCTAGGAAGGTAAGAAGGCTTCAACTCCCCTCGCCTCCACTATATTGCTACCTTAGAAAAGAGGCTTCGTCCCTTCGATCTTGACCGCCTGCAGTTCGTCGGGGTTCAGGCCAAGTAACTTCAGGATGGTCGGCGCGATCTGCGTAGTCTGCACCGGGTTCGTCGCGGCGGTGTCTTCTAGCAGGCCCGGCAGAGCGAGAAGGATGGGGACGTTGCGGTCCTCCGGGTGATCACCGCCGTGCTCGGCTATTTTACGTTGATGGCTGGTGTAAACCACCCCGTACTGGGCGATCCCGACTACGTCCGGTACGCGTGGGTTGGTGACTGGGACGCCGAAGAGGTCCGCCGCGGCTTCTCCGGCGTAAACCTGTGTCAGACCGGCGGAGGTGACCGGCTTACCGTCCACGCTAGCCGCTTTGTTGTTATAGCGCAGGAGGAAGTTGCGGGCAAAGTCAGTGGCGGCTGTGGACCGATTGTTGAGCCAGAGGATCATTCCGTCATCATCGATGCCGAATGCGACCAGCGGAGTGGCGTTCGGTTTTCCGCCCTGATGACTTTCGTTCCACGCACGGTTAAGAGCATCGATAATTGTCCCGTCGTTGATGCGATTGAGTGCGTCAATGTTCATGGGTGATTGGCCGTGTTTGGCCGAGACGATGATCGCGGTGTGCTCGAATAGTCCACGACTTGTGAGAGCGCTCACCATTCTCTCGAGCGATTCATCAACGAACTTCAGGGCGTTAGTCAGCACGGGGCCGGGCGTGAAGCCATCAGCCAAATATCCGCCAGGGGCTGTCCCGGATAGGTCTCCTTCGGTCCTGGAAGTCGGCAGCTTTTGGCCTGTCGAGACACTTTGGAAGTTCATGCCGAAGATCGCTGGCGTGCCAGGATTTCCGGAGCCATCATGCCTGTGACCTTCTATCCAATTCAGGACGGCTTTGACTTTGTAGCGGTCGTATTGCTGGGTCAGAAGGTTGTCCGAGGTCCAATCGGGTTGGTCTGGGTCGGTGGGAGCGGCAGGGTTTGCGCTGCTGTTGATCTCGGGAGTAAAGAAATCGTCAACGCCTTTTCCAGATGGCCCGGCCAGTATTTCATGAGCGGGATGCTTGTCCGACCAGGCGGTCAAAAGATGGTGCTCGTGGGCGACCTCAAAAATCGTATTCACATGAAGATACTGGTTGGGGTAGATCGTTCTGCATGTGTTCCTATTGACGGGCAGCTGTGCGGGAGCGATGACTTGTGCAGGATTGCTTGTCATCTGGAGGATGTTAGCCCACGGATTACGACCTGGAGCTGGCACTATGCCTTGGCCGGCGTCGAGGGCTCCCAAGTTCAAGTCGAGCGCTTCGAAGTAAGTAACTTCTCCTCCCGGAGGATCGCCCGCGCAGGTAGTCGTGCCAGCCGGGAACACGTTATGATTCCATGAATCATCGTAATAGATCCCTGTAGTCTTCGGATTGCCGCCGGTAGCCTGGCCAACCATGCCGGGAAAGGAATCCGACGGGAAAGGTGTGCTCGCGTTAGAGTAATCGACTCCTCGTGCCATCAGTGCGGCTAGGGTGGACTCGGGGTGCGTTTGGGTGAACCAAGCCAGGTCGGACTGATGCAGTCCATCAACCGATATCAACAGGACGTGCTCAACTTTTCTCTGGCTAGCCTCGCTGAGGGAGTCCGCCATTCCCCCTCCTGGTAATGCAAGGGCGGCTATGGAGACAGCCAGTGCGAAAACGATCGCGCGGATGTTGGGCCCGAAGAGGATAACCTTTGTTTTCATCTTATTTCGTTCCTTTCCTATAAGCTGATTAACTACAGCTAAACTGACGCCCGCTATCGAACCGTGCGCGCAGGTGAAAGTAAACGTGACGATTGCAATATTTAGGTTACAAACAAAAGACGAATACGCGTTACTCTGCGTGCCGCCCAAGTCGCTGGTGATTTCGGCCACTTCCGATTGGTAAGTGTGTGGAGGCGCTGACTGTTGCTAAATGCTGAAATACACTGTCAGAAGCAGAACTACTGTTCGTCGTAAATCTCTATCAAACCGATGCCAGTCTGGTTGTTCTTGCCGCTAACGATCGCAGTGTATGGAGCAGGAGCGAGACTGATCGCGATGGCGGATTCCAGATTGTCGGGCGGAGCGAGTCCATAGTCGGTAATGAGCGCGGCCTGGCCAGCGTCACTCTGCCAGTTGTCGTTCGATGCTACGAGTGCGCCATTCGCGTCGTGCAACTCAAGCCTCGGGTCGGGAAGGGGATTGACGATGCCGAATTGCTGGAGCGAAGGACCGAGAGCGCGGATGGCAACGCGAGTCGCACCGATTTTGCTACCGGTAATGAATCCGCCAATCAACACATTGGAGCCGGTTCCGACCGTCGCGCGGGTGCTAATATTCGCGAGCCGGGAATCGGCAGCCTGATCCAGGTCGTAAACTTCTGCCAGGGCGATGCCGGTCCCTCCATTCTTGCCGCTCACGATGGCAGTGTAATTTCCGGCGGCGAGCATGGCGATTAGCGCCGCTTCCCTGTCGTCTGGAGGGGCGAGGCCGGCCCCGGTAATCTCCGCCTGCTGCGTATTCTTCCAATTGTCGTTAACCATAACCAGCGAGCCATCGCCGCGATTCAGCTGGATTATCGGATCGGCCAGCGGTCCCGACACGCCGAAATTGGCCAGCGACGGCCCGAGGGCGCGAAGCCCGACGCGTTTGGGTGTCGTGCCCGTCACAATGAAGCCGCTGATTACGACGCCCTGACCGGCTTCCACTCGTGCACGGCCCGAAATATTTAATGCTTGTGCCGGTAAAGCGGTGACGCGGAAAACCTGCCCGCCGGAACCTTGAGCGAGGTAATAGAGCGCGCCGTCAGGTCCAACATGCAGATCAACGGGGCTGGAAATGCCGGTCGCGAAACCGGTCGCGGTGCCGGCAGTAGGATCGAAGACTCGGATCCAGCCACTGCACAAATCAGCGAAGAAATACTTACCGGTATAGGTGGAAGGGAATTGAGCTACCGGCGGGTTATAGAAAGCGCCGCCGACAATGGCGCAGCCGGTGGTATTGGTCGTGCCGTGACCATAGTAGTAGATCGGGCTGCGGAACGCTGGATTGCTTGTTGGACCTTCGGTTGTGGGCCAGCCGTAGTTCGAACCGGCAATGCCGTCATTGATTTCTTCCCAGGTGGACTGGCCAACATCATTGATGAAGAGGCGGGTTGTGCCTGGCTGAAAAGCGAAGGTGAATGGATTGCGGAGGCCAAGCGCCCAGATGGCGCGATTGTTTCCAGTGGCGGTATTGTAAAATGGATTGTCCGTGGGGATGGTGCCGTCGGCATTGATGCGCAATATCTTCCCGAGCAGATTGGAAAGAGTTTGCGAATTTGCGCCGTTGGCGTTCTCCCCTACGCCGATGTAGAGCTTGCCGTCTGGCCCGAAATGGATGGCGCCGCCATTGTGGTTGGTGGCGGAGCTCAGATTGTCGAGGTCCAGGATAACGGCCTCGCTGCCCGGGACGGCGGTATCACCCGCCGCGGTAAACCGGCTGACCCGGTTGTGGATTGGTGAGGTCGCCACGGTGTAATAGATGTAGAGATAATGATTGGTGGCGAAGTTTGGATCGAACGCGATCCCGAGAAGGCCGCGTTCGCCGGAGGAATCGACCGAGAGGCTCACGAATGGTTTGCTGAGCAGCGAGCCGTTTTTGATCACGCGCAGCTGCCCGCTCTGCTGGCAGACAAAAAGCCGTCCATCGGGCGCAAAAGCCATCGCTGTGGGTGAGCCTGACAGATTGCCGCCGACCTGCTCCTCGATAAATCCTGACAGTAAGTTGGCCGCAGTCGCGCGAGAGGACACAAAAGTGAGCGAACCTGCGATAACCAGCGGCAGGATCGCTTTGAAACTGGAACGTGGAATGTAGAAAAATTGCTGCAACTTCACTCGTTATCGATCCACCGTGATTCATCACCCTTCAGGAATCAAGGTCGCGGCGACCACACTAGGTGAGATGGGCGGAAATGCTTTTCGATGATTGAACCTGAAGCGATCGGACGGCGATCTTTTTCGGTGCGACGAAGTGGAATTGCATCGTATCGTCCGAACCGACGTGCGCCGAAAAACCAAACGCTGGGCCAGGTTCGCGTGTCTTTTCCTGATCGGATCGACCACTTACGCGCAGTCGGAGCAGTCGCTCTCCAAAGCAGCGGCGGAGAGACTGCGCATTCCGCGAGTGCGAATACATAGCCCGGAATTTGGATCACAAGTGATCGATCTTCATAGCGGCATTGGCCCCGATGAAGCGGCGGCAATCGCGCTTTATTCGAATCCGGCTCTTCGTTCCATTCGCGATCGGCGCGGACTCGCAGCCGCGCAGTTAATCCAAGCCGGAATCCTTCCGAACCCGGTAGTCTCATACGCGCGCGACTATGTCACCGGTGGCAACACCGTCGGGACAACGAACGCTTACACCTTTAGCGCCGGCTGGGAGTTCAGCGCGCTCATTCCGTTTTTGCCCAAGCAAACGGCCGCGAAAAAGAATCTGCGCTCGGTTGATCTCGATGTTGCCTGGCAGGAATGGCAGGTGGCGATGAATGCGCGCGTGGCAGTTTATCGGGTTCTCGCCCTGGATGCGCAAGTCGCGCGCGCCCGGGAAGCGAACCGTGGGTTGCAGGAAAGCACCGGCGCCATGCGGGAGGCACTAGATAAGCATGAGAAAACAGTGCTCGATCTCTCTGCGGTCGAGTCAGCCAGTCAAGATTCGCTCGCGACCATGCTTGGACTCGAGCAGGAATTTGAACGGCAACGACTGGGGTTGAACAAGGCACTGGGAGTGGAGCCCACCATGAGTGTCCGCTTGCGCGCGGGACTCACTTTGCCCACATATATCGATGTCGCGAACGAACATGATTTGCTGGCCAACGTCGAATCGCGCCGGCTTGATCTTCTTGGATTACGCCAGGGTTATGAAAGTCAGGACGCAACCGTGCGCGCCGCAATTCTCGCGCAGTTCCCGAAAATGTCGGCGGCGTTTGTGCGAGCGAGTGACACCACCGACGTGCACACGAGCGGTTTCAACATTTCCGTCGATCTGCCGATCTTTGATCGCAATCAAGGCGTCATCGCGACGGAGCGTGCGACCAGACAACGATTGAAAGATGAATACGATCAGCGCGTCTTTGAGGCACGCTCCGATCTCGCCGTTGCCATCGCCGACATTCGCTCGTTAGATCGGCAAGTGGCTGCTGCGCAAGAAGCGTTGCCGGTGTTCGAACGCCTCGTCAGCTCCGCCGAAACGGCGCGAGAACAAGGAAACGCGGATGTGCTCAGCTATTACACCGCGCGCGGGACTTTGCTGCAGAAGCGAATTCAGCTAATCAAGCTTCAGCAGCAACTGCTCGAAGCGAACACCACGCTGGAAATCGCTTCGGGCCGCTACCTGCCATCGAATGCATCGTTGAAGGGGAGATGAAGAAGAAGCCAATTATCATCGCCGTCATCGCGCTGGTGGTCGTTGCACTCATCGCGGTCGTGCTGAAGCGATTCGGTATCGGCGAGGGCGAAAAGAAAAGCGGGCCAATCGCGCGAGTCCAGGTAGCGAAAGTGCAACGCAAAGTCATCTCCGAAAAAGCGATTGTTTATGGCAGCGTCGTCGCGCAGCCCGGCAAAACGCATTCCGTTTCAGTGGCGTTCGAAACCCGGGTGCGCCATATCCTTGTCGCTCCGGGTCAATTTGTGCAGGAGAACGATCCGTTAACGGAAATCGAGCCGAGCCCGGCGGCGCAATTGCAAATGCAACAAGCGAAAAATGCCAGTGAAGCCGCGCAAAAGGAACTCAACCAAACTCAGGAGCGTTTCAAACTGAAGCTCGCGACCAATCAGGATTTGAGCGCGGCGGAAAAGACGGCGCGCGATGCCGAGGCGCAACTGACCTCCTTACAGCGCGCCGGGGCCGGAGCCGACAATCGCATTCGCGCGGGCCAGGCCGGGGTGGTGGCCAAGGTTGATGTGCAAGACGGACAAATCGTTCCCGCTGGTGGTCCACTGATCGAGATCGTCGCGGAAAATGAAATCGAGGTGAAGCTCGGGGTGGAAGCGGAAGATTTGCCGGCAATGCCGCCCGGCGCGGCGATATCGATTTTTCCGATAAACGATCCGACCGCGTCGCAAGTGGAAGGATCGGTCCGGCTGGTCACGCGTCGGATCGATCCGACGACGCGACTGGTGGATGTTTACGTGTCCCTCCCGGAAGGAACAAAGCTCCTGCTCGACGGTTACGTGCGCGGTGAAGTTCAACACACCGAGAAGAACGCGCTGGTTGTGCCGCGCTCGGCCGTGCTTCCCAACGAATCGCGCAGTTACGACATTTTCACTGTCGCAGATGGCAAAGCGGTCAAGCACACCGTGAAAGTGGGCCTGCAAAATTCCGATGAAGCGCAGATCATCGGGGATGATCTGCACGAAAACGATTCCGTCGTTACCATCGGCAATTCCGAGCTGGAAGACGGGATGGCGGTGGAAATCCAAAACGCAAAATGAGCTTCACCGCGTGGGCGCAAAGCCATGCGCGCTCGATTCTCTTCTTCCTCGCGATCCTGGTCGTGGCCGGAGTGGTCGCGAGTTTTTCCTTGCCAGTCGCGCTGTTTCCGCACGTCAGTTTTCCCCGCGTCCGCATTACTCTCGATGCCGGCGATCGTCCGGCCGAGCGGATGGCGATTGAAGTGACGACGCCGGTGGAGGAAGCGGTCCGCGCCATTCCGGGAGTACGCAGCGTGAGATCGACTACCAGCCGAGGCACCGCCGAAATTTCGGTCAACTTCGATTGGGGCGAAGACATGGTCGCGGCCATGCTGCAATGCCAGTCGCAGGTAAACAAAATTCTCCCGGCGTTACCGACCGGCTCTTCGTTCGAGGTCGAGCGGATGGATCCGACCGTCTTCCCGGTCATCGCCTACAGCCTCACGTCCGATTCGCATTCGTTGGTCGAGTTGCATGACCTGGCGCTCTACACCTTGCGCCCGGCGCTCTCTACCGTTTCCGGCGTTGCCCGCGTGACCGTGCAAGGCGGCCGCGTTGAGGAGTATCGGGTTAATGTTGATCCCGACAAATTGCAGTCGTTCAAACTGACTTTGGCGGAGGTAGCGAGCGCGCTTTCGGCCTCGAATGTCCAGGTCGCGGTCGGTCACCTCGAACAATACAACAAGCTTTATCTGGTCGTTTCGGACACGCGCTTTCAGAAGTTCGAGGAAATTGAGCGCACCGTTTTGCGCTCCACTCCCGACGGCGTCGTTCTGCTTGAAGACGTGGCGCAAGTCGAGCATTCGTCCGAGCCTCAATGGATCCGGGTTACGGCGGACGGTCATGACGCTGTCCTCTTCCAGGTTTATCAACAGCCCACCGGAAACACCGTCGAGATCGCCAGCGGCATCAAAGCCAAGTTGCGCGAGATGAAGAAACAAATTCCGGACGGAGTGAAGATCGCGGATTGGTACGACCAGAGCGATCTTATCACCGCCTCGGAACACAGCACACGCGACGCTGTCCTCATCGGCATCGTGCTTGCCGCGATCGTTCTCCTCGCCTTTCTGGGCGACTGGAAAGTGACATTGATCGCGACGCTCACCGTCCCCGCCGTCCTCGCCGCCACGATTCTGTTGCTCTACGTCCTGAAAATGAGTTTCAACATCATGACGCTTGGCGGCATGGCCGCGGCCGTGGGGCTCATCATCGACGACGCCATTGTCATGGTCGAACACATTGTGCGACGCACGCGCGGTTCGGCGGAAGGCGATGCGCGTTCGCGCGTTCTGCGCGCCGCCAGCGAATTTACCAACCCGCTGGCCGGTTCCTCTGCGGCGACCATCATCATCTTTACCCCGCTCGCTTTTCTCAGCGGCGTCACCGGCGCGTTTTTTAAAGCGCTGTCACTGACAATGGCGGCAAGCCTCATTATCTCATTTTTTGTGGCCTGGCTGGCCGTGCCGATTCTCTGCGCGAGACTGCTGCGAAGGGACAGTAAGATCGACCGGCCAAGCGCGTTTACGCAACGCGTCCACGAGGTCTATCGGGAAAACATGCAACGGTTGTTGCGCCGTCCCCGCGTCGTCTTCCTGTTCCTGATCCCACTTCTCTTGCTTGGCTTTCTCGCCTTCAAAAACGTTCCTTCCGGATTTATGCCGGTGATGGACGAAGGCGGATTCATTCTCGATTACATTTCGCCGCCCGGCACTTCGCTCGCCGAAACCGATCGCCTCCTGCGTCAGGTCGAATCGATTTTGCAGGAGACACCCGAAGTGCAGACCTATTCGCGCCGCACCGGGCTTCAACTCGGCGGCGGCGTAACCGAGGCAAACACCGGCGATTTTTTCGTTCGGCTAAAACCGTTTCCGCGTCGTGGCATTGAGGAAGTGATGGACGGAGTCCGCGAAGAAATCGAAAAGCACGTGCCTGGTCTGCAAATTGAGCTGCTGCAATTGATGGAGGATTTGATCGGGGACCTGACCAGCGTGCCGCAGCCGATCGAGATCAAGCTTTATTCCGACGACGAAGCCACCTTGCATGCGCTGGCGCCGAAAGTAGCCGACACAATCTCGAAGGTAAACGGCGTCGTCGAAGTGAAGACAGGAATCATTCCGGCCGGCGACGCGCTCAACATTCAAGTCGATCGCGTAAAAGTCGGGCTGGAAGGGATGGATCCCGACGCCGTCACCAAAGCGCTCGACGATTTTCTCACCGGCAACGTCACCACGAAAATTCAACAGGGCCCGAAACTCATCGGCGTGCGCGTCTGGATCCCGCGCGACGCGCGCGAGACCATGCGCAACATCGACAATCTTCTTCTCCGCGCGCCCGACGGCCATCTCTTTCCCCTCAAGCGCGTCGCCACTTTGACCCCGCTGAGCGGCCAACCCGAAATCATGCGCGACGATCTCAAACGTATGGTCGCGGTAACCGCGCGCATCAGCGGCCGGGACCTTGGATCGACTGTGCGCGATGTGAAAAGAGCGCTGGCGCGCACCAATGTGATTCCGAACAACGTCTTCTATCGATTCGGAGGCCTCTACGAACAACAGCAGATCGCCTTTCGCGGCCTGACCTTGATTTTATTTGCCGCCATCGTGCTCGTCTTTCTGCTCCTGCTTTTTCTCTACGAAAGTTTTCGCGTCGCCGGCGCCATGTTGCTCATCCCGATATTCGCGGTCGCCAGCGTTTATCTCGGACTTTGGCTCACCCGCACCGAATTCAACATCACCTCGCGCATGGGCATGACCATGATCGTCGGCATCGTTACTGAAATCGCCATTTTTTATTACTCTGAATTTCGCGACCTGCCCCCGAGCGACGACCGTTTCATCCTGGCCGGAATCAATCGCATGCGCGCAATTTTCATGACCGCGTTCGCGGCGATCCTTGCGTTATTGCCGCTTGCACTCGGAATCGGTCACGGTTCCGCCATGCAGCAACCACTGGCCATCGCGATCATCGCCGGGCTGGTCTTCTCCCTTCCGCTCGTGCTCATCGCGCTGCCTGCGCTGCTCGTCTTATTCAAGATCGACATCGCAACTGGCGCTGCGCAACGTTAATAAGACTACAGCGTCGTATCCGCCGGACCGTAAACGAGCAGCTTCAACGTGTTCGGCACAATAGTTGGTCGCGATGGCGATGAGCCGGGAGATGGAGTCGGCGGCGGCTGAAATTTCGCTGTTGGCAAATAGATGCGATGCGTTTGTGGATCGAGCGCCATCGTTCGCGCACCGCGCTCCGTCGTGAGTGTCTGCACCACCGTCAGCTTCTCCGGCGTTTCTTCTTTCGCGATCGTTGTCGTTCCGTCGCCACACGACGCGAAGGCAAGCTGTGTTGAATCATCGAACGCGCAAGCATCAACGCCCGCGCCGATCGGCACCGTTGCAACAACTTTGCCCGTTTCGGTGTCCAGCATCGTCATCAATTTGTTGCTACAGCCCACAAACAATCGATGATGCGCCCTGTCGAACGCCATACCAGTCGACTCGGTCCCCGGCGCGAGCGGCCAGCGCGCGATGACTTGATGTTTTGCCGTGTCGATAACCGCCACTTCACTTTTGTCTTCGATGTTGCAGCAAACGCGCCCAGCCGCACCATCGGCCACCGCAAACTCCGGACTGCCACCGAGCGCGATCGTGCTGACTACGCTTGCCGTTTTTGCGCTGACCACCGTAGCCGAATTCCCACTGTGATTGAAAAAGTAAACCTCGCCGCGAACTGGTTCGTAAACCAGCGCATCGGGATTCGTGCCCGTCTCTATTTTTGAAATCGTGCGCAGCGTCTTTAGATCGACAATGCTCGCTTTGGATTCTTTTCCATTCGATGCGAAGCCG
>WNFT01005918.1_pt1 | contig 10745 bp, 12 predicted proteins | sample 5400191 | NCBI WGS metagenome assembly WNFT01 (sample SAMN13153359, study PRJNA577476) | soil metagenome | isolation source: 80 cm saprolite under Madrone tree | place: USA:California | collected 2016-06-14
CATGGGGACAGTCTGTGGCCCCCATCCTTTCCCTCAGATGGTCACCTACTTTCAGTCCGTTATCGGTCACGAAGCACGTGCGCAGGTGCTACAGGCCACCGGCAAACTGCCGGCACGCGTCTACGCCTGTGTGGGTGGCGGCTCAAACGCCTCCGGTATCTTCGCCGGTTTTCTCGACGACTCTGCGGTGGAACTCATTGGCGTTGAAGCCGGTGGCCTGGGGCTCCATACGGGCCAGCATGCCGCCCGTCTTGCCCAGCACGTTGGCCGCCCAGGGGTGGCGCAAGGCTACAAAACCTGCTTTCTGCAGAACGCTGAGGGACAGATGCAGCCGACGCATTCCGTCGCCGCTGGCCTGGATTATATTGGTGTGGGGCCGATCCTGGCCTATCTGCATCAGATTGGCCGCATACGCGTCGAAGCCGCCACAGACGCGGAGGTTTTAGAGGCGTTACAACTGGTGATGCGTCGCGAGGGCATCATTCCGGCCCTGGAGAGTGCCCATGCCTTTGTCACGGCTCTCAAAGAGGCGCCGCAGTTGTCCCCTGATGAGGTCGTTCTCATCAACCAGTCGGGGCGTGGAGACAAGGATATCTTTACCATTGCTGAAGCCCTGGGCGATACCCGCTGGCGCGCCTTTCTGCGGGACAAAGTCACGGTGTGGGATAGGGGAGGAGCGCCGGCATGACACCCTTAGAGACGTATCTGCGCCAGCGCCTGCAGCGCAAAAAATTGTTGTTGATGACCCATGTCGTGGTGGGCTATCCTTCGCTGGACGCCAATATGGCTATGCTCGAAGCCATGCAGCGCGCTGAGGTAGACGTCGTCGAGTTCCAACTCCCCTTCAGCGAACCCATCGCCGACGGGCCTGTCTTTGTACGGGCGAATCAGCACGCCCTGGAAGCTGGCATGCATTGGGAACGCTATTTCAAGTTTATGCAGCGTGCTACCACTGCATTTGACTTCAAGATTCTGATGATGGGTTACTACAACAGCGTGCTGCAAATGGGTCATGAGACGTTCTGCACCTGCCTGGCCGAGCATGGCGGGAGTGGCTTCATCGTGGCGGACCTCCCGCCCGAGGAGGCGAGTGACCTCCTCCAGCACGCCGATGCCCACCACCTATCACCCATTGTCCTCATGACCCCCACCAACTCGCTGGCACGCCTGCAAGAGCTTGCTCGCCATGCCAGAGGCTTTGTGTATTGTGTCGCGCGCAAGGGCGTGACTGGCCGGCAGACGCATATCGATGACGGTCTGGAAGCCTTTATGGCGCGCTGTCGCCGGGCCACATCCTTGCCTCTGGCCCTGGGCTTCGGTCTCCGCACCGGCGCCGACCTGCGGCGTCTGCACGGCCTGGCAGACATGGGGATTCTCGGGACCGCCTTACTCACGACCTGGGAACAGGGCGGGGCCATGCAGTATGAGCAGCTCCTGCAAGATTTGCGTGCTGCCACGGTCGCCTGAGACCGGGTGTCTTAAGAGGCTTACGCAGTAGGTACGGCGATAGTGACATGACACCCTGTCACACCAAGGGGCAATATGTCACCTGCTTCAGATAGCCTTTATCTGCCTTATACTCCAGACACGCGGACTCATTGCCCCACAAAGCCCTTCGTCCCTGAGCAGCGCTGGCACGATAATTGAAATGTCTCCATATCAGACATGCGATTGCTCTACGAGCAGATGAGGTATACTTCACGGAGAAAGGACATCGCCATGGCCTCACAGCGTTTTCTCGTTCCTATAGACTTTAGCGAGTATGCGAACCAGGCGCTCGAGTATGCGATCAATCTGGCGGGGAAACTCGAGGCGCGTTTGACGCTACTGCATGTAATTCAGTCGGTCCCCTTGGGAGGGGTGGATATGGGTGTGACCCTGCCGTACACCTATCTCCAAGACCTGGAAGCAGAAATCATGCAGAGCATGGAAGCATGCCGCGCGCGTGTCACTGCAGCGGGACTAGAAGGGGACATTGTCGTGGTGCACGGGGTGCCGTTTCACGAAATTCTCGAGACGGCCAAGACACAAAAGGTGGCTCTCATTATCATGGGCACACACGGTCGGACTGGGCTTCAGCACATCCTCTTGGGCAGCGTAGCAGAAAAAGTCGTGCGCCTGGCACCATGTCCGGTACTCGTAGCACGTCAGCCTACCATCGTGCCAGTGTCGTGAGACAGGAGAAGTCGTCGCCGTATCTTCTCACCAAAAAGCACCCGGCGTCTCCCCATCCTTGCACGATGTCTCGTTCCTCAGTACGATAACATACCAATAGCGTACATCGAGTGGGGAGGGAGGGACACAGGGACTTGCCGACGCTGACACGGTGGTTTCTGAAGACAGCAATGCTGTATTTCCTCTGCGGGTTTGTGCTTGGAGGTGTGTTGCTGATTACGCTCGGGTGGAAACACCAGGCCATTTTTAGTGTGCTGCAACCTGTTTATTGGCATCTGCTCGTGGTAGGCTGGCTCATGCAGTGTATTTTTGGCGTGGCGTACTGGATGTTTCCCCCGTTTTCGAAAGACCAACCGCAACGCCGTGAGACTCTGGGATGGTTTGCCTATGTAGCCTTGAACCTGGGACTGCTCCTACGGGCTGTTGTCGAACCCTGGCACAGCCTCTCTCCCCAGGCCGGTGTGGGCTGGCTTCTGGTACCGTCAGCGGTGCTCCAGGTAGCAGCCGTATGGGTCTTCGTCGTCAACACATGGGGTCGCATCCGGGGCCGTCGGCGTTAAACTATGCCCACACTGAGTCGCTGTTTTCTGCGCGGTGGTCTCTTGTGTCTGGCCATTGGCATGGTACCCGGTGGCCTTATCCTGTTACAGAAAGGCACAGGCTGGTTCCCGGTACTCTGGGTGTTACTCCCGGCCCACACATATTTAGTACTGATCGGTGGGCTGAGTCAGTGTACTCTGGGAGTGTGTTATTGGATCTTCCCGCGCTTTGACGGCGGCGCCTCCAGAGGCAACATCACACTTGCCTGGTGCAGTTATATCACGCTCAACGCCGCTCTAGGGCTGGTGGTTCTGCATCCTCTGCTCCAGGTGCTCTATGGGAACGTGGCTGCTAATGTGGCCTTTGCCAGTGCTGGCATATTGCAAGGTCTTGCCGCGCTGACCTTTGTGTGGCATATCTGGCCACGTATTCGTCCGTCTGCCACGGTGGCGCGGCGCCCTGCGTAGAACTGGGTGTGTGAAGATGTCATTGCTCGTTATGCGGGCTTGTGTTACAACCAGTACACTATATGCGCCTGTTCATGGAAAAAGTTGCCCCAGTTCTACGCTCAAGCGGACCGCGCACGATTGGCGTAGCTCGTATGCGCACAGGGCGCACGCTCTCTCGCCTGTGCGTTATCTGACGTGCGTGGGGAAGTGAGTGCCCATGCAGATACGGGTCTTTTATCCCTATTTTGCCGCCCTTTTTACCCTTGGGGTGCTTTTCTGGTATTGGCTGCGCCATACGCCTCGTCGCCTCTCACCATTCCGACGACGCCTGCTTCTCGGCGCGCGCCTCGCCGTGCTCGCCCTCGTGGTGGCTGGTCTCGTACGGCTCAGTCTGACGCAGCTATCACAGCGCGCCAACGTGGTGTTCTTGCTCGACCTGTCGCACAGTGTGGCTGTGGCAGCACGCCAGCAGGCCCTTGACTTCGTGCATGCTGTCAGCCAGCACAAGCCGCCTCAGGATGGCATAGGGCTCGTGGTCTTTGGGGCCGATGCAGTGGTGGAACAGGGGGTGTCACAGCAGTTTACGCTGTCGGAGGTCAGCTCGCAGGTCGAAGGGACTGCCACCAATATCGCCCGTGCCATCCAGGTAGGGATCGCCAGCTTTCCCTCGGAAGGTGCACGACGCCTGGTGTTGCTCAGTGACGGCAATGAGAACGTGGGCTCGGCAGCGGAGGCAGCGCTGATTGCGCGCTCCTTGGACGTGCAGCTTTTTTCGCTGCCGCTGGGACGGCCCACCCAGGAACCTGAGGTACGGGTTGACAAGCTGATCGTCCCAGCTCAGGTCCATGGAGGTATGCCCTACCGCGTGGAAGCCGTGGTCGTGAGCACCATCGAGACGCCCGCCTCACTTGAGCTGTTTCGGGACGGAACCTTAGTAGACCGGCTCGAAGTCACGCTGCGGCCGGGTAAGAACCGCTATCAGTTTCCGCAATATGCCAGTGCCGAAGGGGTGCAGCTCTATCAAGTCGTCGTCAACAGCCCACGCGACACCATTCCTGACAACAATCGCTGGCAAGCGTTCACAGAGGTCGTTGGACGGCCGAAAATTTTATTAGTGTTTGATCCCCCGGAACGCTCTACAGCCCTTGTCGCAGCGCTCCGTCAGCAGGGATTCGAGATCCAGACACGCCCCTGGCAGGAGCTGCCGCAAACCCTGAGTGGCTATATGGAATATGCGGCCCTGATCTTCGACAACGTACCAAGCTTCGGGATTTCGGTATCGCAGATGGAAACCCTGGAGCGCTACGTGCGTGATATGGGGGGAGGACTCCTCATGGTCGGCGGGGAGAAAAGTTTTGGTGCCGGTGGGTACTATCGCACCCCTCTTGAGAAAATCTTGCCGGTAGACATGGATATCCCTACCAAAATGTCGCTCCCCAGTTTGTGCCTGGTCATGGTCATTGATCGTTCGGATAGCATGGGAAGTAGCATCAGCGGCTCGCAGCCAACGCAGCGCCTCGACGAGCGCACCACCAAGATGGAAGTGGCCAAGATCGCCGCGTTTTCAGCCATGAAATTGCTCAATCCCTTCGACCAGGTGGGGGTCCTGGCCTTCAATGCGGATTGGGAGTGGACCGTGCCCATTACCGAGGCCGGTAAGCGCGAGCAGATTGCTGGCAAACTGGCAGCCTTAACGCATGCGGGAGGCACAGACTTATATAAAGCCCTCCAGGAAGGGCTGCGGGCTCTGAAAGAGGTGCGAGCCGTGAAAAAACACCTCATTGCCATGTCGGACGGTCTGACTCCCAACATGGATTTTGAGGCGCTCATGCAGGACGCTACGGACCAGAATATTACCGTCAGTGCCGTTGCACTGGGGAAGGATGCCGATCGCACCTTGATGGACGCCATTGCCCACTGGGGGCATGGTCGGAGCTATTACACCGATGAGGCTCTCTACGTCCCGCGTATCTTCACGGCAGAAACGATCCTGGCGTCGCGTGGACTCATCGAAGAGCAACCGTTTCAAGCCATGCTGCAGACAGAGCATGAACTCCTCCAGGGTCTGCAGATGGCCCAGGCGCCCAACCTCTACGGTTATGTCGTGACGTACGGCAAGCCGGCTGCTGAACTCGTGCTCGTGACGCCAAAAACCGATCCCTTGTTGGCCGTGCAGCGCTACGGACTGGGGCGGACGGCAGCCTTCACCTCGGACCTGTCGGCACGCTGGGGGAAGGACTGGTTGCACTGGCCACAATTCAGTCAATTTGTCGCCCAACTGATGCGCTGGGTGCAGCGTCAGGGTGTCATGGAAAATTTCGACGTGAGCGTGGATATACGAGAAGGACAAGCCGTAGTCCAAGCCGATGTCTATGATACCCAAGAACGCTATGTCAATCATCTGGATCTGCAAGGGAGTCGGGTCCTCACGCCGAGCCGACAGACCCTCCCAGTGTCTTTCACGCCCATAGCGCCCGGACGCTATCAGGGCCGCTTCCCCATGCAGGGCAATGGTGAGTATGTCCTCAGCATGGTAGGCAAACAGGGCGACAAAACCATAGGCCCGAAAACCGTGGGCCTCGCCCTGCCGTACTCTGCAGAGTACCTCGGACTCGATATCAACTATCGTTTGCTCAATCTCCTGGCAGATCGTACTGGAGGCCAGGTACTCCGCGCCGATGCTGCCGCCGAAGCGGCAGACATGTTGTTTGCGACGCAGGGACAGCCACTCACCGCGCTGAAAGATTACTGGCCCTGGTTCGTCATCCTGGCCTTGTGCTGCCTTATCCTGGATATTGCTGTGCGCCAGGTCTTTATCCCAGCAGCCTGGACCGCGCGTTGGCAGCGTCAGCCGGCGTCTCAGACTGCGGAGGCACCAACCTATACGTACGATGAGTTGGAAGCTATTGTGCATCGCCGCGCCGAAGATCACCGTCGGCGTAGTACGGCGCTGCGGGAGGCACGTCATGGAGCAATACCCACGGGGGAACAGGCACGGTACGTCACCGTTGCCAGCGTACGCAACCGTCAAACCGACGCCTGAAGCGCCTGTGCCACATTTGCTATGAAAATTTCTACTGCAGCATTCATTGCCAGCGCTGTCTCTCCAGCGCAATACCCGCGTCAGCCTCTCCCTGAAGTGGCATTTGCCGGGCGTTCGAATGTCGGGAAGTCATCACTGATCAATACCCTCGTGCATCGTAAGCATCTGGTCAAGACGAGTGGGACGCCTGGGAAAACGCGTGCTATCAACTTTTTTATGGTGAACCAACGCTTCCTGCTCGTTGATCTCCCTGGCTATGGCTACGCCAAAGTCCCGCGTGAGATACAGGCGAGCTGGCGGCCGATGGTAGAAACCTATCTGCAACAACGTCATACTCTACGGGCCGTGGTGCATATTGTGGACTTACGTCATCCCCCGACGGCCCAAGACCAACAACTGCGGGACTGGCTCCTACACCATGACATCACTATCGTCACCGTTGCCACCAAAGCTGATCAGGTGACGCGCAGCCAACGTGCTCTGCATCTTCAGGGCATACGCCAGGGACTCGCGCTGCCGCCCGCGGAGCCTGTATGGGTCTTTTCAGCGCAGAGTCATGAAGGACGCTTGCAGTTATGGGGTTACCTGGAGGCGTTCCTTACCCCAGTCGTGCATATGCAGCATGTGGCTTCACCGTAGACGGCGCTGTGTGCCGCAGTACTTGACCCTCGCGGCGATTTGTGGAATAAATCTTCCCGGCTCACAGGCAAAGCACTAGCATGGGTAGTGCTGGACATGTGTCAGGGGACATCACAGGGGAAGCCTGAATAAGGAGTACGAATGCGTGTAACATTTGCCTCAGAAAGTGTCACCGAGGGTCATCCAGATAAGGTCTGCGATAAGATCTCGGACAGTGTGCTTGATGCCGCGTTGGCGCTGGATCCCAAGGCACGTGTGGCCTGTGAAACGATGGTCTCGGAAAATCTCACGGTGATCACCGGCGAGGTCAGCGATGTGGTCCTGGAGAAACTCGATATTACGGCGATTGCCCGCCAGGCGATCCGTGAGATCGGCTATACGACGGATACCATTGGTTTTTGTGCTGACACATGCAAGGTCGAGGTCTATCTGAAACCGCAGAGTCCTGATATTGCTCAAGGCGTCTCTGCCGGCGAGGGGCTGTTTAAAGAGCAAGGCGCTGGCGACCAGGGCATGATGTTCGGTTATGCGACCAAAGAAGCACGTCTCAATGACGTGGATACCGAACTGATGCCAACCCCGATCTATTTTGCGCATCGCCTGACCCGGCGGCTGGCCGAGGTACGGAAGCAGGGGATCATACAGGGCTTGTATCCAGACGGCAAAGCCCAGGTGGCGATAGAGTATGAAAACAATATGCCGGTCGCTATCGCCAACCTGGTGATCTCGACGCATCATGCGCCGAGCTTGTCGCTGCGGGATCTGCGGCACCAGTTGATCGAGCACGTCATGAAACCCGTGATCCCTGATCGGCTCTTGTCCCATCGCGTCATGGATCAGGAGCGCGACAGACTGGACAGTACCATTATTTTTGTCAACCCCACTGGTGCTTTCCTGGTTGGTGGGCCCAAAGCTGATGCAGGGCTGACAGGCCGGAAGATCATCGTCGATACGTACGGCGGTATGGGACGCCACGGTGGTGGGGCCTTTTCCGGGAAGGACCCGAGCAAGGTTGATCGTTCAGCGGCCTACATGGCGCGCTATATCGCCAAGAGCGTCGTCGCAGCGGAATTGGCGGATGTCTGCGAGGTCCAGATTGCCTATGTCATTGGCCATGCCAATCCTGTGAGCGTGCGGGTCGAGACCGTGAACCCTACCATTGCCAACGAAAAGATCAGCCAGGCCATTCAAGACGTCTTCGATATGCGTCCAGCGGCCATTATTGAGCGCCTCAATATGCTCAGGCCGATCTATAGGGACACGGCTGCCTATGGCCATTTTGGCCGTCCGGAGTTCCCCTGGGAAGCCTCAAACCGGGTCGCGGAGTTGCAGCGCGCCACTTCGTGAAGCAGAGTCCTCTGCGTCAAGGCCCCTCTCCCGCCGCAGAGGGGGGCTACGATGCATCTGGAAGACGACGTGATACGCGCCCTCCTGGGTATCATCGTGGTGTTCATTGGATGGGGCCTTGCTGCGGCCGCCTGTGCATCAGAACCTTCTCCGCCGCATGAGGCATACATACGGACCCCAACGCACGAGTGTACCTCACACCAAGATGGAGATTATGGGAATGCCCTTCGTGATTGCAGAACCGTGCATTGACGTCCAGGATCAGGCGTGCGTTAGTGTCTGCCCGGTAGCTTGCATTCATTTTGACACAGGGAAGGACCGCAAGCTCTACATCGACCCGAATGAATGTATCGACTGTGGCGCTTGTGAGCCGGCGTGTCCAGTGGAAGCGATTTACGCCGAATTAGATCTTCCCTATAAATGGGTGAAGTATGAAGAAATTGATGCGCTCTGGTATCGCAATAAAGATGCTGCACGGGCCATGGTGGAGGCTGTGAAAGCCAAAGCCTAGGCTGGCCCAGCCCAAACAAAAAACATTGTGGAGAAGGAAGGCTGTATGGCTACTTTAGAAGAGCGATTCCAGAAGGGCTTGGAGATACGGGCGCGCCTGGCTGGGGGCCAGGGGAGGAGCCTCAGGGGATCCCTTCCCATCGCCTATGAGCTGGCTCCGGATATGTACCGTATAAGCACGGAGAGCCTGTACGGTTCCATCTGGAGCCGCCCGGGCCTGGATCTCAAGTATCGTGTCATGGCCACCTTGACAGCCGCCGCCATCCAGTTCGCTACACCGCAGGTCCAGGTGCAGGTGCGCAATGCCCTGAATGTTGGCATCACGCCGGAGGAGCTCATCGAGCTATGCATGATGATCGCCTTCTACGGTGGCATACCGGCTGCCTATAGTGCTCTGGCGGTGACCAGGGAGGTCTTTGAAGAGCGGGGCATAGATGTTACCTTGCCGGAAACCTTCGATGCCTCTGTAGAGCCGGAGACCCTGTATGAGAAGGGCATTGCCAAACATCAGGAGTTGATGCCCGACGTCTTCGGCTACCATCCTACGGAGCCGACCCAGGTAGAGCACGATCTGGACGTACTGATGCAAGAGTATCTCTGGGGTGCCATCTGGACACGGCCCGGTCTCGATATGAAGAGCCGTCTCGTCTGTGCCCTGGCGGCCAGGGTAGTAAAGGGGCAGTTCGACTTGTCTGTGCGGCGGATGATCGAAGGGGCACTGCGTTATGGCCTCACCAAAGTAGAGATCATGGAAATTGGCATGCAGTTGGTCTTCTATGTGGGAGCGCTGTCGGCACGGGCCTTCATGCACATAGCCAATACGGTCTTCAGGGCGCCTGAGTTTTCTCAAACAGAAGACCCTGGGCTGTAAAGTGGTGAGGGCTCACCGCGGCGATGGTCAGGCCAGGTGGGGCGCCTTGAGCTGTTCTGCAGACAGCCGGACGGCCCCGCCGGCTGGAATCATCCCGGAGAAGCGCTCCGGATGGAGCATCTCCGCAAACATTTCCAACCCACATACGAGCCGCGGGCCCGACCGACTCGTGTAGGCATTCGCATCCACGACATACACCCGCTGCTGTTGGACTGCTGACAGCGCCGCCCACTCTTCGCGCTGAGCTAATACAGGCACATCTTGCAGGGCGCGGGTAACATCGAAGCCACACGGCATCACCATAATGACTTCGGGCTGGCTGGCGACGACATCCTCCCACTCCAGACGCAGTGAGCCGCTCTGTTTATCACCAAAGCAGTTCACGCCGCCAGCCAATTCGATCATTTCTGGAATCCAATGCCCCCCGCACATGAGAGGCTCCACCCACTCGAGGTGCAGGACACGCGGCCTGTGGGTAATCGTCGCAGCTTGAGCGACCACTGCATCGATACGTGCTTGCAGGCTATGCACGAGCGGCGCTGCCACCGCCTCGGCCCCGGTAGCACGTGCGACGCGCCAGATATCCTCCAGGACATCGCCGAGCGACTTCGGGTCTAGGGACACGACTGCCGGTTTGTGGGGCAGGGCAATACTGGCTTCGGCAACCTGCCGAGTTGAGACAGCTCACACTTCACAGATGGCTTGGGTCAGGAGCAGGTCTGGCGCCCCGGCTCGTAACACGTCTTGGTCAATATCGTAGATACCAAGCCCTTCCTTGAGGCGCTGGCCAATCATCTGGCTAATATCCGCACTACTTATTAATTGCGCCTCGCCGAAGATGCTGCGGACGACGATAGGCTTGGTCCTGGCCTCTGGAGGATAATCGCACTCGAAGGTGACGCCGTAGAGCTGATCCTGTAATCCGAGAGCGTGGACAATCTCTGTAGCACTGGGGAGGAAGGAGCAAATGCGCATGAGATTTCTCCTGCGTGGCTTACGCGATAGGGTGATGCTGTTCTATTCTAGCATCTTATCTCCCATAGGGGAATAGGGCGTTTTTGTAGAGAGCCTGCGTGTCTACTAATATGAAGATAAGTCTCAGTAATTATTCTTATTTTTTTCTTGACGTCCATGAGTAAGAAGCGTATTCTGCAAAATGAAGCATGTGATA
>WNFT01006746.1_pt1 | contig 10744 bp, 8 predicted proteins | sample 5400191 | NCBI WGS metagenome assembly WNFT01 (sample SAMN13153359, study PRJNA577476) | soil metagenome | isolation source: 80 cm saprolite under Madrone tree | place: USA:California | collected 2016-06-14
TGCGCTCGATCGCCCACACCAGCTCCTTGCGCTTCTTTTGGTCGAATTCCATCGACTGCTGATCGACCATCTTGTCGACCTCCGGATTGCAGTAGCGGTCGTAGTTGCCCTCCGCTCCACAAGTGAAATTCTCGTACAGCGTTTGGTCCGGGTCATCGACACCGTTCCCGGTGAGATTGAGGCCGACGGAGTAGTCACCGCGCATGACCTTGGGAAACCACTGGACGGTGTCGACGGGTTCGAGCTCGGCGTCGATATAGATCTCCTTCAATTGGTCGATCAGGAGTATCGCCGCATCGCGGTAAGGTGCCAGGTTGCGGGGGTGGACACCTTGATCTCCAGCCTCTTGTCCGGCCGATAGCTGAGCTTCTCCATGATCCGGCGGCCTTCCGCACGGTTCTTCGGCACATCGGGATCATAGCCCGGCAACGTCTTCAGCATTTCCGGCGGCATCCCCCACACACCTTCCGGCGGGGGTTGCATGACCCCGCCCACATCGCCCTTGCCTAGGGTCAGCGTGTCGACAAAGGCCTTGCGGTCGAGGCTGAGCGCCGCCGCCCGCCGCAGATCGGCATCGTTGAAAGGGGGTGCCTCGCGGTTCATCATCACATTGCGATTGACGTTTACCGGGACCAGCTCGCAGATCGCCTCGGGCGACTGGTTCTTCACGTCCTTCACCACCGGAACCTGCAGAAAATAAGGAGAGGTCATGTCGACCTTGCCGGAGACGAACGCCAGCACCCCGGTCGAGACGTTCTTGATGATCTGATATTCAATACCGTCGAGGTAGGGCTGGCCCTTTTTCCAGTAATCGAGGTTTCTGGTGACCTTGATCGACTCGTTTGGCTTGAATTCCACGAATTTGAACGGGCCGGTTCCGATCGGATGCGAACGCATGTCGCGCGGCGAGACGTGGCACGGATAGACCGGCGAAAAGCCGGAGGCGAGCAAGGCGATGAAGGCCGGCTGCGGCCGCTTCAGGCGAAAGGTGACCTCAAAGTCGCCGTTCGCGGAGACGTCTTCAAGGTTGCGGTACCAGGCCTTGCGGGGATTGATGCGCAGTTTCTCGCTCGACTTCCCGGTAAGGAGATCCCAGGTGCACAGCACGTCGTTGGCGGTAAAGGGTTTGCCGTCGTGCCATTTGATCCCTTCGCGCAGCCGGAATGTCAGCTGCGTCTTGTCCTCGTCCCATGACCACTCGCTGGCGAGGTCCGGCACGATCGACTGCATGCCGCTCTGCGGCACGTCCTGCTTATACAAGACCAGATTGTTGAAGACTCCCATTACCGGCCCTTGGCCAGCGGCCGTCGTCTCCTCATGGATCGACACGCTCGCCGGGCTGTCGAAGAAGTAGATCTTCAGCACCCCGCCCTGCTTTTGCGCATACGCCGTCCCCGCGAGGGACAAAACCACCAGCAACGCGCTCGCCGCAGCGAGGCTACGAAATTTTTGCTGCATTCCTGTTCTCCCTGTTCTTTGCCGGTCGCTCGAAACCCGCGATCCAACCCGCACCTCGATAAGGGCTCATTTGCTGAGCTCTTGCGTCGGATGCCGACGCTGCTGATGGTACCACGTATTGGTCGAAAAAGTTATCCCGTCAACGGCGTAAGAGGTGTTTGTTCGCGAACCGCAGTGCGGCGGCGCTGTTGACGCCCGGCTACTTGTCGAGCCAGACGTCTTCCATGCGCCAGCCGTTGAAGATGCTGTTGACCATGATCGTCAACCCCTTCACATGCGGCCGCCAGCAGCTCGCGCGGCGGTCGTAAAAGATGATCGGCCGGGCGCCGTCTTCCGCTAACTTCCGCTCGATCTCCCATACCAGCCTCTTGCGCTTTTGGGTGTCGGCCTCGATGGATTGCCGATCGATCAGCGTGTCCACCTCGGGACTGCAGTAGCCGTTATAGTTCAGCTCCCCACCGCACCCGTAAATCAGGTAGAGACTCAGGTCGGGATCGACCCCGCTGCCCTGGCCGGTGAGGCCGACGATGTAGTCCTTGCGCATGACCTTGGGGAGCCAGTTGGTGGTGTCGATCGTTTCGAGCTCGCCGTCGATGTACACCTCCTTCAGCTGGTCGAGCAGGATTACCGCCGGATCCCGCAAGAACGGCAGGTCGCGCACCGAGACCTTTATCTTGAGCCGGTCAGCGGGCCCGTAGCCGAGCTTGCGCATCAGCTGGCGGGCTTCCGCGCGGTTATTCTGGACATCGAGGCTATAGCCGGGCAGCGTCTTCAGCATCTCCGGCGGCATGCCCCACACTCCTTCGGGCGGGGGTTGCATGGCCCCGCCGATGTCGCCCTGCCCTTCGGTGATGATGTCGATGAACGCCTGACGGTCGAGGCTGAGCGCCATCGCTTGCCGCAGATCGGGGTTGTCGAAGGGCGGCACGTCCCGGTTGACGATCAGGCTGCGGCTGATGCCGAGCGGCACCAACTCGCAGATTGCGTCAGGCATCTGGCTCTTCACGTCCCTGAGTAGCGGCACCTCGAGGCTATAGAGGAAGGTCATATCGAACTTCCCGGCGACAAATGCCAGAGTCGCGGTCGACTGGTTGCGTATGATCGTATACTCGATACCATCGAGATAAGGCCGGCCCGCTTTCCAGTAATCCGGGTTTCGCGTCACCGTGATCCGCTCGTTCGGCTTGAATTCGACGAATTTGAAGGGGCCGGTGCCGATTGGACGCTGTCGCATGTCGCGCGGCTTAATGTGGCAGGGATAGATCGGCGAATACCCGCCGGCGAGAGCTGTAAGAAAGGCCGGCTGCGGCCGCTTCAAATGGAAGGTAACTTCGTAATCGCCATTGGTGGTGACTGCTTCGAGGTTTCTCCACCAGGACTTGCGAGGATTGACGCGGAATTTCTCGCTCGATTTCCCGGTCAGCATGTCAAAGGTGCACTGGACGTCCTTGGCCATGAACGGTTTGCCGTCGTGCCAGCTGACGCCTTGGCGCAGCGGCAAGGTCAGCTCGGTCCCATCCTCGTTCCATGACCAGGCGGTGGCGAGATCGGGCACGATCGAGTCGAGGCTGTTTTGCTTCACCTGCTGGTCGAACATAACGAGATTGTTGAACACCCCCATCATCGGCCCCTCGGCAACAAACGTCGCTTCCTCGTGGATCGACATGCTCGCCGGGCTGTCCGGACTGTACATTTTTAGAATCCCGCCCGTTTTTTGGGCCGACGCCGGTTCGGCCGCCACGGCGACGAGCAATGGCGCCGCCATTGCGAACGCTCCCAGATATCGCATCATCTCGGTCCACCTCCTGTTCGCTGTTGCGCGGCCCATTGTCTGGGCCCTGATGCAGAATTTGGATTACTGGTCGAGCCAAACGTCTTCCATTCGCCAGCCATTGAAGATGCTGCTGACCATCGTCGTCAGGCCCTTCACCCGAGGCTGCCAGCAGGTCGCAGCGCGGTAGTGTGCGATGATCGGCCGAGCCACATCCTCCTGCAATTTCTTGTCGATCTCCCACACCAGCCGCTTGCGTTTTTCCTGATCCGCCTCCATCGATTGCTGCTCGAACTGCTTCTCTAGCTCGTGGTTGCAGTATCCGGTATAATTGAGCTGCGCATCGCAGGCGTAGACTGTGTAGAACTGATCGTCGGGGTCATCGGCGACGCCCGCAGAAAAGCCATAGCCCATCTGGTAGTCCTTGCGGTACATCTTGGGAAACCAGTTGACGGTGTCGATCGCGTCGAGCTCGCCGTCGATGTAGATTTCCTTGAGTTGATCGATCAGGATTATTGCGTTATCGCGAAAGTCGGGGAGGTTGCGGGTCACGGTCTTGACCTTGAGCCGGCGGTCGGGCCCATAGCCGAGCTTTTCCATCAGCCGTCGCGCCTCGGCCCGGTTCTTTTGCACATCGGGATCGTAACCGGGGAGCGTGCGCAGCATGTCGGGCGGCATGCCCCAGATCCCCTCGGGTGGCGGCATCATCACCGCGCCGATCGTGAATTGGCCTTCGCCGAGGATGTCGATAAAGCCCTTGCGGTCGAGGCTCACGGCCATTGCCCGTCGGAGATCCGGGTTGTCGAACGGCGGCGCGTTCCGGTTGATCAGCATCGTGCTTCTGACGTTGTTCGGCCTGAGCTCGCAAATCGCCTGCGGCACCTGACTTTTTATGTCTCTCAGCAATGGGATCGTCACCTGATAGGGAAAGGTCATGTCGAACTTGCCGGCGATGAAACCGAGGATCGCCGTCGAGCGGTTCGTTATGATCGTGTATTCGATGCCGTCGAGGTACGGCCGGCCGCTTTTCCAGTAATCCGGGTTTCTCGTCACCCTGATCCTTTCGTTCGGTTTGAATTCGCCGAATTTGAACGGGCCAGTGCCGATCGGATGTTGGCGCATGTCGCGAGGGCTGACATGGCAGGGATAGACCGGGGAAAAACCCGACGCGAGAAACGCAATAAAGGCCGGCTGCGGTCGCTTCAGATGAAAGGTCGCCTCGTGGTCGCCATCGGCGGTGACCCGGTCCAGGTTATGGTACCAGGAGGCCCGGGGATTGGTGCGCAGCGTGACGGTCGGCTTGCCCAGCAGCATGTCCCAGGTGCACTGGACATCCTTGGCGGTGAAGGGAGTGCCGTCATGCCATTTCACATCCTTGCGCAGCTCGAAGATCAGCTGGGTTCCGTCCTCGCTCCACCACCAGCGCGTCGCGAGATCGGGGACGATGGATTGCAGACTGTTCTTTGGCTCGTCCTGTTTGTAGATGACAAGATTGTTGAAGACTCCCATCATCGGCACGACGGTCGAATACGTCGCTTCTTCGTGGATCGACATGCTCGCGGGGCTGTCCCAGTGATAGACCCTGAGGCTCCCGCCCTGTTTTTGCGCGAACGCCGCGCCGCTGCCGCCGAGCCCGGCGAGCAAGCAGCAAACCGCCGCCACGGCTCCCAGATACCGGTTCATCGCTCTCCCCTCCCCTCGGCTAGTCTTCCAGCCAAACGTCTTCGAAGCGCCAGCCGTTGAAGACGCTGTTGACCATCATCCTCAGGCCCTTGACCCGCGGTTGCCAGCAGGTGGCGAACCGCAGGTGATAGACGATCGGCCTCGCCTGGTCCTCCTGCAATCTCCTGTCGATCTCCCACACCAGCTGCTTGCGCTTCTCCTGGTCGGTTTCCATCGATTGCTGCTCGAACATTTTTTGCAGCTCGGGATTGCAATACCCGGTGTAGTTACGCTGCGAGCCGCACGCGTAATTCTCATAGAATTGCGCGTCGGGGTCGTCGACACCGACCCCGGTGAGATTGAGGCCGATCTGGTAATCCTTGCGGTAGATCTTGGGAAACCAGTTGGCGGTCTCGATCGGGTCGAGCTCGCCGTCGATGTAGATCTCCTTGAGCTGGTCGATCAGGATGACCGCCGGATCCCGGAAGATAGGAATGTTGCGCGCCGCCACCTTGACCGCGAGCCGCTTGTTGGTCCCGTAGCCGAGATTTTCCATGATGCCGCGCGCTTCGGCGCGGTTCTTCTGCACATCGGGATCGTAGCCCGGCAAGGCCGCGAGCATTTCGGGCGGCATGCCCCATACCCCTTCCGGCGGCGGCTGCATGGCCCCGCCGATGTCGCCATGCCCCTCGGTGAGGATGTCGATGAACGCTTTGCGGTCCAAGGCCAATGCCAATGCTCGCCGCATCTCGGGATTGTCGAAAGGCGGAGCATCGCGGTTGGTGATTAGATTGGCGTAGGCATTCGCCGGCACCAGCTCGCAGATCGCTTGCGGCGCCTGGGTCTTGACATCGCGCAATAGCGGCACCGTCACCTCGAACGGGAAGGTCATGTCGAACTTGCCGGCGATGAAGGAGAGGATCGCCGTCGAGCGGTTCGGGATCACGGTATATTCGATGCCGTCGAGGTAAGGCCGATCCTTCTCCCAGTAATCGGGATTGCGCACCACCTTGATGTATTCGTTCGGCTTGAACTCGACAAACTTGAACGGGCCGGTGCCGATCGGATGCTGGCGCATGTCGCGAGGGCTGACATGGCAGGGATAGACCGGCGCATAGCCCGAGGCGAGTAGTGCTACGATCGCCGGCTGCGGCCGCTTCAGATGGAACGTCGCAGTGAGATCAGCGTCGGCGGTGACCCCTTCGACATTCTCGTACCAGGCCTTGCGTGGATTGGCGCGCAATTTCTCCGGCGCCTTGCCGAGCAGCAGGTCCCAAGTGCATCTGACGTCATTGGCCGTGAACGGGCGGCCGTCGTGCCATTTGACCCCCTGGCGCAGCCGGAACGTCAGCTCGCTGCCGTCCTCGCTCCACTCCCAGTCGGTGGCCAGATCCGGGATGATCGACTGCAGGCTGTTCTGCGCCACGTCCTGCTTGTAGAGGACGAGATTATTGAAGACCCCCATCATCGGGATTTCGGTCGAGTTGGTCGCCTCTTCGAGGATCGACATGCTGGCCGGACTGTCCCGATGGTAGATTTTCAGAACGCCGCCCGACTTTTGCGCAGAGGCCGTCTCGGCGACGGACAACGCAGCCAGCAGCCCGCCCACCGCCGCGAGCCAGCGAAAATATCGGTCCATTCTCGTCTCCCTGCTCTTGCAAAACCGCGTTTAACCCTGCTCCGGGGCTCGTTCGCCAAGCTCTGGCAGAGAGTGTCGATGCGGCTAACCTACCACGCGTCGCGCGACGATGTTATCCCGTCGGTAGCGGGAGCGGCGCCGATTCCCGCAATCACGCCGCACAGCGCTCGCTTGCCCGCACCCTGCCCCACAGGCGGGGGAGGGGAACATTTTTCGTCGTCCCCGCGAAGGCGGCGACCCAGAGCCTGCCCCTGGCCTGAACAGGGGGCAACCGCTATTGTACGAGTTCGTCGTACAGATCCCGCCATTGCGGATACTGGCGCTCGATCATTTCGAGTTTCCAGACACGATGCCACTTCTTGATGCGCTTTTCACGAAGGATCGCATCCATCATGGTCTCGTGAAACTCCACAAAGACTAACTTGTGCACGCCGTAATCCCGAACAAATCCGGCAACTGTATTCGATCGGTGTTGCCAAATACGGCGCGCAAGATCGCTCGTGACGCCGATATATAGCGTCCCATTGCGTCGGCTCGCGAGAATGTAAACACGAGGACGTTTCTCAGTCACGCCCGATCAGTGGCCACGGCTGTCCGGTTCAGCATTGAGCCGCAGCTACACGAAGGTGCATGGCACACCAGCACAACCTTTGGTTCCCCTTGGCCGGACTTGGTCCGGCCAACCACGTCTTCGAACGCGGCCCTGCCGACGGCTGGGAAGGCGTGGATGGCCGGGCCGAGCCCGGCCAAGGGGTCTGAGGTTGTATCGAGCGCACCACAAACAACCAACTTCGCTCAATCGGACAGCCGTGATCAGTGGCCCTGGGTCCCCGCTTTCGCGGGGACGACGGATATTATTTCTGCGTAGGATGTGCGCACACCGGAGTGCGGCGGCAGAGTTCGGGGAGTAGCAACGTTTCACGATTGCTTTCTTCCTGGCCCCAATTCTGCCCAACTCTCGCGAGCGGCGAGGGCTAGGAGAGGGGGCGCTTGCGACTACTTGTCGAGCCAGACATCCTCCAGGCGCACCCCGTTGTAGATGCTGTTGACCATCATCGTGTAGCCCTTCACATACGGCTGCCAGCAGGTGCCGGAGCGGCTGTGGTAGAGGATCGGCCGGGCGACGTCGTCGGCCAGCTTTTTCTCGATCTCCCACACCAGCCGCTTGCGCTTCTGGTGATCGAACTCCCTCGACTGCCGGTCGACCATCTTGTCGAACTCGGGACTGCAGTAGCCGTCGTAGTTGGCCTCGGCGTTGCACGTATAAAATTCGTACAGCGCCTGGTCCGGGTCGTCGACGCTGTTGGTGATCAGATTGAGGCCGATCGTGAACTCCTTGCGGGTGATGCGCGGATACCACTGCGTGGTGTCGAGCAGTTCGAGCTCGCCGTCGATGTAGATCTCCTTCAGCTGGTCGATCAGGATTATCGCCGGGTCGCGGTAGGGCGGCAGGTTGCGCGTCGTTATCTTGGTCTGGATCCGATTGTTCGGTCCATATCCGAGTTTTTCCATCAGCTTGCGGGCTTCGGCGCGGTTTGCCGCGACATCAGGCCCGTAGCCCGGCAGCGAGCGGACCATCTCCGGCGGCATGCCCCACACCCCTTCCGGGGGCGCCAGCAACGCGCCGCCCATGTTGCCCTTGCCCTGGGTCAGCGTATCGATAAAGGCCTGGCGATCGAGCGTCAGCGCAATCGCCCGCCGCACATCGGGATTGTTGAAGGGCGGCCCTTGCCGGCTGATGATGACGCTGCGCAGCACGTTCGTCGGCGCCAGCTGGCAGGTCGCTTGCGGCGCCTGGCGTTGCGTATCCTCGAGCACCGGGACCTGGAAGAAATAGGGCGAGGTCATGTCGAACTTGCCGGAGATGAAGGCCAGCTGGCCGGTCGACACGTTTTTGATGATCTCGTACTCGATGCCGTCGAGGTAGGGCCGGTCCTTCTTCCAGTAATCGGGGTTGCGCGCCACCCTGATGCTCTCGTTCGGCTTGAACTCGACGAATTTGAACGGGCCGGTGCCGATCGGACGCTGGCGCATGTCGCGCGCCGGAACGTGGCACGGGTAGACCGGCGAGAACCCCGAAGCAAGCAATGCGACAAAGGCCGGTTGCGGCCGCTTCAGACGGAATGTCACTTCGTAGTCGCCGTTGGTCACCACCTCGTCGAGGTTCAGGTACCAGGCCTTGCGCGGGTTGAGCCGCAATTTGTCGCTGGTCTTGCCTTGCAGCATGTCCCAGGTGCATTTGACGTCGTTGGCCGTGAACGGCTTGCCGTCATGCCATTTGACGCCCTGGCGCAATTTGAAGGTCAGCGCGGTCCTGTCCTCCTCCCATGACCACTCGGTTGCCAGGTCCGGGACGATCGAATCCAGGCTGGAAAACGGCACGTCCTGCTTATACATGACAAGATTGTTGAACACGCCCATCATCGGCCCCTCGGCCGCAAAGGTCGCTTCCTCATGGATCGACATGCTGGCCGGGCTATCGAAAAAGTAGACCTTGAGAACGCCACCCTGCTTTTGCGCAAATACCAGGTCTGGCGAAAGGACGGCAGCCATGAGCAAGGCTGCTCCCGAAAGGCAGCGAAAATTTCTTCTCATTGCAACCCCACTTTCTTTGTTAGGGGACGATTGCGGCTATCTGTCGAGCCAGACATCCTCCATGCGCCAGCCGTTATAGATGCTGTTGACCATCGTCGTCAGCCCCTTCACCTGCGGCTGCCAGCAGGTCGCGGCGATGCCGTGAAGGATGATCGGCCGAGCGCCGTCCTCCTGCAGCTTACGGTCGATCTGCCACACGAGTTTCTTGCGTTTTTCCTGATCGGCTTCGGCCGATTGTCGGTCGAACTCTTTGTCGAGCTCCGGATTGCAATACCCGCTGTAATTGCGATCCGAACCGCACGCGTAGTTTTCATAGAATTGCTGGTCGGGGTCGTCGACACCGCTGCCGGTGCCGTTGAGCGCTACACTGTAGTCCTTGCGGGTCACCTTTGCGTGCCAATTGGCGGTCTCGACCACATCGAGCTCCCCGTCGATATAGATCTCCTTCAACTGATCGATCAGAATGACCGCCGGGTCCCGGAAGCTGTTGATGTTGCGCGTCGCCACCTTGAGTGCCAGCCGCTTGTCGGCGCCATAGCCGAGCTTGTGCATGATCCCCTGCGCCACCCTGCGGTTCTTTTGCACGTCGGGGTCGTAGCCCGGGATCGTGCTCAGCATCTCGGGCGGCATGCCCCACAGCCCTTCGGGTGCCGGCAGCATGGCGCCGCCGATCTTTGCCTGCCCGTCGCTCAGAATATCGATGAAGGATTTGCGGTCCAAGGTCAGCGCCATCGCGCGCCGGAGATCGGCATTGTCGAAGGGCGGCTTGTCGCGGTTGACGAGAAGATTGGTGGTGCCGTTCTGCGTTCGCAGCTCACAGATCGCTTGTGGGGCTTGGCTCTTGATGTCCTTCAGTAGCGGGACGGTCAGAACAAAGGGCCAGGTCATGTCAAACTCTCCGGCGAGAAAGGCCAGGATCGCGGTCGAGCGGTTTGGCACGATCTTGTATTCGATGCCGTCGAGATAGGGCCGACCGGGTTTCCAATAATCGGGGTTGCGCGCCACCCGATCGGATGGCTGCGCAGTTCACGCGGCGGCACGTGACAGGGATAAATCGGCGAATACCCGGAGGCGAGCAATGTGACCAGGGCCGGCTGCGGCCGGTGCAGGTGAAAGATCGCCTCGTCGTCGGCTTTGGCGGTGACTTCGTCGAGGTTGCGGTACCAGGCCTTGCGCGGATTGAGCCGCAGCTTGTCCTTGGCCTTGCCGAGCAGCAGGTCGAAGGTGCATTTGACGTCGGCCGCGGTAAACGGCCTGCCGTCGTGCCATTTGACGTCCCGCCGCAGCTTGAAGGAAAGCTCGGTCCCGTCCTCGCTCCACGACCAGCTAGCGGCGAGGTCCGGCACGATCGACTGCATGCTGTTCTGCGCCACGTCCTGCTCATACATGACCAGATTGTTGAAGACGCCCATCATCGGCACCACGGTCGAGTAGGTCGCCTCCTCGTGGATCGACATGCTGGCCGGGCTGTCCTGGTGATGGACCTTCAGCACTCCGCCGGGCTTTTGTGCAAATGCTGGGTCAGCGATCAGCGCGGCTAGCAGCAACCCGCCCGGAGCCGCGAATGCTCGAAGCCAGCTCGTCATTGGTTTCTCCATCGCTGAAGCCTGCTATTTCTC
>WNFT01006949.1_pt1 | contig 10744 bp, 10 predicted proteins | sample 5400191 | NCBI WGS metagenome assembly WNFT01 (sample SAMN13153359, study PRJNA577476) | soil metagenome | isolation source: 80 cm saprolite under Madrone tree | place: USA:California | collected 2016-06-14
CGCCCAGATAGGGAAGATAGGCGGCAACGACAACCGCGGCGAAACCGGCTGGCCACCGCCAGTCACCCAGATTTGACCTGCGTGGACGCCACAGCGCCGGCGCCAGCACCAATGGGAAGAATTTGACGAGGGTCGCGGCGGCCAATGCCGCCCCCGACCAGGCCCGCCTGCCGGCGAAAGCAGCCGCGATCGCCAGCGCTACGAAGGCGACCACCGCCGCATCGATGTGCCCCGCGCCGGCGACCTCCCAGACCGGCAGCGGGTGCCACGCGTAAAGGAGAATGTTCTCCCGCGGCGCTCCCGCAGCCGGCAAGATAAAGAGAAGCGCTCCGATGCCAATCGCCTCGACCGCGACGAGCACGAGCTTCACCGCCGTCACGGTCTCGCCGAGCCGGGTCGCTACGAAAAATAGCATCTGCGCGACCGGCGGGTAGATCGTCGGTGCGTAGTTGTTGCGGTTGATGTTCGGAAAGATCGCGTCATCGCGCAACGGTGCGAGGTGAGGGTCGGTCGGAATGTAACGGTAGGGATTGATCCCGGCGGCTTGGACGCGGCCATCCCAAATGTAGCGGTAGATGTCGTCCGAAAGGTAGACCGGCGCGGTAAGCGCGCCAATGCGGAGCAGGATCGCGGTCCCCAGGATCACCACGAGTGCCAGCCGTCCACCGGCGCCGCGCATAACGGCAAGCGCCGCAACGGCCCAGACCGCACCCTGCAACAACGCGGCTAGGATAAACCCGATGAGATCATGCTCGAATTGAGCTGCCAGCCCGAAAGCCTCGCCGGTCAGCAGCAAGAGGGCCAACAGCAGCAAAAACCAAGGCCGCGACATCCACGCCCGCACGCGTTCTTCTCTCGCGATCCTCAGCTCACCCGGAGGACAACGGCGGCCTGTCGAAGAGATGCCGCACGCCGCCATTCTTGGCCGCGAGCCGAGCCAGAAACGCGGTTGTACGGGGTGCGGCATAGCTTCCGTTATGATCGCCTCGAACAGTCGCTGGTGAAACTGCTTCAGACCGATCAGGTAGTAGCCGCCGTCGGCTGCCGGGCCGAGGACGACCCGGTCGCCGGGCTCCTGCAGGCAGCGAACCGCCTGCACCAGCAGCCCGGTCGGCAAGGTCGGGCTATCGGCATTGATCAAGCAGACCGAACCGTAGCCGACGTTGAACAGATCGCGCGCCGCGTGGAACAGGCTGCGCCCGATCGTCGGCTCCCTGGGTGCAAGAAGCTTGAAGTCGTCCGGCAGCAGGTCCTCAAAGAACCGCTCCGAGCCCAGCGGGTGATAGGCGGCATAGGCGTCGATCGGCGCCTGTGCGGAAGCGGCGGCGAGGTTTGCCGCGACATCGGCGAGGCAGCATGTATTGAGTTCTGCTGCTTCCTCATAGCTCAGCGGGGGGACAAGTCGGGTCTTGACGCTTCCGGCAAACGACGCCTTGGCCATGATCGCGACCGCGCACAATTGTTCCGGCATAACGGCTCCGCCCTCGAAAGGCTGCAACGCGCCCCTTAGGAGCCGCTGAACCAGTTGTACCTGTAATCTTCCCAAAAGCCGCCCGCTGGATCGGGAATATGGTGCGGCGAAAATAGCCCGATGTCAGCCCATAGACGAGATAAACGAGCAAATTGACAAAGAACAACCACATCGCCGCGAAGTGCCACTGCAACGCGCCGGCCAGACCCTCCTCGTTGTGCAAGTGCTGCGATATTTCGGGCCAGCCGCCGAACGTCATCCACACCGGGAACTCGAAACCGAAGAGAGGCTCCTAGTTGTAGATCCGCCAGCCGCTGCCGATCATGATGAAGATCGCCAGCGCATTGAGCCAGTGGGTCATCCGTATTGTCAGCGGATGCAATACAATCGGTTGCGCGTGCCGTGTCACCCGATGATCCATCATTTCGGAGCACGGCCTCCGACGATCTCGGCGAAATAAGAGCTATTCAAACCGGGTCGCAGATAAAATGTCCTTTGGTCATCGTATCGATACATTTGGCGTACAGCCGCCACGGCCAATTACTGCAATCGGGCTCACCCCGGCGACCGGATAGGGGGCAAGGCGATGAGCTCACCCCACCCCGTGAGCGGCGAAATAGGCCTCGACCGCGCGCACGAGACCGCGGGCGAGCTTCTGCTGATAGGCCCGCTGCTGCAGGAGCCGCTCCTCGGCGGTATTCGACAGGCAGCCCAGTTCCACCAGCGCCGAGGGAACGTCCGGGGCCGTCAGCACGGCGAAATCAGCCGAGCGCTGCGGATTTTCCAGCAGCACGGCCGCCCGTCCGAGTTCAACGACGACCTGGCGGGCGAGGGCGATCGACAGATTGCTGGTTTGGCGCCGTGTGAGGTCCAGCAGGATGTTGCCGACGTCACGGGGCTGCCGCGCCAGACTGACCCCACCCACAAGATCGGCCCGGTTCTCGCTCGCAGCGAGTGCCGCTGCCTCCCGGTCGGACGCCTGAGCCGACTGGGTAAACACCGAAAAGCCGCGCATTTCCGTGTTCGGCAGCGCATCCGCGTGAATCGATAGGAACAAGTCGGCCTTCCACCCACGAGCACGAGCAACCCGCTCCCGCAGCGGAAGAAACTCGTCGGTGCTTCGGGTCAGCACGACGCGGAAGCCGCGCCTCGCGGCGAGTTGGCGCGCAAACTCCCATGCGGTCGCCAAAGCGATGTCCTTCTCATGGACGCCGCTCGGGCTTATCGCGCCCGGATCCACCCCGCCATGGCCGGGATCAATGACGACCGTCGGAATCCGCCGCGTCGGCGGCGCTCCTCGCCCGGCCGGCTGAGCCGCGGACGAACCGAGCCGCCATCCGCCGGCGGCGTAGAAGACAAGCCCACCCAGGACGCCGCGCCGCCCGCAGCCGATATTCCGCATGCCCCACCCCTGCGACATGTCCTCGCCCCAAACGAGAACCGCCGATCAATCCCAGATTACCGCAAGATCACTTGCGCGGGTAGGTGGCGGGCTATTCACCGCCGAGACGGTCGTCATTGAAGCGCCGCAAGGGCAAAGGTGGGGAAGCAACTGCGGCCACAAAAAACCGCCGAAACCCTCTTGCCATCTTAGAGGCAGCCTCTCGAACCCGCCTCGAGACCGTCAGCTGCACGATCTTGGCCGTGAGAGTTCCGCCCGCCGCGCGCCGCAGGCTCATCATCCCATGCCTGCGGTAATCAGCTACCCAGAGGTCGACAAGAGACTTTGATACGCCAAAGGTTGTCGCGGCTTGGGCGGTGGTCCATCCATCGACGAGAACCCGCTGGACGATCAGCGCTCGGCGTGCCGTGCTGATCGCGTGCGATCGAATTGAGGCGCCACTCATGTCCGATCAACGCCGACGACCTCGGTACAATTCCAGGTCGCTCAGCTAGAAACCTCGACGACAATTCGACCGCGGATCTCGCCTTTGAGAATTTTCGGAGCCAGATCCGGCAGGGAGGACAGCGGCACGGTCTCAGTCATCCGTTCCAGACGATCGAGCGGCAGATCGCGGACAAGACGCTGCCATGCTTGGATCCGCTCCTCCCGCGGACACATCACCGAATCGATGCCGAGCAAGTTGACGCCGCGCAGCAGGAAGGGAAGCACCGTGGCCGGCAAATCGCTGCCGCCGGCGAGGCCACAGGCGGCGACACTCGCGCGATATTTGAGCTGGGTCAGGATCGTCGCCAGGGTGGCGCCGCCGACCGCGTCGATGGCGCCGGCCCAGCGCTCGCTGTCGAGCGGCCTCGACGGCTTGGCGGCGAGGCTCACGCGCTCAATCAACTCAGCGGCGCCCAACTCGGTCAGATATTCCCGCAGCTCGGGCCGGCCGGTCGAGGCCACGACCCGGTATCCGAGTCGCGACAACAATGACACCGCAATGCTGCCGACCCCGCCCGCCGCGCCGGTGACCAGGACATCGCCGGAAGCAGGACGCAACCCGTGCCGTTCGAGCGCGATGACTGCGAGCATCGCGGTGAACCCGGCAGTGCCTATCGCCATCGTCTGGCGGGCACTGAGCCCTTCCGGCCGCCGCACCAGATAGGAGGCCTTGACCCGCGCCTCCTCGGCATAGCCGCCCCATTGCGCTTCGCCGACCCGCCAGCCGGTGAGAATCACCGGATCCCCAGGCTCGAAATCGGGCGATTCCGAGCGTTCGACGGTTCCGGCGAAATCGATGCCCGGGATGTGCGGGTAGGGTCGCACCAGCCGGCCGAGGCCTTGCAGGACCATCCCGTCCTTGTAGTTCAAGTTCGAGCACTCGATCCTGACGGTAACATCGCCCGGCGGCAGAAGCGCTTCGTCGACCGCCTCGATCCGAGGGACGACCTGGCCGTCCTCTTCGCGCAATATCAGCGCGCGGAACTCCGGCATGCTTATCCGCGCAGCGGTTCGAGAATGCTGACGAAGTTTGCGACCGCAGCGCCGCCCATGTTCATCACCCCGGCGAGCGAAGCGCCGGGAACCTGGATCCCGCCCGCCTTGCCGGTGACCTGCATTGCCGCCAGCACGTGCATCGATACTCCGGTCGCGCCGATCGGATGTCCTTTCGATTTGAGACCGCCTGAGGGATTCACGGGTAGTCTGCCGTCCTTTTCGGTCCAGCCCTCGAGGATGGCGCGCGCACCCTGGCCTCTCTCGGTCAGTCCCATGGCCTCGTACTCGATCAGCTCGGCGATGGTGAAGCAGTCATGCGTCTCCACCAGACTGAGATCGTCGAGCTCGAGACGGGCTGTAGCCAGCGCCCGCTTCCAGGCGAGTGCGGGCCCTTCGAAGGCGACGACATCGCGTCGGCTCATTGGCAGAAAGTCGTTGACCTGCTCGGCGGCGCGGAAAACGACAGCTTTCTTGAGGCTCAACGCCGTCGCCGTATCGGCGAGCACCACCGCCGCGGCGCCGTCGGAGACCAGAGAGCAGTCGGTGCGCTTGAGTGGGCCGGCAACGATCGGGTTCTTGTCGGAGACGGTGCGACAGAATTCGTATCCCAAATCCTTCTGCATCTGGGCGAGCGGGTTGGCGACGCCGTTCTTGTGGTTCTTGGCGGCGATCCGTGCGAGCGCATCGGATTGGTCGCCATAGCGCTGGAAGTAGCTCTGAGCAATCTTCCCGAAAATGCCGGCGAAGCCGCCTTCGATCGCGTCCTCCTCCTTGCGATAGCTGGCGCCGAGCAGGATGTCGCCGACCTGCGCGCTGGAAACTTCGGACATCTTCTCGACGCCCACGACCAGCGCCAGACGCGCTTTGCCGGCGCTGATCGCGTTCAACCCTTGATGGATCGCCGCCGAGCCGGTGGCACAAGCGTCCTCGACGCGCGTCGCCGGCTTGAAGCGAAAGTCGGGGTCAGCCTGGAAGACCAAGGATGCTGGAAACTCCTGGCGCACAAACCCGCCATTCATCGTGCCGAGATAGACCGTATCGATATCGGCCGAGGTGACGCCGGCATCGGCTAGGGCCGCCTGCGTCACCTCGACGATCAGCGACTCGATGTCCCTGCCCTCGTGCTTGCCGAATTTGCTGTGCGCCCAGCCGACAATGCATCCGCTCATGCTGCCCTCCAAATGCCGTTCGCGGACCATAGCAAGCCCGCTCGCGCCGCTCTATCTTGATATGGTGCGAAAAGGGTTTCGCCACCAATAGGTCAGGGGGAGGGAAGGTGCCTCTAGACGGTACTCCGCGGCGCCGAATTATCGCGAACCAAGCTCGCGTTCGCCGACCATTCGCTCGTGTCCGTCCACATCGTTCTTGATCCGATACTGAGGACTATTGCCTTCGCCGAGGAACAGACGGACAATTTTGTAGCGGCCTTTGGCCGTCTGGTCGACGCCCCGATCGGGAAAAAATTCCACTGCCTGGCCAACGCGGTATTTGTGTTCTGACATGCTGACACCCTCTGGGATGGAGATGACGCCGCTGCACCAGCGCGGCCAAGCCGCCTTAGCGAGGCTGCGAGGTCGCCACGGGAACAGGAGAATGCCCGGCGACAATCGGCGGCCCGAGCATCGCATACGCGGCGATCCCTATTACCAAGAGGACTGGGATGACGATCGGCGGAACGAGATATTTCATAAGCTTTTCACGCTAAGGAGAACGGGGTTGCCGGCATGGCCGGCGACAGGTCACAACATGCTGAAGAGCACTGCCGCCCCAAGGGCAAGACAGGCGAGCAGGATCTCCCCCTGAAGATATTTCTTGCCCTCCGCCTTGGCCTGCTGCCGACCCGGCGAAGCCTCCCGTTGGTGTTCTGGCAAAAGCTCAACCAATTGCCGGCTGATGGCCAAATTGTCTGATGGCTGCGGTCGATCGAAGAGCAGCCGAGCGATGATCGGCGAGAGCGTTTCAGCCGCCACGGCCTTCGGTAAAGCTGCGAGCCGGGCGGCCTCCTCCCAGGGGTCCAAGCCAAGTCGCGTTAAACCCGAAACAACGTTGAGCGGCATCCCATTTTGTTGCTCGCCGACCGCGGCGAAAAGAAAATCGTTCAGATCTGAATGGAGCAGCGAAAATTGAGCGGGTAGCGCCATGATCGCCTCCGGCTCAGGTAGCTCTCACACGCCGGGCCGACGCTGGCAAGGCCGCGGCTCGCACAAGCGAACCGTCACCGTCGATGGCTTCTCCGCTACCAGTTCGAACTCCTACAGGCGACTGCCGAGCTGCTCTGCGCAAGCGCTGACAACTGCGGGATTTGGAGCATCACTTCCCGCCACTGTCGCCCAGCCGCCCTTTTCGATGATCGCTCGCCGGTCCCAGGATCCGGAAACCTTGGCGAATTCGACCAATTTTGCCGCTGCGTCCGCCTGATGCCGGAATTTTTCGACGCAAATCGGCGACAGCACTTCAACCACCGCGGTCTTAGCTCGCTCCATTGCCATTCGCTCAGCGGTACTGCCGAGCGTCCATCCGAACGATGAGAAACCGACCACAGAAATAGCAATCGCGCCGACTACCGCACCCCAGATCCCTGGTTTTAAGCTCGGATACTTTTTCATTTGTCGTGCCTCGGTGTCAGAGGAAAGTCTTCCTCTGATCTTCCCGCCGCGGATCGCGGCCCTGAGAGAACTCGTCCGCTATCCGACGGGGCATCTGCGGCTCGTCGGATTTACCACCCGCGATTCTGCGGTGCAGAGTCTTGTGCGGCAGACCAATCCTCTAGCTTGTGCAAATTGTGTGGTTTGCCATTAATTGCAAGAGGTATGCCAATATTTTTTCCGACTTGAATAATCGATTATTTTATTTTCTAACGTCAAGTCTGATATAGCAGCGGGAGGTAGCGGAAGGCATCCACAGTCAGATATGATCCGGGCACGATCTCGGCGAAAGTACCAACCATGCTGATCCGAATAGGCTACGACCTGCTCTATGACTGCCCGCAGCCGACACCGATGCTGCTGATGCTGAACGTCCACTACACACGCATCTCGGACATAGTGGTGCCGGATCACCTGGTTACCAGCCCATCTGTCCCGATCGGTGCCTATCGCGACGGCTTTGGTAATTGGTGCAACCGCATCGTGGCATCGGCCGGACGAACCCGGCTCTCTGCCAGCGGGATCGTGAACGATACCGGCGAACCGGACGTGGTCGCTAGCACGGCGCAGCAGCACGCAGTGGAGGATCTGCCCGACGAAGCCTTGGTGTTCCTGTTGGGCAGCCGCTATTGCGAGACCGACCGGCTGTCGGAGATCGCATGGTCGCTATTCGGGCAAGCTCCGCCCGGCTGGAGCCGGGTCCAAGCCATCTGCGATTATGTTCACCAGCACATTGCCTTCGGCTATGAACACGCGCGCGCCACCAGGACGGCCTGGGAAGCCTACTGCGATCGCACCGGCGTCTGCCGGGACTATACTCACCTCGCCGTCGCCTTCTGTCGCTGCATGAACATCCCGGCGCGATACTGCACGGGTTATCTGGGCGATATCGGCGTGCCGGTCTCGGACGCGCCGATGGATTTCGCAGCCTGGTTCGAGGCCTACCTCGCTGGCGCGTGGTACACTTTTGATGCGCGCAACAATATCCCGCGCATCGGCCGCGTGCTGATCGCCCGCGGGCGCGATGCGGCGGATGTTGCAATCACCACGACATTCGGCCCAAACACTCTCAGCAGCTTCACTGTGGTGACCGAGGAAGTCGCGACAGAAGAATGACCGCTCCGCTATCTCGACTGCGCGATCTGCACCGCGATGAACATCATGATCAGAGCTTCGGATTGGTTGCGATAGCAGACGCTTTGCCAGTCTGTTGCCGCTGAATGATTCCGAGCACCCGGATCCACGACCTCGCCTGCACCGCTTGACCGGCGACCGCTGCGGCGCGGGCGTTCCCGCGCGCAACGGTGGCGGCCTCCCTCCCGTGAACGTCGATTATGTCGCGCGCGAGCTTATGGTCGTCGGAACCATCTGCCACGACCAGCACTTCGTCAGGCGCGCTAGACCTGAAGCTTAGTAATCCATGCCGCCCATACCGCCCATGCCGCCTGGCGGCATGCCCGGTGCACCCTTGGGCTCCGGCCTGTCAGCCACCATCGCCTCGGTGGTGATCAACAGCCCGGCGACCGAGGCGGCATCCTGCAATGCCACGCGCACGACCTTGGTCGGATCGATGATCCCGGCCAGCACCATGTCCGTGTAGTCGCCCAACTGCGCGTCATAGCCGAAATTCGGCTCGTCCTTGTCGGTCAGCCTGCCGACGACGATCGAGCCCTCGACGCCGGAATTCTCCGCGATCTGCCGCACCGGCGACTGGATCGCCTTACGGACGATGTCGATGCCGACCTTCTGGTCGTTGTTCGCCGGGTTGAGGCCGGCCAGAACCTTACTCGCGAAAAGCAGTGCCACGCCGCCGCCGGCCACGACACCTTCCTCGACCGCAGCCTTGGTCGCGTGCATGGCGTCGTCGACCCGGTCCTTGCGCTCCTTGACCTCGACCTCGCTGCTGCCGCCGACGCGGATGACCGCGACGCCGCCTGCCAGCTTGGCCAGACGCTCCTCCAGCTTCTCGCGGTCGTAATCGGAGGTCGTGTCCTCGATCTGCGCCCGGATCTGGGTGGTGCGGGCGGCAATGTCGTCCTTGGTGCCGGCGCCGTCGATGACCGTCGTGTTCTCCTTCTCGATCCGCACCTTTTTGGCGCGGCCGAGCATGTCGAGCGTGACGTTCTCGAGCTTGATGCCGAGGTCTTCAGAGATCACCTGGCCGCCGGTCAGGGTCGCTATGTCCTCGAGCATGGCCTTGCGGCGATCGCCGAAGCCCGGCGCCTTGACCGCCGCCACCTTGAGGCCGCCGCGCAATTTGTTGACGACCAGTGTCGCAAGCGCCTCGCCCTCGATGTCTTCGGCGACGATCAGCAACGGCCGGGCGCTCTGCACGACGGCTTCGAGAATAGGAAGCAGGGTCTGCAGGCTGGAGAGCTTTTTCTCGTGCAGCAGAATATAGGCGTCTTCGAGCTCGGTGATCATCTTCTCCGCATTGGTGACGAAATACGGGCTCAGATAGCCGCGGTCGAACTGCATCCCTTCGACGACATCGAGCTCGGTTTCGAGCGACTTCGCCTCCTCGACGGTGATGACGCCCTCGTTGCCGACTTTGCGCATCGCCTCGGCCAGCATCTTGCCGATCTCGGTGTCGCCATTGGCGGAGATCGTGCCGACCTGCGCGATCTCGTCGTTTGTCGAGACCTTCTTCGAGCGCTTTTGAATGTCCTTGACAATGGCAGCGACGGCCATGTCGACGCCGCGCTTGAGGTCCATCGGGTTCATTCCGGCGGCCACCGCCTTGACCCCTTCGCGCACCATGGCGTGGGCGAGAATGGTCGCCGTCGTCGTGCCGTCGCCGGCGACCGTGCTCGTCTTGCTCGCCACCTCGCGGACCATCTGCGCGCCCATGTTCTCGAACTTGTCGGAAAGCTCGATCTCCTTGGCGACGGTGACGCCGTCCTTGGTGATCCGCGGCGCGCCGTAGCTCTTGTCGAGAACGACGTTGCGGCCCTTGGGCCCCAACGTCACCCTGACCGCATTGGTAAGTGTGTCGATGCCGTGGAGCATGCGCTCGCGTGCATCAGTGCCTTGTCGAATCTCTTTGGCAGCCATGATTGTTTCCCTTTCAGCTTGTCTTTGCAGCGGCCGCACCGCCCTCGACGAGACCCATGATGTCGGCCTCCTTCATGATCATCAGCTCCTCGCCATCGATCTTGATCTCGGTGCCCGACCATTTCCCGAACAGCACGCGGTCGCCGGCCTTGACGTCGAGCGGGTGCACCTTGCCGTCTTCGCCACGGGCACCCGGCCCGACAGCGATGACGTCGCCTTCCATCGGCTTTTCCTGGGCGGTGTCGGGAATGATGATCCCGCCCGTCGTCTTTGCCTCCTGCTCCACCCGCCGGATCAGCACGCGGTCGTGCAAAGGTCTGAAATCCATGAAATTTTCCCCAAATTACTGTCGGATCGGATCGCTCTCGCAAGAAGGCGATCCAGATTGGAGCGATATCTTCGCAAGAAGTAGCACTCTCTGCGCAAGAGTGCTAGTGACATGTGGCGCCGCGCTATTTTTTACAAGGGCGCCCCACGGTCGGCGGCTGTCGGCATCGCTGCCGCGCGGCGGTGGAAAGGCTCAAAAGACGCTATTCGATCCCCTGATCGCCGGGCTGACACCCCACCCGAACCGCTAGCCTACGATCTGGCGGGGCAGACTCCAGGTCTACCCCGTAGTTTTTTGGTGTTAAGGCGTGGTGGTTTATCACGCACGATCGGGTTTCCTGTATCCCGATCATGCGGATAGCG
>WNFT01010771.1_pt1 | contig 10742 bp, 5 predicted proteins | sample 5400191 | NCBI WGS metagenome assembly WNFT01 (sample SAMN13153359, study PRJNA577476) | soil metagenome | isolation source: 80 cm saprolite under Madrone tree | place: USA:California | collected 2016-06-14
TATGGCGTACTGTTGCGCATTGAGCAAATCACTCGCGGCGCGCTGCTCGCAGAGCAGGGCGCGTTGTACCCCGCGCTCAATCGCCTCGAACATCAGGGACTGCTCGAATCGGAATGGGGCACTTCCGAGAACAATCGTCGCGCCAAGTTTTATCGGCTGACCGCCGCCGGGCGAAAAAGATTTCGGGAAGAAACCGCAAGCTGGAACCGCCTGGCGGTGGCGATTGGCGCCGCATTAAGCGCCAAACCGCAGGAGGATTGAACATGTTTCCGAGGCTGCATTCATTCTGGCACACGATCTGGAACCGTTCTCGATTCGAGCGCGATTTGGACGACGAAATGCGATTCCACCTCGAAGCTCGAATGGAAGACTTGATTCGCACGGGCGTTCCCCGCGAAGAAGCGCGGCGCCGCGCGCAGATCGAGTTCGGCAGCACCGAAGCTTATCAGGACCGTGCCCGCGAAATGCGGCGCGTGAATTGGTTTGAGGACTTGGCGCAAGATTTGCGTTACGGCCTGCGTGGCCTGCGGAAAACCCCCGGGCTGATGCTCGTGGCCGTGCTGACCCTCTCACTGGGCGTGGGTGCCAGCAGTTGGCTGTTCAGCATGTTGAGGCAGTGGGTGATCGAGGCTGTATCGTTCCCCCACCCAGAACGCTTGGAGGTGCTCTGGAAATTGGACACGAAGAAGGGCTGGAATGGGCCAATCTCCACGCCGGACTTTCTGGATTGGCGCACGCAAAACCACGTTTTTGAGAACTTATCGGCTTGGATCTCGGACGAATTCAACCTCACCGGCGGCACAATCCCGGAGCGAATTGAGGGCGCGCGCGTCACAGCGGACTTTTTCCGCACGCTCAGTGTGCAGCCGACGGCAGGCCGCGACTTCTTCGACGGTGAGGATCAGCCGGGAGCGGCCCACGTAGCCATCATCAGTTATGGACTGTGGCGAGAGCGGTTCAAATCGGAATTGAACGACACAGTCATCAAGCTGGACGGCGAACCGTATACGATCGTCGGCGTTGTGCCGGAAAATTTTCATTTCCCGTTGATGGGCCGCGCCAATATCTGGGTTCCGCTGGTCTTCACCGACAAACAGCGCACCGATCGCGGCACCGGCTGGCTCAATATTATCGGCAGGCGCAAACCGGAATTCGCGGAAGCAACCGTCGCCCAGGCTATGAGCACGATCGCTCGCGACATCGAAAAACAGTATTCGGACACCAACACCAACGCCGGGGTCCTGATCAACTCCCTCTCCAAAGAAATTGGAAAGCACGTCGGGGACCAGGCAATTTACACGGCATTCATCGTGGGAATCTGCATCGCGCTGATCGCCTGTTCCAATCTTGCGGGCATTTATCTTGCCCGGGCATGGACTCGACGCAGGGAAATGGCAGTGCGGCTGGCTCTTGGAGCGAAGAAAAGCCGCCTGGCGCGCCAGCTTTTGTCAGAAAACGCGCTGCTGATGCCCGCCGCCATTGGACTGGGCCTGCTCATCGCCAGCCTGGGTGGACAATGGACTACGAACTCCATTCCTTTTGAGAACCGCGGCTACTTGCCAAACTATGGCCGCGTTGATGTGGACACCACTACGGTGTTGTATGCCATCGCTGTCGCTGTTCTGAGCGTGCTGCTTTTTACGATTTCGCCCGTGCTCGAGGGATATCGAGTGAACCTGACCGGCGCTCTCAAGGAATCGGGCAACGCCACCTCATCGGCGGGGGGCCAGCGTTTGAGAAAGCTTCTCGTCATTTGCCAGATCGTCCTCGCGCTCATGGTGCTGGTTCCCGCGGGTTTAACTTCGAAGTCCCTCTCCATCCTCATGCAGGCCGATCTCGGGTTTCGCTCGGACCACGTGCTGACCGCGCAAATGAGCTTGCCGGCTGCCAAATATGCAACGAGCGCGCAGCGCCTGACTTTCTACGATCAACTGCTCGAGCGCCTGCGAAGCCTCCCGCAAGTGGAATCGGTGGGAGCGAGCCAGCACATTCCGTTCGGCCATAGTTCGAGTTGGCTGGAGTTCCGAATTAAAGGCCGCCCCGAGCCCGCACCGGGGGAAGTACCTTCGACCCTGATTACTGCGGTCACTCCGGGATACTCTGCCGCTATTGGACTTTCTCTCCTCCGCGGACGTTTTATTACCGAGCAGGACGGTTCAAACGCGCTTCCCGTCGTGGTGATCGATCAAACTCTGGCCGGACGATTTTTTGCTCATGAAGAAGCCTTGGGCCACAAGATTCGTTTGGGGCGCGACGATGCGACTTGGTACACCATCGTGGGTATCGTCAAAGACGTTAAGTTCTACTGGCCGGGCGATAACCCCATGAACGAAAGCTACGTTGCTTTCGCGCAGGCGCCCGGACCAGTCATGCATCTGGTCCTGCGCACCACCACAGATCCCATGGCTCTCGCCTCTGTCTTGCAGAGTGCCGTGTGGGCCGTGGACAAGGAGCAGCCCATCTCCGGCGTACAGACTCTTGAGACGCGCATCAACAACCAGGAAGCGCCGGTTCGTAACATCACTCAGTTCTCCATCTATTTTGCGCTGCTGGCATTGTTCCTCGCCGCTATCGGTATCTACGGCGTGATGGCCTATTTGGTTGAAAGCCGCGCACGAGAAATCGGCATTCGCGTAGCGTGTGGCGCCGAGCGCCGTAATATTCTTTGGCTGGTGCTTACGGGCAGCTTAAAACTGACGTTGACAGGAATTTCCGCGGGATTGCTGGGAGCCTGGGCTATTGCGCGCTTGCTGATGAACAATGTGTTTGGGGTGACCATAAGCACCCTGGACGTTTACGCTGTCTCCGTAGTGGTGCTGTGCGTAGCAGTTCTGCTTGCCACCTTGATTCCTTTGCGCCGTGCAACGCGAGTGGATCCCCTGACTGTGTTGCGGTGCGATTGATTACGCGGCATCGCTCTTGAAACTGGCGAGCGAAGCGATCCGGGGTATAATCCACCCTCATTCCACGCATCACTGAGGATCCGGATGAAACCACTCCACTGCCTTCGCAGTCTCACTCTGCTCGTACCGATGTTCGGCACCCTCTTGCTCGCCGATATTGCCGCAGCGCAAGCTCCGCCAACGGCTGCTTCGTCCACGCTGCCCAGCGAAACGCCGGCACAGTTCACGCCCGTCACCGATAGCTTCGATTACTCCCGGCGCGAAGTCATGATTCCGATGCGCGACGGCGTGAAGTTGCATACCGTTATCCTCGTGCCCAAAGGCGCCAAGAACGCGCCCATTCTCCTGACGCGCACTCCCTACGACGCTAACGATCTCACTACTCGGGCGCACAGCTCGCACCTCGGACCCAGCCTTCATGGCTATGACAACGCGCTCGAAGTCATTCTCGAGGGCGGTTACATCCGCGTGGTCCAGGACGTGCGCGGTAAGTACGGCTCCGAGGGCGACTATGTAATGACGCGTCCCTTGCGCGGTCCGCTGAATCCCACCGCGGTCGATCACTCGACCGACACGTACGACACCATCGACTGGCTGGTGAAAAACATTCCGGAGAGCAACGGCAAAGTCGGCATTCTCGGGATTTCTTATGACGGATTTTTGCCCCTGATGGCGCTGGTCAATCCGCATCCCGCGCTCAAGGTGGCCGTGCCGATGAACCCCATGGTCGATGGCTGGATGGGCGACGACTGGTTTCACTACGGCGCGTTTCGCGAACAAAACATGCCATACATCTACGAGCAGGAAGCCACGCGTAAAAACGACGAGCACTGGTGGACCAGCCACTACGACGATTACGACATGTACTTACAAGCGGGCTCCGCGGGCGAACTTGGCCGCCGGCATGGACTCGAACAGATCGGCTTTTGGAGAAAAATTCTCGATCATCCAGCCTATGATGCTTTCTGGCAGCAGCAAGCGATGGATAAGATTCTTGCCGCTCAGCCGCTGAAAGTTCCGACGATGCTGGTCGACAGCTTGTGGGATCAGGAAGACATTTACGGCGCGACGGCCGTCTACAAGGCGATCAAGCCGAAGGACACTGGCAACGATAAAGTTTTCCTGGTGATGGGCCCCTGGCATCACGGGCAGGAGATCGATGACGCCAGCCGGCTTGGCACGCTGAAATTCGGCAACGATACCGGACTTTATTTTCGCAGAGAAATCCTGGCGCCGTTCCTCGCTCAATATCTGAAAGACGGAGCATCGAAGAGCGACGTGGCGGCGGTGTCGGCATTTGAAACCGGCACGAACACGTGGCGGCGTTTGCCCGCGTGGCCTGCTGGCTGCGCCAGCGGCTGCACCGTAAAACCGGCGCCACTTTATTTGACTGCGGGGTCAAAGCTCAGCTTCACGGCACCGACCGCTGGCGAATCACCATTCGATGAGTATGTGTCCGATCCCGCCAAACCTGTGCCGTACCGCGCACGGCCTGTTCAAGCTGTTGGCTACTCCAATGGCATGACCTGGTCGCAGTGGCTGGTGGACGATCAACGCGAAGCGTCCGGCCGTCCGGATGTGGCGGTGTTCGTTTCCGATGTCCTGAACGGCCCGGTGAAAATCAGCGGACAGCCAATCGCCAACCTGATTGCGTCCACCAGCGGCACGGACTCCGATTGGGTTGTCAAACTCATCGACCTCTACCCCGACGAAGGGGGTGCGCAATCAGAAATGGGTGGCTATCAGCTCATGGTTGCCGCGGACATTTTCCGTGGCCGCTACCGCGAGAGTTTTGAAACGGCCAAGGCTATCGCGCCGGACAAACCGCTGCTCTATCGCTTTGCTCTTCCGACCGCAAACCACGTGTTCCTGCCAGGTCATCGCATCATGGTGCAAATTCAATCAAGTTGGTTCCCTCTCTACGACCGCAATCCGCAAACGTTTGTTCCCAACATTTTCTGGGCCAAGCCCGGCGAGTATCGCAAAGCCACGCAGCGCATCTACCACGCGCCCAGCCAGGCAACTTTTATTGAGTTGCCATTGGTTACTGCACCTTGAGGTTTCACTACGGAGAGTCGAGCGAGTCCGCGGCGTCCTCGCGTGACTCTTCCGCTCGGTCCTTGCTATCCTGACAGCCTCTCAACTTCGATCTTCGGGAGCGATTATCATGCGCAACATTTTTTTAGTGATTCTTTTCTCCGCTTGTGCCGCCGCAGTTTCTCCCGCGCAGCAAACACCGGCGGACTCCCACTTTGACGGCAATTCGTGGTGGGCGCACGTCAAATTCCTGGCGGACGATTCCCTCGAAGGGCGCGACACCGGCAGCGAAGGTCTTCGCAAAGCGCAGGCTTACGCGGTCGAGCAACTTCAGAAAGCTGGCCTCGAGCCTGCCAGTTCTAGCGGTTTCTACCAGCCCGTGCGGTTCAACCAATACGAAGTTGACGAAGCGAAATCCTCGCTCGCACTCGTCACCAACGGCCCGGCGAAAGCACTTTCCTTTGCCGACGATGCCTTTATCGGCACGCGCGCCACACATGCCTCCGTCGCGCTTTCCGCGCCTTTGGTTTTCGTCGGCTACGGCTTGCAAATCCCGGAAAAAAATCTCGATGAGCTTGCCGGCCTCGACCTCAAAGGGAAAATCGTCGTCTACCTGGCGGGTTCACCATCGGACATCCCGACCGCGCTCGCCTCGCATTATCAAACCGCCGGAGAGCGGTGGAAATCGTTACGCGCCGCCGGGGCCATCGGCACCATTAATATCGCCAATCCCGCATCCATGGACATTCCCTGGTCGCGAATTTCCGTCAATCGCAATCACCCCTCGATGGATCTCGCTGACGCCGAGTTCAATGAAACTCCTGGGCAGCAACTCGGTGTGGCCTTTAACCCGGCATCAGCGGAGCAACTTTTCACCGGTTCCGGCCACACCTTCGCGGAAATCGCCGCCTTGGGCAAAGACCGCAAGCCGCTTCCGCACTTTCCTTTGGCTGGTTCCCTCAAAGCGAATGCAGTCATACTCACGAAGTCCGTCGAGTCCTCCAACATCGTTGCCAAGCTGCCTGGTTCCGATCCCGTTCTCAAGAATGAATTCGTCGTTCTGTCCGCGCACATCGATCACATTGGCATAGGCGCGCCCATCAACGGCGACCGCATTTACAACGGCGCGATGGACGACGGCTCCGGCAGCGCCTTGGTGATGGATATTGCTTCAAGCTTGAAAGCTCATCCCGAGAAAATTCAGCGCTCCATTCTATTTCTTCTCGTCACCGCCGAAGAGAAAGGTCTTCTCGGGTCAAAATATTTTGCCGCGCATCCCACGGTCTCGGCGAAGGCCATCGTCGCAGACGTGAACGTGGACATGTTTCTTCCCATCGTTCCGCTGAAAATTCTCAAGATCGAAGGCATTGAGGAATCCGACCTCGGCACGCGCGCTGCTGCGATTGCACAGTCGATGGGCATCAAGCCAATCGCCGATCCGGAGCCGCTGCGCAACGCCTTCATCCGCAGCGATCAGTACAGCTTCATAAAGAAGGGAGTTCCCGCAGTAAAAGTAGACGTCGGCTTTGAACTCGGCACGCCGGAGCAGAAGATTTTCAAGGACTGGCTCACCTATCGTTATCACGCGCCGAGCGACGATGTGAATCAGCCCGTCGATCTCAAAGCGGCCGCGGGTTACGAGGAGTTTACGCGGCGACTGCTGCTCGAAACGGCCAATACTCCGGAGCGTCCGCGGTGGAAGGCTGACTCGTTCTTCCGCCGCTACGCTGCCGATCAGATTTCAACACTCGATCCAAGGAGGCCGCAAATGGGAAGAGCTGTGGTGCATTTTGAAATTGGATGCCAAAACAGCGCGAAAACGCAGGAATTCTACGAGAAACTTTTCGATTGGAAGATCGAGTCGATGGGGCCGGCGGCGATGATCGCGGCGGAGTCTGGCGGTATCGGCGGCCACATCACGGCGTTGGGGCATGAGCCGAATCACTACACGATGTTCTACGTGGACGTGGACGACGTCGCGGCGTATTTGGAAAAAGCAAAAGCGCTCGGCGGAAAAACGCTCGTCCCGCCGGTGGAAATTCCCACGGGTACTTTTGCGTGGATGCAGGATCCCGAAGGTAATACCGTCGGCCTTTGGAAAGCGAAAAAGTAAAAAAACCGCGAAGCCGTCACAAAATCAACCGGTCTGAAGACCGGCCACTACAAAAACAAGAATAAATTTGCCGGGCCCGGCACCTACAAAAGCAAAAGATCAGAGGCGCTCGAAGATGCCGGCGGCGCCCATGCCGCCGCCGATGCACATGGTGACCATGCCGTAGCGCGCGTTTTTGCGCTGGAGTTCACGGATGATGGTGGCGGTGAGTTTTGCGCCTGTGCAGCCGAGCGGGTGGCCTAGGGCGATGGCGCCGCCGTTGGGGTTGACGCGCGAAGCGTCGAGGCCGGCTTGCTGAATGACGGCGAGCGATTGCGCGGCGAAAGCTTCGTTGAGTTCGATGACGGCGATGTCGTTGAGCGAGAGATCGGCGAGCTTCAATGCTTTTGGAATGGCCTGAACCGGCCCGATGCCGAATTCCTCAGGGAGAACACCCGCAGTAGCGTAGGCCACGAAGCGCGCGAGTGGCTTGAGGCCCAGCGATTTGGCGCGCGCGTCACTCATGATGACGCTTGCGGCGGCGCCGTCGCTCATCGGAGAACTGTTTCCCGCGGTGACGGTGCCCTTCGCGTGAAACGCGGGCTTGAGTTTGGCGAGGACATCGAGATTCGTATCGGCGCGAGGGATTTCGTCGGTGGCGAACGTAAACGTCTGAGTTGCCGGTTTGACCGACCCACCCTTCGCGGCAACCCCGCGCGAAGAATGGGGCACCCCAGAACCAGACGAACCGTTGCCATTCGGTACGGAAGTGATTTTTACTTCGACGGGGATCGTTTCCTCCTTGAAATTTCCCGCGGCGATGGCGGCGAGAGCTTTTTTGTGCGAATCGGCGGAGAACTGATCAGCTTGTTCGCGGGTGATGCCGAATTTACGCGCGATGTTTTCCGTGCCGAGGCCCATGTTGATGTAGGCGTCGGGATAGTTGTCGACAAGCCAGGGATTGGGAGAAATTTTGTTGCCGCCCATGGGCACCATGGACATGGACTCGGTGCCGCCGGCGACGATGACTTGGGCGGAGCCGGAGCGGATACGTTCGGCAGCGAGAGCGATGGCTTGGAGGCCGGAGGAGCAGAAACGGTTGATGGTCATGGCGCTGGTTTCGACGGGCAGGCCTGCACGAAGAGTTCCGGCATGGCGCAGCCAAGAATCACGTCGTCAATTTCCTTGGCGTTGAGGCTGGGAGCGCGCGCGAGAGCTTCCTTGATGGCGAGAGCGGCAAGATCATCAGGGCGCGTGGCGCGGAGCGAGCCTTTGTAGGCGCGTCCGACGGGAGTGCGGATGGCGGAGACGATAACGGCTTCAGGCATGGCGGACCTCGCAGGGTGAGATGCAGTGTTCATTGTTGGGCGGGTTGAAGGAAAAAGCAAATTGTCGTGACTCGTGAGAGCTGCTGGGATACGGCATCTCGGCGTGTTTTTCGCACGAAGAGTGCGGAATCGCCTGAAAAGAATGGAGTTGACTTTCTGCTGAGTGCAAAAGAGTGCAAGATAGTGCAAAAGAGTGCGCAACCGTGAGAAAAGAAAGAACTTGAGCACAACGACGAGTGCTAAGCGGCGCGTGCCGGAATGGGAATTGTTGGTACACACGCCGGCAGTTTTCGTAAGTGTCATCTAGGGGCTCCGGCCCGCAAAACTTCATGAAAATCGCGCGACGTGAGCTTGCGACGTTAAGTCCTTTGATTTCAGCACGATTTTATTTGCGACCAGTGATTTTCGAGCCTGTCCTCTAGGGCCGGCCGGCCCCGCGAAACCTCATGAAAATCACTTAGTGTAATTTTAAGATCGCAACGGTCCGGAGCGGTGAGGTCGAGACCACAGTGGAGAAGTCGAAGCTGCGACCTGGCGTAGGCGCAAGGATACTGAAGGCGAAAATCGTGGGCAAGCCACCCTCCGTGTTGTTTTGATTTGTGAATGGGCGCGAAAGCTTCGTCGCGCTATCGAGGGAGTTGGAAACGGTCCAGTGAGAGAGAGAGGCAACCCTAAGACCCAGGTTCAAACTGTCTAGTCCCGGCACATGCTTCAAACAGCGAACCTGGGGCACCCTCCGCGTTGTTTGATTCGTGAATGAGCGAATGGAACCCCAAGCGGCCAGTTTACGGATTACCAGGCATTCGACAGTCAGGTGAGGATCATGGCTATTAACTGGTCGTGTCCATTGGCGCGAGGCTATTCGGCGCGGAGGGCCTCGACGGGGTCGACGGCGGAGGCGCGGCGCGAAGGCAAATAGCTGGCGAGGAACGCGGTAGCGATGAGGCCAAGAGAAGCAGCGCCATAGGCGACTGGGTCGACGGGGCTCACATTAAAGAGCAGCGACGACATCAGGCGCATCACGATGATGGCGACTACGAGTCCGCACGCTACGCCGATGGATGTCAGTGTTAGCCCGTGGCGAACGAACATGCTGGTGAGCGTTTGCGGCTGCGCGCCGAGGGCCATGCGAACTCCGATCTCGCGGGTGCGCTGAGAAACGGAATAGGCGATGACGCCGTAGATGCCGACGACGCCGAGCAACAGCGCCATGCTGCCGGCAACACCGAGCATGATCAGGGTGAAGGACGTGCGCGCCATGGAGCGCTTATAGAAAAAGTCCATGGCATGAACGTCAGCGAGCGGAAGATTCGGGTTCAGAGACCAGACCGCTTGGCGAACCTCGTTCAAGAAACTTTGCGAGCCGGTACGAGAACTACGAATGGCGAAGGCGACTTCGCGCATGGACATAGTGTCATCGCTCTCAAAGTGATCCATCAGGAGAGGCCAATAAATGATTGTCGTGGCGGGTTTACTGACACCCTCATCGTGAACGTCGCCGACGACACCGATAATTTCCCGCCAGTCGTCCTTGGTGCCGACGCGGATGCGCTTGCCGAGCGCGGCGGCGGGATCATTCCAAAGTTCGCGAGCTACGTTTTCAGAGACCATGGCGACGGGGATTTTCTTGTAGGTGTCGTTCCACGTGATCTTGCGGCCTGCCACAAGCGGCGTGCCGACAGTGTCCAGATATTCCTGCGAAATGAATCGGAAGGTGCGGAGCGGAGGAAGCTGGCCCTCGGCATACGTGTGGCTCTCAATGAAAATGGGATCGTGCCAGCCTCCGAAGCTCATGGGGACGTTAGAGATGATTCCCACGGATCCGACGCCCGGAATCGCAGCGAGCCGGTGCAGGATCTCTTCCTCCGTGCGTACGACCTGCTCATTCTCTTTCACCATCGTGCCAGGAATCGAGATACGGAATGTTTGCAATGCGGCTGGCCCGGCGAATCCGGGATTGACGTTGGTGAGGGCCCGGAAAGTGCGAATCATCAGGCCGGAACAGATTAGAAGGACCAGCGCGAGAGCGACTTGCACGACGACGAGGACGCTGCGCGCGCGATGTTGCTCCTTGCTTTGGCTGAGAGCGCGGCCGCCCTCACGAATTCCGGTACTCAGTCGAACTCCTGCATATTTGAAGATGGGAATGGAAGCGAACAGAATGCTGGCGAGGAGGGAAATGAGAAGTGTGAAGAGCAAGACGCGCCCATCAATGCCGATCTCGCGGATGCGAGGAAGTCCCGCTGGAGCGATGGCCGCAAGAACACGCAACGCGGCGTAAGCGAGGCCCAATCCGACCGCGCTGCCAAACAATCCTAGAATGACGCTCTCGAGCAGGAGATCCGCAGCGATGCGTGCGCGACCGGCGCCCAAAGCGGCACG
>WNFT01006845.1_pt1 | contig 10741 bp, 14 predicted proteins | sample 5400191 | NCBI WGS metagenome assembly WNFT01 (sample SAMN13153359, study PRJNA577476) | soil metagenome | isolation source: 80 cm saprolite under Madrone tree | place: USA:California | collected 2016-06-14
GAACGCGGAGCAGATATTAATTTTCAAAGCGTCTCTGGCAGGTCTCCGCTACATTGGGCAGTATCCGACGGAGAAGTCCAAGACGTACAATTATTACTGGACCACGGCGCGGATGTCAATGCGCGCAACAGACATGGCGAGACCCCTTCGCAGTTGGCGTCATTGTTACGGCGACAAGAAATTCTAAAACTATTGTCTATGTATGGTGCCGAGTCCGCAAAGTAGTATCTACTTGTTGCCTCCACGATCGAGTGTAATGTCACTTTCCTATACGCTCACAAATACACAGCACCTTAGCTTCACTATTAATTCACTTCATGGAGAAGTGTGACGTTGAGGGAAGTGTACTGAACGAGAAGGGTGAGTAAATCGTGAACAAACGCGAGAGTGTGTCCGACGAGTAAATCTTCTTCAGACATAACGCAGTGCATGGACCCAAAACCAGAGTTCAAACCGACAAATTCTGCGCGCACACAGCTGTTGTTAGGACACGTGTAATAGCCAGAGCGCATGGACTGTAGGAATGTCGATCAAAGGTAATTCCAGTGAATTCATACAAAAACATTCTTTTATTCGTAATAGATAATAAACGTTACAATTAACCTGAAGGAAGCAGGCGCGTCATAAACAGAGTATAGTAAATCCAAAAACAAAAAAAAGAAAAGAACCATGGCGAAAGCTGGACTAGGCTGATTCCTGCTTCCGCTTGGCAGACCTCGATATGCCGAGGCCGGGCGTGACAGTGCCGCCGTCCCTGTTGTGGGCAATCATATCCACGCCATGCTCGATAAACATGCGAGCGACTTCCACTTGTCCGTGGTCTAAGGCCAGATGAAATGGGGTTTTCCCGTCCTTATTCTGGGCTGTTGTTATATCCGCACCATGTTCACTGGCAATAAGCATGCGAACGAAATCCATTTGTCCATGACGCGATGCCAGATGTAACATAGTCTCTCCATCATCGTTCTGGGCTGCCATATCCGCGCCATGTTCGATAAACATGCGAGCGACGTCCACTTCCCCATGACGCAACACCCGGTGGAATGGAGTCTCCCCGACCCCGTTCTGGGCTGTCATACTCGCACCGCGCTCAATAAGCATGCGAGCGACTTCCATCTCTGTCTGACGCAACGCCAGATGTAGTGGAGTATCCCCGACCTTGTTCCGGGCTGCGACAGCTGTACCGCGCTCGATAAGCATGCGAGCGACTTCTACGTTTTCCTGATGCAATGCCAGATGTAATGGGCTCTCCCCGTCGTTGTCCTCGGCTGTCATATCCGCGCCGCGCTCAATAAGTATGCGAGCAGCTTCCACGTGTCCATTTTTTGATGCCAGATGTAAAGGGGTCGAACAGTTGATGAAGTCTCGACAGTGCACATCCTGTGAGTGGTCGCTGACGAGGAACTCTATTATGGAATGTAAGCCCCAGGAAGCGGCATAATGCAAGGGTGCTCTGAGGGGTGGAAATGGCCTTTCAGCTTGTAGGTTTCGCTTCCGCCGAGGAACATATTGGTTGTATGGGTAGTATGAGCCGCATGGGTCGTATATCCAGAGGCAGACCGCAAGGTGTGATTCCCTCGGATTAAACAATTGTTTCATGCCATCTTCCACGATTCGCGACACGTCCTCGAACTGGGCATGGTGAACCCAGTGCTCGGCAGCATATATGGCGAGAGGGAAGTTTTCCGGACCATCGCGGGTGACGACATCCTCATTCAGGTGTAGTAGAATGCCCAAACAGGCCTTTGCCGCAAGGGCGTGAGCAGGTGTCATAGACACATGATAGCGGCGGGAAGTGACGTCGGCTGCATTAGCAAGGCGGGTGGATGTCAAGAATTCTTTCACAGAAAAATGAGAAAATTGTATGACAGGGGAGTGACCGTGATCGACAATGGTAAGTAGACTGGAACATAGAGACAGCACCTCTTGGGGATTTTCCAGGCGCCAGTCCGTATAAAACTTCGGCATCGATCCTTCCTCGGACTTGAAATCGAATGCGAGCAACTCGGCGAGTTCCTCAACCATAAGGGGGCGGGAAGCCACCGCGACAAACTGAAACATGCGATGGGCGAATTCCCAATTTGCATTGTTGATCTCTCGCAAGGTGCGCTCATATGTCTCGTCGAGCGTCCCTGGTAACTTGGCCAGTGCATGCCGGATACGTGCTGGGATGCAGTCGCAAATGTAGACCACCTGACAATCCACCCAACGGAACCTACATCACAAATATGAGCGAGTCATCAAAAAAAATCGGTATTGACGCCGTACATCCCGTCGGCGTGTTTTGAAAAAACGTCGATGACCTGTTTCTTGTCTTCCGCTTTCCACCTTCCTTTTTTGGGAAGCGTGTTAATGGCCCACTTGATATAGCCCTCGATGTCCCTCTTTTGACCATTCTCGTCATGCAGGGAAACAGAGCGGAAAGCCAATCGACCGAGGACATCCTTAATATCGGTCTCTGGCCGGCTAGTAACGCATATGCGCAGATTCGGAATTTGTGATTGAATGAGCTTCTTTATGAGGTGTAGGACTTCAGCACGGGGCGATCGGACGGCAGATGGGTTTGGGCATTCATCCAAAGCATCCGTGATGAGGTAGACAGGAGGTAGTCCAGGGCAAATAAGTAGATCTTTTAGGCATCTTCTAAGTGCATCCTCTCTGGGAGAACGCAAACCCTTCGCGTGATCCGAGTAGAAGTTGGAAAGAATATTACAGTAGGAGTCATATTGATGACAAAGTTGGACTAAAAGGGACGAGAGCAGTCCGCGCAGGTCCTTCTTTTTGTCCTCCCTAAAATCATAGTAGAAAAAGGCCAATGACGCGAGCCCAGCTTTCCGCATGGCATCGATGTCCTCGATGATTGTGGAGCTGGACGACATGGTAGGTTCCCGAGAAATGAATATACGAAACCTCCGACATACCAAAGGACGCTCTTTCCCGCACCCGCTACAAAATGAAAAAAAAAAAAAAAATATCGGTAAAAGCACAAGAGCTAGGCGTTAACTGACGTTTTCCATAAACCCATAGAAGGGAACTCCGGTCCTCAGATGCTTTCCATTCTGAGAACGTCTTACCCTGAACGAACCAAGCTGCAGACTCGCTGTGCCGTAATTTGCAGGCATTATGATGATTATTCCAAGAGTCAGGCGGTGATAGCCATTTGAAAATATCTTGTTGTAAGCTGTCACCTGTCGGACAGTCTCAGTGATTCCCAGTTATATCGCGACATCAAAAAAGGTCTCACGCTTCGACTTGTTTAGGTCGCTCGCGACTTGATGCATGCTTTCTGTTGCTTAGTCAGACACGGAGTTGACTTGATTGTCGTTTACAAACATACTGAGAACATCCGTGAGATAGTCGATCGATGTTTTGCCGTCTACAAGGGTCATCAACCCCCAAATAGTGAAAAGCTTAGTAGACTTACTCACCTTCCATAACCACCTTCGTATTCTGAACAAGGCCATGGACGACATCGAGAATCTGCGCTATGGCTTGCCGAGCTTCGTCCTGCGTCAGTCGGTCCAGCCTCTGGGCCATCGCCTCCATTTTCTTTTCTCCAACAAGCTTCCCAACAAGTTTTTCTGAATTTCATGGGTGAGGTAATAAATTACCTCACCGATGACGGACTCACTGAAGTTTCCCGTCTTCATTTGTTTGGTCGCCAACGCGAGCGTGGAGAGCAGCTCCACGAGTATCTTGACGATCATTTCGTTCATACCGTCCGTAGGAGGGATCTTGGTATAGATCTCAAGGCGATTGAGAAAGTTTCCAATCGACTCGAGCAAATTGACCAGCGCATCATAGTCATCAATGATGCCCTTGACCGCCTGATATTCTGAAAAGTTACAAAGATGTGCCCACAGGGACTAAAGAAAAGTACGTACGGAGAGTAGGACACCGAGGCCAGTCTGTATTGCTTTCACGGGTGGGAGATGCTATAAGATGGAGGTCAGAGTCATTGAACACCCAGTCAGCGACTGCGGACGTACCAGACCGACATAATGACTTAAACCGGCTGCTGGAGAAAGGTTATACAGAACTGTCAAGACCTTTTTGAGCGGCTTCATGAATTTGTCTTTTTCCCGGAATTTCTTGAAGGCTTGCGCTTGTTCACTAAGAACGTCGGTAACGGACTCGACTGAGTCACAATCCTGGAGGCGCTCGGCGAGAGGATGTTCGGCCAATTCTATACCCGTCTGCTCTTTGTAGTTGTCCAAGGCCGCCTCAAAGAGCACCCGTAAACGAGACGATTCTGACTGGTCACTCATATCAGAAGTGGGGGAAGAAATGTGGGATCGGAAAGGACAGTTGGTTCGGTGGGAGGAAGTGATGGGGGACAATGGGATGCGGTGGTAGAGGGTTGAAATGACAAAGCAATTGCGAAAAACGATGGGGTGTAATTGGCAGAAGATATCGATAAACGCCGATATTGAACGTTGAGCGCTCCACTGCTTGTGTAGATAAATGAATTCACAGGAAGTAGGCAGGCCCTCAAAGTGAGATCACGGCAGCAGGACTGTAGGCCTGTGGCGATGACACCCAGAGAGGAGGGCACAAACGATGAGGTAACGAACGGGAGACGCCGAGGAGACTTTGACGACTGATTAATACTGATTGACCGCATAGAGATTGTCCGGGCGACCATGAAAGAGAGAACGCTTAGATGGCACGATGTTTCTGACAACTCGAAAGGTCAACTCGGAATAAAGAGTGTGTGGCAAGAATGAATGTCAGTCATGGTGTTGCTTTTCAGTACACTATCATGCAGTATGGACCAAACAAACACCTTCTCAACCTCCCATCTCCCGTCCATCACAGTATGAAAGAAAAATTATCATCGTACATCAGTGCAGATGGTATTTATTTCAGTTCAATCATGGTGTGTGTCTCAGTGTAAATGGGAGCTGCCCAAAGCTACTGTTCCGGGTCTACCTACCAACCCGAAACTAAGGTTGGGGTCTGTGCGGCCCGCACACGCGGCAAACGAGACGACGGCAGCCTGGGGGCGTATTTGGGTAACTCACAAGGTAACTATGTAACTGATCTTTAGATGCTACAAGCCTTATCCTATTTTACGACTATAGAACCAGCGTCTGGGTCTGTCACCTCAGCCCTCCTAGGTCTGGCTCCAGCGGAAACCGCAGACCACACCAAGAGCACCAAGAACAGACCCCCACCAAGGAGTGTTCATAATTGATAGGCACTTCCGGGTCAAATCTTTGGTATCGTAGATGATGATTCGAGGACTCTCAAATTTAGAGATGACCACCTGGAAACGATTAAAGATAAGGACGAATCGAGGAGACGGTTCGAAGACAGGAAAGTACAAATATACGAGACGCGAAAAGGCCAAGGAAGTCAACACGCCCGGGACAGGACGCTTGGCGCGGGTGTGAAGGGCTGTAAAGCATCCCAGGGTGGGGACCTGCCCGTTTAACAGGAGCCATCCGCACGGCAGAGTGAGCAGTTCACAGAGACAGAATGTATAGCAAGGGTTAATAAGGCAGGGTGGAGGCACAAGATGGTCGAATGGGATAGGATACGGATCTTCCGTCATCTACGCCAGCGGCCTGGGGAGCGTACGGGAACCGACAAGTAATCTCCAGGAAAACAGAGAAAACGGATGAGTATCTAAATGGAGCGGCACAGCAAGGGCGGAAGAGGGAAGCTCGAGCTGTGACGGTCGGATGCGATAAAGTCTGGTTTGAGACATTTGATAAGTGGGTATCAATGTTATGGAAAAAATTAGGTACCGACACCGCGTATAACAGTTGTGTAGCACCCAGCCAAAGCAGCCACCTGTAGAGATGCCATATACTGACAGCAAAGTTCGAGGCGACATCCACATTGAATAGCAGGATATGAAATGACTATTTCACCCCTGAGGTAAGGAATCGGAAATAAAGCCATCGAAACCAGGCCATGTCGTGGGTCATCCAGCGCACTGCGAAAGGCGTAACTGTTTTGGTTAAAAGGGGATTCATTCAGCCTTGTTCGCGTAATGACATCCCGAACTGGCACTGTCCAGTATTGAATGGTAGCATATGGAGCCGGGGGATGTTGGCGCCATCTCAGTTAAAACACATAGGTATGCATAACATGGTGCGTCTGATTGGCAAATGCGGTAGAGGGAGAGGTCTACTTGGAGCAGGGAGTGACTTGAGACCAGGACCTCCATCACGGAAAAAGTAGGGAAAAAGCATGATTGGAGGACGGATATCACATAAGTCATGCAATTTACCCATTTCTCTGTAAAGGAGTTTCTGAGCCTCGCCACGTTGCCTCGTATCGAGCACGATGCCAACCAGATTGGACCTATCTTGACCCATGCAACGACGTCTTGAGGAATTGGTTGGGCATATAACTCGGTTGACAATATCAATCCTTTGTCGCAATTGGGGGAGTTGTGTGTGCGAAAAGACCGTCTTTAGCTTCGTTCCGAAAGCCAGGAGGTCGGAGAAAAGAGTAAGGAAGTAAAGGGGAACAAACAACATCGATGGCAGGACCTGCTTTGTCACGGTCGGCCGTGATCGGGCCGTCACCGGGACAGCGCCAGATCTAGAGAGCGATCGGCCCGGGGCACAGCCCTTTTCTTTGCCTCGGCCGCGCATTCGGCCGCGCTGAGACCGATTGTGAGCTCGAGTCCTGGCCCGAGTTGTCACACAATTTCGAGTCCCCTTTCGCGTGATCTTATATATCTGCCTCGTGAGCGGCTAATCGGTACTTTCAAGTCATAATGGTTCCTTACCGCACTCAAATACTGTATGACACACTCGAGTAGGGCACTTCCCATGCTTCGAGCATTTCTCTATTCCTTTTCTTCCAGGAAGTGCGTCAAGTCTCCGTTTTCTTATTCTAGAGGTCATCGGAAGTGTTCCAAAAACCACGGACGGAATACTCGCTTCTGCGTTGCTTTTTTATTGGCACGATGCCCGACAATCTACATTACCCACACAGACCTGAGACAATAAGCTACCGGAATTGCGTCTTAAGTGCAATACTACTAAGTTACGATCAGGAGCAGAGACAACGAATCAGTCAAATTAACAGGGTAATACGGGGATCAACGCGTGTCCACAACAACCCGTCCATCAACAATTGAAGGTACAAATACGGAAAGGTTAAAGGATACGCTGTTATTGGGAACTTTACGCACCATCACGCTTCTGTACGCGCTACTTGCATGTGACAGTGATTGAAGATCAAGATGCTCGTGTTGTTTTCGGCAAGACTCTACTACCCATGGTACTTGTAACAGTGGCGGGAAATATCCAAGCCATACGATCATTACTGGAGTACAGCGGAGATTTCAAATACGCGCGACGGAGGAGGCAGTACCTTTTCACAATTGGCGTCAAGATTTGAGCAACAACAAACAAAAGGTCGATGGGTCGATGGTGCCTGTTGACTGCCGTGACTGTAGGACCAGCGGTTGACTCGGGAGTCTCCGAGAGCATACAGAATTCAAGTTCCGACTCGAGCGCGTTGCGCGTTTCCTTCAGTACTACAGTAGTACTGTATGTACCTATCCCAGGCCTCTCGCTCAGTCCATTAAGCAGCTAGTCGGTGTCTTCACATCAGTACCTCTTCCTTACCGCCCTCGAATGGGGCATTTTCCGTTTTACGAGAACCATGCCTGCCTCATCCGCCGGGGGAAGTGCGTGTGATTCCCCACTTGACAACAACCTAGAGGTCATCGTAAATGCACCGCTAACTGCCACCAACTACGCCCAACCCTAGACGGTTTTGCATGTGTTCGCTGTGTAGAAGATCTATATCACACTTTTGCACTATCCTTCCATCCCATGTTCATTGGATAGACCCCATTTTCTGAAACGCGTGACATGTCACGCAGAGAAGGGCCACCGGTTAGAAATGGTCGATGGACCGAAATTGGACGAGTGGTCGCACTTCTTCTCGAGACTGGAATTAACACGGGCACAGTGGAATACCTGACTTGTAGGAAGAAGGGAGTGTAGAAGGGAGATTATGATCCAGAGGGCGGGTTCGTGAGTTTTTAGTCAAACTTTATGTCTTTGTGCACGCGTTCATTGCTACCAGTTCCAGAAGAACCTTATTGAAAGTAGAGACGGAGGCCTATATACATGATACAAGGCTCACAGGATAATCATCCTCAGGACGAGCGAACGGGTTTAGATCAATACAAGAAGGATCACATTTGGAGTAAAACGCATGACAAAAAGGTTGGCCGTCCGGAGCCTCGTAGCTGGATGAGCTATTAACGCGCGCCAGATGAGTAAATTCCCCCGGTACTAGAAAGTTCAAGTGTTATAATTGCAGGCTGGGTTCCTACCGCAGAAGCCGTGCACTCTATTCGGACACAGATCTGAAGGACTAAGCTACAAGTGCAACGGCTTAAGTAAAGTACTACTACCACATAGCCTGGGCATGTTCGGAGGCTCGAACTGGGAAGAGCGCGTGCAGAGATAACGACCCGCGACAACGGCCCGGACCGCAAAAACAATAAGGTACAAATACGGAAATGTGAAACACGAGACTTGGGATGCACTGCGTTAAATACGCGCCCACACTGGCACCCACAACTCCAACGACGGCTCGTTTCCAACATGGGCGAGTTTAAATGACAGGACAAGCAGCGTGGGAGTACCAAGAGCCATCAGTCCGACGGTTGCTTGATCGCCCTTGAACAATAGTTGCACAATGCGCACTGTCCGTTGCCGCATACTGAGAGGGCTACTTATCAACGCCCACTCGCATCTTTCACTCACCACTAACTATCACTCTCTTATCCACGAGTCACCATGTCCTCTGTCACCTCCACATCCACCTCATGTCCTGATTTCACTACTATTTTCAACGCCGCTTTGGAATCTTACAGACGCAAGACCAAGAAAGACCTAGCCTCGCACCCGCTCCTTCATAAGCTTCAATACTGTGATTCCCCTGAGGCTATCCTCACAGTCTTTCGAGAACAAGTCCCCGCGTTCAACCCGTCCCAAAATAGTGACGACGAAATAACAAAATGGGTCATCCCGACCGTGAATGTCTTGAATGCGTATTCGGGCACCCTTGGCCAGGCTGTAGGACTAGTGAATATTGGCATGCTTCGTTGCGGAGGAATTTCCATTCTAATATTTGATTTTCAGGCATTCCCACCAGCGAACATAATCTTTGCGGGGATTGGCGTTCTCCTCTCCGTCAGTGTTCTTTATGGTTCCATCGGGAAGCCTATTTTAACACCTAGGGCTCCCAGGCGGCTAAAGATGCCAGCACGAGCAAAAACAAGCTCATTGAGATTTTTAGCCGCATAGAACATTTCTTCCAGCGGCTTGAAATTTATACTGGCTTCACACCGACCGCGGATATGACGTACATCATGGTTAGCATTATGGTTGAGATACTAACCATCTTTGCAATCGCGACCAAGGAAGTGAAGTCTGGATGGTTGAGTAAGTTGATGTCGCATCTATTCACCCTTCTTGACTCACATTTTATTCAGAAAAGTGTCTCAAGAAGTTAATGGGGAACTCAGACATCGATGATAGCTTGCAAAAGCTGGACAAATTGATTCAAGAAGAGGAACAGATGGCAAAGGCGGTACAGCTGAAGGTCACACGCAGCATCGATGAAAAAGTCACGGACGTTGGCAACAAAGCGCAAAGCATTGGCGACGACGTGAAAGATATCTACAACAAGGTCCGAGACGTTGATGATAAATTGGACCAGTTCAACCGTTCGTAACCTCTTTACCCCATGTTCGTTGTTTTGAGAGCTCAGACGGCTTCACAGGAAACCAGCTCAGAGATAATCTTTTACCATGGCTTATTCCCTCGGATACATCTAAAAATCATAATATTGCATGCAAAGCTCGTCACGGAGATACGGCCCAATGGTTCTTTCAAGGAAGTATATTCAACCAATGGAAATCCACTGGCTCCTTATTGTGGATACACGGAAAACGTGCGTTATTCTTGGCTTTCAACGTGCGATGGCCCCTGATCACTCCCATTTCTATAGCCGGTTCAGGGAAAACTGTGCTCTGGTTCGCCTTTCTTCGACATTCTGCCCCTGTGAAACTAATATTACTTGCTTCCGTCTCTCCTCATACAACTTTCCGCTCAATCCAGTTCTTGTTATGACATACTCTCCCGACTCTATTCTGCACACGATTGCCAACGGAAACCTACTGATCGCGATATGGTAACATGCCTCAAAGAAATGCTTCGCCTCGAGGGCAAAGCGCCTATTTACATCATCATGGATGCTCTCGACGAGTGTCCGATCACGTCTACCACCCTGGGCCCATCACCGCGAGAAGAGGTCCTCGAGTTTGTAGATCAACTCGTTGGCCTTCACCTCCCAAACCTCCACATATGCGTTACGAGTCGGCCTGAGCATGACATTCAAGTTGTCCTCAAACCCTTAACAGTACGCCCTGTGTCCCTTCACGACGAAAGTGGACAACAGGAGGACATCGCCAACTATGTCGCTTCTTTCGTTCAATCAGACCGAAGGATACGGGGATGGCGGAAGGAGGACAAAGAGCTAGTTATTAAGACCCTGTCAGAAAAAGCGGATGGAATGTAAGTGTGTTGATGTTGATACTTGTCTATAATTCAATCGTAAATCTCCACATAGGTTTCGGTGGGCGTTTTGCCAATTGGAAGTCCTGCGGCATTGTTTCCCGTCGAGTGTTCGGGCCATATTGGATGACTTGCCCGAAAGCCTGGACGAGACATACGAACACATCCTGAGGGGG
>WNFT01025850.1_pt1 | contig 10740 bp, 9 predicted proteins | sample 5400191 | NCBI WGS metagenome assembly WNFT01 (sample SAMN13153359, study PRJNA577476) | soil metagenome | isolation source: 80 cm saprolite under Madrone tree | place: USA:California | collected 2016-06-14
AGGTTAGGGGCAATCGCGGTGAGCAGGGCACCAACAGTAAAGATCACAGCAAGTAAGAGCAGTGTCTTTTTCCGCCCAAGGGCATCATTGAGCCGCCCGGCCAGGATGGACCCAATGATAGCACCGACTAAGACGGCACTGACAGCAATTTCTTGCGTGGTTGCATTGAGCGCAAAACTTTGTCTCAAAAATAACAGTGCGCCTGAGATGACCCCTGTATCATAGCCAAATAGTAATCCGCCTATTGATGCCACAGCTGCAATAAAATACACCGACAAAGAGCGTGATGGGTGTGGTGCCCCAATTGCGTCTCTTCTTTCTCTCTCCTGGAAAGCCATGACTATACCTCTATTGGTACATAAACCTTGTCGTCCCAACTGTACATCGTCCTCTCTGGTGCTAATATTATATGGAGGAAGTGTCATGAAAGCGTCATGAGGATTGGCTCCAAGCTGTAACTTTTGTACCTGCGCCCTCACATTCTTCAGCTTGTCGAAAGTTAGGCTGAGACGTTATATTACATGAAAAGGCATCTGCTGCGGGAGAGTCAAGGCAAACACATGACAACTACATCGAACAACATTGACGCGAGTTCCCAGGGAGAAGAAGTAGCCAGGCAAAACGAAAAACACTCTCGTTCTCTTTGGGAGATGAGTGAGTCTGAGCACTTCGTCCAATTCTATGAGACTGATGCATTCCTCCTGGACTCGTTAAGTGGATTCATCGATACGGGCCTTGCCGAGGGTGGTGCCTGCATCGTTCTAGCTACGAAGGCCCACCGGGAAAGTCTTGAGGAACGCTTGAAGTCGCATGGGCTGGACCTGGCTGCCGCTCAAACGCAAGGGGATTACATCTCGCTGGATGCGGCTGAGGCGCTATCGAAGTTCATGGTTAATGGATTGCCGGATCCGGAGCGCTTCGCCCTGGTCTTTGGGGACATGATTATGCGAGCGGCGGAAGGTCGGCACCATGTGCGAGTCTTTGGGGAACTGGTCGCGCTCCTTTGGGCAGACGGGAAGCGGGCGGAGGCAATCCGCCTGGAAGAACTCTGGAACGATCTAGGCAAGCTCCATCCTTTCTCGCTCTTCTGTGCCTATCCGATGCATGACTTCGGCAGCGAAGTGTACGAGGCGGAGTTCACCGAGATTTGCAACCGCCACTCCCAGGTCATACCCCCCGAGAGCTATGCCGCACTGACCACCTCTGGCGAGCGCCTGCGTGCCATTACCCTGTTACAACAGAAGGCAAATGCGCTCGCAGTAGAACGCTCCCGCCTGGCAGCCATTGTGGAGTCCTCCAATGATGCGATTGTTGGTAAAACCCTGGCTGGCATCATTACTAGTTGGAATCGCGCGGCAGAGCTGCTGTTTGGCTATAGCGCACAAGAAGCCATAGGAAAACCAATTACTCTAATTATCCCTGCTGAATTACGACATGAGGAAGAAGACATCATCGGGAAACTACGGCAGGGCATTCGCATCGAGCATTATGAAACCGTGCGCGTGAGAAAAGATGGCAGGCGCATCGATGTTTCTTTGAGTATTTCCCCTGTAAAAGATAGTGCGGGGAATATCATTGGTGCGGCAAAAATTGCGCGTGACATTACCGAACGCAAAGAGCTTGAGCGACGCAAAGATGAGTTTATCAGCATGGCAAGCCACGAACTGAAGACACCGGTCACCTCTCTCAAGGGCTTTACACAGCTCCTGCTGCGGCAGTTCAAAAGGCTTGACGATAATGAAACCCTCCGTTACCTCGCCCGCATGGATACCCAACTCAATAAGCTGACCAAGCTCATTAGCGACCTGCTGGATATCTCCAAAATGCAGACCGGCCAGTTGGAATACCGCATGGAGCCGTTTGATCTGAATGTGCTGGCACAGGAGATCGTGGAGAATGTGCAGGGGATGACCCGAACCCACCGTCTGATTCTGCAAAAGACAGCAGAGGTGTGTGTCTTCGGCGATAGAGACCGCGTTGGGCAGGTGCTTATCAATTTGCTCACCAACGCTATCAAATATTCCCCCGGTGCTGACCAGGTGATTGTACAAATCGCGACAGATGAAACCAATGCCCTCGTGAGCGTCCAGGACTTTGGCATCGGCATCGCTGAAGCCCACCAGGAGAAGATTTTTGAGCGCTTCTACCAGGTCAACGAGCCCGCGGAGAAAACGTATCCAGGGCTTGGCATCGGGTTATATATTACCAGTCAAATTATCAGGCGGCATCGGGGATGTCTGTGGGTGAAAAGCCAGAAAGGAGAAGGCTCTGTCTTCAATTTCTCCCTACCTCTTCTGTAAAACAAGGCGGAGGAGCTTGCATCCCTCTACTCACCTATAAATAAACGTGGTTGATCTTGACGCTTACAATGCTCTTTCAAGGTCTCAAGGCGAGCAAAACTATGTGCTATAATCATTATCACAACCGCGATCAAAGATAACATCTCTTCAATCCCCTTCAGACCTGCCCTCAATCACTTCACAAGAGATAAATACCCATCATTTACAGCAATAAAGGATTTCTTGTGCCATAGAGATAAAAATAACATATGCTTTGGTTCTAGGGTAAAACCACATGAAGAGCTAGGTTTTGACTGGCTCATGTTTCACAGCACCACTGATGAGCTTTTCGCCAAAATTGTGTAAAAGCCTATTCGAATCAAAGTACACTGGAGGAAGAATTCTTGCTTGACAGAAGCAATTTTCACTGTTATGCTATTCCATGATAGAGGCGTGGTTGAATAACTGTAATAGCCAGGTAAGAGTATGAATAAACCACAAACGTGGCGCGAACTCCTGGGTAACTGCATTACCGATTCCTACGAGCGAAGGCGGATTGCTAGCGAGTTGGGTGTTAACGCGATGACGTTGACCCGCTGGGTGAAACAGGAGACAGATCCACGTCCACAAACATTGCGCCGCCTGCTCACCGTCCTTCCACAGTATCGCAATCTCTTGCTCGAGTTGATCGATAAAGAGATTGCAGGCTTCTCCACTACCATAGCAGATGGTGTTGCGGGAGAGGATATAACAGCCCTCATCCCCTCTGAGTTCTACAGGCGCGTACATCATACCTGTGCAACTCTTCCCAAAAATCTCCGCTTCTCGTCACTGTGCAGTCTCATCTTGCAGCAAGCTCTTGAGCAACTGGATCCACACCGTCTAGGTATGGCGATTATCGTGGCACGCTGTATGCCTCCCTCGACAGAGCACAAGGTTCGGAGCTTGCTTGAGACCATAGGTCTGGGTATAGAGCCCTGGGGGGAACATTTGGAACAACACAGTATTCTCTTAGGAGCGGAGTCGTTAGCTGGTCACGCGGTCTCCACATGCCGGCTTGCGGCAAATCAGAATCTCCGAGATCGTCAAAGTGTGTCTCCCGGCTATCGAGTAAATTGGGAGGAAAGTGCTGCTGCCGCTCCCATTCTCTTTATGGGTGACATTGCAGGAAGTCTTCTTGTTTCGAGCACTCAGCCTGACTACTTTCTACCGGCTCGCTGTACGCTCATCGAGAGCTACGCTGAGTTGATCGCATTAGCTTTTGCTCCCCAGGACTTCTACAAGCCACAAGACGTTCAACTCATTGTCATGCCAGCCTATGAGATACAGAGGTCCTATTTATCCGGGTTTCGACAACGAGCTGTGGAAGCGATGAGCCAGGCAATGAGCAATCAACGCCCGATCTCCTATCTTCAAGCAGAGCAGTTAGTCTGGCAACAGGTAGAAAAAGAATTATCACAACAACTTTATATCGAGCAATGAAGCTAGCTGGGCAGAGCTTTTCTCCTGATGGGCGAATTTATGATATCACGCTATTTGAACAAAAACGGTTCTCTAAAGTACCGCAAGCCCCGACAACATGACAGCAAAGTTGACAGCAGAACCGGGAGAAAACCGGCGAAAATGGGAGACATCAGGAGACAAAGTGACATAAATCAAAAATCGCCGGGCCCCTCAACAGGCCACTTGACAAAGCTACCGGAAACCGCCCCAACTACGTGCTATAATCACTATTATGAGCATCAAAGATCGTATCGCCATCATAACCGGAGCAGGTCGCGGTATAGGGCGTGCCACCGCCTTGCGTTTTGCCCGCGAAGGGGCACAAGTCGTACTCTTCAGTCGCACAACCGCATCCTTAGATGAAGTCGCGGCAGAGATTTCCCGCGAAGGGCATCGTGTGTTATCTATTGCGGGTGATGTCTCGCGCGAAGAGGATGTGCATAACCTCTTTCAGAAGGTCATGGATGCATACGGGCGGGTTGATATTCTCGTAAATTGTGCCGGAATAGTAGCGGTGCGTCCTTTTGTTGAAATGGATGCGGCTACCTGGGATGCCGTGCTGGGAATCAACCTGCGCGGTACGTTCTTGTGCTGTCTTGAGGCCTTTCGCATTATGGCGGATCAGCATTCTGGAGTCATTATCAACATGTCATCGCTCTCGGGAGTGAAAGGGGTGGAGAAATTTCCGGGCCTGAGTGCGTACAACGTCTCAAAAGCGGGCGTGGCCGGATTGACCGAAATTCTGGCAGTAGAGGGCAGGCCGTATGATATTCGTGTCTGCACCGTCAGCCCTGGAGCGGTGGATACGACTATGCTGCAACAGGCAGCACCGCACCTGAAAGCGGGCATGACTCCTGATGACATGGCCGAAATATTGCTTTTCCTGGCCGATGATTCCGGCCGCACGCTCAGCGGCACCAACCTTGAAATATTCAGCAATGCTTGAAATGCGAGCCGGAAACGCCGCTCGGTCGCGGCGCAAGCTTTTCTGAACGGATGAGTGCGAAGCACTAGCCGCGATCAAGCGGCGTTTCCGTTCGGAATAAGATACTCTGCTTCGCAGTCATCCGGCTCGATAGGCATTTATGCTTGATATATATAAGGATACAAACATGATCTATCTGACAAGGCGCACAAGTTTCAGCGCGTCTCATCGCTTATGGAGCGAACAACTAACGGAAGAAGAAAATTACGTCACCTACGAGAAGTGCGCAAATCCTAATGGACATGGACATAACTACGTCCTGGAAGTGACGGTTCGCGGCACACCAGACCCGCAAACCGGCATGGTATTGAATCTGACGGAACTTAAGCAGGCGACCGATGAACAGGTGGTAAAGTGGGTGGATCATAAACACCTCAATTACGATGTACCATGGTTGGAGGGCTGCATTCCTACTACCGAGGTACTGGCTATGAAGTTCTGGGAACGGCTGGAACCGGTTCTTCCCAGCGGGCTTTTGTACGAAGTGAAGCTGTATGAGACCGACAACAATAGTGCCAGTTATCGAGGAGAATAATGAGAGTTGCCCTGGTTGCACCACTTGTTTCCGCTATCGCTCAGCCTTACCTGGGTGGGGCGCAGGCCCTGCTCGCCGATCTTGCGCAAGGATTGATGCGCCGCGGACACAGCGTAACACTTTTTGCCCGCGACGAATCTTTCGTCCCCGGCATCGAGATTGAGCCGGGGCCCGCTTATGCATGCAGCACCCTGATTCAGAATATTCCTGTCCTTCACACATTGCATCTTCCGGCGGTCTCGCCTGAGATCAATACCGCTCTACACGTGCTGGATCAACAGGGCCATCCCGCGACGCTGATCACCGTCTCGCATGCCTGCGCACGCACGTATGAAGAATACACCTATATCGACCACGTGATTTACAATGGACTTGACCTGGATGCCATTCCTTTCTCCCCCCGGCCCGCAAAAGAAGCTCCATTGCTGTTTGCCGGTCGCATCGCACCTGAAAAGGGTGTAGAGGCGGCCATCGAGATCGCTGAAAGGGCGGGATACCGTCTGTTGATCGCAGGTGGCATCTACGACCGGCACTACTACGAAGAGCGCATTGCTCCCCTGGTAGAACAGGCCGGTGAGCGCGTGACCTACCTGGGACAACTGGAGCGGCTGGCATTGTGGAAGGTCATGGGTCAATCGCTGGGCCTGCTCTTCCCCATCGAATGGGATGAACCCTTTGGCCTGACCGCCGTTGAATCGATGGCGACAGGCACTCCCGTCATCGCCTATCGGCGCGGCGCGACCGAAGAGATTATTCGCCACGGTGAAACCGGCTTCCTGGTAGAGGAAGGCGAACCGGCACACGCCGCCGCCCTTGTCGACGACCTGTATGATATCCCTCGCGCCCGCTGTCGTGCTCATGTTGAAGCAAACTTTGCATTGGATGAGATGATCGACGCCTATGAACGGGTGTATAAAGAGGCAATGAAAGAGCATTTGTAGTATAATTGCCATAGAAGCGAAAAGGAGAAGAGCCATTGATTAATGACAGAGTAGGAGCAGATATGGCAACTTTACGCTGGACATCCCAGGACCTGGAACGACTGCCAGATAACGGCAAGCATTACGAAATTGTAGATGGGGAGTTGTACGTGTCGAAACAACCAGATTGGCATCACCAGCGTGTCTGTGTTCGATTGAGTGGTCTACTTGATGCTTGGAGCCTCCAGACAAATGTAGGGGAGGCAAATGCGGCTCCTGGATTGATTTTTGCCGAAGATGATGATGTTGCGCCAGATGTTGTGTGGATTAGTCGGGAGCGTCTGGCCGCCGCGCTTCAACCGGATGGCAAACTGCACTCTGCACCCGAATTGGTAGTCGAAGTGCTTTCGCCGGGGGTGAACAATGCAGCTCGAGATCGCGAGACTAAGCTCAAACTTTATTCACGGCGCGGCGTAATGGAGTACTGGATTGTCAACTGGCAAGAGCGTTATCTTGAGGTCTACCGGCGCGAGGGAGCCATACTGAAAAGTTATAGTACGCTCTATGAAGACGACACTCTTGAATCACCTTTCCTTCCAGGTTTTAGCTGTCAGCTGCGCCAGATTTTTGCTGGTATCTCCTGAGATTGAGAGCGGTTATAAACCTCTAAAGCTCCCGCATCCTCGACTCAGGATACAGGAGCTTTTCTTTCAATCAGCGTCCGCCGCCTTCGTTGGCGAAGACTGCCGGGACACCTTTTCCTGCCAGTTAAAACATCTCCACAGAATCCCTTGACTTTCATCTGGTTTTCGGCTCTCATACAATTAGGCAATTGCCTAATTGTATGAGAAGGAAAGAGACTAATTATGGAAGACACGCATGAAATTCGTGAGCAGGAGCGGGACGAGAATGAGCAGAAGCTTTCAACGGAGGAGATGAAGCTGCTGGTCGTGCTTGGACGTGCTCTTGCGGACCCCACGCGCATACGCATTTTGGGTCTGCTGGCCGAACGCTCCATGTATGGGCAGGAACTGGCGAAGGCGTTGGATGTGACACCGCCGACGATTTCTCACCATCTTTCACCATTGGTAATGGCGGGATTGGTTCGGGTGAGGCGCGAGAACAGCTATCACTACTATGAATTGTCCAGTGAGGGGCTTGAGCATCTTGCCGAGAGTGCGCAGCATATTGCCAGCCTGCTTTTTCCGGCTAATCCTCTGCCCCCCCGCAGCGATGAGCGTGCTCGCGTGGTGGCTACCTTCATCCAGGATGGTCGCCTGGTGAGTATTCCATCACAGTACAAGAAACGGCGCTATGTGATGGAGGAACTGGCTCGTTCATTCGAGTGGGGCCGTCTCTATGACGAAAAAGAGGTCAATGCAATCCTCAAGACATTTCACGAGGATTACGCCAGCTTGCGCCGTGAAATGATTGATCAGAGGATCATGATGCGTGAGAACGGCCGTTACTGGCTCGTGCGGCCGCGTGATTAAACTCTCTCCGGCACAATTTGGCGCTGGATAAGCGCGCTTATCCAGCGCCAAATTGTGCCGGACGAAAAACCTTAAGCCGGTTTCTGACCCCACATGGTCACAAAAAATGTCTCACGTAGCAGCGTGTCTTCTCTCAACCCTACGAGCGCCTCGCCAAGTGTGGCGGGCAACAATTTGGAGCGATGGCGCTGTCGTTCACTTTCGTCTCGCAGGAATAGACTCTCGTCCATAGCCGGCGGTAAGGGCAACTTGCGCTGGATGCCGTCCAGCCCCGCTCGCAGCATGACGGCAAGCGCAAGATAGGGGTTGCAACTGGGGTCGCAGCAGCGCAGTTCGATGCGCGCCGATTGCCGATCCGGGCCTGGCCGAGGGACACGAATCAGCGCCTCGCGGTTTACTCGTCCCCAATTGATGTACACAGGGGCTTCATAGCCGGGCACGAGGCGTTTGTATGAATTCACCAGGGGAGCCAGTATCGCGCACATCCCACGCGCATGCGCCAGCTGGCCGGCGATGAAGTAGCGCCCGATATCAGAAAGTCCAAACTCACCATGCTCGTCGAAAAAAGCATTGCGCCCTGTTGAGTGCTGGATCAATTGTTGGTGTGTGTGCAAGCCTGAGCCGTTCACTCCATAGAATGGTTTGGGGAGAAAGGTGGCATACAGGTTATGCTGGGCGGCAATAGCTTTCAGGACATATTTTGCCGTCATCAGGCTATCGGCAATGTTCAGCGTACGGCCGGTCTCAAAATCCAGTTCGTGCTGGCCTGCCGCTACCTCGTGATGGCTGGCCTCGATGCGAATGCCCATCTCTTGCAGCACATGCACCATCTGGCGGCGAACTGCAGCGGCCAGGTCGGTTGAGAGATCAAAGTAACCCCCACGATCATGTGGCAGTGGCATGGGAGTTTTGTCTTCCAGGCGCAGGAGGAAGAACTCGAGTTCGGGTGCTGCCAGGAAATCGTAGCCCATTGAATCTGCTACGTTTAGCGCCCGTAAGAGAGTGACGCGTGGGTCGCCATCAAAGTACTCACCATCAGGGGTGCGTACATGACAAATCACACGTGCTACAATGTCTTCCTCGGAGAATTGATCAATGGGTTGTTGGAGCGATGCTGGCATTGTCGATTGGGGACGCACCTCCCTGGGCAAGACAACAAAAGTGCTCAAGTCGGGAAAGAGGTACATATCGCTTTCGGCTACACGCGCAAAGCCCTCCAATGCAGAGCCATCGAACCATTTCCCTTGCTTGAGGCAATCAGGAAACTGCTCAACGGGAATAGTTACACATTTTGCCATACCGACTACATCGGTAAATTCCAGGTTGACGAAGCGTACCCTTTCGGCTTCAATGGTTGCCAGGACACGTCCACGTTCGCTTGAATCCTGCTGCTCCGTCATATATCTTATTCCTCCTCATACCATAAAAAGTCTTTTCTGGGGACCCTCATGCCTTCAGGCTGAGGGAGGAAAGAAAAGCACCCGCAGGTGTCGAACCCTGCGTATACCCGTAACCGTCTGCTTTTTGGAGGATCTGGCAATACTTTTTGCCAATATCGGTCACTTTGCCTTTGTTGGTGGTTATGGTAAATCCTCCTTTGGCCTTGACTGACACCCTGCCTATGTGGACTCCAGGATTGTTCAGGTGAGCGGGAACGACCGCTTTGACGATATCGCCAGTACGAAATGGATGGGGGAAGTGCTTCACTTTCGGTTTCGTGCGTGGGAAGCCATGCCCGTTCATTAAACACATTTGCCTGCACCCGTGCCCGCAGGCAGAGATGAGCAATGGTCTGATCCTCTCGATCTGGAGCGCGGGCGGAGTGCTGCTGCCCACACACGCGGCATCTAACCAGTGCGCTTTCGGGAGACCCCTGCCCACTCGATTGAACTTGGTCAGGCCGCCTGAGCCACATTCAATCGGCCATCCCAAGACGCTGAGCCGATCGTACAACGCCCATCTTGTCGTATTGACCGCGCTGGCATCCACAAGCGGCGCTTTCGCCTGAGCCTGGATACGTTTCAAGACCTCTGCCTTGTTCGCCAGGAAGACCCCAATATCCTGCTTGCCCTTGGCGGTATTGCATTTCTCACAGGCCAGCGTGAGATTGCTGACGCGATTGGTGCCTCCGTTGACGCGTGGCTGAATATGCTCCACTTGCAATAGGATCTCCTTTGCCCCACAATACGCGCATTGCCGGTTCCACTTCTCTAGCAAATATTCTTTTATTTCATAGCCTGCCAGCGTCCCTTGCTGATATTCCACGCCTGAGATTTCCGGGTTCTCCATCTGTTGCAAGTCAAATTTGACTAACTCCTGAGAAATCGCCCTGATGGGTGCCAGCCTCGCGAGGCGAGCAACCCATGTCAGAATATTGGCAATCCGGCTTGCTAAAGACGGTGGTAACCACCCTTGCCGGCGGCTTCGATTCTGCCAGCGTGGTTTCCGGTATCGCGTTTTTCTCTGCCGTCGGGATCGTCTCACCCCTCGCCTCCCATCCAGGGCCTTCCTGATCGCCTGTCCTCGATGAGATAGCTCCGCCGCGAATACCACCTCGCCCGTCGCATCGTTAACCAGCGCCATGCCAGTCGTCTTGCTCCCTGGATCGATCTTGAGTCGCAGGGGGTGCACCTCTGGACACTCGATTGTCGTTTTCAGAATGATGGTAAAGGGATACCTTCTCAACACGGCAGCTTTGCCTGATGTGAGCAAGATGCGTGCTCGGCCTGGATGCAGCGGGTTGAGTGGCTGCTTGTTGCTATCTACGACAAAAACACAACTCATTGAATGACTCCTGCATCTGCTCTTGAGAGAGCCTCTCGTTTCCGAGGTAATGTATGCCTTGACAATGTTCCTAAGCGGTTTAGCGTGCAGAGCACCGGCTTAACCCTTGTACACCTTTTAACTCTGCACCGTAGTGGTCGAGGCTGGCAACGCACCCCGACGTACCTATTTCGCTCTGAACGGAGCCGAGCAGTCTCGGCTGAGTCTGGACAGGTGAACTTGCCGAAACAAGCCCATCCCC
>WNFT01026499.1_pt1 | contig 10740 bp, 9 predicted proteins | sample 5400191 | NCBI WGS metagenome assembly WNFT01 (sample SAMN13153359, study PRJNA577476) | soil metagenome | isolation source: 80 cm saprolite under Madrone tree | place: USA:California | collected 2016-06-14
ATTTGCGCTTGAGAACAGGCGATAACGTCTGCCAGTCGCTCTTTGGCCTTGCCCTCGTGGAGTGTAGCATGAGCCAACTTGACGCCATCGGTCAGGGATGTCACCTGCTCGTTCGCCAATAGTGCAGCCCCGGCATTCAAACACAGCATATCGACAGCCGGACCATTACTCTCACCGCTGAGCAGGTCGTACACTAGTTGAGCATTGTAAGCCGGGTCGCCACCTTGAAATGCCCGGCGGTCGCTCACGCGAGTGAGGCCCACCTCCTCCGGCGTGATGGTATACTCGCGTAGCCCCTGGCCGCTGCGTACTTCGCAAACACGAGTCGGTGCACTCAACGAGCACTCGTCAATACCATCTTCGCCATGGATAATGAGGGCATGTTGGCAACCAAGGCGCAGTAGAACTTCACCCATTTTGCGCAGCAATGACCCATCGGCCACGCCGAGGACCTGGTAGCGGGTATGCGCAGGGTTGGTCAGTGGGCCAAGGATATTGAAGACGGTGCGTATGCCAATCTCGCGCCGTGTCGGGCCGACGTGTTTCATAGCCGGGTGATACGCGGGAGCGAACATGAAGCCGAAGCCGACTTCGCGGACACAACGCGCCACCTGTTCGGGACCAAGATCAATGCGCGCACCCAGAGCCTCCAGCACATCAGCGCTACCACAGCGGCTGGTGGCGGAACGGTTGCCGTGTTTCGCCACAGGTGCGCCCGCGGCTGCTACGAGGATGCCTGCAGCGGTAGAGACGTTAAACGTCCCTGCGCCATCGCCGCCGGTGCCACAGGTATCGAGCGCATGGGCGGCCACGTGCCCTTCCAGGTGTACCTGTACTGCCTTCTCGCGCATGACACGAGCCATACCGGCGATCTCCTCGACGGTCTCCCCGCCGGAACGCAGGCGCAATGCCGTTAAAAATGCACCCATTTGTGCCGGGGAGGCGACGCCCGTCATAATTTCTTCCATCACTGCCGCCGCTTCATCCTCACCGAGGGTAGCTCCAGCGGCAACATGGGTGATAGCCTCACGGATGATCATTTCGTTGCTCCTCTCTCCCAGTTCAGAAAATTCTGTAACAGGTCTTTGCCCACGGGCGTCAGGATTGACTCCGGGTGGAACTGGACACCTTCGACGGGATAGGTGCGGTGCCGCAGACCCATAATGATGCCATCCGCCGTCTCGGCGGTGATCTCCAGTGCTGCCGGGAGAGTGTTGCGCTCGACGATGAGGCTATGATAACGGTTTGCTTCAAAAGGTACAGGCAGGTTGCGAAGGACGCCCTGTCCCTGGTGGTACATCAGCGACGTTTTGCCATGCATCGGCCCCGGCGCTCGTACCACCCGCCCGCCGTACACCTGCCCGATGGCCTGGTGCCCCAGGCAGACTCCCAGCGTGGGGATACGCGGCCCGAAGGTTTCGATGATCTGGCAGGACAACCCTGCCTCGTTGGGAGTGCATGGCCCTGGCGACACCACAATGCGATCAGGCTGCATTGCCTCGATCTCGTCCAGCGTCACCTGGTCGTTACGACGCACCTCTATGTCGGCCCCCAGTTCCGACAGGTACTGGTACAGGTTGTAGGTAAAGCTGTCATAGTTATCAACTAATAAGAGCATGAGAAACCTCCCTCTGCTCCCGTGCGATACTCTCCGCCTCGTCAAGGGCACGCAGCAGCGCTTTCGCTTTATTCAGACTTTCCTGATATTCTTCACCTGGATCAGAGTCTGCAACAATGCCGCCGCCCGCCTGGATATAGGCACGGCCATCCTTCATGACCATCGTGCGCAGGGCAATAGCCGTGTCCAGATTGCCTGAGTGGCTGAAGTAGCCAACCGCTCCGGCATAGATACCTCGTTGCTCACCCTCCAGTTCGCTGATAATCTCCATTGCGCGAATCTTCGGCGCTCCCGAAACCGTGCCCGCCGGGAAGCCTGCTCGTAGCGCGTCGTACGAACTGACATCCGCACGAAGGCGACCGGTCACATTCGAGACCAGGTGCATCACATGCGAATAGCGCTCAACCTCCATGAACTGGCTCACCTGCACGCTACCAGGGACGCTCACACGCCCGACATCATTGCGAGCGAGATCAAGAAGCATGATGTGTTCCGCACGCTCCTTGGGGTCGCTTTTCAGTTCTTCCTCAAGCCGCAGGTCGCTCTGTACATCCGTCCCACGTGCACGTGTTCCGGCGATGGGATGGATGGTCACTTCACCATCTTCAACCCGCACGAGCAGTTCGGGTGAGGCTCCGATGATGTGAAAGTCGTGTAGATCAAGGTAGAACATGTATGGCGAAGGATTGATGGCACGCAATGCTCGGTAGACGGTAAATGGGGTTGCGTTGACGTGGCGGCTCAGTCGTTGCGATGGCACGACCTGGAAGATATCCCCCGCCTGGATGTATTCTATGGAGCGGCGTACCATGCTCTCAAATTCGTTACGTGTGCGATTAGAGACGACCTGTAACGCAGTGGTATCGTGAATGGGGGCAGGCTCCTCCGGCAGACGCACAGGGCGACGTAGACGTTGCTGCACGTCGTCGATGATGGCACATGCACGCTGGTATTCTGCTTCAAGGTCGGGTGCATCAAGATGCAAGTGGGTGACGATCCTGACGCGATGCTTGAGATGGTCGAAAACCAGCACCGTCTCGGTGAAGCAAAAGACTGCCAGAGGGAGACCGACAGCGTTCTTTGTGGGCACGGGCAGACGTTCAAAACGCGCTACCGACTCATAGGCCAGATACCCGACTGCGCCGCCATGGAAGCGTGGTAACTCGTCATGCGAGATGCCAGCAGGGGCAACGAGGCGATACTGGCCCAGTTCGGCCTGGATGACCTCTAGTGGATCGTAGCAAGGAATCTCTTCGACGCTGGAGTTGACCATGCTACGCAACGTCGCCTTTTCTCCATGATGCGTCATCACCATGTAGGGATCAATGCCGATAAAGGAGTAGCGCGCAATGCGTTCTCCCCCAGCAACGCTCTCCAGCAGGAAACTGTATGGCCCACCTGCCGTTTTGCAGTAGGCCGAGACGGGTGTTTCCATGTCGGCCAGGATGTCGCGATAGAGCGGCAAGAGAGGCCTTTTGCCTTCACCCACGGTGTCGCGTATACGTTTAACCTCGTCGAATGTCGGATTGTAAGACCCTGATTTGTCGTGGATCATCGCTGCACCTGCTTTCTTGCGAAACCAGCGCCTGCACAGCACCTCATTGAGATAGCGCGCAGGCACTGCATATTACCCTAGCCCGATCACGTCCTTCATATGCTGCAAGGTGGCCGTCGCCAGTGGGCGTACCTCGTCGGCACTTTGTTTGAGCATAGCCTCCAACGTAGGCAAGTCATTCATCAGTTCGTTATAGCGCTGCTGAATTGGTGCCAGCGTTGCCACCAGCTGCTCAGTGAGCGCAGCCTTGAAGTCACCATAGCCCTTGCCCGCGAACTCAGCTTCGATCTCCTGCTGTGACTGACCTGTTAGCAACTGGTAGATGGTGAGCAAGTTGGTGATGCCCGGACGTTCTGGATCGAACGTGACCAGGCGCAGCGAATCGGTCGTTGCCCGCGCGATCTTCTGTTTGATCGTCTTCGGATCATCCAGCAGATTGATGCGGGAATGAGGATTGGGATCACTCTTGCTCATCTTCTTCGTCGGATCATCAAGCGACATGATACGTGCCCCGACCTCGCGAATCTGTGCTTCTGGCAGCGTGAATACGCGTTGCCCGTACAGCGAGTTGAAACGCTGCGCCAGGTCGCGTGTCAGTTCGACATGCTGTCGCTGATCTTCGCCGACCGGTACAAGGTGGGTCTGGTAGAGCAGGATGTCGCAAGCCATCAAAACGGGATAGCAATAGAGACCCGTGCCGACCGAATCCGGGTTTTCGCCAGCTTTCGTTTTGAACTGGGTCATGCGGTTCAACCACCCCATTGGTGTGAAGCAGCTCAAAATCCAGCTCATTTCGGCATGTTCATGCACATGCGATTGTACAAACAATTTGCAATAGCGGGTATCGAGGCCGCAGGCGACGTAGAGCGCCGCCAGTTGCCGGATGCTCAGGTGCAACTCTTGCGGGTCAATCGGCAGGGTGATGGCATGCAGGTCGACGATGCAGAAGATGTTGTCATACTCCGACTGTGAGGCTACCCAGTTGCGGATCGCCCCGAGGTAGTTGCCGAGGTGCAGGTTGCCCGTTGGCTGCACGCCGGAGAAGACCCGTTTTTTCAACGGGACGCTTGATGATTTCGGTTTGACTTCCTGGTTCGTTCGGACTGACATTGCTGATACCTCCATCAACGTGTTCGGATAACAAAAAAGGACAATAAAAAACGCCACTCTTCCCTGTAAAGGGACGAGAGGCGTGATGCTTTCGTGGTGCCACCCTGATTCGGATTACCCATACACATGGCAGGCAATCCCTCTTTGCGGGGTACTCTCATGATACCCTGTCCTCGATAACGGGGGACGTTCCGATTGAGTATTACTAGCCTCGTGTGTACGTAATACACGTCAAGACGTTCTTCTCTAGCTCCCAGGCCCATTCCTCAACCGCACGGATATCGGTTTCCACCAGTCCCGACTCTCTGCATTCCTGCGCTGTTGGGTACTCTTCCTGTTCGGTGCTTTCGCGTATTCGATTGTGTTATAGAGAGTATACAAGGGATATGTGCGATCTGTCAAGTTTTGTTGCAATGGCCCAGATATTTGGAGATAAGGGGAGGAAGTGATAAACTAGAAGGGAAGTTCTAAAGGAGGAAGCAGAAGATGGCATGGTATCGTAACGATAAAACAGCCGTGGCGGAGGCGTTGAGACGAGGCGAACGGCCGGACTTGGCCACGACGATGGCCAGTGGGCCGTTGGATGAGTTGGTAGCCTTGCACCAGGAATTAGGGATTTTGGCCATCCTGGATGAGTTGGAGGTGCAGCGAACACGAGCAGGCGTGCCCGATGAGTTGCTGCTGCGCACGCTGGCCACCTTGCCGTTTGTGGAGCAAGCGTCTTTGAGCGGAGGAAGCGAGGTCCTGTTCCGCGAACCGGCCGTGTTACTGCAACTGGGCTGGGCGCCGGTACACATCCGGCAGGGCAGCAATGGACGGCATCGGCATCCTGAGGGGCGGCAAGAAGAGTCGCTGCCCTGTCATCCCGATACGTTGCGCGATGCGCTGCGGCGTGTCGGGGAGTCAGCGTGGCTGCACGCGCAAGTAGCAGGAGTGAAGGCCCTCTATCAGCGGCAGTTGGTGCGTGGCAAGGTCTACGCCATTGATGGCAGCGGGTTGGGCGATGACTTTCGTCTGGTGGCCTTGGTGTGTGTGTCAGCCCCCCGCCCGATCATCGTAGCCTGGCGACTCTTGAGTGGACAGGCCTCAGAGAAAGGCCAAGAAGCGGCGGTGACGCGTGACGCGGGAGCTGATCGAGCAAGTGCTCGAGGTGGCAGGACCCCAGGCCATCAGCTTGAGGCTTTCGGATGCGCTCTACGCTGATGGGCCACTGTTGGCCTGGCTCAAGTACCGCCAAGGCATTGATGCGCCTTCAGAGCTTACCCGAGGATCGTCTGCTCTACCAAGACCTACAGGGCCTGGCCAGTGGACAGCTGATCGACTGGACCCACCATCGGTATGTGCGTACGATCCAAGGCCACAAGCAGGTGCGCGAGGTGGAGGTGACGGCAGCTGGGGAGCTGACGAGTTGGGACGGCTTTACCGAGAAGGCTGCCAGCTATGGGGTGGCCGATGCGAGCCTGTGGGCCTGTCTCATCCGCGATGTGACTACCGAGGAAACGGCCGCCGAGGCGCCGCGAGCGTTGGTGAGTACGCGCAGCTTCGCCGATGGCTTTGCCGCTTTGCAGGCGTTTCGTCCGCGCTGGCACATTGAAGATGATACCTATCGGGAATTGAAGGAAGGCTGGGGGTTGGAGAAGCAGCGCTGGGGACGCGATTTGGCGGCGGCCCTGGGGCGCACCACCTTGACGTGCTTGGCCTTCAATACCGCGCAAGTCTATCGCTTGCAGGCCGGTGAGCGACTGGCTTCGGTGGCCATTCGGCGGCTTCGGCGGCTCCACCAACGCGAGCTGGGCAATGCTCCAGCGGTGATCTACCTGGCTGGGTGCTACGGCGTCTTTGCTCTGGAAGAATTACTGAGTCTGCTTGGCACTCCTGCCCGTGAAAGCCTCCTACCCGCCGTCAAGCACACCTCTTCTCCCGATGCTCCCACCTAATTCCTTATCTCCAAATATCTGATCTGAGTAGTTGAATGTTTTCGCTGCACGCGCCTCGGGCAATTCCTCCCGCCTCCGTGGACGGAGGCGGGAGGAATTGCCCGATCTAGGTGAAAGTCTACTGCCGATGAAGTTCAAAGGACCTACTATCTCAATGTCCTGGCTGGTAGCGCCCAATCACTTGCCAACAGCGAGGATCCGCGCTATACTTGGGTCAAGGAGCACTATCGATCACATGATCCACGGGTACCCCTCTATGATGTGACGCACCGTTCACGAACGGAATGAGGAGTCAGGCATGGATACAACCGTCAGGCCATATGATGTGATCACCATGGGGCGATCCTCCATCGACCTCTACTCTAACGGCATTGGTGCTCCATTCGTGGAGATCAGCAGTTTCGCCGCCTATGTCGGTGGCTGCCCAACCAACATCAGTGTCGGCACGCGGCGCCTGGGTCTGCGCCCGGCGCTCCTGACTGCGGTCGGGGATGACCAGGTGGGCAACTTCATCCTGCATTTTCTGCACTATCAGGCCCGCAACGAGCAGGCCATGGTGCATACCGCTGTCGCCTACGCTAAGACGAAGAACCGGCTGCAGACGCTTGCCTGTACATCCTCCATCGGTCCTCCCGGCGCGACCAACATGGTGATCGGCGCTGCCCTCGCCACGATCAACCGCTTGCCCGTACTGCTCCTGCCGGGGGATATTTTCGCCCGTCGCAACGTCGCGCCCGTTTTGCAACAGCTTGAGTCTGAACACACCCAGGATACTTCGGTCAACGAGACTGTTTCAGACCCGTGAGCCGCTACTGGGACCGCATTATGCGCCGCTGACCGCTCTGCTAGCCAACGCGTGCCAGGTTATGAAAGTTGGTGGGATGTGCCGGTTGCCGAAGTAAGTGAGATGCCCCAGGTACAGACCGCTCGTGCTGAGTGGGAAGTGATGCGGGTGAAAGAGCGCTCTTTTCTAGAGCAATAGCATACTCTGTCTGCCGACACCAGGCAATAAATCGAATAGGAACCATGCGTTCCAGGAAAGGAGGAAGCTATCAGATAGCCAGGGCCACACGAATCAACTTGAACGGACTTTTATTTTCAGCAGAAAGAACTGCACCCAAAGGAGGACAAGATGCATAGGCTCTTCAAACTTTTACCGGCAATGATATTGCTTCTCGTTCTTGCTGCCTGTGGAGGAGGAGGGGGACCAACCACCGGTCAACCGACAGGCGGCAACTCGGCACGTGCAAACCTCAAGTTTTACGTCATCACACACGGCCAGGCTTCGGACCCCTTCTGGTCGGTGGTCAAGAAGGGCGTTGATCAGGCAGCTCACGACATGGGTGTTCAGGCGGTCTATGAAGCGCCACCCACCTTCGATATGGTAGCGATGTCCCATCTCATTGATAGTGCGGTGGCAGCCCACCCAGATGGGCTGGTCGTTTCCATTCCCGATCCTAATGCCCTGGGTCCCTCAATTAAAGCAGCCGTAGCTGCCGGTATCCCGGTAATCTCGATCAACTCGGGTGCCGATGTCGCTAAGAGCCTGGGAGTACTGGTTCACGTAGGACAGACCGAGTACCAGGCTGGCCTTGGCGGTGGCCAGAAGATGGCTGCTGCCGGTGTCAAACACGCCCTGTGTGTCAACCAGGAAGTCGGTAACGCAGCTCTTGCGCAGCGCTGCGCGGGCTTTACGGCTGCCATGAAGCAGGCAGGCGCCACAGTGAAGGAGATAGGAGTTAACCTGAGCAATCCGACGCAGACCCAGCAGACTATTGAGGCTGCGCTTCAGCATGATCCCACGATTGACGGAATAATGGCGCTTGGTCCCACGGGCGCTAGCCCGGCCTTGAAAGCATTACAGGATCTGAACAAGACCGGGCAGATCAAGCTGGCTACCTTCGATCTGAATTCTGATGTGCTGCAGGCGATTAAGGCTAATCAGATGCTGTTTGCCATTGACCAGCAGCAGTATGAGCAGGGATATCTGCCCATCGTGTTGCTGACACTGTACAAGACGAACCTCAATACTGTCGCAAACGATGTCATCCAGACGGGCCCCGGCTTTGTCACATCGGCTAACGTGAGCCAGGTAATCGCCTTGACGGCGCAGGGGACGCGCTAGCAGCGCCTTGTGTTGGAGTCAACGCGGCATCTATGCCGCGTTGACTCCAACCTCGGCTAGCATTGGAGGAAAATATGAGTGCAACCAACACCGCCACAAGTGAGCGTATGTTGCGAGTCAACCCGCTCCGCCGGCTTCTGATTCGTCCGGAAACGGGAGCTGTTGCCGGCTCACTTGCTGTGTGGATCTTCTTCGCTATCGTCGCGGGGACTAGTGGTTTTCTTACCCTGAGAGGCACATCGAGCTATCTGAGTGTCGCGGCTGAACTGACTATCCAGGCAGTCCCTGTGGCTCTGCTCATGATTGGCGGGGAATTTGACTTGTCGGTCGGTTCGACAGTGGGTGCCTGTGGCATGCTCCTCGTCCTCTTAAGCACGCAGTATGGTTGGAACATCTGGGCGTCAATTGTCGCGGCCCTGATCTTAGCGGTGCTGATCGGAATACTAAACGGCTACCTGGTCATTCGAACTGGCCTGCCGTCGTTCATCATCACGCTGGGCACCTCGTACATTCTCCTGGGTGTGACGACAGGCGTCACCACCCTTGTGGCCAACGGCCTGACCGAGGTGGGTGGCCTCGACCAGGCACCAGGGTATAGCTCTGCTCACGCCATCTTCGCCAGCACCATCAATATCAGTGGCCGGGGTTTTCCCATCGAAATTCTCTGGGCCCTGGCGATCGTTGTGGTGGCAACATGGCTGCTCCTCTCCACCCCCTTCGGGAACTGGATATTCGGCGCGGGCGGGGATGCCAACGCGGCACGCAATACCGGTGTACCGGTCGTCCGGGTGAAGATTCTCCTGTTCGTAGGCACGGCTGTCTTCTCCTGCCTGCTAGCGATTATCGAGGCGGTGACCTTTACCAACGCCGATGTCCTGCGCGGTCAGAACAACGAGTTCCTGGCGATCGTCGCGGCGGTCATTGGAGGGGTCTTGCTCACGGGTGGCTACGGTTCGGCTATCGGTGCGATGTTCGGGGCGCTGGCCCTCGGCATCGTAGAGGAGGGCGTCGTCTTCGCGGGCGTCAATGCTGACTGGTACAAGGCCTTCATTGGAGTCATACTGCTGCTGGCTGTACTGCTCAACAACTATGTGCGCAAACTGGCAATGGAGGTACGACGATGAGTGCGACGAACGCAGAAACCGCTCCTTTGATCGAAGCGCGGAATGTCTCGAAGTACTTTGGTAGCGTGATTGCACTGAAAGACATCTCGATGATCGTGCGTGCTGGTCAGGTGATGTGCCTGCTTGGCGATAACGGAGCGGGTAAATCCACGCTGATCAAAATCTTATCCGGCGTCTACCAGCCCAGTGAAGGTCAGTACCTGATCGAAGGGAAAGAAGCCCATTTCACCTCGCCACGCGATGCGCTCAGCGCAGGTATTGCGACCGTCTTCCAGGACCTGGCAATGATCCCGCTGATGGGCATCTCGCGCAACTTCTTTCTCGGCTCGGAGCCAACAAAGGGCTGGGGGCCATTGCGCCGTTTCAACGTGAAGTACGCCGACCAGGTGACGCGCGAGGAGCTGGCGAAGATGGGTATCCAGGTGCGCGAGACCTCGCAACCTGTGGGGACGCTGTCGGGCGGCGAGCGCCAGTCTGTCGCGATTGCGCGTGCGGTGTACTTTGGAGCGAAAGTCTTGATCCTCGACGAGCCGACGGCTGCGCTCGGCGTGAAAGAGGCTGGTGTCGTCCTGCGCTACATCGCGCAGGCACGTGCGCGTAATCTGGGAGTGATCTTCATCACGCACAACCCACATCACGCCTATCCCATTGGTGACTACTTCACGATCCTCAATCGTGGGCGCAGCTATGGGACGTTCGCCAAATCCGAGATCAGCCGCGAGGAGCTGACCGGGATGATGGCTGGAGGCGAAGCGCTGGAGGAGCTGAGCCACGAGCTGGCCGAGTTCGCACGCACGGATGAGAAGGCACGCGCAGCACTGGCAGCAGCCGCACAAGAATTTGGGGCGACGGCCCAGCAACTGCACGTGGAGCAACTGCCGCCGGCATTTGAGGAGGCGGAGCGCCGCTACGATCAGCTTCCGTCAGCAGATGGGGAGAGTAACCAATGATCCAGGATGGACAATTACTCAACTATATCGGAGGGAGAGGAGCTGCTTGACTGATATTCGCATAGCGAACGCGCCTTGCTCATGGGGAACCCTCGAATTCGAGGGGCTGAGTGGCGAGCGCATCGCTTATCAGCAAATGCTCGACGAGTTGCGCGACACCGGCTATGTAGGCACCGAACTGGGCGACTGGGGCTACATGCCAACTGCGCCGACCATCCTCAGCACCGAACTAGCGCGGCGCAATCTGGCGATGGTCGGCGCGTTTGTGCCGGTGGCGCTGAAAAACCCGGACGCGCATGCTGCTGGCGAGGCAGATGCCTT
>WNFT01005925.1_pt1 | contig 10739 bp, 9 predicted proteins | sample 5400191 | NCBI WGS metagenome assembly WNFT01 (sample SAMN13153359, study PRJNA577476) | soil metagenome | isolation source: 80 cm saprolite under Madrone tree | place: USA:California | collected 2016-06-14
GTTCAAAGATCGACGGAGGAAGACCGATGAGCGAAGAGCGGGCGTTCAGAAATCTAGACGGCCGACATGAATTCGACGGCAAGCGAATATTGGTAACCGGTGGAACTCGTGGAATCGGCGCAGCCATTGTCCATCGCCTGGGCAGTGGAGGCGGCAAAGTTCTGACCATTGGTCGATCCTTGCCCTCCGGTACTTCACGCGACGGTTTCGTTAAGGCGGATATCAGTACCGCTAACGGTGTCAACGACGTGGTCAGTGCCGTAATGGACCGCCTCGCCGGCCTCGACATTTTGATTCATAACGTCGGCGGTTCCGCGGCGCGCGGCGGTGGCGCCCTGGCTTTGTCAGATGATGACTGGCAGAAAGCGTTCGACATGAACCTGTTCGCCGCTGTCCGGCTGGATCGCGCTTTCCTTCCGTCGATGTTGCAGCAAGGCTCCGGCGTGATCATCCACATCTCGTCGATTCAAAGAACGCTGCCACTCTACGACGCAACTCTGGCCTATGCAGGCGCAAAGGCAGCGTTGACCAACTACAGCAAAGGTCTTTCGAAAGAAGTTAGTCCCAAGGGTATTCGTGTGAACTCGGTAGCGCCTGGATACACCGAGACTGACGCTGCGGTCGGGATGGTCAAAGAGATCGCGGAACGCACGGGCATCGGCAGGGATGAAGCGAGGCAACGTATCATGGACTCAATCGGTGGTATTCCGCTCGGCCGGCCGAATAAGCCCGAGGAGGTTGCTGAACTGGTCGCGTTCCTCGCCTCTGATCGCGCTTCATCGATTACTGGAAGCGAATACGTAATCGACGGCGGAACAATACCGACGGTGTGAATACTATGAATCCCGCAAGAGAGATCCATTGGAGCCTAAGTTAACGCCGTTCGGAGTAGATGGTTTCGCGATTAATTGCATCACTTGCAAGAACGGGTGTGTTGAGTGTGTGGCTTGCCGCCCACTCTCGCAGCAAGCGAACTCGCCCCTGCGAACTAGGACCATTGCCTCTTTCGGACTCAGTTCCTTTCTGATCGATTAGCTCCCGCAAATACGCATTTACTGAAACGCCGCGTTCTCGAGCTCGCGCTTGAATCTCGGAAGCGTCGTATTTGGAGGTTCGGATCGATGAGGGAGTAAAAACGGACTACTGGTCGACGATATCCTCAATGAATTCAATCGAAAAAAAAGCGGCAACGGAGTTTACTCCGTGGCAAAAAGTTGGATTGAAGCGATGAGTTTTTGTAAGTGATTGAAATGGTTAGTGCCGAGGGCGGGAGTCGAACCCGCACGACCTTACGGTCAACGGATTTTAAGTCTTAAATGGCTTGTTCCCGCTCGTATGCCTTGGTTCTGATCCGTGCATGTTTATTAGCGTTCTCGCGTAGTCTATAATGCCTGCGTGCTGGTGAGTATAGCTTGATTTGGTTGGGTTGGCACACAACTGGCACACAAAACTTCGCTGCTTTTTTTTGAGTGTCGGATCATTTTCAATCGAGAACAAAATCATGAGCGACGAGAAGTGGATCGTTTCAGACAAGGATCATCTCGGTGGTAAACCGCGCGTGCAAGGAACACGCATCTCCGTGGCCTTCCTGCTTGAGTGCCTGGCCAGTGGAATGAGCGTCGCAGAGATCGTCGATGCTTATCCGACGTTGACCGAGGACGCCGTACAAGGCGCGTTGCGTGAACTGGCGCGTGAAAAGGAAGCGGCTGCGGCGTGAGGGTTCTCCTCGACGAAAACATGCCCCGCAAGTTGCTGGTCGCCTTGGTAGCGCAAGGTCACGAGGTCGATTCAGTAAAGTCGCTACAATTGCAGGGAATCGACAACGGAGCACTCTATGAATTTGCCGCGTCCAATTACGATCTTTGCTTTACGCGTGACGCAGAGTTTTCAAGACGCGTGCGATCGTCGAAACCAGCCGCGCGCTTGAAGCTGGTTCGCGTACTCATTCCGCAAACCCGCCAAGATGAATTCGTGCAGCAATTTCTCGCGGCGTTTCGGAAGACGGAGTGGTCGAATCACAAAACTGGTGAGGATTGGCCGGAATAGTCTTCAGAAATCATACTGGCCGGCAACTGCACGCTGGAGTACGAAGCCGCCGGGATTATTGATGAAAGCCCGCGAGAGAAAACCTCGCGGTTTTTTTGGTTTCCACTGACCTCTGAACGCTCATCGATTCACTCGGACAAATCCATAATCGTTCGTGAATTCGGCACCGGCAATTGTGCGTTCGGTTAGGCGCAACCGAGTTGGGGAGGCCGATCCACGATAGCTTGAGTCTCGATATCCGTCGTTATTCAGGACAAACTCGATGTTTGACCCGCTCAACTGGTATCGTCCGTAGTATTTGTGAATACTGCTTCCCTCTCTCAACTGATCGAAGATCCTAGCGCGGTCAGCTGCTGGATCGGTCCAAGTGGCAAAGACAGCGCCATCGGGGTGGAATCGAAACCACTGGGTCAGTTTTCCATTGTTCGACTCGAAGGTCGCTCCGTATAGACCATCAAAAGCCAAGTTGATGCGAGGCTTTAGGGGCTTTGTGACTGAGCGATTTGCTAGAAGGCGAACCAGTTTCGCTACAGGAATCGCAAAATTCAGGTTCTGTCCTTCTTTTAAAAACGCTGACGCTACGCCTATAACTTCTCCATAACGGTTTACTACTGGGCCGCCACTGCTACCATGTGAGATCGGCGCCGTGATTTGGATATAGTCATCTCCACGAAGAGCGCTTACTATTCCTTGCGAGAATGTGCCCTCAAGTCCTTCAGGATTGCCAGCGACATATATAGTGTCTCCGATCTCTGCTTCGGTATTTGCCATCGGAAGACCAGAGAATGCACTGACCACAATCGCATCATAAGGATCCTTTGCTTGGATAACTTTCCCGATTTCGAGTAACGCAAGGTCACTCTGCTCATCAACTGCGATTGTCCCGGTAACCTCAAACTTCGGGGTACCACCTTGGAAGGCAACAGATGCGCGTGAGGCATCCTCAATTACATGGTAGTTTGTTGCAATAATGTCTGGCCTGATCTGGAAGCCGCTTCCGACAGTTAGAACACTTCCATTTTCGTTCTCGGTCACTATAGTCACTATTGCGGGCAAGTCCTTCTAGCGATCTCGCGGGCGGTAAGGGACTTAGGTCTAGGTTTTCTATTCGTGCCGTTCTTTTGGGGCATTGCTGGCAGTGCGCAAAGCACCAACACAACAATCGATGTGGTTACGACTTTCATGACTTACGTTGGCGTCGCCAGGTTTCTGCTCTATCAAATAAGGCAGCCGAAACTCAAGAGTCGAGTCGCTGGTGCGGTTTGCCCAAGCCGTCACAAAGACTCGTTTTGGATATAATGAATGACATGATAAAGCAAGTTTCAATTGATGAGGTTGAGCCGGGTCTTGCTGACGGTGACTCCTTTGATCTTCTTATTCATGCTGCGGACGAATTACGTCAAACGCTTAGCATGAATGACCGCAGTTTCACATTTATGAGCCGTGCGCACAACCTTCGTGGACGCCGACACTTCGTCTATTCAGTTCTGGATGAAATCGAACAGGTTGCGATGGCTCTGAAGCTGTCGGATGAATCATTCAGTGAAGCTCCGCGCGACGAGCCGGATGATGAAGTAGGAGAACGGCTTCTCAGAAATGCGTTCGCTGCGGTTGAGCGAGAGCAAGCTTTGCACATTCGGAGGTTGACTGAGATTCTCTTGGATTTAATCAATTTTTCGCAGACGAATTCAAACGCGTACTACGACCACTACCTTCTTTATCGTGAACTCGCCGAACACCGCGCGCGGCAGGACGATTTTGATCGATACTTCGGTTGCAAGAACCTGAATACACAGTCGTCAATTGACCTCGCCAAGCGGAGCATCGCCGGAGCTGAACGCGGGCTAAGCCTTACAAGTTGCTGGTACCTACAAGGAGCCAACCCTAAAACCAACGGCGATGCCAAGATTGAGTCTTTCCAACAGCGTTTCGACAAAGCAATCCGTCTGGCCAGTAAAGCCGAGCGCTTTGTCTTGGGGTTTTATTATGGTCGAGCATATAGGGAGCCAAGCCAATCAATCCATCTCAACATCGGCGGGCTAGGGTCATCGCCATCGTGGGACGCGCTGAAGGGTCGTCGCTCTGAGATCTGGATTCTTGCGGTAATTTGTCTGAACCGATGTCGCCGACTCTTGAATGTTCATTCGCGAAATACCGTCGAGGCTGGTTTGTCCAAAGCGATGACCCAGTTAATGAAGATCGGTATGTTTCCAGCCTACACTCAGCCGACCATTCGCAAAGGTGATTTTGTCTCAGTCTTCGGGCAGTTGGCTGAAGTCATCTCCGGTCGCAAGAGTAAGTTTGGCTATAAGAGCTTTAGAATTCGATACCTTTCCAAACCGCCGCTGGGCCACAACGAGGATTGGTACCCCGCGATTTTTGTTGTAAAGCAGATGGATGGCAACAAGACTAGAAACGGTATACTTTCCAGGCTTACTTCAAACGGGGTTCGACCTCGCATTAGTGCCAGACGCGTTAGACAGGCGATGCGACAGAACGCTCTAGCTCTCTGGGAGCAAGTTCAGTCAGCCGCTCGAGAAACCAAGAGGCGGCAAGCCCCAACGCAAGTTGAAAATCGCTGAAATTAAGTGACCCTTCCCAGTTGCTTGCTAAGCGAATGCTTGAAGGTGCTCGCGCGATTCTCAGTTAGCTCGGTGCTTCAAGGTGAACAAGAACAGCTTTCAAATTTCCCCGCTATTACCAACATTGTCTGCGACAGCCCGACCGCACAACTTTACGCTGCGCTTCAAGTCCTCCACTTCGTTACGGCACTCCGTGTGTGCGGTCGAGCGCCCAGCCGCAGTGAACGTCATTAAGCGGGGAAACATCCTCTTTAAGACCATACAAACAACGAAGCACTTCTATCCCCAGACAGCTCGCAGCGCAACGGCGTTTCTAGCTCAGCGCCCGTCTGTTACCCAAACCTGAATCACGCCAAAGTAGGTGCTGCGCACCTGAGATTTCTTTGACACGTCACCCCCTGAATTTGGGGCTGTGGCGTTTACGTTTGTAAACGCGGCACGCGTTTTGTTAACGCATGCCGCCAGAGAAACTTAGCGAAGTCGCGTTAACTTTGTTAACAAGCCCGTTAACTTTGTAGGCGCGACGTTAACATTGTGAACGACGGATTGGAGAGAAGATGAGCGAATCCAACGGAACGAAAAAGAACAAGACGATTGCCTTTCGCGTCACAGAGGAGGAGTACGCTCTGGCCGAGAGCGCAGCCAGGGCGGCTGGCGACGACACAAACAACTGGGTCCGAAGCGTGGTGCTCGCGCGAGCGAACACGGGGCAGGGAATGACCAAAGCCCAACGACTGATCTATGAGGAATTAGCGCGAGGTCGATACCTGGCTGGAAATGGCTTTAGGTTGCTGTTTGGGTCAGAGCCAGTGACGGCAGCCCACTGGAAGAAGATCACGTCTGACGCCGATCAGAGTTCGGACATTATCGCCACCAACCTACTCTCCAGGAGGAAGCCATGAGGACGCGGAATAAAGGGGTGCGGCATTGCCTGTCAATGAGTGAGGCCGAAACACGTGTATGTAGAACGCAACAGCGTATGTAAAAGACAACACGTCAACCTCGATTGAGGGGACAAGATTATTCGTTCGCACTCAGATATGGCTGTGGTACATTTCGTGCAAGGATGCTCAGGCAAGAAGAGGTGAGCTATGGCAGGACAAATAATCAAACGCGGCGACAAGAGATGGTTGGTGCGCATCTTTCAAGGCCGAGACGAGAACGGCAAACGTCGGTACGTAAACAAGACGATTCGAGGCACGAAGAAGAACGCCCAGAGATATCTAACGTCCAAGCTTCGCGACAAAGACCTTGGCATCAATATCGAGCCCGCCGCCGAGTCCCTAAACAAGTATCTCGACAAGTGGCTCGACACGACGGCAAAACCGCGCCTGCGAACGAGGACATTCGACGACTACACGAGTCTGCTCAAGCGGTACGTACGCGATCCTCTGGGCGCTATCAAGCTCTCAGACCTTCGGCCAGTTTACATCCAAGGCTTATATCGGTCGATGCAGGATAGCGGTCTCTCGCCGCGCGTGATTCGCTACACGCACGCCGTTCTATCACCCGCACTCAAGCAAGCAGTCAAGTGGGAAATGATATTCCGGCGGCTGTGGTCGATCTGCCGAGACAAGCGCGAAAGGAAATGCGAGCGATGACGCTCGATGAAGCCTCGAAGTTTCTCGATGCTGTCAAAGACACTCGAATGTCGGCGCTGTTCATCTTCGCTCTGACCACCGGCATGCGACCGCAGGAATATCTAGCGCTTAAGTGGTCAGACATTGATCTCAAGAAGGGGACTGCCACAGTTCGCCGGGCGATAGTTTGGAGCCAAAAGAAGGGAGTCGGCTGGCACTTCGACGAACCTAAGACATCGCGCTCGCGGCGGACTATCCCGCTGCCAGCGTCAACAGTGAAGGCTTTGATAGAGCACAGGCGACGGCAAGGCGAGGAGAGACTGCGCGTCGGCTCGGAGTGGCAGGATCATGCCCTCGTATTTACGACGAAGTTCGGAAACCCGATCGACATCCCAACGCTTACAAAGCAATGGTTCAAGCCCGCCTTAGTCAAAGCGGAGTTGCCGGTGCTTCGCCTTTACGATTTAAGGCACACTCACGCCACGCTGTTACTTTCGAATGGCGAGAACCCGAAAGTCGCATCAGAACGGTTGGGCCATTCAACTATTGTGCTTACCTTAGACACCTATTCTCACGTGCTACCAGACATGCAAGAGGAAGCCGCGCGGCGCATCGAAAAAGTTCTATTCGGGAAAATGAGCGCGTGAGACAAGCGCAGTCTCGCGCAGGTCCCATGGTGAAGGTAAGTCGTCGCCCCCCTAGACAGTCTGGGTAGTCCATGCTATGCTGTGGCCCTAGATTATCTAGGAGGTGGTGGCCGTTGGCTAAATCAAAGGCGGGCTTGCTTCAGGGGACGCTGGACATGTTAATACTGAAAGCGCTTTCGCTTGGCGCTTTGCATGGTTATGGAATCGGTCAACGAATTGCGCAAATCTCCGGCGACGCGCTCAAGATCGAGGAGGGTTCACTCTATCCGGGCCTCTACCGGCTCGAACAGCGCGGATGGGTGCAATCGGAATGGGACGTTTCTGACAACAATCAGCGCGCGAAGTTCTACAAGCTCACGCGTGCAGGCCGAAAGCAACTAATCCTTGAGGAGCGAAATTGGGAAAGGCTCGCGGGCGCGACCATGAAGGCGCTGCGCGCGAGTTGAGGGTGAAAACTATGTCAAGGATCCGAGCCACAATTAATTCCATTCGCGCCCGTCTGCATCACGACGAGATCGCCCGTGAAGTTGAGACTGAATTACGCTTCCATATTGAAATGCGAACGCGCGCCAACATCGAGGCTGGCATGACCTCAGACGAAGCGCAACGTGCCGCCCTGCAAAGCTTCGGAGACTTCCGCCAATTCAAAACCGAGTGTTGTAAAATCAGCCGGAGCCTTCCCTTCGATTCCACTCCCTTGAGAATGGGATTACACATCACGATTGCAGCACTCGCCGGCGCCGCCGCGCTGTGGACGGTCAACACCCCACACCATAGTCTTCCCAGCCTACTGTCCCAGCTGGGCTTTGTCGCTGTCTTGACATGCTTGTTCGTCGTCGCTCGCCGAAAGCAAAAACCACACCGTCAATAACTGAAGGGTCGCGACTATGCACAATCGTAGTTTGCCTAAGATCATGAACGGTCTGCTTACGCTGCTAATGTTGAATGCGGGGTTGGCGGCTTTCTTTACCCCAACCAACGCGCAGGCGCAATCGGGAAACTCGTCCGCTAATCAGGCAAGCGCGCAACAAGTTGACGACCGGCTATTGAGTCCGCGCCTGGTAGCTCTGCGAGATCGAATCAAATCGGGTGACCGCGAGGCACTTGATAATTTTTGGAAAGAGATCAGCGAACGCGGTGCGCCAATAATTGAGGCGGCGAAGGACAGCGACGGCTACGTGCTCGTGACTATCCTTTGGCGAGCGAGCGAAGAGACGAGAAACGTTTTCGTCTTTCGCCTTGGGGACGTCAATAAACCAATGGTGCGTCTGCTCGACACTGACTTGTGGCACAAAACATTCCAGCTTCAGAAGGCCGCGCGCTTCATCTATCAACTCGCCACGAACCTCCCCGATCCAAAAGAGTGGCGCGGCATCACTCGCTTCGCTGGCGCTCTGCGGAACGACCCGCTCAATCCGCTCCAGTTTGCCGAGCGCTCTAATGAGTTCAACCCGTATGAAGTGACTTTCGCTTCGGCGGTGGAACTGCCCTCCGCCGAGCCGCAAAGCTGGAGCGTCGTCCGTCCGACAGTTCCTACTGGACGAGTGCAGCGCGACAGATTCACCAGCAAAGTCCTCGGCAACGAACGTCCAATTTGGATTTACACTCCGCACCGCTACGCTGCTGATAAGAAGCCTTACGGTTTGCTGGTACTTACAGATGGCGGTCTTTACGTCAACACTGGCCGGGTAGCAACTACCCTCGATAACTTGATCGCAGCGGGTGTGATACCGCCGCTCGTCGCCGTGATGGTAGATAATCCTGATCGCGGGCGCGAATTGTCATGCAGCTCAGCGTACGCCGACTTTTTGGCTCAGGAGATTGTTCCCTGGGCGCGCGCTAACTACCACGCGACCGACCGCCCGGAGCAAACAATCATCGGCGGCGCGAGCTCGGGGGGATTGCAGGCGGCTTTTGTAGGGCTTAAGCACGCGGAGGTTTTCGGCAACGTGCTTTCCCAATCGGGTTCTTTCCCGTGGAAGCCCGATGGCGAAAAGGAGTACGAATGGCTGAACCGCCAGTTCGCCGCCAGCCCGCGTTTGCCTTTGCGCTTCTCATTCGAGGCGGGACTGTTGGAAGGGACCTGGTGGTGGCGTTCCCTTGTTCCCGTGTCACCCAATGGACCGCCCGTAATAGACCCTACTCTGCTCGCGGCCAACCGTAATTTAAGAGACACGCTGTTGAGCAAAGGATATTCGGTCCACTACACGGAGTTTAACGGCAATCATGGTTTCTTAAATTGGCGCGGGACGCTGGCGAGTCACCTGATAGCGCTCATCGGTATCAAACCCGACCCGAACATTTTTGCGCAGGGCAGACAGCCCAAGCAATCCTCGATTTCCAGAAAAGCGATCGCAACAGCTCAAATCAAAGTGCCTCCCACTCTCTTGCGTCAGTACGTTGGCAGATACGAATTAGACCCGAAATTCGCGCATGATTTTGTCATCTATGTAAGCGTCAAAGATGATTCTTTGTGGGTCAAGCCTTCATATCTGAGACAGCGCCCAGTCATCGCCGAATCCAACTCCGGGTTCCGTGACAGTGAGATTCCGGATCTGCATCTCGCCTTTATCAAGGCCGGAAAAGGAAACGTCACTGGTCTTACTCTCAACACTGGGCAGGGAGACATGCTGGTGAAAAAGATGCCGCCGCCAGTGCCCGTTCTTACCGGCAATACAACCTTTACTTTAGCGGGGCACACCGAAGCGGAGGCAGTGGCCATCTACGGATCGTTCAACGATTGGATCCAGACTAAGAACTACTGCGCGAGAGAGGGCGACGGGTGGGTCTGTCGCGTTGATTTAGCACCCGGCAAGTACACCTACAAGTTCCTGGTAGATGGTATAGGTCTGAACGATCCAACGAACTCCGCTACTGAGGACGACGGAAACGGCCACCGTGACTCAGTAATCGTCATCAGGCCGAAGTAAACGTCTAAAAATAGGATCGTGAGACCGGAAGACTTCTGGATGTTCCCTGCGGGGTCTTTTGTCTTCCGATGAGTAGAGTCTAGTCATCGACAAAGCGAAGCGCACGAAAACGCGTTGTTTCGAAAGGCTGGCACACCATAGGCACACAAAACAAAGAAACGGGCAGTTAGCGGAAGTTCGCTGATTGCCCGTAACTCTTTGATTTTGAATTGGTGCCGAGGGCGGGAGTCGAACCCGCACGACCTTACGGTCAACGGATTTTAAGTCCGTTGCGCGGCTACTCACAGCGTTCTACTACGCGTTACCAAGTAGTATTTACCGACGTTTCAGCCGTCAAAGCAAGCTACGTCTCGCTTGGTACGAACACGTATCCCCCTCATCTTCCCCTCATCCGGGTACAGGCACATGAACCGCATTTGTGGCCGCCCTTCTCTTTGCCGAGCAGCATCGGTTGGATAGCATTTTTCGCATGCAGTTTCAATTATTCGGCGAGCACTCTATGCACGAAAGCGACGGCAATCGATCCTTCGCCCACCGCTGACGCGACGCGCTTAACGTTTCCGCCGCGAACGTCTCCGACGGCGAAAACACCTGGCAGACTGGTTTCAAGTAAATAAGGAGCGCGAGCGAGCGGCCATTTGGCCCGTTCCAAGTCTTCCTTTGAAAGATCGGAACCGGTCTTAATGAAACCCGCGCCATCGCGCGCCACACAACCTTCAACCCAAGCGGAATTTGGCACGGCGCCAATCATCGAAAAAAGTGCGCCGATCTTATGCTTCTCAACCTTACCAGTCTTGTCGTTGCGCCACTCCATCGCCTCAAGATGATCGTTTCCACTCAATGCAATCACTTCAGTGTCTATGCGCAATTCGATATTCGGGCTTTCTTCGATTCGCCGGATCAGATAGCGCGACATGCTCTTAGCTAAACCGTTTGAGCGAACAAGGACATAAA